>NPIG01001488.1_pt1 | contig 12022 bp, 11 predicted proteins | sample 8637441 | NCBI WGS metagenome assembly NPIG01 (sample SAMN07420675, study PRJNA396082) | bioreactor metagenome | isolation source: sample BR6 brine-fed electro-methanogenic bioreactor BR | place: Japan: Kochi | collected 2016-06-14 | reverse complement strand
GATAAGATGCGATTGCCCTGGCCCACGGCGTTCCTGGCCGCTGTCCCGGTCACGCGTCCGCCGGTGCCCGCTCACGCCGAGATTCCGCTCGTCGGCCGGCCAATCGACAGCGTCCCCCGGCCCGAACGCCGCGCCCCCACAACCTCCAGCCTCCAGCCTACAGTCTACACCAAGCCCTGGCCGCCCGTCTGAATGCCCTTCACCTTGCTCGCTAGCGCTTCCCGGCTGGGCGCGTACTCCATCGCCGTGTCGTAGTGGACCATCTCCCGCTCGATCATCTCCGCCAGTGAATGCGTGAAGCTGCGCATCCCTTCTTCCGTCGACTGGTTGATGATCGCCGGGATGTCCTTGTCCCGTTCGGTGCGAATGCGATCCCGCACGATCGAGCTGTTCAGCAGCACTTCCGTCGCTGGTACCCGGCTGTCCTTCTCGATCCCCGGCAACAGCCGCTGGCAGCAGATGGCCCGCAAACTGTTGGCCAGCGACGAGCGAATGAAACTGTGCTCGTTGCGGGGAAAAAACTCGAGGATGCGCGCGAAAGACTGCTGCGCGTCCGAGCAGTGCAGCGTGCCGAGCACCAGGTGACCTGTTTCCGCGGCCTGTAACGCCGCCATCATCGTGTCCCGGTCGCGCATCTCGCCGATGAGGATGATGTCGGGGTCCTGGCGAACCACCGAGCGCAGCGCCGTGTGAAAATCGCTCACGTCGATCCCCACCTCGCGCTGCGAGATGATGCACTTGTCGGCCGTAAAGCGGTATTCCACCGGATCCTCAATGGTCACCACGTGGGAGCTGCGAATATGGTTGAGGTGGTTGAGCATGGCCGCCAGGGTGCTGCTCTTGCCTGAACCGGTCACGCCGCTGACCAGCACCAGCCCGTCTGCGCTGTGTTCGCACACCTTGCGGTACACCGGCGGAAGATTGAGATCCTCGAAATTGGGGATCTTGCTCTGCACCCGCCGCACCGCCCCGTTCATCTCGTTGCCGGCGCGGAACACGTTGATGCGAAACCGGTCGCCGCCCGGCCCGGTGCTGGAGAAATCCACCGTGCCCTTTTCGTCATACTCGCTCTGGCGGGTCTCCGGAATCAGCGGCATGAACATTGCCCGCACGTAATCGGAATCCGGAATCGGCGGCATGTTCAACTGCCGCAAGTGGCCGCCCACTCGGTAGATGGGCACGTACCCCACCTTGACGTGCAGGTCCGACGCCTGCAACTTGGTCATCCCCGACAGCAGTTGCTCCATCAGTTTTTCCGGTGCAGCCAATTCGGCCATTGCAGTTTCCTCAATGCTCGGTGACGCCGCTGCCGGCGCTACTCAATCCAGACGCCCAACTCCCCAGACACCTGCCGATACAGGCGCCTGACTACACAGACGCCTAACTCCACAGTCCCACGACGCCGGTCACGATGGCCGCAAGGGCCAGCACCAGCGTCACCACGAACAGCATGACAAAACGCTTGTTCTGCTCCTGCATCAGCGTCACCGTGCGCTCCTGGTTCTCCAACGCGGCCATTTGCAGGCTCTTTACCGCCACACTCGACGCGGTGGTCGCGTCACCCAGCATGCTCACCGCCACGCGCAACGTCTCCAGCGAACCCGCCAACTGCCCGTCGCGCTCCCCCGCCGTTTCCAACTGGGCCACGACTGCCCCCAACGCGTCGCGCTGCGCCTTCACCGTCTCCGGGAATTCCATCAGGGCCTGTTCCCAGTGGCCGGAACGCTCGTTGATTGTCCGCAATTCGCCGGCAATCATCGCCAGTTTGTCGGTTTGTTCACGACTGGCGCTCTGGATATTGCCCAAAGTCCCGGCGACCTGTGAAAGCGATGCGGAAATCTCCGTCGCCCGCTCGTCTTGGCGGTCCTGGTGCTGGCGAATCGAGTCCACCAGCTCGATGACCTTGCTATAGCCTTCCTGCAAGCGCTCCAGCGCCACCTCGTTGCGTCGCCCCCGCGACGGAACGCTGGCGACCGGATCGGCCGGCTTCGGCTCCGTAATGACCTGGCTGTCCGTGTGCTCGTCCCGGCTGGGCACTGCTGCGTCTCGCGGGCGCATCCAACCCTTCATCCGTGACCAGAGTTTCTTCTGCGCCATCCCTGTGCCTCCAAATGGTATCCCCAATGGGGCGTGACCTACGGGTAGATTGGTGGGCATCCTTACCCGGCCCCCATTTTAGAAACTGGGCGGTTCCGGTCAATCAGGAAACCTTTGACGCGATCGCACGCGGGCGCTAAATTCCCGCGAAACGCACGACCTTCTTGCCCGGAGAAACACGATGGCGCGACTCGAAAAGCTCCAGCAACTGCTCGCCAGGAATCCCGACGACGTCTTCCTCAATTTCAGCCTGGCGATGGAATACGTCGCGGCCGGCAATGAGCATGACGCACTCCGCCAGTTCGATCGCACCATCGAACTCGACGCCGCATACCTGCCCGCTTACCAGCGCAAGGGGGAACTGCTCATCCGCCAGAAACGCTACGACGACGCACGCGCCAGTCTCGAATCGGCCGAACGCATCGCTCGCGAGGCGAATGATCACCACATGGTGGATAATATCCGCGAGATGCTGGAACTGCTGCCGTAGGGCGTGCCCTCAGCGCCCCGCCCGTCGCCGGGCGGCGACGAGGTCGCGAACCAACACGGGGGTGAGTTCTGCCGGATTGGTGACGAGCATTGTCGGTTTCGCGGCGCGGAGCTCCTCCACGTCACGATAGCCCCAACCCACCGCGACCGAAACCATCCCGGCTGCGTGAGCGGTTGATACGTCCTGGGGTCCATCCCCGACAAACACGACCTCGTCGCACGACCGTTGCAGGGCGGTTGCGAGCTCCTGCGCCGCACTCGGGTCGGGCTTCCGCGGCCAACCCGGCCGATCGCCGACCACGCCGACGAATTCGAACCCGTCCAGCAGCGCGGCGACACACCGACAGGTGAAGTCGTGAGGCTTGTTCGAGAGAATCGCGAGCGGACAACCGCCGGCCGCCAGCCTGGCAAGCATCTCCGCCACGCCGGGAAACGGCCGCGTCTGCTCGACGCAGTGCGCCGCGTAGCGTTCCCGAAAAGCCGCCAACGCCTCCGCGTGCAGACTTTCATCGGCTGGACCGACCGCCCGGGCCACCAGCTTGGCCATCCCGTCGCCGACCATCGTGCGCACGGCGTCGCGATGGTGGGTCGCGCGACCGAGCCCGGCGCATACGTGGTTCACCGCCGTGGTCAGGTCGTCCAGCGAGTCAATCAACGTGCCGTCCAGATCGAAGATGATCCCCGGTGCGGATTCCCCCACCCGGCCGTGCGCCCCTGTCATGCGGTATTCCCCTATCCCCCGATCTGAAACATGTTACGCCGCTCAGTGGAAATGCCCTTGTCCAGTTCGTGCCCGGTGGGCTTGGCCGCCACCGCCCGGCGAAGCAACGCGTCGATCGCCGCATCCCCCGCGCCATTGCGTAATGCCGCCTTCACGTCAATCTCATCATCATGCAGCAGACACAGGTGCAGCTTGCCATCGGCGGTCAGCCGCATCCGGTTGCAGCCGTCGCAATACGGCTCGCTGACCGGTGAGATGAAACCCACCACGCCCCGTGCCCCCGGCAACCGGTGGTTTCGCGACTCGTCGGCCGCGTGCTCCGCATCCAGCGGCGTGAGCGTCCCCAGCGCCGCCTCGATCCGCCCCTTTGTCTCGGCCGTCGGAACAAAGCGGCTCAACGCCACTTCCGCGCATTCCCCCCCGCCCAGCGGCATCAGCTCGATGAATCGCACGTGCCATTCCCGCTCCGCCGTGAGCCGCGCCAGTTCCACCACGTCGGCCTCGTTGTAGCCCCGAACCACCACCACGTTGAGCTTGATCGGTCGCAACCCGGCCCGCTCAGCCGCTTCAATCCCCGCCCATGCCTTTTCCAGTGAGCCGAAGCGCATCACCTTCCGGACGCGCTGCGCATCCAGAGAATCAAGATGCACGTTGACCCGCCGCAAACCCGCCGCCGCCAACGCCTCGGCCATCCGCGGCAGCAACACCGCGTTGGTCGTCATCGCCACGTCTTCGATCCCGGGAGTCCGCGCCGTCCGCTCCACGATGTCCACCATGTCGGTGCGCAGCGTCGGCTCGCCGCCGGTCAGCCGGATCTTGCGAAAACCTACCCGCGCCGCCGCCTGTACCACGCGCTCGATCTCTTCGGCGGCCAAAAGCTCCTCGCTCGCGGCGAAGTGCAGGTCGCGCAGCGGCATGCAATACACGCACCGCAGATTGCAGTGGTCGATTACGGAAACGCGCAAGTAGTCGATATTGCGGCCGAAACTATCCAGCGGCATGCTTCCCCCTTCGCCGCATCAGGTCGTCGTGACATGATGCCGGGGCGTTCTCAGGCTGTGTCCCGAGCGGTCAATCGGCCTGGGCAACGGCCAACCGCCCGCCCCCCGACTCGGCACAGGACCGCAGCCGCGCGGTATGACCCGTCCGCTGCTGATACGCCTCCATCGCCCGTTGCACCGCGTCCACCGCCTCGGGCGTATCATCCAACAGAACGGCCACCATCCCGCCGGCCCCGGGACCCGAAATCCGCGCTCCGTGTACCCCGCGGTCCGCCCCTTCCTGCCGCAGCAGGTTTACCAGCAGATCTGTCTCGATACTCCCCAACCCGCAGCGCTGCCCGTAACTCCAGTGCGAGGCGTACATCAGCTCGCCCGCCTCGCGCAAAGCCTGCCCCACCCCCGTACGCGCCGTCCGGGCCATGCGCTCAGCGAATTGCCGCACCCGGTCGTCCTCGTAAATATGGTGTTCCGCCCGGCTCCGCACCTTGTACACCGCCTGGGGATCAATCTTTGCGTGCGCGTCTGCCAGCGGTCCGAATCGCTCCAGGTACAACGCCCCCTTGAGCTTGGTCGGAATCCGATCGCGTAACTGGTCCACGTAGTCCGTCACCGACACCCGCGCCAGGTAGCCGTCCCACGCCTGCCCCCCCTGCATCTGCGCCACCAGCCGCGCGATGATCTCCCGGCCCATCAATGCCGCCGTCCGGGCAGCGCAATACTTTTCATCCGCCGCCGAATGCCGCGCGCCGCAGTCGATTCCCACGAATGCAATCCCGGACGGAATCGTCAGCGACTCCCCGACCTCAAACGGCCGGCAGCACAATTGCAGAAGTTTTCCACCATCCGCCAGCAACGGCGCCGCGTGCGTGGCCATCCCCACTGGGCGCCCCAGCGCGTCGCACTGCGCTTGTCGACAAATGTCCGCCAGTTGACGCTTTCCGCAGGAAATGCCCAGCGCCTGTGTCAGCGCCGCGGCCGTTGCCGCCTGGACCACCGCCACTTGTCGGCAATCCAACGCCGGCGACTTCTGCACGGCCACCGCCGCGGTAAACCCGCCATGCAGATGCGGCGTCAACCCCGACCGCAGCAAGGCGTGCGCCACCGACAACACCGCCAGCCGGACCTGGCAGGTCAGGGTCGCTCGCCCCCCCAGCAGGTGCGGCTCGATCAGTCCGCCCCCATCGTAGAGCACCGCCAACGCCCATTCCGATGCGGCCGAACGCCCATTCTGCGGATGCCCCTTGCTCGCAGTTTCATCCACGACCTCGATGCGGATGCGCTCGTCCCGGCGCGGCGCCACCACCACGTGCACGCCTTCCGCCAGCGGCGCCGACAGCGTCAGCGACCCCGTCAGTTCCGCAATGCCCCCCATCACGTCCAGGCAGTCCGGAGCGTGGGCCACCCACTTCGCGCCGTCGGGCAGCGCCACCTGCGGGATGCGCTCCTCGATACCCCGGGCGAGCACCTTACGCTCCACCTCGTTCGCAGTCTGGCTGGTGCTTTCGGTCATGTTTCCTGGTCGCTACGGGCCGTGCCCATCCGCCCCAATGCGTCGGGGGCGCCTGGGCTTTAAGCGTTCTTGGATGCTTCATCCAGGACGGCGCTTTCCACGAATATCGGCGTGCCCTGCGCCACGCCGATCGCGATCGCGTCGGAAGGCCGCGAGTCCACCTCGATCAACTGCCCGTCCTGTCGAATAACGAGGGTCGCGTAGAAGGTGTGATCGCGCAGGTCGGAAATCACAATCTGCTCCAACTCGCAACCCAACTCCTCCAGCAGGTTGGAGAGCAGGTCGTGCGTCATCGGTCGGGGCGTTCGCAGCCCCTTCAAGCGACGATCGATCGCCAACGCCTCGCCCATGCCGATCAGAATCGGCAGGTGACGCTCGCCGTCGCGCTCTTTCAGAATAATGACCTGTGAATCGCTCGTCTCGACAATGATCGTCCGAGCGAGATCCATTCTGACCAGCATCGCCAAGCTCTCAACCGGTTAGCCCGTTCAACTTAGTACCCGCTCATAACAGTGTCAAGCGAGTGCGCCATCCCATCAACCGTCGGCCGCTTGCCCGGCACGCGCCGTGCCGCGCGCGCTCGCGGACGCTGCTTTCTGCTCCGGCGCGGCGCCCGACAGGTCCGACAATTTTTCCGCCTCCCCTGTAGCCAACCGAATCGCATGCGCCTCCGTCGGAAACTGCCCCGTCGTGACCTCGTCCACATACGCGCGAAACGCCGTCGTCAAAACATCATGCACATTCGCGTAGCGTTTCACCGACCGCGGTGGATGTCCCGCCGAATACCCCAACATGTCGTGGAGCACCACCACCGTTCCGTCACAATGCGGACCGGCCACGCAGCCGATCACCGGCAACGCCGTCGCGTGCGCGATAATCTGCGCAACTTCCATCGGCACCGCTTCGAGCAGCAACGCGCAAGCCCCCGCCCGCTCCATCAACGCCGCATCCGCGATCAGTTGGCGAGCGCTCTCCGCCTCCCTGCCTTGGGCGCGATACCCGCCGTGAGCGTGAATCGACTGCGGCTTGAGTCCCAGGTGAGCGATCACCGGCACCGACGCCGTCGCCAGCGCCTCCACCGTCCCCGCCAGGCGCCGATCCACCTCCACTTTCACGGCGTCGCAACCCGCTTCCGCCATGAACCGCCCGGCGTTACGCACCGCTTCGGCCGGGGTGACTTGATAGGTCATGTACGGCATGTCGCCGATCAAAAACGCATCGGGCGCTCCCCGCCGCACCGCCTCCGTCACCGTGAGCAGATGATCCAGCTTCACCGGCAAGGTGGTGTCGTGCCCGAGACACACCTCGCCGTAGGTGTCGCCCACCAGGATGACGTCCACGCCCGCCTCGGCCATCAGCCTTGCCGTCGTGTAATCGTAGCAGGTCAGCACCGCGAACTTGCCGCCGGCGCGTTTTCTTGCTTGCAGCGTGGCGAGGGTGGTCTTCGCGTTCCGCAACATGATGCTGCGAGCATAAACCGTTGGCCATCTTTCGACAAGGCAAGAGCTTGTGAAAAGATCTGCCCCCGCGCTATTTGACCGTCAGCCCGCGCCGACTATCATAGCAGGCCCTTTTTCGAGGTCTCGGTCACGCGATGATGCGACGCCGGGCGCGGTATCTGCGCCCTTCCGCATCCTCCGCACGGGTTGTGGGCAGGTGGCGAATACCATGGGCACGCTCGAAGACAGCTTCCGGGAACTTGCCAAGAGCATGGACGCCATGATGGACGGCGTCCTCGGCCCCGACTACTTCCGCTCCTCCGGCCGCGATTCGTGGGATCCACCCATTAATGTCTACGAGATGCGCGATCAACTCGTCGTCTGCGTCGATCTCGCCGGGATCCAGCCCGGCGACCTCGACGTCCAGGTCGAACGCAACGTCCTGCACATCCGTGGCCAGCGCCCCAAACCGGCCGTCCCCGACGCCGCCAGCGAGATCAGCGTCCACCTGATGGAAATTGATTCCGGTCGTTTCCACCGCGAGGTGCCCGTGCCCGACGATCTCGACGTGGCGGCCTGCAAGGCCAGCTACAAAAACGGCTACGTCTGGATCATTCTTCCTCGCCTGCCCCGCGAAACGAAATAGGTCATCGCCATGGTCGACTCCGACGAAACCAAACTGGAGACTCTCGAGGACACGGACGGGGCCGCCGACGGCAACACCGTGGCCATGAGCGCCGCCCCGGCCGACTTCGGCGCCGGCGGAGACAAGGAGGAAACGCCGATTCCTTCCGCCCTCCCCGTGCTCCCCGTGCGCGAGAGCGTCGCCTTTCCCGGCACGGTCATGCCCCTCAACGTGGGCCGCGAGAAATCCAAAAAGGTGATCGACCTCGCCCTCGCCTCGGACAAGATGATCGCCGTCGTCGCCCAGCGCTCCGCCGAAACCGAGGACCCCCGCCTCGACGACCTCTATCGCATCGGCGCCGCCTGCCGCATCCTCAAAATGTTCAAGCTTCCCGACGGCACCGAGACCATCATCGTCCACGGCATCGCCCGCGTCGGCATCGAAACCGTCACCCAGGAGGCGCCCTACCTCGAGGCCACCGTCCACCACCACCGCGACAGCGAGGAATCCTCCACCGAAATCGAAGCCCTGATGCACAACGTCCGCCAGGCCGCCGAGCGCGTCATGGAGCTTTCCCCCAATGTGCCCGACGAGGCCCGCGTGGTCCTCGACAACATCACCACCCCGGGCGGCATGGCCGACTTTCTCGCCGCCAACCTTTCCCTCAGCCTCGTCTATCGCCAGGAGCTGCTCGAAACCTTCGACGTCTCCGACCGCCTCCGCAAGGTCTACGCCGCCCTCGCCAGCCAGCTCGAGGTCCTCGAGCTCTCCACCAAGCTCCACGACCAGGTTCGCACCCAGATGGACAAATCCCAGCGCGAGTATTACCTCCGCGAGCAGATGAAAGCCATCCAGAGCGAACTCGGCCAGGACGACGCCCGCACCCAGGAGATCGACCGCCTCAAGCAGAAGGTCGTCGACGCCCAGCTCCCCGAGGCCGCCGCCAACGCCGCCAACCGCGAAATCGAACGCATGGCCGTCATCCCCCAGGCCTCCCCCGAGTATTCCGTCGCCCTCGACTACGTCGAGTGGCTCACGTCCCTCCCCTGGGCGGAGCGCACCGAGGATCACTACGACCTCGAACGCGCCCAACGCGTCCTCGACACCGACCATTACGGCCTGACCAAGATCAAGCAGCGCATCATCGAGTCCCTCGCCGTCCGCAAGCTCAACCCCCAGGGCAAGGGCTCCATCCTCTGCTTCGTCGGCCCGCCGGGGGTGGGAAAAACCTCGCTCGGACGCAGCGTCGCGCGGGCCCTGGGGCGCAACTTCATCCGCATGTCCCTCGGCGGCATGCGCGACGAGGCCGAGATCCGCGGCCACCGCCGCACCTACGTCGGCGCCATGCCCGGCCGCATCATCCAGGAAATCAAGAAGTGCGGGACCAACAACCCCGTCTTCATGCTCGACGAGGTCGACAAGATCGGGTCGGACTTCCGCGGCGACCCCGCCTCCGCCCTGCTCGAGGTTCTCGACCCCCAGCAGAACGACACCTTCACTGACCATTACCTCGACGTGCCCTTCGATCTCTCCAACGTCTTTTTCATCGCCACCGGCAACTACCTCGAGATGGTCCCCAGCGCCCTCCGCGACCGCATGGAGGTCATCTGGCTCTCCAGCTACACCCATACGGAAAAACTCCAGATCGCCAAAAACTACCTCGTGCCGCGTCAGCTCATCGAAAACGGCCTTTCCGCCGACCGCATCAGCTTCACCGACCAGGCCATCCGCGAGATCATCAGCGGTTACACCCGCGAAGCCGGCGTCCGCGAACTCGAGCGCAAGATCGGCGCCGTCTGCCGCGGACTCGCCGCCGACACCGTGCGCGGCGCCCTCGACCGCCACCGCGTCACCGTCGACACCGTCCGCGACAAGCTCGGCTCCGTGGATTACATCTCCGAACTTGCCGCCCGCGAAACGCTCCCCGGCGTCGTCACCGGCCTGGCCTTCACCACCGTCGGCGGCGAGATCCTCTTCATCGAAGCCTCGCGCATGCCCGGCTCCGGCAACCTCACCCTCACCGGGCAGATCGGCGACGTCATGCGGGAAAGTGCCTACGCCGCCTACTCGCTCGTCCGCAGCCGCGCCCGCAAGCTCGGCATCAAGACCGCCGACATCACCGGCCACGACCTGCACGTTCACGTGCCCGCCGGCGCCGTGCCCAAGGACGGCCCCTCCGCCGGCATCGCCATGTTTCTCGCCATCGTCTCCGCCATCCGCGAGAAAACCGTCCCCCCCACCACCGCCATGACCGGGGAGATCACCCTCCGCGGCGCCGTCCTCCCGGTCGGCGGCATCAAGGAGAAGATGCTCGCCGCCCACCGTGCCGGGATCAAACGCATTCTCCTCCCCGAGGCGAACGCCAAGGACCTGGAGGAGATCCCCCAGGAAGTTCGCGACGACCTGGAGTTCTTCCCCGTCAAGACCGTCGACGAGGTCCTCAAGGCCGCCTTCAGCAAGGGCAAGCCCGCGGCCGGCACCCAGGTCAAGGGACGCAAGCGCTCCACGCGCGCCCTGAAGACCACCCGGCCGGCCAAGTCCACCAAGAAGACGCCCAAGAAGAAAGCGAAGAAAAAGACCGCCTCGAAGGCCTCTTCCCGGAAGAACAAGAAGAAAACCGCCACGCCCAAAAAGTCCAGGACCGCCAAGAAGGCCCGCAAGAAAACCGCCGCCGAAAAGTCCACGGCCACGCGTTCGGGCCGCCGGGCCGCCTCCGGCCGCTCGTAACGCAGGATCCCGCCCCGCTCGAGGCCCGCCATGCAGCTTCCCCTTGCCACCGCTGACTCCGTCCCGGCCACCACCGGCCTGCTCGGGCTTACCGAGCACATGCTCGCCCGCGACCTGGAAGCCGCCAACCACAAGCCCTACCGCGCCCGGCAGATCTTTGATTGGATCTACAAACATCGCGCCCCCGGCTTCGACGCCATGAATAACTTGCCCATGGCGCTGCGCACCCAACTGGCCGAGCGCTACCACCTCTACGAATCGACGGTGGCGGCCGACCGCATCGCCTCCGACCAGACCCGCAAGCTGCTCCTCGCCTGGGCTGACGGTCGCACCAGCGAGTGCGTGCTCATCCCGGACGACGAGCGCCGCACCGCCTGCATTTCCACGCAGGTGGGGTGTCCGGTGGGTTGCGTTTTCTGCGCCAGCGGCATCGGCGGCGTCGAGCGCGATCTCACCGCCGCTCAGATCGTCGAGCAGGTGCTGCGCGTCCGCGAGCTCTGCGGCGACGGCCCGCGCCTCTCCAACGTCGTCTTCATGGGCCTCGGCGAGCCGCTCGCCAACTATGACAACGTCGTCCGCGCTTTGCGCATCATCAACGACGGCCACGCCCTCAACATCGGCGCCCGCAAGATCACCGTCAGCACCGTGGGCCTGCCCAAGCAGATGCGCCGCCTCGCCGATGAGAAACTCCAGATCACCCTGGCCCTCTCGCTCCACGCCCCCACCGACGAACTTCGGGCGCGACTTATCCCCTGGGCGGCCGGCGTCAAAATCGACGACCTCGTCGACGCCTGCCGCTACTATTTCGAGAAGACCGGCCGGGAGGTGACGCTTGAATATGTCCTCCTCGCCGGCATCAACGACCAGCCCGCCCAGGCCAATCGCCTCGCCGACCTCTGCAAGCAGATGCGCGCCAACGTCAACCTCATCCGCTACAACCCGGTCGAGGGCCTGCCCTACGAGCGGCCGACCAGCGAGCACGCCCAGCATTTTCTCGACGTGCTCCGCGCGCGGGCCGTCAACGCCCACGCCCGCCGCAGCCGCGGGCTGGACATTGAGGGCGCCTGCGGCCAACTCCGCCGCCGCCACCAGGGGTAGCGCCGACCTCCCACTGGGTTCCAGGGGCAGACGCGAGGGCGTCGAGCACGGCCATGCCTTGAGGCGACCGCCTTGAAACCACCAAGCTGCCGCGGATATCGCCGCTGTACGGCGGGCGGTGACGGTCGAGGAATGGCGAACGGCGCTTGCGGCCGGCTGGCCGTGCGCGCTGACTGGGGGGCGAAAAGCGCTCCCCGCCCGGCGGAGGGCCAAGGTCGGCCTGGCGCGGTTGGGCTGGTTGGGTAATTCAATATACGCTTCAAAATGGCTTCGATTATGCATTTTTTTTGCGCGCGCTTCGGGGCGAAAACCGCG
>NPIG01001484.1_pt1 | contig 12056 bp, 9 predicted proteins | sample 8637441 | NCBI WGS metagenome assembly NPIG01 (sample SAMN07420675, study PRJNA396082) | bioreactor metagenome | isolation source: sample BR6 brine-fed electro-methanogenic bioreactor BR | place: Japan: Kochi | collected 2016-06-14 | reverse complement strand
ACACCATTGGGTGACATTAGGTAACATTGGCCCAGTGAGAGCAGCAGGTGCGGTAGACTCATGCGGAAGCATGCGGTACGGCAGGAGCAATAGGGACAGCAGGAGTGGCAAGAAAACGACAGGAGCAGCAAGAACGACAGGAACCATAGGAGCGGTATTTACTTACCATGAGCAGAGAGCGCCAGACCCCGGAGATATGATGTTTCTCGGGTTCTGGCGCTCTCGGTGTTCTTGCCGCCTTGGAGTTCTGGCGCTTTGGATGCTCTGAAATCCTGGAGTTCTGGAGTTTTGATTCCCGGATTCCTCAAGCCAGGGCCAAGACAAGGCACGAGGGCTCCGAAGTAGCTCTGAAACCAGTGGAAAAATCCCCCGAAACCTCTGGGAATATCAAGGCTCCGGGGGATTCCACCCAAAAAACGAGAAGAGTGCCGCCCCCCCTACCGGGAGAGCACAAACTTGCGGACGTTCTCCAGGAGGTCTTCCCCCTGACCCCGAAGATCTCCGGCGATCCGGGCGAGATCTTCCGCATTCCGGGCGGTCTCTTCCGAGGTACCTCCGATGGTATCGATGCGTTCGGCGATCTCTGTGGTGCCCAGGGTGATCTGATCCATGGCGGAAGCCATTTCCTGGCTTGAGGCGGCCTGTTCTTCCGAAATGGAAGCCATGTTCTCCACCACCCCGAGCATACGCTCAATCTCTCCCAGAGCTACGTTCAGCTCCTCCCGGGCCTCCTTGGCCTGGGCGAGAGTGGTTTCGAGGATGCTGCCTGTCTCTTCGCTGATGTTTCGGGAGTTTCGGGCGTTCTGCTGCAGGTTGTCGATGAGCTTGGAGATCTCTCCCGCCGCCTGGTTGCTCTCTTCGGCGAGCTTGCGTACCTCCTCCGCCACCACCGCAAAGCCCCGTCCTGCCTCTCCCGCCCGGGCAGCCTCAATGGCAGCATTGAGGGCAAGAAGGTTGGTCTGATCCGCTATCTTCGTGATGATGGTGACGAAACCGGCGATGTTCTGCACTGCCTCCGCCAGCTCCCCCACCGCCCTGGCGCTTTCCGCACCCTTTTGCCCCACCAGATCAAGATTTTCCGTCATGGCACGCACCTTCTGCGCCGATCCCCGGGCCACCTCTCCCGCCCGGGCCCCCGCCTCGGTACCTTCGGAAGAGGCCTTGGCGATGGTCTGGGCACTACTGGCCACCTCCTCAACTCCGGCAGTGGTCTCTTCGATGGAGGCGCTGTTGGATTCTGAAAGCTCTGAGGCCCGGAGGATACTGACTCGCACCTCTTCAGTATCCTGATCCACCTTCTGAGAGAGACTCTCCAGAGAGTGAGCACTCTCTGAGACCCCTTCCGCCATCTGGCGGATCTGGAGCACCGTATTACGCTGGGCTTCGATCATCTGGGCAAAGGCCCGGGCCATATCTCCCAGCTCATCCCTGCTGGAGATGCCGAAGTCCTGCTGAGAGATGGAGAGATCCCCGGATCCCCCCCGGGCCGCAAGGGCGGCCATCTTACGAAGAGGAGCCAGGGCGGAGCGAAGAACGAGAAGAAGCCCCCCCAGAGCGAGAAGGGCAAGCAAAGCCCCCACCCCGAGATTGATCCACTTGAGGCTTCCCAGGGGGCCGAAGATATCCGACTCATCCACCTTCACCGCCACCACCCAGTTGGTGGATGTACTCCGGGTAAAGGCCGCCAGACTCTGAACCCCATTAAAGGTGTACTGCAGAAGCCCCTGAGGATCTGCAAGCATGGCTCTGCCAAACTCATAGTCTTGAAGGTTAAACTGCATGATCCCCTTGGGATCCGGGTGCATGAGGGCGAGCCCTTCCTGACTGCAGACATAGGCGTATCCCCGGTTGCCCACCTGGATGGTGCTAATAGATTCTTTGCTGAAGATCCCCAGATCGAGGGCAGCGCCGAAGACTCCCACCAGCTCTCCCTTATCCATTAGGGGGGCCGCCAGCACCACGATGGGATTTCCCGTGGTTCTGCTGAGCACCGCCGAGGAGAGGGCCAGAGGTTTCCCCTTCAAGATCTCCCCAAAGTAGGGACGATCTTTCAGATCCACCCCTAGAGCGGCCTCTTTTCCCGCCGCCACCACCTCTCCCGCAAGGTTCGCCACAAAGAGCACATCGTAGTAGCCGTAGCGCTCTTCCAGATCTGCAAGCTCCTTGTTCGCCGCCTGCCGGGCGGAGCGTCCCACAAAAGAATCCTGGGTGGCGTTAATGAAAACTGACTGAAGACTCCAGGCTCGAAGGTTCTGTTGCCGTTCCCACATCCAGTCATCCAGTACCCGTACCGTATCCCCCACACGCTGCTCCAGTTGATCCTCCACCACCTCCTGCAACACCTTGAGAGAACGCCAGTAGGAGATTCCTCCTGCAAGGGCTATTCCCAACACCAGAAGCGCCAGGGTGGGGAGAAGCAGTTTTTTCCGGATAGTCCAGTTCACAGAAATTCCTCCTTCAGGGTTATTCGATCAGCGTGGCGGTTTCGAGAAGAGCGTAGGGAACGTTCAAACCCAGAGCTTCCACCTGGGAGACGTTAAGAATGAGCTTGGGTTCCGGATCTGTTTCGATCCCGAGAGAGTTCACATCCACCCCTCCAAGGAGCACTTCGCCAATCATGCTCCCCAAAATACTTCCCAGCTTCACATCCTCCGCTGCCACACCGCAGAAAGCACCTTTTTCCACGGGTTTCTCCGAATAGGAAAAGACCGGGCGTTTTCCCGCAGCCTTCACCAAAACAGGAGCGTTTTCCATAAGGAGGGCCTGGGAACCGAGAATGATGCTGCCATCCTGCGGGGAGGCTTCAATGGCCTTTTGGGCCTCCTCCAGGGTGGTGCAGGAAACCACCTCCACCGTAAGCCCCAGTTCCGGAGCCGCCTCCTGGGTCTCTTTCATGTCGATGGGAGATCCCGGATGTCCTTCTTCCACGAGAAGAAGGATCTTTCCCAGGGCAGGATAGACCTGTTGGAAGGTTTCGAGCTTCATTCGGGCGGGGATGTAGTAGGTGACTCCCGAGAGGTTTTTTTTAGGCTTTGCAAGGCTCTCCGCCACTCCAAGCTCCATGGGATTATTAGCGGCCCCGATAAAGGCGGGAATAGAAAGCGAGCGGGAGCCCAGAGCCAGAGCACCGCTGCTGCGGAGAATCACCATGGCACTCTTGGTGGATTCAAATTCGGTGATCACCTCTTGAAGTGCCCCGGAGCTTTCGAGATTTTTACGGATATCGAGCGTAATCTCCTTTGGAAGGGTCTGCTCCATTCCCGCAAGAACTCGCTCCGCCATGCCGGAGGAGCCCTCCCAGGCCACCCCCACCGTAAGGGATTCTCCCCAGGAAGGAACACCTCCAAAGATCCACAGTCCCGCCATAAGAACACCCAAAAAAGCCATGCCACGCATCTTTCTGCCGCTTCTCTGCATAACCATCATCCTCCTCTGCTTCTCTTGTGTAGCCTTTTACAACAATTTCCCCTCATGGCGCAGATACCGCCATGCCGCACTCGTGAAACGCCTGTTCTTCTCGTGAAACCCTCGGGTAGTACCTACCTCGGGCTCAGGGTGAACTCTCGGGTTTGCAAAACAACCACAAAGCAGGTCACAAAGCAAACCGAAGATTCGGATATTCCTTCATTATCACACACTTCGTGAGGGCTTTCAAAGTTTTTTCAAAAACAAATGGGCCTCAGAAACTATTTTTCTCCACATCCCGCCAAAGCTCTCTCAATTTTTGAAAAACAAACAGATTCTATACCTTGTACTACGTGGCTCATAGAAATTGATCTTGTACCTCCTTCAAAGATATCTTTTCTCGAAAAAACACACAAAGAGAGCCGAAAGAACCCCCAGGGGCTGTTCCGGCTCTCTTTTATGATGTCCTCGAAGGAACAAGGAAATTCTCAGACTGCACTTCAGGCTGGATTCAACTGTGAAAGGCGAGGTAAGCCTGCCAGGAGGCTCCCCACGGGAGGACTGCCTCATCAAAGGTCATGGCGGGATGGTGCAGTCCTGCGGTCCCCTCTGCTCCGAGCATGATAAAGCAGCTTGGCAGCTCTCTGGAGTAAAAAGCAAAATCCTCGGATCCCATAAAAGGATTTTCCTTCTCGATAACCTTGGCAGAAAAGGCCTCTCCGAGAGCCAGAGCTTTTTCTGTGACATCCGGATTATTCAGGAGAGAAGGATAGTTGTATTGATAGTCGCAAGAAATCTCTACCCCATGGGTCTGCCCCAGCCCCTTGCAAAGATCCTCAAGCCTGGCTCGGATCATCTCCTGATCCTCCTTCCTGAAGGTTCTTACGGAGCCTGAAAGGGAGGCTCGGTGAGGAATGATATTTTCACTTGTCCCGGCATGAACCTTTCCGATGGAAATCACCGCATGCTCAAAGGGATCCATATGACGGCTTATGATTGTGTTGATGCCCCCAATCATCTGTCCCAGCGCAGGAAGGGGATCTTTGAGAAGATTGGGCATGGAGGCATGCCCCCCCATTCCCTGAATCTCCATAAAAAATCTATCACTGTTGGCGGTGAAGATTCCCTTTCGCAAAACCACGCTTTTGGAAGGAAAGAGGAGAGGCATAAGGTGATGGCCGAAGAGAAAATCCATGGGAAATCGTTTCAAAAGCCCCTCCTGGATCATCTTTTTCGCTCCCCCGAATCCCTCTTCTGCGGGTTGAAAAATAAAAATAACATCTCCCATCAGATGCTCTTTTCGCTCTTTCAAAATGGCCGCAGCCCCCAAAAGCATGGCCATATGCCCATCATGGGCACAGGCATGCATGATTCCGTCATGAAGAGAGGCATAGGGCAAATGGGTCTCCTCCTGAATGGGAAGGGCATCCATATCCGACCGAAGCCCCCGCACAGGCCCCTTCAGATCTCCCCGAAGCCGGGCCACCACGCCGGTGCCTCCTATGCCGGAGTGAACCTCAAGCCCCAGATCATCCAACACTTCCGCCACTCGGGAAGCTGTTCGCTTCTCCTGAAAAGCCAGCTCCGGATAACGGTGAAATTCTCTGCGTAAATCAATAATTTTTCCACTCAGAGACAATCCTTTTTCCAGAAACCATTTCGCCTCAGCATCCATAGCACGCCTCCCCTTTTCTATCAATTGCCCATGAGATTAGGGAGGAAGAGGGAGATCTGGGGAAAGACGATGAGTATGGCCAGCACCACAAGTTCACAGAAGATAAAGGGCCATACCCCCTGAAAGACCTCCTCCAGGGAGGTATCCTTTCCCGCCACCCCCTTCAGGGCATAGACGTTCAAACCCACCGGAGGTGTGATAGCCGCAATTTCCCCAAGTTTCATGATAATCACTCCGAACCAGATGGGATCGTACCCCAGAGAGACGATGATGGGATAAAAAATGGGCAGCGTGAGAGCCATGATTCCCGTGGGAATCACAATCATCCCCAAAAGAAACCAGACCACCAGAATCCCTAGAAGTACCGCAAAGGGAGGCATATTCCACCCGATAATCAGGTTTGATGCAAAGGTGGGTATCCGGGTCAGAGCCAGAAAACGACCGAAGAAGAGAGCCCCCACCATGATGATAAAAATCATGGAGGTGGTATGGGCGGAATCCCTCATGGCCTGCCGCACCAGCTTCAGGGATCGGATCTTCCCCTGCTGAAACCCGAGAAGAAGGGCCCCCAGGGCTCCCACCGCCCCCGCCTCGGTGGGGGTAAAGAATCCCGAGTAGATACCTCCCAGAACGATGGCGGCGATAAGCCCGATGGACCACATCTTTTTCAGAGAAGCGAGGCGACTCCTTTTCTTTCCACTCGCCTCGTCCCCCTGATGATGAGGCGTGGGGGGGGCCAGAGAGGGATTGCGGATCACCCGAAGAACGATGAGCACCGCAAAAGCCAGAGCCGTAAGAATGCCCGGAAAAATGCCCGCCATAAAAAGTTTGCCGATAGACTGATCCGTAAAGATGGCGTAGACGATAAATCCCGCACTAGGGGGGATCATGGCGGCAAAGCCTCCCGCTGCGGCAATGCTTCCCAGCGCAAAGGGCTTGTTGTAGCGGTAGCGTATCATTTCGGGCAAAACGATCTTGCCGAAGAGCGCCGCCGTGGCGAGAGAAGATCCCGATACGGCCCCGAAGGCGGCGCAGCCGAAACAGGTGGCGATGGCCAGAGATCCCGGAAGCCCCTCGGTGAGGTCATGAATGCCTTCATAGGCCTGCTGGGCAAAGGTTCCCATGGCTGCAAAGGATCCCATGAGAATGAAGAGAGGCAGTGCACAGAACGTGGGTGTGGCAATGGCATAGTACATGGTCTGGCCGAGAAAACTCATGGCCCCCTGAATCCCCACAAGAGTTAGAATGCCCAGAAATCCTACCACAAAGAAATCTATAGCAATGTGAACCCCCTTGCCGAGCAATATCAGGAGCAAGAGGATGCCTAAAAGGCCTATCATAACAGGACTCATGGAGCCACCTCCTCAGGCGCCCCGGAAAGGGCCTTCTGCATGAGAAGCAGGGTATTCAGAAGAAGCTGGAGGGCGTAGAAGAGACATCCCGTAAAAATAATGAATTTCACGGGATAGACCGGAAGGGGAATAGTACCTGCAATGGCTTCACCGGTTCGAAGGGAATCCACGGCGCTGGAGAAGGTGACGTAACTTGCGAGGCCCATGAAGAGGAGCGCAAGAAGATGATCCGAAAAATCCGACCATACTCGTGCCCGGGGAGAGAGCTTCTCCATAAAGAACTCTACCCGGAGATGGCTCCCTCTCTCCTCACAGTGCGAGAGCCCGAGGTAAACCGTAGCCACCAGGGCAAAGACCGCCATTTCACTCACCCCCTGAACAGGGCGAGAGAAAAACCTGGAAAAGATATCGAAGAGAAGAAACATCATGATGGCGGTCACAAGCCACCCGCTCAGTTCAGCCAAGGCATTGTTGATTCGGTGAAGCCTTTGGGAAAAGACCTTCAAATGCAGCATGCTCTGCTCCTCTCTGACATCCCCGGAAGGGAACGCATTCCAAGGTTATTCTGCGGCGATTTCCTCTTCGATGATTTTCTGCATGAGCGAGAGAATCTCCTCCCCTTCAGAAATTCCCATATCCGCGGCTTCCGCAATCCAGGAATCTTTGAGTTCCTGCCAGACCGGAAGATTTACCCAAAAAGCCACATCCTCCGGGGAGGCCTCTATAACCGTACATCCTCGTTCCTTCTCAGACCCCATGATCCGATCCCATTCAAGAGCAAAAAGAGTGGAGAATCGTTCAATCACCGCATGGTTAGCCTCCAGAAGCCCCTTTTGGATATCCTCGGGAAGGCTATCCCATTTCTTTTGATTTATGGTCACAAAGATGGGCATGGGAACCCAAAGCTCCCGGGCAGCAAAAATATGCTGGGCGGGTTCATCAAGTTTGGTGGCAAAGATGCCGTCATAGTTGGTAAAAACAGCGTCAAGGGTTCCAGTCTGGAGCGCCATGTAGCAGTCGCTCCAGGGCACCGAGACGGGGGTAGCCCCCGCAGCCTTCAAGGCCTTGAGGTAATTCGCACTTGAAGCCCGCACCTTGAGGCCGGGAAAATCTTGAAAGGATGCGAAGGGTTTGCTAGAGCAAAGAGCCATGGGAAGCATAAAACGCATGAAAAGAACCTTTTGTTCCCATTTGGCCAGCTCCTCCCGAAAGAGAGGAATGGATTCATAACATCTCGAAATGGCTCGGCTCAGATGGGCAAAACGCGTGGGACCCTGAGGAAAGAGAGCAAAAGCATTATTCAAAAAAAGCTGCCTGGGATAGTAGGCGGGGAGAATATACCCCATATCCACCACACCCATTTTCACGCCACTAAGAATTTCTTTTCCCTTGAGAAGGGAGCCCTGCCAGTATATTTCCAGGGTTACCCTTCCCTGGGTATGTTTTTCGATCTCCTCTTTCATGATCTTTACAAAGCTTCCTCCAAGCCCTGCGGGAGGCCCGGATTCCGCATAGCTCAGGGTAATAACCTTATCTGCCTCTCCTGAAGCCTCTTTCGTCATGAGGGGGAAAAACATGCCGAAAAGCACCAACACCATCAAAAAAATCCTGCCGTTCCCTTTCGCATACCAACGCATTACATAAACCTCCTCTCGCATAATGGTTCCTTTCCAGCTCCAAAAAAGAACACGCTAAAATAAAATACTAAATAATAAAAAAGTCTGACGGGATCAGAAAAGCCCCGCATATTTCTCCGACAAGGCAACCCCCAGACCAGGGTCCTCTCTCAGGAGAACTTCTCCATGGCAAGCCTCCAGAGGAGAACTCAGAAGATCTTCTTCGTAGAGGGGCACCGCAATCTGATCATTATGATGAACCATACAGGGCTGGCTGGCGGCAAAATGCACGTTCGCCATGGAGCCGAGTCCCGCTTCAATGTTGCTTCCCGCCACCGCCGTAAGCCCTGCGGCCTCCGCAATGGAAGCCACCTGTACAGCCCGATGGAGCCCCCCGACTTTAGCCACCTTGATATTCAGCATGTCTGCCGCCTCCATCTCCACAATCCGAAGGGCATCATGAATAGTGCAGCAGCTCTCATCTGCCATAACGGGGATATCAATTCTTTCCCGCACGTGTCGCAAACCTTTGAGATCCCAACTCTTCACGGGCTGCTCCACGTATTCCAGATCAAGATGACTGATCCTTTCGTAGAAGGCAAGGGTCTCCCAGGCGGTAAAAGCCTGATTGGCATCAATACGGAGAAAGAATCCATAGCCCAGCTCTTCACGCAGCTTTTCCAGCAACAGAACTTCCCGATCCGTATCGGTACCCACCTTGACCTTTAAGGTTCCATACCCTCTTTCGAGCATGGTACGTCCTTCAGCCAATCCCTCTTCTACCGTCTGAATTCCCAAAACCCACGCCTGGGGAACCGAAGGGCGAAGCTTCCCCCCCAGAAGAGCATAGACCGGAACCTGAAGCAGCTTTCCCGCCGCATCGTGCACCGCAAGATCCAGCGCCGTTTTCGCCCCATGACAGGCAGCGGCGGTTCTATCCATGCGTCTGTGGATCTCCCCCACCTCCAGGACGCTCACGCCCTCAAGCTGACTCTTCAGACTGCGCTCAATAACATCTCTCCCGGTATAGGCGGTTTCTCCCATAAAAGCCAGGGATGGAGAAGCCTCCCCAAAACCGAAAATGCCCTCCTCAGTCTCTACTCTCACCAAAAGATGGGGCCTTGTCTGAGCCGCATAGAGCGAGATTTGCCAGGTTTTCCGAAAGGACATTTCTACCACCGCAGTTTTCACTTCTCTGATCTTTCCTGCTGACACCACACCACCCCCTTTTGTTTCTTTACAAGAAACGCGTTTCCTTGAAGAAGACGTCGACAAGACACGTATAACATGATAGAGTCCTTCTGTCAACATCAGAAAGGCTTTTTGAACAAACTTTCTGAACAATACGGCGATCCTATGGGAGTCCTTCCTGTGGAGAGAGTGAAAGAGGGCTGAGCATGAACAGCACGGAAAAAGTAACCTGGATATTAAAACGGTTGGGAGAAACGCCTTACGAGATGGGGCTTTCGGAGTTATCTAAGGAAATGGGATACCCCCGGAGCGGCATCTTTAAAATTTTGGGGATTCTCATGCAGGAGCATTTCGTTGCTCAGGATCCGGAGACAAAAAAATACTCCCTCGGCCCGGTGGTCTTCCGCTTGGGAAGCATTTACCGGACCGAGAAGAGTCTTTTAGAGATTACCGAACCTATCATGAGAGATCTGGTGACCTTTTCGGGGGAATCCGTGGGGCTTTGTATCAAAGAGGGAGATCGAGCGGTTCTGGCTCATCAGATAGTGAGCCAGGAGCCTCTTCGCTTCGAAGGGAAAATCGGCACCCTGCTGGCCCCTAACCGAGGAGCCCAGGGAAAGCTTATGGCAGCGTATGAACCTGAAGAACATATCGAAGCAATCCTTGCCACCACAACCTTAGAGAGAAGAACCCCCCAAACGATTACAGATCCTCAGAAGCTTCGGGAGGAATTCGAAAAAATCCGCCTTCGGGGATATGCCCTGAGCGATGAGGAGAGCTTTCCCGGTATCAGAGCCATTGCAGCTCCAGTGAGAAACCGGCACCGCAAGGTGTGGGCCAGCATTGCCCTGGCAGGGCCTACCGTGAGACTTACCCATGAACGTATAGCAGAACTGATCCCCGAAGTAATACGAGCTGCAGATAAGATTTCCCAAGGCTTTGGGTGTTCCTGAAGGGCACCTTTACACCTCCATGCAAGCCTGGAAGCTCCGGAATCAGTGGGCCGTTTTTTGCGCCAGGGTGCGAATTTCCTCTTCCGAGAGGCCCGTGATGTCTGTGATAAGAGACATGGGTAATCCCTTCCGGAGCATTTCCACCGCCATCGCAGCACGCTCTTCCATACGGCCTTCCATACGGCCTTCCATACGGCCTTCTTTTTTGCAGTGTTCTCCGTAGGTTCCTAAAACCTGCATGATTTCCTCCTCCTCTTCTGCGAGTTCTCGTAGTTCCTGGAGATATTCCTGCTGTACTTCTTCACTTTCGATCTGCACTACCCAGTCGATGAAGGAAAAGAGAGCTTCGATCTCCTTGCGGCTGTGTTTTTTCTTGAGCATGAGACGAATGAGAGACATTTTGAACCGCTTCCGCCGCTGGTCGTCCCCTTTTTCCGCCCGAAGGGCCTTTTTGGCTGCCAGGAGCAGGGTGGCAAAGGGGTTGGGGTTGGCTTCGAGTTCTTTGTCGGGGTAGTCCAGGATTTTGCAGGTGTTGAAGCTGTAGCTGAGGGTGGTGCCGAAGAAGGAGCGTTCGTAGCGCCCGGGGCGGTAGTTTTTGTTACCATCGGTGAGAATGGCGAGAGCTACCACGTCCTTTTCCCATTTTTCGGTGATCCGGTAGTAGTAACGGAACATGCGCTTTTCGAACTCCCGAATATCCTTGGGGCCGCTGCCGTATCCCTGCACTTCTACGTGGAGCAGGATGTAGGTTTCGGTGCCGTCCAGGAGGTAGACCTGAATGAGCATGTCTACGTAGCATTTGTTTTTTTGTTCCGGGTTAAAGAGGTTCGCAAGCTCCTGTTCGAGAAAGAGATTTTCCCGGTTCCAGTCTACTGCTTTGTAGAGTTCCGGAAGGTGGAAGGCCACCATGGAGCGAAAGAGAGCATGGATGGCGTTTTTCCATATTCCGTCGTTGAATTCCGGCACGCTGTTCCCTCCCCTTTTGCGTATACGTTATCCCTATTGTAATGTTTTGGTCTGGGGTGTCAATATGGGGGGGATTCAACGTGGGAAGTGGGAAGGGCGTGTTGCCCACTTTTCATCTCTCTTGCCCCCCTTTGCAGGGTAGTGCTATACTTGGCCTAACGAAGGGGGAAGACTTTCTTATGAAGAAGAACATAAAAGGCAGGGAGAATCCCGAGAGTACGGGAAATGCGGAAAGCAGGAAAAAGACCGGGAAGAAGACCGAGGAGACACATACGACAGAGGGAACAGAGAAGAGAGTCATAACAGAGAACGCCGGGCAGAATGCCGCAGAAAAAACCAAGGAATCGACGGAAAAACGTTACGATGACTCCCTCTGGAAGGAGACTCTTTCCCGCTTTTTCATCCCCATGCTTGAGGCGGTGCTTCCGGATATGGCCCGGGAAGTGGATACGAACCGTCCCGTTACCTTTCTGGATAAGGAGCTGCAACGTCTTGCCCGGTACAGTAAGAAATACCCAGGAGGGCCACCGGATTCCGGGCGTTTCGTGGATATGTTGGCGGATGTGCCGCTTCTTTCGGGAGAGCATGCCTGGATACTGCTCCATGCGGAGGTGCAGGGTTCGGGAGGGCATGAAGAGTTTCCCCTGCGGATGCACCGGTACCGCTGCCTTCTGGAGAGCCGCTACAACCGTCCTGTGGCAGGATTGGCTTTTCTTACGGAGCCTCTCCCCCCCGCCCACGTCACGGGATTCTACCGATGGGAACGCTTCGGCTCCGAAGTGATCTACAAATACCCCGCCTTCAAGATTTACGAGGGGGATGAAGAAGCCCTGCAAAAGAGCCAGAACCCCTTTCATCTCGCTCAGTATGCGGCCATGCAGGCGTGGAAACACCGAAG
>NPIG01001483.1_pt1 | contig 12062 bp, 13 predicted proteins | sample 8637441 | NCBI WGS metagenome assembly NPIG01 (sample SAMN07420675, study PRJNA396082) | bioreactor metagenome | isolation source: sample BR6 brine-fed electro-methanogenic bioreactor BR | place: Japan: Kochi | collected 2016-06-14 | reverse complement strand
TCATCGGCCACCAGGTGGACGGCCCGCACAGAAACCGGCGTGGCGAATCTCAGCCCTCGATGCCGTGGCCCACGTCGATGAGACCGACACAAACCGGGGTGTTCGACCGTGGCCGTCTTCGCCCATGCTCCCCCTGGCGCGGTCCACAGAAACCGCCGAGGTCGAAGCCGCGTCCTTTCGGCCAGGCTCGATGCCCGGGGCCGCACACATTCCCCGGCGCTGAAACTCAGCTGCCGTCATCGGCCACCAGGTGGACGGAGAATATCAGGTTTTTTCAGGTTCCAGCCCCGGGAGTCAGCCGGAAGCGGCCCGCTGGAAAGCCCCATGAAATAAGGCCCAAGTGAATTTTGTCATATTTGTCACACCCCCCGCGCACGTTTTCGCCAGGCAGGCCATTCCAAAGCAAAAAGCACGGCCCCCAGGGCCGGGGCTTGAGAGCATCCCCAGGGGCCGCGCCACGCGGGAAAAATCAACATTTGTCAACACCCCCGCTCCCCGCCGCGCACGGAGAGCCGAGGTAGTACGGCGCGGGCTATGCCACTTCGCGCCGGTTCTTTTTCAGGAATTCCATAACGTCATCGGGGAAGTAGCGCACGCTGTGATTGTTGATTCGCACATGCGGAATCCGCCCCTTCTTGGTCCAATCCCAGACCGTGAAGCGGGCTACGCCCAGCATATCCGCCACTTCTTCCGCTGTCAGCATAAGCTTGTCCATGGTGTCTTACTCTCCGTTGTGTCTATGCTGCACCGGCCCTCGCGGCCGCCGTGGCCCCGTAGAGCGCGATGCACACTGCATCCGCTTCGTGCTCAGTAAGCGCACCGGCCCAATGCTGGCACGCCCGTTTCATCGCCGCCGCCTTCAGCCGCGCCCGGTCCCGTGTGAACCCCAGGACAGGGGCACGCCAGGTGGACGCCGCTACCGTTTCGAGCCGCACACCGGCCCGCCGTGCCGCCGCCTTCATCTCGCCTTGTACTTCCGCCAGGCTCCGGAAACCCACCACGGAACCGCGCCGCCGGTCCCGAAGAAAGATACCTTCCGCGTACACCGTGGCCCCATGCTGGGCCGCCCGCTCGAATAGGCCCGCCAAGGCCGCGTCATAGTCCGCCCGCACACGCCCGCGTGAATCGGCCCGTTCGACCGTCCGCACGGCACGCACCCGCCCGGCGCGATTCACGAACGCGAAAGCGATACGCCGCGTGTCTGGGTCTATGCCCAGAATAGGCCCTCTCGCTTCCTCTCGCGCCGCGTGTGGCGTTTTCTCCCTCATGCCGCCGTCCCCATATGGGTGATTCGGTATGCCGCCAAAGAAGCGGGCTTCTTGGCCGCCGGGTCATCAAGTACACCCGCAAGAATCACAGCAAGCTTATTTGGTTCGTACTTCAAAGCCCGTGTTCTTGCTATGTCGCCTACGCCGCCATGGTTTTGCTCGAAGGCTTCAATGATTCCCTCCGCCGTCTTGCCCCGCACGCTGCACTTGAATTCCTCGCCAGGAGAAAGCGGGTTTTCCATGAAATCAATTTGCCGCTTCCGCATTCCTTCCAAAGCCCAGTCATACCAACGGATCGCTTGTTCTTTCGTGAGCGCACCAGCATTGAGCGCCCGTTCGATAAGTCCATCGGCTGAACAAACCTCTTCGAGCCTACGCACCAGCCGGTCAACGTTTCGCGGGTGTGCGTTCTCCGGGTGGAAACGCAGCGGAATCGGCCACACACTCTTACCCTCAAAGACCACACACCCGCCCCCTTCCCCCTCCCCCCCTTCCGGGCTAGAATCATTCTCAGCAGCAGCAACACCATCCCGCGTGCGCGGAGTGCTACCCCGTAGGCTCTGCATTGATGATGCTGGTGGGGTATTGTCTTTGTACTGTAATGAAGACCGTACGCTTTTTGGCCGGTGGGACACCGTACACTTTTTGGCCGGTGTGGGACTCCGGCCGGTTTCTGGACACCCTCCCCTTTCACCGGGGGACACCGTACACTTTTTGGCCGGTGGGACACCGTACACTTTTTGGCCGGTGTCCCCCCGTCTTTGCTGTGTCCGCCGTCTTTCCCTCTCTTGCCGCTCCCGGTGTTTCTGAAGGCGTTGCTTGTTTGGCCCATCGGGGGTGTAATTCTTCCATCGGCTTGACCATCTCCACCGGCCGCCGGTGCGCTTGCCCACCGCGTCAATGAACCCGGCCCGCTCTACTTCATCGCGGTAGCCCGTCCAAGTATGGCGCGAAACCGGCCAGGCGCACCCCGTCCAGGTGAACGAAATGCCCCCAGGTAGGGGAACATTGTCGTTCTTGGTAGCGGCTTTCCATAGCTCCATGAAGTCAGTAAGCACGCGGTAAGCTCCGTGTGACAGGCAGAGCGCCGGAAGGGAATTCTTCTCCTCGTTTTTAACGATGGTGTACCCGGTTTCCCGCTCCATGGCTTCACCCCTCGCGCCGGTGTTCTTTAAGCCAATCTTCCAGTTCATCGACCGCGTAACGGATGGTTCGGCCAAACTGGTAGTAGGGCGGCGCGGGGGTGCGGCTACCCCGCATCCCATTGCATCGGCTATCCCGAAGGAAGGACACCGAAAACCCGATGAGGCGTGCCGCCTCGCGTTCCGTCACTAACTGCTTTTCTGCTGTTCTCGCCATTATCTGTCTCGCTTTCTAAGACCGTTGCTGTGGCCTTAGTACATTCAGGATGTGAAGTGTCCCACCCCCGCGCAAGCACTTTTTTCCTGAACCACAAACGCCCCCGCACGCTGCGCGGAAAAGCTGGTTTTGTCAGGTTCTTGGCCGGTCGAAGGGCGCACACGGCCCCGGGGAATCTGGACATCCTGGACAGGCCCCGTGTCAGCCGCCCGCCTTGCGGAGCCGTGCCGGGTACAGCACTTCGGCCAGGCCGTCAAACCCATCAGCCCTTGTGCGGGCATAGCGCGCCGCTTGCCAGTTCACGAATTCCGCCGGGTGAAGGTCCGCGCTTCCGCACTCGATACACTGGCCAGGCCGGGGCCGCCGGGGCTGCTTCTCCGCATCTTGGTAGGCCCCGCACGCGCCACACTGGCAAAGGCTTTGAGTGCGGGCCGCTTCTTCGGCTTCGCGTTTGGCCCATCGGGCGGCGAGGTCGGCCACGGTGCAGCCTTCGAGGTTAGCCCGCCAGGCAAGCTGGCGGTAGGCTTCGGCAGGAATCGAGACGGTGAAGGTTTCGCGTCGCATGGTGTTCTCCATCAACGCGGCGAGGAAGGCCATAGCTCGACCGGTACACCCTGGGCGGGATATACTCAGCCGTAGCGTGTGGCGCGCCTGAGCCGCGCTTCACGTAAGGCCCTCAAGGAGTGTTCCAAGCATCCCTTGGGGGCCGCCCAAGTTTTCACCGGCCACGCTGGCCGGACAAGTCGCTATTTCTTTTCNNACCGGACGCGCCGCCGCCCATCCCGAAATGCGTTCGACCGCCGCCGCCTTCACCTCCGGGGACAGGTGCGCATACCGCAACACCATGGCAATCGAGGAATGGCCGAGAAGGTCTCGAACGGTGTTCAGGTCCACCCCCGCTTGCACCAGCCTTGAGGCGAACGTGTGCCGCATGTCATGCCACCGGAAGCCCGCCACCTTCGCCTGTTTCAACACCGCCCGCCATGCCTTGTTCACGTTGTCGAATCGCCGCCCGCCCTTCGGACTACGGAACACCAGGCCCGGCCCGGCAACCTGTCCCCGCCACGCGGCGAGGACGTTCTTTGCATCCGTGTTTAGCGGTATGTGTCGGGTCTGGTGGGTTTTCGCGCCCTCACCCCGCACGGTAAGCAACCCCCCGTGAAGGTCGACATCCGCCCATTCGAGGTTGAAAAGCTCCCCGCGCCGCAAGCCGGTATTGAGTGAGAGCAACACCATGGGCCGGAGGTAGTCCGCGAATTCCCCGGCGCGGAGGTCCGGTAGCTCCGGGTAGCCCCGTTCCCGCCGCCAGGCGTTGGCGCTGTCCCGTTCCGCCCGCAAGTCTTCCTCGCGGCCGCAGAGGGCCGCCATGAGGCGTTCTTCCTCTTCGGGGGACAGGAACCGCACCCGGGCGCTTGCATCATCCTTGAGGGGCTTGAGGCCCTTGAGTGGGTGTGCTTCCAGGTGGCCCCACTGCTGCGCCTTCGCCAGGGCGGCGCGCAAGGTGGCAATGTCCTTGTTCACCGTAGCCCGAGCGCGGCCCGCCTTGATTCGCTTCGCCCGCCACTTCTCTACCTGCCATGCGGTGATTTCGTGAAGCTTCATCTTCAAGAGCCGGGGAAAGCAAGCGCGAATCCGGGCTATGGCTTCATCGCCGGTCTTCATGTGTGCCGCCGCCCATGGCCCATACTCCGCTTCGAGGAAGGTTCCGAGGGTGTGCGCCCGCGCCCGCTTCTTCGCTTCCGCCGGGTCATCGCCCAAGGTCGTACCGGCGAGAATGGCTTGCGCTTCCTCGCGGGCTTGCGCAGGTGTCAGCACATCGGCCCGGCCAATCCGGTAGCGGTTGTGCTTCCCGTTCACCCGATACCGGGCGTAGTAGGTCATGCACCCCGAAGGCTGCACCCGCAAGAGGAACCCGGGCAATTCCGTATCGCACACCTCATATGGTTTCGGGCGCGGCTTCACCGTTTTCAGGAATGACTTACTCAGTTTCGCGTACATGGCTTTCTCCCTCGTAAGCACGCCGTAAGCACACCGGCAATATACAACGCCCAAACGCAAGAAAACAAGCCCCAACGCGCACGGCCTTTATTTACAGGGCACTTCGAGTGCTTCCGCTGACAGGAAGCGGCGCGGATTGGGTCAAGAAACACCCTGAAATCGCATTCGCAATGCGGAGGTCAGGGGTTCGATCCCCCTCAGGTCCACCAGTCTTCTTTTCACAACTCCGCTCCTTCGGAGATGCTCTCCGTGGGAGCGTTTCGCTTTTTCGCCCTGTATTCGCGGGCTTTCCGCGTTTGTTGCTCCCGCGAAAAACGGACTCGCAGCAGCACATCTTCGCCTGATTTGGCCACATTTCTTCGCGGAATCTCTCTATTCTCTCCAATAAATCTGGACTGGGTCCGGAATCGAATGCCGCTGCAAATCGATGTTTTCCAGCCACATCCAGCAGCGCCAGTTTTAGCGCTTCGCGAACAGGAACCGGATAGTACCACCGCTCGCCAGAGCGAAAGCCCTTTTCGCAAGCGCGCGTCTGGCCGGAGATGACAGCATCCTTATATACAAAGGCCCGCGTGTAACTGCGGGAAACCGAACCTGGCAGCGGCTTCTGGGGGTGACAGGTCCTATTGAGCAGATTTCCATTCGGGCTGCTTGACGGCCAGATGCAAGGCTTCGCGACGCCCTCATAAACGACAAAACGCCGGAAGCTCAGGTGCTGCTTCCGGCGAGGATGTGGCGGGCTTAACGGCGATGTGTGCCTACGTGAAGCCCAGAGCCTTGCGTTGCTCCTCCCAGTCGTGGGACAAGACCTTGACGAGCTTCATATAGGAAAGCCCGTCGGGCTCGCGGCCATCCAGGATGGCTTGGGTAATATCCGGCGCGAGCGCGGCAAGCCGCACGATGCGGGCGATGTACGAGGGGTCTTTGCCCAGAGCCGCAGCGAGTTGCGCCGTCGACTGGAAACGCCCCTCGTCAAGGAGCCTGTTCCAGGCATGGGCGCGCGCCAGTATCGTGACCAACTGTTCCTGGCAGGCCGGACGCGCATCCGTTGGCGCTCCATCCAGACCTTCCGGCGCGATGATCAGCTTTCGCCCTTTCCGTGTGCGCATAAGCATGGGCACGTGAATCAGGAGTCCGCCGTCCTCGGTCGGCCTGATAGTTACTCGTCCTTCGGTCATGTTCCTTCTCCTCGCTGCCGCGCTTCTTCGGCATAGGCCGTCAGGTCGGAGACAAGTCCCGCAACGCCGGCGGCCTTCAGTTTGAGGTCGAGTCCATCGTGCCACACCGTGACCCGCTCGACTATCGTATGAATGAGCCGGTGTTTCTCGACCGGGAAGAGCACCTCCCAGAGTTCCTTGAGGGTCCCAAACGCTTCGCCCACGTCATGCTCGGTAATGCACTCGCATCCAAGCCCGGCGAGCTCCCGCTCAATCCGGTCAAGTTGCGTACCGATGGACGATGCGTTCTCATTGAGCGTCATGAGCCGGGCCGGGTCTCCGCCCGCGCGAATGAGTTCGACAGCCTGGGTCTGTACCCGGTCGAGTTCTTTCTTCAGGTTTTCACGTTCGGAGTTGAGACGTTCCCGCTCTTCATCCTCCTGCCCCCTCGCGGCCATGAAGGTCTTCGCGAACAACGCGGGCGTCCTGAATACCGCGCCGAGTTGCTCGACCACGACCTTCTCGATTTCCCCGCTCGCGACCCGGCTGACCGGGCAGGCGCCCGCGCCTCGCCTGTGTGCAGTCTTGCAGAGGTAATACTGAAAATGCCGGCCATGATTCCTCGTGTACGTCGGGCTCATGGCGCAGTCGCAATGGCCGCACCGAATCAGTCCCCGCAAGGGTGAATCCGTGGTGAGTCTCCCTGTCATGCGCCGCGTGCGGTGATTCTCGCTGAGCAGTTCGCAGGCCCGTTTCCAGAGGTCGTTGTCGATGATGGCTTCGTGCTCACCGGGATAGACGCTGCCATTGTGTTCCAACTCACCGGTGTAGAGCCGGTTCCTTATCAGGCGCCCGATGGAGGGTACGTCCCAGGCGTGCCCTTCGCGCCGTTTCCCTTTCTTGGTAACCCAGGCTTTGGTGGTCAGGCCGTCCGCATTGAGTTCGCGCACAACCTGAACGCTCGAACCTGTCTGAATGAAGCGCCGGAAGATACGCCGGACAATGCGCGCCTCGTCCTCATTGACGACGAGCCGCTTGTTCGGGCGGTCCACGTCGTACCCGAGTGGCGGCGGTCCGCCGCACCATTTGCCGTGGCGTTTGGCGGCGGCGACTTTGTCTCGTATGCGCTCGCCGGCAATCTCCCGTTCGTATTGCGCGAAGGACATGAGAATGCCAAGCATCAGGCGTCCGCTCGAGTCGGTCGTATTGAACTGCTCGGTCACGGAAACGAAGCTGACGCCCCGTTCCTCGAAGAGCTCTACCATGCGGAAGAAATCCAGCAGCGACCGGGACAGGCGGTCAATCTTGTAGACGACTATCGTGTCCACCTCGCCTGTGTCCACGTCCCTGAGCAACCGCTTCAATGCCGGGCGTTCCATCGTGCCGCCGGAAAAGCCGCCGTCATCATAGCGGCCGGGCGCCAGTCGCCATCCACGCGCTGCCTGGCTCCGGATAAACGCCTCGCACGCTTCCCGCTGGGCATCCAGCGAATTGAAGTCCTGTTCCAGCCCATCCTCATGACTCTTGCGCGTGTAGACAGCGCACCGGCGCAGAGACTCTTCCTCTCGCAAACGAAGGCCCTCACGCATTGCGGGACTTCCTCTTCGCTCTTCTGGCCCGCGGCAGGCCGAAGAAGTTTCTGCCGCTCTGCTTCATCCCGGTAATGGCCTCCGCGGCGGCGGTGAGCGACCGGTACACGGTTCCCTTGTAAAGGAAACCTCCCTCCACCACGGTCACCTCATATTCGATACCCCGCCAGCGGCGCTTGAGCCGAGTGCCCGGCACCAGTTGGGTGACCACTGCCTTCTTCTGGGCTTTCGGGGCGGCGAGCGCCAGTTCGTCCGAATCCGCGAGTTCCGCGAGACGCCGCTTCGCGCGCTCTTCCAGGCCGCCGTAATACATTTCCTGAATCCGGTAGGCCAGGCGCCGCACCAGGTGCTGCCGGTTGTAGGCCGGCGCCTCGGTGCCATTCAGTTCCCGCCATTTCTCCCGCAGTTCCGGTGTCTTCATTTTGGCCAGCAGGGCCAACTGATGAAGAACCGCGCCGCGCAAACGGTCGTTTCCGTTCGCCGCTCTTGCTCGGTCATCGTTTGTTGCGTTCATTTAACCTCCTTTAACGTGGTCTCCGGTGGTCATGAACGCTTCGTTCGGACGCCGAAATCAAGTCCGTTTTTGCAGAACGCCCAGGTTTCTTTATGGTGTCCGAAAGATTCCGCCGCGCCCGCAGGCGGAGCACGCCGACAGCCAGAATCGAGGCTACGTCGTCATGGGTTACACATGATTTCGTGACGTTTCGAGCGCCCGTATCACTTGCATTCATAATCTCATCTCCGCTTTCTCGTCCAGTTATGGCCTCATTGGTTACTTACCGGATTGCTTGGAAAAGTGCCGGAAGTCAAGTGAGGGGAGAAGTCTGGCGGGCGTGAGAATGTTATTTGAGAAGGATTCCGATGGATATGGCGCGGAACATCAGGCGTATGTGAGACGCCGGTTTCCGCGCCCGGTCCCGCGACCGGCGAGCACATGCATTCTATCCGTGCGGAAGATCAGCATGTCCTTGACGCCCTCGTGCGTGGGTTCGCGATAACACCGCTTCAGCAAGAACCGGAAAACGTCCGCCACGGCCTGCGCGCCGACCAAGGTGCTGTGCATGGGCCTGACCCGGATCTCGAATCCAATCAAATCCATCAACGTGTCGAGCCGGTGGTTGGGGACATCCAGCCCGGCTGAGCGCGCCCACTGAAGGGTGCTCAGCATGAGCGAATCATCGTCCTCGGCTGGCCCCCCGGCGGCGAGGAGGAACGCCGCCTCGAATTTCCCGCTGTGCGCGGCGAACCATGCGCCGGGACCAGTCCAGGCAAAAAGGTCACGCACGACTTCCTCGGGCGCTCTGGCCCCCTCCAGCATTTCATCCCGGATGCCGGTCAGCCTCGTCACGTGCTCCGGCACGGCAGAAGGTGAAAGAATGCCCGAGCTACGTTATGCTTGGGCGGTTACGTCAAACTCGTATAGTTCTTTCTTTGAATTTCGCTTGCGAATTACCTCGACTTCAGCAGATAGAAAACCGGCTTCAGTGAGCATGTCCTGATATATTTTCTCCGCTGGGACAAGGCAGTCATAGAACTTTGAATTCCCCACAATGTAATGAAGCCTGCCGCCACGGCGCATCACTTTCTTGACTGAGAGGAAGTGCTTCCACATGTCTTCAAAATACTTTCCAACGTATTTTGACAGCAATTCCCCTGACTTGCCGTCTGATTTCGCAATCCTTTGAAGAATATCGGTAAGGTATTCTGGAAAAAAGGTCTCTGTGTCGAGACACCAATCGTTCAGCCTACTCGTCGCGATACCCCATGTACCGCCGATGGCCTCCCAATCCATTTCTCCAGCCTCGCGAGCCTCCTTCAAATAACCTAGCCAGTACATGTAAGGCCGGAGTTCCCGAATATACGACATGCGATTGGGATATGGAGGAGAAGTGATCAACAGATCAAACTCCGATTCTGGCAAATCGTCAATATCTCTAGCGTCGCATTTGCAGACATTGGCGTTGCCAACAGGATTATGTGCCGCCGATTCCAATATCGTATCTACATAGGAAGTAAACGGCAGCCCGTTAAATAGCTCCTCGGGCCACAACTCCGGTTGCTGGTGCCCGTTACCGTTCTTCTTGTTCTTGAAGGACATTGATTGATGATTGAAGGCGGCATTCGACAAGTCGATCACTGCCCGGCAGAAGGCGACAAGAAGCAAATCCCGTACTTCGAGCGCTGCGCTAGATTGCTTATCAATCTCGCCTTTCACACAGGAGAGAAACTCAAGATGTCTTTCATCCCACCATCGTTCGATATTAGCTATCGGGGGGGGAAGACATGGAGTCGCGGTGCCCTCATCTATGGACGCTTGGATAGCTCCCGCAATAGACCTTGCCTCCTTGATGGACTTGGGCTTGTAATGCCTTAGTTTTGCCTGACCAAACCAGACCAAGAAGGGGTTGATGTCTATCGAAAGCGCGCGATGTCCCCTATACGCAGACGATAATGGCGTTGTCGCGGTTCCGGAAAAGGGATCGAATACTTTCAGACCCGCATCCATTGTCGCCAAGATTTGATCGACCAACTTGACGGAGTAGGCAGGAGTCAACCGTAGCCAGCCATGGCGCGCTTGATTAGTATTATGCTTGAAAGTGAGGTCGGACCGTTGCCTGATCCGGCCCAATGATGTTGTTGTTTGCCTACTCTGCACGGAGTAATGCCTCCAATACTTTTGCAACCTCCGTCTTGAGTAATTCTGCGTTTCTTTGAAAAAACGCCGCCAGATCATATCCGACAACATCTTTGACGAAAGCATAGGTGGAAATGAGCGGGGAATCAGATCCGATGGTGCCAGTCAAGATGCCCCACTTTTCCATGCGGTAACGGATACGAATATCGGAGTCAATCTGATTGGACATGATGAGAGCGCACGGCAAATAGGCGCGGGTATATGCGGTGGCGGCGTTTGCGATGTCAGCGTTCTGCCGTTTTGAATCCTTGCTCTTGTAGCCCTGCCGAACTTCGAAGACAACACCTTTCAGGGTCTGGGCAATTGCTTCGTCAACTTCCAGATCCGTACACGCATCACGAATCCATTCATGCACTCGTTCACGCTTAGCGGCCTGTACAATGTTCTCAAGCGGGATTCGACCGTCAAGAGAGAGTCGGCGCTTCTTCTTGTTAGCTCCCGTAACGCTGTACGACCATTTGGCTTGGTCCACATCAAGCCCCAATTCATCCTGTAATACCTGACGGAAAAGAGCTTCGCTCCCAATACCAATCTGTCTGTAGATACTTGTCATCCCGCCAGCGGCCTTGTGTGCAGCGTACATCATCGGATTATCCAATCCAAACCACGAATAGAAGGGGTCGCTACGGTAGATTCGCTGAAAATCGGCAAGCGCCCAGCCGTCCTTTCCGCCTTGCCCTAGCTTCGGCTTGTATGAAGCACAAACGCGAATTGGGTTCAGCACTATGTCGAGATACTTCGAATCCCGGTCTTCAGCCTTCGGCACATTGTACTCCTTGGTCAAAGCACCGCCATGACGGTATTGCTTGGTTCGCCTTCGCCTGCCTTGTTGACGGCGATGACGCGGAATTCCCATTCCTTGCCGCGCGCCTGGTTGTGCAGCGTGGCTTCGGTATCCATCGCCATGCCCGCGTCGGTCCACGGGCCTTCGGGGCGCTGGCGGCGTTGTATCTTGTACGCGGCGACTTTGCCGCCGTCCGTGGGCGCTTTCCAGTCGAGGAAAATCCAGCCTTCGCCTTCGCGCGGGGCCTCCAGGAGCCGGGCCTGTCCGGGCGCTTGCAGGGCCGTGGGCGCTTTGCGTCCGCCCCAGCCGAGGAGCTTGAGCTTGTCGTCGTCCATGTCGACCGTGTTCTCGGCGTAGCGGAGGTCTTCCTTCATCTTGTCGGTGAGATTCTGGAAGGCGAGTTCCTTGTCCGTGGTGGCTTGGAGGGCGGCGGCCTGTGCGGCGACGGCGGCTTCACGCGCGGCGATAGCGGCGTCGAAGGCGGTCTGGAGGTCCGCCGGTATGACCGGCGGGGCGGGATAGAGGGCCGCGTTGTTGGTCAGGCCCGTGATGATGGATTCACCGAGCCCCAAAATCTCCGTTTCTCGAATCGGGAACTGCGCCATAGCTGTAACCTCCTGTCCGCGTTGTACTTAACCTGTCACAAAACTCCTCCGGGGCGTGGCCCCGATGCCTTCATTCGCCTCAAATCAAGCTTCATCTGCCTCAGATTATGCTTCATCTGTCGTAAATCAAGCTTCATTTGCCTCGGATGAAGCTTCATCCGGGACAGATTAAACTTCATGCGCCAAGGATAGGGCTTCACTTGCCGTGACTCAAGCTTCATCCGGGGCGGATAAAGCCCGTTCCGCCGCAGATCAAAGGGCCTTTGCCGCGCGTGAAGCCTGCTGGGAAAGGGGTACAGTCCCGTCTCACTCGGGGACTCGTTCGCTTGGTACAGTCCCCCTTTTCCTCATCCGCGAGGCATCAAATGCGTTTCGATTCAACTGAATCCGGTTTTCCGCCGTCCGTGGCATCCCTCCCGGCGCTGCCGCGCTGACGAAGGCCCCATAACGCGGCGCATCGCCTTTGCCTCATCGCGAACATCATGACTGTACTGCATGTCAGAGATGCGTAAAGAGGTGTACGCACTCTACTACGGGGAATCCCGGCAAATCAAATTTTGCGCCGTTCGGGTACGCATTTTGCCGGGCGGACCGGGACAGGACCCGA
>NPIG01000268.1_pt2 | contig 12070 bp, 10 predicted proteins | sample 8637441 | NCBI WGS metagenome assembly NPIG01 (sample SAMN07420675, study PRJNA396082) | bioreactor metagenome | isolation source: sample BR6 brine-fed electro-methanogenic bioreactor BR | place: Japan: Kochi | collected 2016-06-14 | reverse complement strand
CAAAAGCAAGAGGAAGGGACACAGTAGAAAAGCGTGTAAGACCTTTTTCTATGAGACCACTCCATTTTTCAGGAATAAAACGGTCTTCTTTCCTGCGAGTGTCTAGAGCGAGAGCTTTTTTTGCGAGAAAGATCAGGGATCCCATGTCCGAACATCCTCCCTCGGCAATCAAGGGAGAGGGAATGAACATGGGAGTGTATCGAACCTGTTTTTCCCACAGAGGAAGATTCTGAATCTCTTCAGAAAAAATTTCGGAGCTCTCAAGGCTCCAGTACAAGCGTCCCTTTTCTGAGGAAAGGGAGAAATCCCCCCGAAAAAAAAGTGGATTTTGAAAGATGGAGGGGAATTCTTTGCGAAAAAATCCACCATCTGAAAAATCCCACTCAAAAAAAGGGAATCTCTTTTTCCCAAAAGAGACAAAAGATTCGGATATGAATTTTTGTGCCCTTTTTTCAGAGAGAGTGGATGAAAAAAAGAGAGTTTCTCCAGAGAGGGGGAGGCTCCGGAAAGGGGGTAGATCCCCTTGCTCCGGATGGTTATATCTGTTCTCTTTTTCAAGATCCATGGCGAGATCGGTCAATATAAAACCTTCCCAGAGGGTTTCCCTTTCGTTCCAAAAAAGATGGCCTTCTAAGGAAAAGGAATTTTCTTTCGTGCTTCCCCATTCCCCAAGGGATTTGAGGAGAAGAAAAAATTCCGAAACCTGGGAGGTATGGACATCTCTGGGAAGCGAAAACAGTTCACTTCCCAGAGATCCAAAAACAGAGAGGTCCCGGCCTTGTCCACCATAGCGAATTCGAAGGGAAGGACTTTCCTCCTTGGAAGAACGGAAAAAAAGGCCCAACTCTTCCCGGGAAAGTTTTTCTGCAGATAGAACTACAAGGAAAAGTACCACAAAAAATATTCCTGCCGCCAGGGTAATTTTTCCTCGGGAAATCATTTTTTTATGAGAGAAAAACAAATTCTAAACAGCCAGATCCCGATGTGCTCTTTTTTCCTCTTCAAGGGCATTTTTCCGGATGATTTCGAGAAGAGTTTTCGAGGATTCTAAGAGAGGAAGCATGTCCGGTGAAAGGGAAAGCTCTTCCTCCTGAAGGGCGGCCACCATATTCGCCATTTCCGCAAGAAGATCTTCCTGGTGCATTTCCCTGGGAACAGCAAGCTTTCCAAGGGAATCCACCGCTTCCAGAGGGAGGGCTCTTCCCTGCTCAAGCCGGAATTCCTGCCCCGGAGCGGGAACTTCTGCCCTGTAACCAAGCTCTTTGATTCCTTCCGCCAAAGCCAGAGAAGACTTGGGTTCTCCGTGAGTCACGATAAAGGTCGGGCCATTTTTAAAGTTTCCCGCCCATTTTAGAAGATCCCGGCGATCCGCATGGGCGGAAAAACCATTGATAGTATGAAGCTGGGCCTGTACATTTACTTCCTCTCCGGCGATTTTAAGATAGGTCTCTCCCTCAACAAGTCGCCTTCCGAGGGTGCCCACCGCCTGGTATCCCACAAAAACCACATGACACGTAGGATCCCACAAATTATGTTTGAGGTGATGTATAATTCTTCCCCCGTTGCACATGCCACTTCCTGCAAGCACAATGGCTTGATCCACGTCATTAATGCTCCGAGATTCTTCTACTCCTGAGACATAGCGAAGCTGTTCAGGGCTGAAGGGATTGTTTCCTTTTTGAATCTGTTCTTGAATTTCCCGAGAAAGAAGAGGGAGATATTTTTCATAAATTTTCGTGGCCTTTACTCCCATGGGAGAGTCGAAGTATACGGGAATATTTTCGTCCAGTACACCTTCCTTCTGGAGAAGCATGATTTCATAGAGCACTCTCTGAGCTCTATCCACCACAAAAGTGGGTATTAACACCTTGCTCTTTTGGCGTACCGCATCCAGAAGAACTTCTCGAAATTCCTCCCGGCTTTCAAGGTTCGTTTTATGAGTGCGATCGCCGTAGGTGGATTCTATGATGACGTAATCAGCGCTCTCGATATGTGAGGGATTTCTCTCCATCACCGTATCTTGAGGGCCAAGATCTCCGGAAAAAACGAGTTTTACCTCTTCGCCATTTTCTTGGAGCCATATCTCCAGGTTTGCGCTTCCGAGAATATGCCCCGCATCCCGGCATCGAACCTTTATTCCAGGAGCTACCTCAAAAACGTCGTCGTAGCTTACGGGGCTCAAAAATTGAAGCGCTTGTTCCACATCATCTTCGGAGTAAAGAGGCTCCACCGGAGGAAGTCCCTTTCGAAGATTTTTCCGGGAGCGCCACTCCGATTCTTCCTTCATGATGTGGGCGGAATCTTTCCATAGAACCTGGACAAGCTCCACCGTGGGGGATGTGGCAAAAACCTTTCCTCGAAAACCGCTTTTTACAAGAAGCGGCACCCGACCAGTATGGTCGAGATGCGCATGGGTGAGGAGAACCGCATCTATACTATCTGGAGCGAAAGTAAGAGGAGCCTTGTTCTTTTCCTCCTCATGCCTTCCCTGATGAAGTCCAAAATCCACAATAACCCGGCTCTTCCCCACCTCGAGAAGATAGCTTGATCCTGTTACTTCTCCCGCTGCCCCAAGTACCCGTAATATCATGTGTTCGCCCTCGCAAGGGCTCCCTCCCTTCCAAAATAAGAAGCTTTTTTATCCCAAAGGATAGGAATACGCTCAAAAACTTTCCTACGACAGGACATGTAGGTGACGAGAAAAGGCTAAACTTTTTCGGAAGAGTCCCACTTTCGAGGATTGAAGAAACATCGTATTGTGGTGCCCTTTCCAGGAGAGGATTGAAGGGAAAAACGACCCTCCATAAGTTTGACCCGTTCCGTCATATTTACAAGCCCTCGATGCCCCTGGTATTGAAGATGGGAAAAATCCTCCGGAGGAGCAAATCCTGTTCCATTATCTTCAACTTCGAACACGTATTCCTCCCCCCGAGGATACCACCCTACCTGTATTTCGGTAGCCTGTCCATGCTGTACTGCGTTGGAAACCGCTTCCTGGAGAATGCGAAAAAGAGCGAGCACCAAATCCTTGGGGGGCTGGATTTCTTCGGGGGAAATCTCAAGAGAAATTCGGACTCCCGTTTGCATGGAAAGTCGCTCTCCCAGCTCTGTAAGGGCTTGGGAAAGCCCAAGATCAATCCAAGGAGGAGAGAGGGCATCGCACATGCTTCGCAACTCCAGCACCACGAGACGAGCGCTCTCCTCCGCCATGGCAAGCCTCTTATCGTGCTCCTCCGGTATGTTCTCTCTCTGAGCAAGACGTACTTGCTGCATAAGAGCGGTTACTCCCTGAAGAGGACCATCGTGGATTTCCCGAGCCAGGTATACCCGCTCTGCTTCCTGAATGCGAAACATATCAGAGACCGAACGCTCCATGAGGCGGCGCTTTTCCATGGCGGTTTTCGCTAGATCTAAAAAGACTGATCGCAGACGGCATATTTCGTCCACAGGAGTGGAAGAAACACAAAGAGAAGGCGAATCCTCTCCCCAACGAAGAGAAGACATCTCGTTTTCCATGGCCCGAAGAGGAGAGACAAGCCATTTCCAGAGGAGCACCGCCCCAAGAAAACTCACTCCTCCCCAAAAAATCACCATGAAGCTCCAGAGAGGGCCGAAGCGGTTCATGGGGCCAAGAAGATGTTCCCAAGAAACTGCCGCAAGGACATACCACCCCGTATTTCCCGCAGGATATACCGCTACTGTAAAAATTTCTCCTGTGCGTCCCCGGATCTCCTGGGCAGTTCCCAAGGGAAGAGTCTCTGGAAGAATGTCCTCCAGGGTTTCTATTTCCGGACTCGCTGTAAGGACCTGTCCCTCCCCATTGACCATGGCTACCCATCCCGGCATGCGGAAAGAAGTCAGGGTGAAACGGTCAAAAGGATTCATGAGGGAAGAAAAAAACGGGTTGAATACAGATCTTCCACCCAAAATGAAATCTTTCTCGTAGCGGAGCGCCACGGTCTCTGCAAGATCCTGCACATAGGTTCTCGCCACCATGCGCATGGCTTGCTCGTGCGCAAGGATGCCCGCTGCGGATACTCCGAGAATAACCGCCGAGGGGAAAAGACTGGTGGCAAGAAAAAGGGCAATAACGTTACGACGTATAAATTTCACTCAATCAGATCCTCCAGGGTAACTACTCCATACTTCAAGGCCAGCAGCATGGCCTCAGTCTTATTCTTGGCTCCCAGCTTATCATAAATGGAGGCGAGATGAGTCTGGACTGTTCGATCGCTGATAAAGAGTTCCTGAGCCACTTGTTTGCTTGAAAGCCCTTTGGCAGCATAGAGAAGAACCTCCCGTTCCCTGGAGGAAAGATCTTCCGGAACGTAGTCATCTTCCATGGCCCGAGAAATTTCTCTGTCGAGGTAAACCCCTCCTCCTGCCACGGTGCGGACTGCCCGGGCAAGTTCTTCAGGGGTAGCGGTCTTCAGGATGTATCCTTTAGCCCCAGCCCGCAGGGAAGCCATAACATATTGTTGAGCATCATAGGAACTGAGCATGAGAGAAAACGTGGAAAGCCCCGATTCTTTAATTTTCCTAACCACCCGGACTCCGTCTTCTCGGGGCATGCGAATATCCATAAGAACTACTTGGGGGAGAATTTCCTGAATTTTTTCCCAGGCCTCAACACCGTCTGCAGCTTCTCCCACAAGGGTCATTCCAGGATCCTTGGCTATATATGCAGCAATTCCCGAACGGGTCATGGGATGATCGTCCGCAAGGAATACCCGAATCATAGAACGCCTCCTCTCTGATGGTTATCATCTTTTTCTAAGAGAAAGAGGACCCTCGGGTCCTCTTTAAAAATACGCTTTCAGAAAACAAGAGCTTCCTTGGAGCTACTGCCCCAGGCCAATCTCTTTTTCTAGAGGGCGCAAGGCAAGGATGACATCTTGCATAAGTTCCTCCACAGGAACTCCTAGAAGATCTGCACCCTTTTTGATAACATCTCGATCCACCCCTCGGGCAAAGGCCTTATCCTTGAATTTCTTTTTCACAGATTTTACTTCGAGATCCTGAAGGGACTTGCTCGGCCGCACAAGAGCAACTGCCGTCACAAAGCCTGTAAGTTCATCCACCCCATAGAGTACCTTCTCCATGGTGCTCTCGGGAGGAACGTCCTGCTGTAAAAGCCCCCAAGCATGAGAGCGCATGGCACGAACAATTTCCTGGGGGCATCCGGCCTCCTCCAGAAGAGTCACGCCCAGAGAAGTATGCTGTTCCGGGGTCTCCTGAGTTTTTTCCCAGTCAATGTCATGGAGCAACCCTACGACCCCCCAAAGATCTTGGGATTCTCCATATTTTTGGGCAAAATACCGCATGGTTCCCTCCACCGCAAGGGCATGCTTGAGATGGGTGGCGTCTTTGTTGTGTTGCAAGAAGAGATCTAACGCTTCCTGACGATTCATAAAAAACTCCTTTCCCTAAGCCCGGGAGGCAATGGCATTAGCTTTTTGTCTCAACTAGATCTTCATCTAGCGAATCCTTGAGGCATAGCACCTCAATTTTTGCCATGCGCCGCAGTTCTCTGGCAAGAGAATCCGGATAGGAATGCAGATAAACGATACGGAAAATTCCTGCATTAATGATGGCCTTGGTGCAAAAAGAGCAGGGCTCGGTGGTACAGTAGAGCTCTGCACCCCTGGTGGAAGAGCCTACCGCAGCAGCCTGAACAATGGCGTTGATTTCCGCATGACTCCCCCGGCACATCTCATGACGCTCTCCGGAAGGTATATTCAGTTGCTGCCGGAGGCAGCCTAGCTCGGAACAGTGAGGCACCCCCCGGGGGGCTCCGTTATATCCGGTACTTACGATGTGTCTGTCCCGAACAATCACAGCCCCCACCTTGCGCCGTAAACAGGTGCTCCGGGAGGCTACGGTTTCCGCAATAGACAAAAAATACTCATCCCAACTAGGACGCACCAAAAACCTCCTTACCCCTGCTCCAGAGACATGAGAGCCTCCACAAAAGACATTCGCATATCCGGGCGAATTTGTGGAGGGGGCCCCAAAATTTCCCGGGTTTCTTCCAACTCGAAATCGAAGAGAATCTGAGAAATGCCCAACTCCACCACATCATCCGTTTCGTAGGGAATGGTGGCTCGACGGTATCCGAACTGTTCTGCGAAAAAGGCCTTGTTCACAAATCCCTTTGTGGCATTCAATAAGGCCTTTGAGAGAAGGTCGAGAAAGGGAATCTCGTCGAAGAAAGGATCATTTCCCATAAAGGCAATAACCTTTACCTCGTCCTTCAGGAAGTATCTATCCCAAACTCCACAGAGGGTAATTCCAGCCTGCACCTCATCAATAGTCTCCAGAAGGAGAGCCGTAAGGGCTTCCATTTCTCGGGAAAAACCAAAGAGCATGAGAAATCCCAGGGATTGCTCCCGGTATCGCTCGGGGTCGATGATGCTTTCGGGAAAAAGAGCCCCCACACGCCCCATGGAAGAGCTTCTCATGTAGAGAAGCTCGCTTCCTATTTCCATAGAAAAGGCGGCAATTTCTCCAAGCTCTTTACTATGCAGAGCGTTAATGCTGATGGGATGGAAATCCAATGCATAACTTGCCCAAGAGACAATATCTATATCCATATCCCTGTCCCAATACGGTAAAAGCCCCATACAACAAACTCCTTTATCAAGGATATTCTGAGTCTTGGAATCCCAACTCCCCATCACGAACGAATTTTTATCCAAAAGCTACGCCAGACGTTCCGCAGGCTCCTTGGTTTTCGAGATAAGCTCTGTAACGGTGTGCACGAGTAATTCAATTTCAGGCTTGGTTATCTGGGCATCCGCACCAATGCTCTGAGCTTTTCTCCGAATATCTTCAGCCATAATAGAGGAAAAAACAATTACCGGAAGATGCCCAAGAGTTTCACTCTCTTTAACTTTTCTTGTGAGAGTAAGCCCATCCATTTTGGGCATTTCAATGTCAGTAATGAGAAGGCTGAAAAGTGTTGCGTCCTCCTGAAGACGATCCCATGCGGCCTTGCCATGCCCCAAAAGCTCCACGTTATGAAACCCTCCTTCCGCAAGAGCGTCCTGAAGGAGTTTCCGGATAAGCGGAGAGTCTTCTGCCACAAGAATGCGATAGAGATTAGGATCCCCCAAGCGAGAGCTAACCTCTTTCACTATTTTCTTGTTCACGTGAAATTGTTCCTGAAGCTGTGGGTTGACAGTTTGCACAATGCGTTCATAGTCTAAAAGGAGGATGTTGCGTCCCTCCCGCTTGATGACATAAAGAGCATTTTCTCCGAGGAAGGTTCCAGTGAGAGTAGAGTCTAGCTCGTCCGAATTGATGCGGTAAATACGCTCCACCGCATCAACCACAAATCCAAGCTTCATCTTATTGAATTCTGCCACAATGACTTTGCTTTCCTCAAGAGGCATTTCCGACTCGATTCCCAGATACCGACGCAAATCAATGAGAGGAATGACTTCTCCCCGGATTGTAGCAATCCCCAGCATAGCCTGGTCGGATTTGGGAACGGAACGCACCCCTGTCCATCGTAAAATTTCCCTAGTTTTATCTACATTAATGGCAAAAGATTGCTCCCCCAGCATGAAAACCACGACCTGCCACTCGTTTGTTCCAACTTCTGTAAGAATCTTATCGTTTTTCATAAGACAATCACCTCAATTCCTTCTATATCAGTTTAGAATCACTATAAGCGAAGATCCCCTAAGGCTCAACAAGAACATTAGCATATTTTCCATTTCTGAGAACTTCGTATTTCCATGGCAATAATTCTCTTGACGGGGAAGAATGGAATCCGTATGGTAGGGCCTGCGGGAAAAGGCCCGCATATTCCCAAAGGAGGTTCCGCTTTTGAATATCTGGAGATTCTTCCAAAAACAGTTGCGTTTCATTGTGTCCATGGTATCACTTCTCTGTGTTCTTTTCTCTGCCCTTCCCGGAGAAAGCGCCATGATATCCAAGCTTTCCATCCCCTCAAAATCTTCCAGAAAGGAAGTGGCCCTTACCATTGACGATGGACCGCACCCAGGATATACCGAGAGAATTCTATCACTTTTAGCGGAACATGAGGTGAAAGCGAGCTTTTTCCTTGTAGGAAAAATGGCTGCCACCTACCCCTATCTGGTGCGAAAAATTGCATCTCAAGGACACACCATCGCAAATCATTCGCACTACCACAACAACCTTGTAAAACTTCCCCCGGAGAACATGCCCTTCGAATGGATCATGTGCAATAGCACGCTTTATTCCATTCTTGGAACCTATCCCCGTTTCTGCCGTCCTCCGGGAGGGAACTACAACCAGCAGGTAGTGGCTGCAGCGGCAAAAGAAGGACTCCGGATGGTCCTGTGGACAGCCAATGCGGGAGATTGCACCGGGGTTTCTGCGAAAACCATCGAACAAAAGGTGGTGTATAGGACCCAACCAGGAGGAATTATCCTCATTCACGACGGTGTGGAAGCCACCATCGAAGCTCTCCCGCATATCATAAAACAGCTCAGGGAAAAAGGCTTCACCTTCGTCACTCTGGATCAGGCTTTTCCTGGGGCTACCACCGACCAGCCTGTAAAAGCTTCTTCGAAAACCACCTCCCCTGATCCGGAGAAAGGGCCATTTCCTCCGGTGAAAGAAACCAAGCCCAGTTTCCCGAGCCCGTAGAGGGAATATTGATTCGTCCGGAACTCCCCAGCCCAAGAATGTCCTGAAAAGGAATAATGGCGGTGCGGGCTACCGATTCTAAAGCCATTTCTACGAGCACTCTATGGACGTTCCCTTCTCCAAGGGGGCGTCCACATATTTCTGAGACTCCCCGACGCTGAGAGGGAGAAAGATCCTCCAGATACCAGCCTCGGCTGGTGTTATTATCGTGGGTGGCAGTAAAGACCACCGATGAAGGGCTATGGTTATGGAGAGCATAAGGATTCTCCGCATAATTTTCAAAGGCAAAATGCAAAATTTCCATGCCCGGAAAACCCCAGACATCTCGAAGATCCCGAACATCCTGAGTAATCACTCCCAAATCCTCCGCAAAAAAGGGGAGCTTCCCCAGAGCTTCTTGAAAGTGCTCAAAGAGATCCTGTCCGGGAGAGATTTTCCACTCACCCTCCACAGCATTTGGCCGAGAAGCTTCTATCTCCCAGTATGCGGAAAAGCCTCGAAAGTGATCTAGCCGGAGGGCATCGCACATCTCCAGAGCGTGGCGTACCCTTGCGATCCACCAGGAATACCCCCGAGATTTCATGGTATTCCAATTGTAAATAGGATTCCCCCAGCGTTGCCCTGTTTTGCTATAGTAGTCTGGTGGTACTCCCGCCACCACAAGAGGAGAACCCTTTTCATCCAGGAGAAAAAGCTCCCGGTTTGTCCAGACATCGGCGCTGTCATAATCCACGTAGAAGGGCATATCCCCAAGCACCATGATCCCAAGGCTCTTTGCGTAATTATGAACTTTTTTCCACTGCAAGAAGAGGAGATACTGCACATACACTTCGTAGGAGACTTCCTCCTGGAGCCCCTCTTCCTCCATGACCTTTTCGGGAGAGATGTGCTCCCATAAATTCCAAGAGGAGCCGTGGTTTCTTTTTTTAAGGGAGGCAAAAAACGCATACGTCTCAAGCCAGTGAGAATGTATTGCGGCAAAAGCTTTTATCTCCTGCTGAAGTATCTGGCTGTGACGGTTCCGCTCCCAGGTTCGGCGTAAAAAAGCATTTTTCCATGCCTCTACCGTGGAATAGGCTACTTGTTTTCGAGGAAAAGCCGGGATGTGCCCAAAATCTCCATACTCCGCCAACCCTTGGGATAACATCTCTTCGGGACTTACGAAAAGAGGATTCAGGGCAAAGGCTGAAGAGGCGCTGTAGGGGGAGTTCCCCCGCCCTACTTCAGTGGGCCCTAGGGGCAAAATATGCCAGTAGCGCAAACCCAAGGAATGTACCATTTCCAGAAAACGGAAGGCTCCAGGACCAAAATCCCCCATGCCAAAAAGCGAGGGGAGAGAAAAAACAGGCAGGAGGACTCCCCCACTCCGCTTTTGAAAGGGCATGGTGCTTCCAGGTTTTTTTTCCATGTTAATCCTCTATATTCTTTCCCAAGGGGGTTAGAAAAAGCACTCCCAGAGGGGGGAGATTCAAGGAAAGAGAGTATGCCTTTCCGTGAAATCCATACTCCTCCGCATGGACAGAACCGTAATTCCCCCATCCGCTCCCCCCATATTCAAGGGCGTCACTATTAAGAGTCTCTTTCCACACTCCGGACAAAGGAATTCCTATACGATACAACGTCCGTGGGACAGGGGTCATATTGCATATCACGAGCAACATCTCTCCGGAAGAGGAAAAACGAAGAAAAGAAATTACGCTCTGTTCGGAGTCCTGGCAATCAATCCAGGAAAACCCTCGAGGTGACGCATCCTCTTCGTAGAGGGCAGGAGAGTGTGCATACATGGCGTTGAGGTCACGGATCCAGGAAGCTATCTGGCGATGCTCCTCCCGCTCATAAAGACTCCAGTCAAGCCCGTCTTCATGGCTCCATTCCCTCCACTGTCCGAATTCCCCTCCCATAAAAAGGAGTTTTTTCCCAGGATGGGCATAGAGAAAGCCGTAGAGAAGTCGAAGCTGTGCCCGTTTTTGCCAAGCATCCCCGGGCATTTTTCCAAGAAGCGATCCCTTTCCATGAACTACCTCGTCGTGGGAGAGAGGAAGACAAAAATTCTCCGAATAGGCATAGAGAAGGCTAAAGGTAAGTTCGTGGTGCTTGTATTTTCGATAGACCGGATCGGAAGAGAAATAGGCAAGGGTGTCATGCATCCACCCCATATTCCATTTGAGACCGAATCCGAGGCCACCTACATACACAGGACGGCTCACCATGGGCCATGCGGTAGACTCCTCTGCGATCATCTGAATATCCGGAAAAGCCTTGTAGAGTGTGGAGTTTAGGGTTTGAAGGAAGTGTACAGCTTCCACATTCTCCTTTCCCCCATATTCATTCGGGACCCACTCTCCTTCCTTCCTGGAGTAATCAAGGTAGAGCATGGAGGCCACTCCATCTACCCTGAGGCCGTCTGCATGAAAAGCTTTAACCCAATACATGGCACTGCTTATGAGAAAGCTTCGAACCTCCCCGGAAGAATAGTCAAAAATAAAACTATGCCAGTCCTTGTGGTATCCCTTTCTCATGTCTGCGTATTCGAAAAGATGGGTACCGTCAAAAAATCCAAGGCTGAAGCCATCCGTGGGAAAATGTGAGGGAACCCAATCGAAGAGCACCCCTATACCAGCTTTGTGGAAAGCATCTACCAGGGCCATGCAATCCTCAGGAAGACCGTATCGAGCGGTGGGAGAAAAGTATGATGAACACTGATACCCCCAGGAACCGTAAAAGGGATGTTCCATAACGGGCAGAAATTCTACATGGGTAAAACCAAGATCTTTGACGTAAGGGACAAGTTGTTCTGCCAGCTCCCTATAGGTGAGATCCTTTCCTTCCAAACGTTTCCAGGATCCAAGATGCACCTCGTAAACGCTCATGGGATTCCGGATGTTGTTCCTTTGCCACCGGGAACGCATCCATCCCTCATCCTCCCAGGCATGGTGAGGATTCCATACCACAGAAGCAGTTTTAGGAGGAGCCTCCGTTCTTCTTGCGAAGGGATCCGCCTTTTCTTGAACATAGCTCCCTCTTTGGATTACATACTTGTAAAGGGATCCTTTCTTCACCGAAGGAACAAAGCCTTCCCAAATACCCGAACCATCCTGGCGTTTTCGTAAGGCGTGACTCTGCTTGTTCCAGTCATTAAAATCTCCTGTAACAAAAACGCTATCAGCTCCGGGTGCCCAGAGAGCGAAAAAAACTCCTGCCTCTCCCTGAAAAACCATTTCGTGGGATCCTAGCTTTTCCCAAAGATTCCCGTGAGCGCCCTTGCGGAAGAGAAAGATATCATATTCCGTGAGAAGAGAAAAACCGTGTTTTACAGGTTCCGCATATTCTTTTTTATTCATAAGCTCACCTCCCCGATTAGCTTTTTCCTACTGCAGGCTTTGAGGAAACCACCTCTGCTGCTCTAGTGGAGCGTTCCTGCTTATATTAT
>NPIG01001220.1_pt2 | contig 12075 bp, 13 predicted proteins | sample 8637441 | NCBI WGS metagenome assembly NPIG01 (sample SAMN07420675, study PRJNA396082) | bioreactor metagenome | isolation source: sample BR6 brine-fed electro-methanogenic bioreactor BR | place: Japan: Kochi | collected 2016-06-14 | reverse complement strand
AGGTGCCGCCGCCGAGGTCGTAGACCGCGACGGTGCCGCTGCCCTTTTTCTCCAGTCCGTAGGCGAGGGCGGCGGCCGTCGGCTCGTTGATGATGCGCAGCACCTCGAGCCCGGCGATCTTGCCGGCATCCTTCGTCGCCTGACGCTGGGAGTCGTTGAAATAGGCGGGAACGGTGATCACCGCCTGGGTGACGGTCTCACCGAGGAAGCTCTCGGCGGTTTCCTTCATCTTCTGCAGGATGAAGGCGCTGATCTGGCTCGGGCTCATCTTCTGGCCGTCGAGCTCGACCCAGGCGTCGCCATTGTCTCCCTTGACGATCTTGTAGGACACCATGCCCCGGTCCTTCTCGGTCAGGGGATCGTCATAGGTGCGGCCGATCAGGCGCTTGATGGCGAAAACCGTGTTCTCGGGATTGGTCACCGCCTGGCGTTTCGCCGGCTGGCCGACCAGGCGCTCGTCACTTTCGGTGATGGCGACCATGGAGGGCGTGGTGCGGGTCCCCTCGTTGTTCTCGATGACCCGGGCCTCGCTGCCGTCCATGACGGCGACGCAGGAGTTGGTGGTCCCGAGGTCAATGCCGATAACCTTGCTCATTCTATCCTCTTACGTTGCGGCAGATCCCTGCGGCCACTGCGGCACCGGAGGGACCCCCTGGGGTCGGTTCTTGTCCAGATTCGAAATCTCCGCCCAACGGCGGATGTCTGCGGGTTATATAAGACGGTAGAATCCGGCGCGCAACTGCCGGAACCGGTCAAGTTCGTCATTCTTTTCACACGCTTGGGGGCGGCGCAGCCCGATGATCGTCTCGGCCAGCTACAAGACGGACATCCCGGCCTTCTACGGGCCGTGGTTCGCGCGCCGCCTGGAAGCCGGATTCTGCCGTGTCGCCAGCCCCTACGGCGGGCCGCCCTCGACGGTGCCGCTCGACCGTTCCGCCGTCGACGGCTTCGTCTTCTGGACCCGCAACCTCGGCCCCTTCCTGCCCGTCCTCGATACCGTACGCGAACGCGGTTTCCCCTTCGTCGTGCAGTACACGATCACCGGCTATCCGCGGCAGCTGGACGCCGCAACCGTCGCGCCCGAGCGCGCCATCGGCCATCTGCGCGACCTTTTCAGACGCAACGGACTCCGCGCCGGTGTCTGGCGCTACGATCCCATCCTTTTCTCATCGCTCACCCCGCCCGACTGGCACCGCGCCACCTTCGCCCGGCTGGCCCGCGATCTGGCCGGAACCGTCGACGAGGTGGTGGTGTCCTTCCTGCAGGTCTACCGCAAGACGGCGCGCAACATGGCGCTCGCGGCGAAGGAGGCGGGCTTCGACTGGCGCGACCCGGAAGCCGACGAGAAAAGGGCCCTGCTCGCCGATCTCGCCGCGATGGCAGCCGATGCCGGTTTGCGATTGAGCCTCTGCGCCCAGCCCGAACTGCTGATCGACGGCGTACACGAGGCCAGCTGCATCGACGCCGCGCGCCTCTCCGACCTCGCCGGACGGCCGGTGAGGGCCCTTCTTAAGCCGCACCGGAAAACCTGCGCCTGCCACGCCTCGCGCGACATCGGCGACTACGACACCTGCCCGCACGGCTGCGCCTACTGCTACGCCGTCCGCAGCCGCGACCTCGCCAAACGCCGCTTCCGCGCCCACGATCCGGAGGGAGAGTTCCTGTTCCCGCCGAGCGATTCTGCCACGACACCTTCCAAGGACGACGGCCAGGGAACGCTGTTCTAGGCCGGGCACATGACTGACTGATGGGTTAACGGGGCTGAGGTCGGCGTTGCCGCCGATTCGACCTTGTCCCCCCACCCTGTCCCTCCCCCACAAGGGGGGAGGGGACCTATTGGCAACCCCTTGCGCCTTCCTTCTCCCTCCCCCTCGATGGGGGAGGGTTGGGGTGGGGGTGGATCGGCAAACGGATTGGCTGGCCTGCCAGCCAACACCCCAGACGAACATCCGACTTGGGAAAGAAGCCTACAGCTTTTCGTCGAACTGGCCGCCCTTGCCGCTGGAGTCGCTCTGGGCGTCCGACTGTTTTTCGTAGGCCGTCCGCGGCCCCTTGCCCGAGGGGGCGTCTTCGGCCGGTTCCGCCTTCTTGCCGTTGCCGTTGGCGGCCGGGCCGCCTTTCGACACGCCGACCCGCGACGGCCGCAGCAGGCGGTCTTCCAGCACGTAGCCCTTTTCCAGTTCCTGCACCACGGTGCCGGTCGGCTGGCTCGGATCCTCGATCTCGAACATCGCCTCGTGCAGGTTGTGGTCGAACTTGGTGCCCAGGGCCTCGATCGGCTTCACGCCGAATCGCTCCAGCGCGGCCAGCATGGCCCGTTCGGTCATCTCGACGCCGGAGGCCAGCGACTCGATGGCCTCGTTCTCGGTGCGCACCCCGGCATCGACGTGCTCGAGGGCGCGGCGCAGGTTGTCGGCGACGCTCAACATCTCGCGGGCGAACCCGGCGATGCCGTACTTGGCGGCGTCCTGGCGGTCGCGGGCGGCGCGGCGCCGCACGTTCTCGGTCTCGGCCAGGGCACGCAGCAGCTTGTCCTTGAGGTCGGCGACCTCGGCCTGCAGTTCCTCGTAGGTCTGCACCAGGTTGGCGGCCGGAGCGGCCTCCTCGGGCGCCTCTTCGGCGGCAGCTTCCTCAGGGACGGGCTCCACCTCCTCGTCCGGCGCTTCCGGCGCCCCTGCCTCGATTTCAGTTTCGGCTTCGCTCTCTTCCGCTTCCGGGATTTCAGTTTCCGGGGTCTTCTGGGTTTCCTCTGACATGCTTCTTTCCGTCTGTATCAAGCAGTTTAACCGATGAGGCGGCCGATGAGCTTGGCCGTGAAATCTACCATCGGAATGATTCGGGCGTAGTTCATGCGCGTCGGGCCGATAACACCGATGGCCCCGAGGACGCGGTTCTGGCTGTTCTGGTAGGAGCCGACGATCATCGAGCAGCCGGCCAGGCTGAACAGGCTGTTGTCCGAGCCGATGAAGATCTGCACCCCCTCGGCGGCATCGGCCAGGGACACCATCTTGAGCATGGTTTCCTTGGTTTCGAGCGCCTCGAACAGGTTGCGGATGCGCTCGAGGTCGGCGACCGCGGTGACGTCCTCGAGCAGATGGGCACGGCCGCGGACGATCAGCTGGGCGTCGCGGTCCTGACCCGACCAGGTCGCCAGCCCGTCCTCGACGACCCGGGTCGTCAGCTCGTCCAACTCGGCGCGGTGGGCCTCCAGCTCAACCCGGATCTCCTCGCGGGCCTCGTCCAGGGTGCGGCCGACCAGCCGCGCGCTCAGGTAGTTGGTCGCCTCGACCAGCGCCGAAGGCGGCAGAGTCGGCGAGGTCTGGATGATCCGATTCTCGACCAGGCCGTTCTCGGAGACCAGCACGACCAGCGCGCGGCCCGGGCTCAGGGGCACGAACTCAATATGCTTGAGCGGGCTCGACGTCTTCGGCGCCAGGACCAGTCCGGCGCATCCCGTCAGCCCCGACAACGTCACCGACACCTCTTCCAGCAAAGCCGGCAGGCTCCGCCCGGCACCGACGCAGCGGCCCTCGATGTCGCGGCGCTCCGCCTCGGTCAGATTGCCGAGCTCCAGCAGGCCGTCGACGAACAGCTTGAGACCGGCCTCGGTCGGCAGCCGTCCGGCCGAGGTATGCGGCGAGAACAGCAGCCCGGCGTCCTCGAGATCGGCCATGACATTGCGCACCGTCGCCGGTGACAGGGCCACCGACAGCCGCCGCGCGATCGTGCGCGAGCCGACCGGTTCGCCGGTTTCCATGTAGGTATCGACGATATGCCGGAAGATCTCGCGTGACCGTTCGTTGAGTTCGGTGATCATGGCCTGTTTCGGGTTTCCCGTTGCGGGCTGAATTTAGTGACCGCTCGGGGTCCCGTCAACGCGCCCCCGGACGGCGCCGCACCGCGCCGTTTCCCGTGGCCCGGGCTTTACGCCGCGCGCCGCGCGGGTTAGCTTGGCGGACCGACCCCGGTAAGAATCACAACAAGAGGCTTCCATGAGACCCTCCGGCCGCGCCGCCGATCAGCTTCGCTCCGTCTCCCTCGAACCCGATTTTAACAAGCATGCCGAAGGCTCCTGTCTGGTCCGGCTCGGCGACACCCATGTCATCTGTACGGCAAGCGTCGAGCAGCGCATCCCGCCGTGGCTGAAGGGGTCGGGCAAGGGCTGGATCACCGCCGAATACGGCATGCTGCCGCGGGCCACCGGCCAGCGCACCGACCGCGAGGCCGCGCGCGGCCGCCAGACCGGGCGCACCCAGGAGATCCAGCGCCTGATCGGCCGCTGCCTGCGCACCGTCACCGACCTCAAGGCCATCGCCGACATGCAGGTTCGCATCGACTGCGACGTGATCCAGGCCGACGGCGGCTCGCGTACCGCCTCGATCACCGGCGCCTATGTCGCCCTGCACCGCGCGTTTGCGCGGCTTTGCGATCTCGGCATCCTCAAGGAGATCCCGATCCTCCACGAGGTCGCGGCGGTATCCTGCGGCATCGTCGACGCCGAGGCGGTGCTCGATCTCGACTACGCCGAGGACAGCACGGCCAGCACCGACGCCAATTTCGTGCTCACCGGCACCGGCGCCATCATCGAGATCCAGGCGACGGCCGAGGCCGAACCCATGGAAAGCGCCGAGCTCAACCGCTTGCTCGACCTTGCCCGCAAGGGGACGAACGAACTGGTGGCAATGCAGCGCCAAGCGCTGGGGCTGGCCTGATCCCCGCCCTTTAAAGTAGCATGAACCCGATCCAGGGAAATCTCTCGGGAGGGAGAGATGGAAGAGGTTCTTGCTTGGGCGGTCTCCAACCAGTGGGCGCTCGCCTGCTTTGCCTTCACGCTGATGTTTGTGGATCTGGTCAGTTCCAGGAGAACGCCGTCACCGCTGAGGAGGTGGCTCGTAACACCGCTCGTTTGGCTCGGTTATCTCGGATTTCTTGGCGTTTTCGGGTACACCCTCCTGTTCGAATCGGGACGTCTCATCCCCGAGCAACAACTTACCGAAGGTCTCCTGGTCCTCGGGGCGGTGGTCGCTTTCCTGTATTTCGCTGTCCGCTGGCTGAATTGGACCGGACGCCGGGGCGCGCGAAGGAAAGACGCAAAAACCCGCAGAAATATTCGATGATAATGGGATTGAGATAAGACCCAAACATTCGGAGAATGCGGCATGTTTTCAGCGGTCATGGAGGCTATCGGCCGCTTCCTTTTTGAACTTATTTTCCAGGGAATTTTTAAGGGGCTATTTGCCCTGATCGGCCGGGGGTTGAAACGATTGTTCAAACGGAGCGCAAGACAGTTCGACGGCGGCAGACTAGTCATCGCCAGCCACAATGCGGGCAAGGTGCGCGAGATCGGCGAGCTGCTGGCGCCGCAAGGGGTCGAGGTGGTCTCGGCCGGCGAGTTGGGCCTCGACGAGCCCGAGGAGACCGGCACCACCTTCATCGCCAATGCGGTGATCAAGGCAGAGGCCGCCGCCAAGGCCGCCGGTCTGCCGGCCCTGGCCGACGATTCCGGGCTTGCGGTGCATGCGCTGGGCGGCGAACCGGGCATCCATTCGGCCCGCTGGGCCGGACCCGAGCGCGATTTTCACTTGGCCATGCGCAAGGTCGAGGAGGCCCTGGACGGCAAGGCCGACCGCAGCGCCCATTTCGCCTGCGCGCTGGCCCTGTGCTGGCCCGACGGCCATTGCGAGACCTTCGAGGGCACGGTTCAGGGGACGCTTGTGTGGCCGCCGCGCGGCGAGCGCGGCTTCGGCTACGATCCGGTCTTCCAGCCGAACGGCCATTCGATTACCTTCGGCGAGATGGAGCCCGAAAAGAAGCACGCCATGAGCCATCGGGCCGATGCCTTCCGGAAACTGGTCAAAAACTGTTTCGGAACTGAAACAAAATAGATTTCCGTGCTTTTGCCGTAGAGGAAGGCGGCCGGGGAGGATGGCATGGATACCTTTCTAGCGATCTATATTCATTGGCCTTTTTGCAAGTCCAAATGCCCCTACTGTGACTTCAACAGCCACGCCGCCAAGTCCATCGACCAGGCACGTTGGCGCACCGCCCTGCTGCGGGAGCTTGATCATTTCGTAAACGAAACAAAAAACCGCACGGTGACCAGCCTTTTCTTCGGCGGCGGCACGCCGTCGCTCATGGACCCGGCGACCGTGGCGGAAATTATTCAATCTGTTCAAAGGCTTTGGCCGATCGCTCCGGACCTGGAGATCACGCTGGAGGCCAACCCGACCTCGAGCGAGGCGGCCCGTTTCGCCGCCTACCGCCAGGCCGGGGTCAACCGCCTGTCCCTCGGCGTCCAGTCCTTCGACGATGCGGCGCTCAGGTTCCTCGGCCGCGCTCACGACGCCATCGAGGCGGCCCAGGCCATCGAACTGGCGGCCGAGCATTTCCCGCGCTATTCCTTCGACCTCATCTACGCCCGCCCCGGCCAGACCGTCGCCGACTGGAAGCGCGAACTCGGCCGTGCGCTGGATTTCGCGCCCGGCCATCTCTCGGTCTACCAGCTGACCATCGAGCCGGGCACCCGCTTCGCCGCCGACGGCGTCGAGGCCAGCGACGAGGATACGGCCGGAGACCTCTACGAAGCCACCCAGGAAGAGCTCCATCGCGCCGGCCTGCCGGCCTACGAGATCTCCAACCACGCCAGCCCGGGCCAGGAATCCCGCCACAATCTGGCCTACTGGCGAAGCTGGGACTATCTCGGCATCGGCCCCGGCGCCCATGGCCGGTTGAGCCGGAACGGCACCACCGAGGCCGTCCGCCAGATCCGCGACCCGGCCCGCTGGCTGGCTGCCGTCGAGGCCAGCGGCCACGCCGTGGCGGCGCGCACCGAACTCGAGCCGCACGAGCGCGCCGAGGAGATCCTGATGATGGGCCTACGCACGGTGGAAGGGGTCGATCTGCGGTTCCTGGAGGCCCGGACCGGCCTGGGCTTCTTCAAGATCGCAGGTCCCGGCGCCGTCGCCCGCATGGTCAACGGCGGCTTCCTCGAGACCGGCGACGGCTTCGTCCGCGCGACACCGGCCGGCCGCCAGCGCCTCAACGCCGTCCTCGAACAGCTTCTCGCTTGACCTTTAGAAGATGGCCGGGGCGAACACCTCGGGCGCCTTGTCGATCACCTTGAAGCCCTGGCGCTGCACCTCGAGCACGGCGAGGCCGCGCTCGACGGCCCCGTCGATTCCGAACCTGAAGATGCCGTCACGGCCGGCGAAGCCCGAGGCCGCAGCCAGGGTATCGACGCTGAAATCGGGGCCGCCCTCGCTCTGGGCCAGCACGATGGCCAGCGCCGCCGCATCATAGGCCAGGGTCGCCAGCCGCGGCGGCTTCTTGCCGTAGACTCCGGCGTAGCGGTCCTCGAAATCGGCCCGCATCCGCGGTTCCGGCGCCGCGAACCAGCCGCCGATCAGGGCCGGCTCGGCGCCGACGCCGGGCTCGTCCCACTGGCCGGTGCCGATCATGCGCACCCGCGCCGGATCGATGTCGTAGAACGGCAGATGGGCGGCGATGGCCTGCAGCCGCTTGCCGCCGTCGGCGATCAGCAGCGCCTCGAACGGCAGGTCGCCGATGGTCTGCAGGCTTTCCAGCCGGTCGAGCGCGCGGCGCGCCACCTCGTCGCCGCGCTTCTCCAGCTCGCTGCGCTGGGCCAGCAGGGCCTGACGCCGGGATTCGTAGCGCGCCAGCTGGCGCACCGCCGGCGCGAAGTCCTGGGTGTTGGGATCGTAGTACTGGATGTTGGTGATATTGGCGCCGCTGTTGTCGGTCACCTGGCGCAGGGCGCCGAGGACCCGTTCGCCGTAGGCGTCGTCCGGCACCATGGCGGCGAAACGCGTGATGCCGCGCGAACGGGCATAGCCCACCACCCGGGTGATCTCGGTTTCCGGCAGGAACCCCATGGTGAAGATGCCGTTGCCGGCCACCGAACGGTCGCTGGAAAACGCGACGACCGGGACCGAAGCGGCGCGCGCGGCCGGAGTCACGGCCCGCACCGAGGTCGCCAGTAGCGGTCCCAGCACCAAGGACGCACCATCACCGATGGCCAAGGCCATGGCCTGGGCGGCACCGATCTCGGTTCCCTTGGTGTCGTGGACGACCAGCTCGAACTTGTCACCGGCGAAATCGAACAGGGCCAGCTGCGCCGCGTTGAGCAGGCTCTTGCCGATCCCCGACTGCGGTCCCGACAGCGGCAGCAACAACGCCACCCGCGGCATGTCGGACGGCGGGCGCAGCGGCATCAGCGGCAGTCCCGCCCCGCCATCGGGAGCGGCGCCTTCCGGCAGGTCGGGCAACGACTGCAGCGACGGCAGCGGCGGCCGCGCCGACGCATCGCCGACAGCCTGCTCGTCCGGCACCGGAGCCGGAGCGGCCTGGGTTTCGGAGGCGCCGGGTTCAGCAGCGCCATTCGCACCTTGCGTCCACGGCACGGTTGAGGAAGACTCACAGGCGGCCAATACCAAGAGCGCGGTCATCAGCCATGCCGCGGCGACGAGACGTTTCGGAAAATCGATCAATGCGTTCATCGGGCGGATCCAAACCTCCCCAATCCACGAACCGCGGGCCCGGGGCCGAGCCTAGCGGCAGGACGTCCGCGAGTAAACGCCCGGAATGGACGCCGCGCGGTCTTTGTCTGGTCGCGACACCCATCGGCAATGCCGCCGACATCTCGCTGCGCGCCCTTCGGGCATTGGCGGCCGCCGACATCGTCGCTTGCGAGGATACCCGCGTCACCGCCAAGCTCCTGGCCGTGCACGGCATCTCCTCATCCCTGATCGCCTACCACGAGCACAACGCGGCCCGGGTCCGTCCGGTCCTCATCAAGCGGCTGGAAAATGGCGAAAGCGTGGCGCTGGTCTCCGACGCCGGCACGCCCCTGGTTTCCGATCCCGGCTACCGCCTGGTGCGCGACTGCATCGAGGGCGGCGTCCCGGTTACCGCGGTGCCCGGCGCCTCGTCGGTGCTCACCGCCTTGCAGCTTTCCGGCCTGCCGTCGGACCGCTTCTTCTTCGCCGGTTTCCTGCCCCCCAAGAGCGCCGCCCGAAAACGCGCCCTGGCCGAGGTCGCCGCCGTCCCCGGCACCCTGGTGTTCCTCGAAAGCCCCAAACGCCTCGCCGCGGCACTTGCCGACATGGCCGAGGTTCTGGGCAGGCGCGAGGCCGCCGTCGCCCGCGAACTGACCAAGCTTTTCGAGGAGGTCCGCCGCGGCTTCCTCGACGATCTTGCCGCGGATTACGCGGAGTCCGGACCGCCCAAGGGCGAGGTCACGGTGGTCGTCGCCCCGCCCGGCGCCGAAGCCGAGGTCACGGAAGCCGACCTCGACGCCCGCCTTCGCGAGGCCCTCGAAACCGAGAGCGTGCGCGATGCCGCCGCCCGGATCGCCGCCGAAACCGGCCAGCCGCGGCGCGCCGTCTATGCCCGCGCCCTGGCCCTGGAGCGGGAAAAATGACCCGGAACCGGAACCGGGCCGCCCGCCGCCGGGCCTGGCGCTACGGACGCCTGGCCGAGATGGTTTCGGCCGCCCTGCTGCGGCTCAAGGGCTACCGGATCCTGGAGCACCGCCACCGCAACCCGTTCGGCGAGATCGACCTCATCGCGCGGCGCGGCTCGGTCATCGCCTTCGTCGAGGTCAAGGCCCGCGAGAACCTGGCCACCGCCGCCGAAGCGGTCGGGTCGCGGCAGCGCCGCCGCGTGGAGCGGGCCGCCGAGGCCTACCTCGCCCACCATCCCGACTTCGCCGCCCTGTCGCAGCGGTTCGACGTGATTCTCATCGGTTTCCGGGCGCTTCCCCATCACATGCCCGATGCCTGGCGGCCCGAATCCGAACGGTAACGAAGTTTTCTCCAAAGCCCTCTTTTCAGCCGACGGCAGCCGCCACTAGAATGCGGCCACCAGGACCCCCACCCCTCGTCCGCCCGGGAAGGAGACCTTTACATGTCACGTTTGCCCGCAACGAAGACTCTGGGGCTTGTCCTCATTTTCGCCGCCGCACTGGCCCTTCAGGGCTGTGCCGGGGCGGTCGTCGGCGCCGGCGCCACCGCCGGGGTCGCCGCCTATTCCGATCGCGGAGTCGGCGGTGCCGCCAAGGACGCCAAGATCCACACCGCCCTCATGGCTTCGTTCCTCGAAACCGACGAGATGCTACCCATCAAGATCGGCGCCGAGGTCTACGAGGGCCGCGTGCTGCTGACCGGTGTCGCCCGCGACGAGAAGATGCGCGCCGACGCCGTCCGCATCGCCTATGCGACCAGCGGCGTCCGCGAGGTCTACAACGAGATCCAGCTGGCCGGCGGCGGCGCCATGAACCTGGCCCGCGATTCCTGGATCACCACCCAACTTTCAACGAAGATCACCCTCGACAAGCAGATCATGGCCGTCAACTACTCCATCGAGACCGTCAACGGGACCATCTATCTCATCGGCGTGGCCCAGAATCAGGCGGAACTCGATCGGGTGATGGCCTATGCCCGCGATATCGATTACGTCAAGAACGTCATCTCCCACGTCCGGGTGAAGGGATAGCCGTGAGCCTGCCCGCCGCCATCCGCGAACGCCTCATCCATATCGGGGCGCTCGACGACGAGGCCATCGACCTCGCCGAGGCTGCGTTCGCCGTGGCGGCGGTCGACCGGCCGCGCGTATCGCTCGAACCCTATCGCCGCCATCTCGAGAAGCTGGTCGGCGAGGTTTCCGCCTATGTCGAGTCGATGCGCGGCGAGCCCGGCCTCGCCGGCCGCATCGAGGCGTTGTCGCACGTCCTCTCGCGGCGTTACGGCTACGGGTGCGATCCGGAAACCTACGAGGAACTGGAAGCCGCCAACCTGATGCGGGTGATCGACAGCCGCCGCGGTCTGCCGGTGGTGCTCGGCATTCTCTATATCCACGTCTGCCGGGCGCTCGGCTGGGACATGGTCGGCATCGACTTCCCGTCGCGTTTCCTGGTCCGCCTCGACCATGCGGGCGAACGCCGCATCCTCGATCCGGCCGAGGGGCTCAAGGCGCTGAATCCGGCCGACATGCGGGCCCTGCTCAAGGCCGTGGCCGGCAACGAAGCCGAGCTGACCCCGGCCGACTACGCGCCCATGTCCAACCGCGCCGTCCTCTATCGCATGCAGAACAACGTCAAGATCCGCCACCTGCGCGCCGACCGCATGGAGGAGGCCCTCAAGACGGTCGAGATCATGGCCCTGTTCGCACCCCAGGAACCCGAATTGTGGCGTGAGGCCGGCGTCATCAACGCCCGTCTCGACAACTACAAGGCCGCCGTCGCGGCGCTCGAGGAATACCTCCGCCGCGAGGGCCGCATCCCCGAATCGCAGCGCGATGTCGAGGATCTATTGCAAAGACTGCGCGCCCGCCTCAATTAGAGCCTTCCCAAGTATTCAGGAAAGAGAACCTGCCCATGGCCCTCAAGGTCGCCATTCAGATGGATCCGATCGCCGGCATCGACATCGACGCCGACAGCACCTTCGCCCTGGCCCTCGAGGCCCGGAAGCGGGGCCACACGCTGTTCTTCTACCTGCCGACCGACCTCGCCTTTTATGAGGGCCGGGTTTCGGCCACCGCCCAGCCGCTCGAAGTCCGGCGCGAGCGCGGCAACCACTTCACCCTCGGGGCGAAGGTCGATCTCGACCTCGGCGCCGATGCCGACGTGGTCCTGCTGCGCCAGGACCCGCCCTTCGACATGGCCTACATCACGACCACTCATATCCTCGAGCACATCCATCCCGGGACCCTGGTGGTCAACGATCCGGCCGAGGTGCGCAACGCACCCGAGAAGATCCTAATGCTGCGCTTCCCCGAGCTGCTGCCGCCGACCCTGATCACCCGCGACCGGGCGCGCATCCGGGCCTTCCGCGCGGAGCACAGGGACATCATCGTCAAGCCGCTGTACGGCAACGGCGGCGCCGGGGTGTTCCACCTGCGCCCGGAGGACGACAACCTGGTCTCGCTGCTGGAGATGTTCGAGGGGATCTCGCGCGAACCCCTGATGATCCAGCGCTACCTGCCCGAGGTGCGGCGCGGCGACAAGCGGATCATCCTGGTCGACGGCGAGCCGGCGGGCGCGCTGCTGCGGGTGCCGCA
>NPIG01001479.1_pt1 | contig 12079 bp, 11 predicted proteins | sample 8637441 | NCBI WGS metagenome assembly NPIG01 (sample SAMN07420675, study PRJNA396082) | bioreactor metagenome | isolation source: sample BR6 brine-fed electro-methanogenic bioreactor BR | place: Japan: Kochi | collected 2016-06-14 | reverse complement strand
TGACCGGCGGCGGGCCGGGCAACGCCACCGAGACGCTTTCCATGTACGTCTACCGGCTGGGCTTCCGCTTCTTCGACGTCGGCCTCGCATCGGCCGCGGCGGTGGTGATGATCATCGTCGCCGGCGCGCTGGCCGCCGTCTATGCGGTACGTATCATCAGGGGGGATCGCGATGCGTGACGCCGGACCGGGCCGGACGACAGCCGCCTATCTCGTGACCGGGCTGTTCCTGCTGCCCATCCTGTGGATGGTGGGCACGTCGTTCAAGCCGCCCATCGAATACGTTTCCGACTCCATCGACCTGTTCCCCGACGCGCCGACCCTGGCCCACTACCGCCAGCTCATCGCCGACGACATCCTGGGCAAGGTGTGGAACAGCGTGGTCGTGGCGCTGGGCAGCACGGCGCTGGCCCTGGCCTCCGGTTTCCCGGCGGCCTACGCGCTGGCCCGGATGCGTTTCCCGGCGCGGCTCGACATCGTGTTCCTGCTGTTCGTGCTGCTGATCAAGCTGTCGCCGCCGATCGTGCTGGCGATCCCGCTCTACCAGGTGCTGCGCGCGATCGGGCTGCTCGACACCCTGGCCGGGCTGATCTTCGTCTATCAGGTCTACCTGTTGCCCTTCTCCATCTGGATGCTGCTCGGCTTCATCCGCGACGTGCCGTTCGAGTACGAGGAGGCGGCCATGGTCGACGGGGCCGGGTTGGTGCGCCGGATGGCCGGGGTGGTGCTGCCGATCATGCGGCCGGGCCTGCTGTCGACGGCGGTGTTCCTGATGATCCTGAGCTGGAACGAGTTCCTCTACGCCCTGCTGTTCATCCAGACGCCGTCCAAGTTCACCCTGCCGACCTTCATCGCCACCCTGATCACCGAGGACGAGACCTTCTGGGGGCGGTTGGCGGCCATCGGCTTCGTGGCGTCGCTGCCCATCCTGGCCGTGGTCGGCGTCGTCCAGAAGGGACTGACCCGTGGCTTCGGCGGCGGATTGAAATAAGGGTGGTTTAACCCGCCGGCCCGAATGCCTATCCTGTAGATCGCGAGACCGGAAACACAGTCGACGAGGGGAACGGAGCGATGACGGGAACCTTTGATCCGGGGACCTACGGACCGGTGGTTGCCGGGATGCTGGACGGCGCGGTTTCCATGCCGCTCAACGCCGGCCGGCCCAGTATTGCCGCGGGCGAGCGGCTGCGCGGCCTCGCCGCCTCGGAGCTGTTTTCCGGCACGGCGCCGCAGGACGACGATTTCGCCCGCTGCTGCCTGTCCGCCCTGTGGCTGCGGCACGGTTTCCTCGACGAATCCCATCGCATCAGCCAGGGCATCGGGACGCCCGAGGGCAGCTACTGGCACGGCGTCATGCATCGGCGCGAGGGCGACTACGGCAACGCCCGCTACTGGTTCCGCAATGCCGGCGACCTGCCGGTGTTCGACCGGCTCCGCGAAGCGGCCCGCGCCATCGCCGGCCGGAGCAGCGAACCGGCGGCGCGGGCGATGGCCGAGCGGCCGGTCTGGGATCCCGCCGCCTTCGTCGACGCCTGCGAACTCGCGGTCATCCAGGGACAGCCCGAGGACCCTCTGTGGTGCGCCGTCCAGCAGGCCGAGTGGGAGCTGATGTTCGACACCTGCTGGCAGGGTGCCTTGGCGCGATGACCGGTCCGCTGGCCGATGCCGGCGATCTCGCCCGCGGCGTGCTGCGCCTGCTCGCCGAACTCGGGTGCGAGGGGGTGGACGAGTTCCCGCTGGCCAACAGCCGCCGCGCCGACGTGCTGGCCGTCGATCCCGGCGGCCGGATCGTCATCGTCGAGATCAAGACTTCGGAAGCCGATTTCCGGGCCGATGCGAAATGGCCGGACTACCTGGATTTCTGCGATCTCTTCTATTTCGCGGTGCCGGCCGGGTTCCCCGACGATCTGTTGCCGGGCGAGCACGGGCTGATCGTCGCCGACCGCTTCGGCGGCTCGGTCGTCCGTCCGGCGCCAGAGCGCAAGCTCGCGGCGGCGCGGCGCAAGGCGGTGACACTCAGGTTCGCGCGCACGGCGGCGGGGCGGCTCAGGCGGCTGCTCGATCCCGGGCCGTGATAAGCGGCTGCAATTTTCGGATTAGGGCCACCAGGGCCACTCGCGGATCCGGAAATCCGGGAAATTCCTGATGACTTGGCTGGCCGGAATCGACTATTTTTCATCCACGGAGAGGGTAGCCGGGGAGACACGCGAATAGGGTTGCGTGAATGCGGCGTGTCTCGGCTGTCAGGTTTTTAGCGATGAGTGTTGCGCTTGCCGTTGTCGGAACGGCGAGCTTTTTTGCGTGGACCGGCGATCTCGCGGCGGCGTCCTCGCGGGACAAGGCGGAGGAGGCGGTTCCAGCCGGCATAGCGCATATCCAGTTGGCTCCCTTCATGGCGCCGGTTCTCCAGGATGGCCGCCGTCATTCGTTTCGCGAGCCGGTCACCCTGGTCCTGAAGGTTCCCGCCGAGGCGAAGCCGAGGGTCTGCACCCTGAGCCCGCGTGTTTACGACGCCGTTTTGCGTGAACTTCACCGCCAGCCCATTCCCGCCGACCGCCGGAAGCATCTCCAGGTCAAGGATGCCGAGGGCCGCCTCACCGGGCCGGTCAGCAAGGCCCTGGAGGGTGCCGAAGTCCAGCGCGTCTACATCCTTCCCGGCGCCCATCCGAAGAACGTCGCCGAAGAGATGGCGCGGCGCCTGCCGATGATCGAGATCGGCCACTGCGGCCCGGTCGACGCGACCTAGTTCCGGTTCCAGATAGTCCTTGCGAAAATGGCGGCGTTGGCCAGCGAGTTGCGTCCGGCGTCGACCATGCGGCCCAATCCCGAGAAGCCGTGGCAGACCCCTTCGTAGGTCTTGAGCTCGTAGGGCACGCCGACCTCGTTCAGCTTGCGGGCCAAATTCAGGGTGTCGTCGCGCAGCACGTCGAGCCCGGCGGCGCACAGGTGGACCGGCGGCAGTCCGGAAAGGTCGGCCCGCAGCGGTGCCGCGCGTGGATCGGTCAGGTCCGCGGTCGAGCGCAGATAGGCGGCCCAGTAGGCGGCCATGTCCTCGCGTGACAGGCCGAACTCGCCGCCGCCGAAGGTGCGGTAGGACCAGGTGTCGAGGTCGGAGTCGAACACCCCGTAGAACAGCAGCAGCCCCTTGACGAGCCCCGGTCGGCGGCCCTGCAGGTCGAGCGCCGCGGCCAGCGCCAGGTTGCCGCCCGCCGAATCGCCGGCCAGGACGAGGGTGGCGAGGTCGATGCCCAGTTCGGCGGCTTGCCCGGCGACCGCCTCGACGACGGCGACGCATTCGTCCAGCGGTTCGGGGAACTTGTGCTCGGGGGCCAGGGCATAGTCGACGGACAGCACCGCGGCGCCGCTCTCGGCGGCGAGGCCGCGGGCGATGGCGGCATGGGTCTCCGGGCTGCCCTTGACCCAACCGCCGCCGTGGAAATGAACGATGGCGGGCAGGATCGGCTCGCGGCCCGGGCGGAAGACGGTGAGGGGCACCTCGCGGGCCGGGCCGGGCAGGGTGATCCGCTCGACGTCGGCCAGGGGCACCGGGTCGGCGTTCCAGAAGGCCTTCTCGGCGAGCAGGCGGGCCCGCACCTGTTCCGGGGACGGGTCGGTCGGCATGGCACCCAGTTCGACGGCGATCGCGGCCATTTTGTCGACGGCCGCGGCCATCTGCGGGTCCATCAGCATGCGCGGGTCGAGAAGGTCGGGGTTGGCCGGTCCGGTCATCGGCGGGGCTCCTGCGGCGGGTTGTGGCATCGGGCGGCCCAGTATCGGGACGCGTCGATCGCCAGGCAAGGCCCGCCGGGCGGGTGTGAAGGGTTCAGCCGGTTACGATTTGCGTGCGGCTGACCAGGTCGCCGTCGTCCGAGGCGGTATGCAGGACATACAGGGTCGCCGTCTCCATCGCGGCGTCCTTTTCCTTGCGCAGGTCCACCGCGAGACTGGGCATGGAGGTGGCGACCGTACCGGCCCAGGACTCGCGGTGCTCGCAATGGACGTGGCCGCAGAGAAGCCGTTCGACCTGCGGATGGCGGGAGACCAGCGCGGCGAGGTTCTCGGCGTCCTGCGGATGCCGGTAGCCGCCGATATAGTTCTGCTCGGCGATATCGAAGGGCGGGTGGTGGATGAAAAGAACCGTCGGCTTGCCGGGTTCCCGGGCCAGCGTCTCTTCGAGCCAGGCCTGCCGCCGCTCGCAGAAAGCCCCTTTCCGCTGCCCCGGATCGTGCGAATCCAGGGCGATCAGGCGGATCGGAAAGTCCTCGACGGCGTAGTGAAGAAATTCCCCGTTCTTCGGCATATAGGAAAGGTGAGAGAACGCCTCGCGCAGCGTTTCGCGCCGGTCGCGGTTGCCGGGGATCAGGAAGTATGGCGCCTTGAGCTCACTCAGGATTTCCCGCACGATCGCATACTCATCCGCGGTTCCGTTGTGGGTGCTGTCGCCGGTGTGGATGACCACATCCACCCCCTGCCGGTTGATATCGGCGACACATCGCCGCAACTCGCCGGCACGCGGGTCGCTCGCGGCCGCGTCCGGCGAATTGGCGGGAATGTGGGTGTCGCTGATCTGGGCGATGAGCATGCGGGTTTTCTCCGATTCCCGGGTCAGTCGAGACTGTCGTAATAGGCCTGCAGGACGTCAACCACCTCCGGCCGGCTGAACTCCTCGGGGATCGTTTCCCGGTCGGCGAACATCTTGCGCAGCCGTGTCCCCGATATGGCCAGCCGATCCTCGGCGCCGTGCGGGCAGGTCTTGCCGGTCGCCATACCCTTGCACTTGTGGCAGTAAAAGGTGACGTCGATTCTCAGCGGCTGGATTTCCATGCTGCCGGGCGGAATCATATCGAAGATGTGGTGGGCGTCGAACGGCCCGTAATAGTCACCGACGCCGGCATGGTCGCGGCCGACCACGAGGTGCGTACATCCGAAGTTCTGGCGGAAAACCGCATGCAGCAAGGCTTCGCGCGGCCCGGCATAGCGCATCTCGATGGGATAGCCGGCCTGGATCGCGGTGCCGGGGACGAAGTAGTTCTCGACGAGGGTATCGATCGCCTTGACCCTGACTTCGGCCGGAATGTCGCCCGGCTTGAGCGCGCCCAGCACCTGGTGGATCAGCAGGCCGTCGCAGATCTCGACGGCGATCTTGGCCAGGTATTCGTGGCTGCGGTGCATGGGATTGCGGGTCTGGAAAGCGGCGACCTTCGACCAGCCGTTGGCTTCGAACTTGGCGCGGGTCTCGGCGGGCCTGAGATAGAGCCCCATGTAGGTTTCGGGATAGTGGCCCTCCGATACCGCCATGATCGGACCGGCCAGATTGACCGCCGGCTGTTCCATGACCTTTTTCACGCCTGGGTGGGCGGGGTCGGTGGTGCGAAATACCTCCCGGCATTCCAGTTCGCGGTCGATGGAATACTTTTCGCTCACCGTCTGGACCGCGAGGATCTCGCCGTTGCTGCCGTCGACCAGAGCCACCTCCTGGCCGATGGCGATGCCGTCGGCCAGGTCCTTGCTGCACGACAGGGTGATAGGGATGGGCCAGAAGAGCCCCTTGCCCGTTACCATGTCGGTACAGCAGCTGCGCCAGTCTTCCTCGCCCATGAAACCGTCGAGCGGCGTGTAGGCGCCCATGGCCAGCATGAACAGGTCCGAAACCTCGCGGCTGGACAAGGGGACTTTCGTGAGTTTTTCGGCGCGTTTGGTCTCGTCTGCGCGTTCCGTTCTGGGCAGCAGCAGCGGTTTGAGCGGGCCGCCGCCATGCGGGGATACCAATGTGGACATTGTCGGACGCCTCCCTGATTGATGCGCGCTTCACCCCGAATGGTTCTGTTCCCGCCGCGACGGAACAACCTATGGTATGGGTGACCCGCATCGGTCCCAATCGCGGATGCCTGCGGCGCGAGTCGGTCAAGATCCGCAAGAAAACCGGACCACGCGGCCCCTTCCGATGGCCGGCCGGGCCCGGCTGTGGTCGTCAAACGGTCGTGGGCCCTAAACTACACAAAAAAATGTGGTGACCACCGAGTATATTATAATTATCATATTTACAGATAAAAGATCGGCGTCACAGGCCGACTGCTTCTATGAGCATAGGGACGTTTCGGCGAGGGGAGCCACCATGAAGGGGGCGTTAACCGAATCATCGGCTGCGGGCTCTGCCCGCAGATGCGGTCGGTCGCGGTGTCCCTTCCTGCGCGGGGTTACAGGCGTGCAGGCGGGTGGATCGCAACCATCCCTTCCTGGCCCGGCCGCAACAGGCTGCAACGATTCCGTGTGTCCCGTCGATTCCTGCACCACAGTCACTGGCCAACATTGAGGTAGATTGATGTTCACCAGCAATCCCTTTGCGGAGCTTTCGGCATCCATATCTCCCGCCGTCATGCAGGCCTATATCATCGTCATGGTCCTGCTGGTCGTCGGGGGGACGCTGTACGACACCATTCACAAGAAGAGCGCCACCTACTTCTTCAGCAATTGGCGGAAGGCGCAGGAAAAGGGGGCGCGGCAAGTCGGCGGCGGGGAGATGGTGTCCCTGGCGATCCAGACCGTGGCCGTCGAGGTTCTGGCGGCTGGCGAGCTGTGCACCGCGAAGCGCCGGATCGCCCACCTGCTGACCATGTACGGCTTCATCGCCTATGTGGTCACGACCGTCATCATGGTGTTCGGCTATCCGACGCCGGCCACCCCCACACCCGCCATCCTGCCGACCTTGTGGTGCATCGGCGCCCTGATGGTGTGCGCCGGCGGGTATTGGTTCTGGTTCGCGCTGCGGGTCGACGTCGCCGCCGAGGGCCATTCGCCCTTCCGCGTCGTGCAGGCCGACATCTTCATCCTTTCGCTTCTCGCCAGCGTCACGCTGGGTCTGATCTGGGCCTTCCTGCAGGCGGCGGGCAGCGGATGGACGACCGTGTTCCTCGGTCTCTACCTCATCGCCTCGACGGTGCTGTTCGCCTCCGTTCCGTGGTCCAAGTTCTCGCACATGTTCTTCAAGCCGGCGGCGGCCCTGCAGAAACGCGTGGAGGATGCCAACGGCTCGCGGAGCAACCTGCCGGCCCCCGCCGACAAGCCCGAAAGCTTCGGCAGCGCCCGCACCGAGCCCAGTCATTATTGATCAGAGCTTCATAGACCTTCGGTACAGGAGGTAACGGATTACATGCCGACATTCGTTTATATGACCCGTTGCGACGGCTGCGGATACTGCGTCGACATTTGCCCGTCCGACATCATGCACATCGATAAAAAATATCGGCGTGCCCTCAACATCGAACCCAACATGTGCTGGGAGTGCTTCTCCTGCGTGAAGGCCTGTCCGCAGCATGCGATCGACGCCCGCGGCTATGCCGACTTCGCGCCGCTGGGCCACAGCGTCCGTGCGCTGCGGGAGGAGGAGAAGGGGACCATCTCGTGGAAGATCAAGTTCCGCGACGGCCGCGAGAAGGACTTCGTCTCGCCGATCCGGACCACGCCGTGGGGATCGATCAAGTCGCCGGCCGACTACGATGCGCCGAGTCCCGAGGCCTACAAGGCGCAGGAACTGGCACATGAACCGGAAGCGCTGAACATCGACAAGCTGCCGGCGCTGACTCCGGACAGGCTCAAGCAGGGAGTGGTCTGATGGCTCGCAGGAAGACAGTTTTTGTGGATTCGGACATCCTCGTCATCGGCGGTGGCATGGCCGGCTGCGGGGCAACCTACGAATCCAGGTATTGGGGGCGCGACCTCAAGATCGTCTGCGTCGAGAAGGCGAACATCGAGCGCAGCGGCGCCGTCGCCCAGGGTCTGTATGCTATCAACTGCTACATGGGCATGCAGTGGGACGAGAATCAGCCCGAGGACCACGTCCGCTATGCCCGCAACGACCTGATGGGCCTGGTGCGCGAGGACCTCGGCTACGACATCGCGCGCCACGTCGACGCCACCGTGCACAAGTTCGAGGAATGGGGCCTGCCGATCATGCGCGACCCCAAGACCGGGCGCTACCAGCGCGAGGGCAAGTGGCAGATCATGATTCACGGCGAATCCTACAAGCCCATCGTCGCCGAGGCCGCGCGCAAGGCGGCCACTGAGGTCTACAACCGGATCATGGTGACCCACCTGCTGACCGACAAGACCAAGGCCAACCGGGTCGCCGGGGCCGTCGGTTTCAATGTCCGCACCGGGGATTTCTACGTCTTCCGCGCCAAGGCGGTGATCGTCGCGGCCGGCGGCGCGTCGCACATCTTCAAGCCGCGTTCGGTCGGCGAGGGCATGGGGCGGACGTGGTACGCGCCGTGGAGCAGCGCCTCGGCCTACGCGCTGCCGATCCAGGTCGGCGCCAAGATGACGCAGATGGAGAACCGCATCGTCCTGACGCGCTTCAAGGACGGCTACGGGCCGGTCGGCGCCTACTTCCTGCACCTCAAGACCTACACCCAGAACGCCTACGGCGAGGACTACGAGGCCAAGTGGCGGGATTCGATCGAGGCCATGGTCGGGGACTACGTCAATCACCAGCCGGTGCCGACCTGCCTGCGCAACCACGCCTTCCTCGAGGAGATGAAGGCCGGCGGCGGTCCCATCCGCATGGTCACCAAGGAGGCCTTCCAGGACCCGCACAAGGAGACCATCGGCTGGGAGAACTTCCTCGGCATGACCATCGGCCAGGCCATCGTCTGGGCGTCGCAGAACATCGATCCCAAGCACATCAACCCCGAGCTGACCACGTCGGAGCCCTACGTCATGGGCTCGCACGCCACCTGCTCGGGGGCCTGGGCGAGCGGCCCCGAGGACTACGCGCCCTCCGAATACCAGTGGGGCTACAACCGGATGATGACCGTCGAGGGCCTGTTCGGGGCCGGCGACACGATCGGGGGAACGGCCCACAAGTTCTCGTCGGGGTCGTTCACCGAGGGCCGCATCGCGGCCAAGGCGGCGGTCAACTACATCAACGACCTGAAGGGCGACGGGCCGCAGGTCAGCGAGGCCGAGTGCGAGGACCTGAAGAAGCTGGTCTTCCAGCCGCTGGATACCTACACGGTCGGCCACGCCGAGATCGTCGCCGGCACCGTGTCGCCGAACTTCATCCTGCCGATCCACGGCCTGCAGCGCCTCGAGAAGATCATGGACGAGTACGTCGGCGGGATCAGTACGGGATATACGACCAACGAGCCGCTGCTCACCCGCGGCATGGAGCTGCTGGGCATGCTGAAGGAGGACATGGCCCATATCGGAGCCGAGGACCTGCACCAGCTCCAGCGGGCCTGGGAACTGCACCACCGGCTTCTGGCCTCCGAGTGCGTTGCGCAGCATACGATGTTCCGCGAGGAAACACGCTGGCCGGGCTACTACTACCGGGCCGACCATCCGAAGCTGGACGACGACAACTGGCACTGCTTCACGCTGTCGCAGTACGACCGGGAGTCCGGCAAGTGGGCGATGGAGAAGGCGCCGGTCTACCACATCGTCGATTGACGGGAATTCACCTAAGCAACAGGGCCCGGCGCCGCAAGCGCCGGGCCTTTTTGCCGGGCGTCACCTCTCCTCTGGCCCCGAGGCGGCGTAAGCCTTGTCATCTCGTACCATGGCGTGAATCAGGCGGTCCTGTTAGACTTTCGCGAGTGTAGCGATCGCTTTGGGCAAGGCAATGGCCACGGACGACCTCGAATACGGCTGGTACAAGTGGGAGAACGGTTTCCGCCAGAAGGACGGCTTCTTCGTCGACCGGGCGGGCCGCATCCTCTACTGGCCGACTCGCCGGGGGCCGGGTTTCGTCCTCGATCCGCGGGAATGTGAACCTCTGAGGCGTGCCATCGCCAGCGCTGGGCCGTTTCTCAGTTGGAAGCTGGTCCTTGCGTGCCTGTTTATGGTTTTTCTTTTTTTCGACCGTGTGTTGCCCCCCTTCGGGCTTCTCTCCTTCGGCGGCGACCTGTTTTCGGCTTTGGTGTGGAGCGGCGCCCTGTTGGGACTTCTCGCCGTTTGGTTGCTCTCGCGGCCGCGATGGCAGGACCTGGACCTTTGGTCGCGCTCCAAGATTAACCAGCGTAGGCCGCCGGTCCGCGATGCTCTTCTTTCAGTGAAGGCATTGTCGACGGACGCGTTTTGGCGGCGGGTCACCCTATTCGCGGCGTTGGTCTGCGTTCTCGGTATCCTTGGCGTTATCAGTTTCGACGACGCCGTCTTCCAGGAACCATCCCGGCATGTCACCCCGGCTCGACGTTACGTCTGGGCCGTTCATGGCCTACTTTTTCTCTCGGCTGCGGTTTTTATGGTGACGAAACTCATCAACCATTTTTTCGCCCGTTCTTCCTCTCATTCCATCGAGTACCTGGTGTCGTGGATCAAGGAGCGCGAGGGCCTGACGCTTCAGGCCTTGAGGCAAGAAACGGACGGCGATCCCGACCTCGAGGAGCGCCGTCTTTCCGCAGAACGTCTGAAAAAGGCCCTGGACAAGGCGCACCAGAACAACCGGGGGCTTTAGCCCCCAGGCCGGTCGTTACCAAGAAGGTACAAACCAACCCCTCCCGCCTCCTGACCGGAGGCGGGGCGGTCAATCTGTTGTTCTATAGTCTGAACTCGGCTTTTCGGTTCTAGTGAACCAGGTGTACCCAACCGTAAACGACGACCCACAAGAGAAGGATGGCAGCGGCTCGCACGGCATAATTCGGCCGCGCGATGGTTTTTTTGGATTGCATCTATCCAACCCGATGTTGTTGCACGTTCCCCCGGGTGGTTCTCCACCCTCTCCCGCGAGCCTTCTCCCATTTCTGGCGAGCCCCCGGCTCCGCAGGAGGCGCGCAATTAACTCCAAACTTCCTGTAAAATCAAGTCTTGAATCTTTGCAAAAACGGGGGGTGATTTTCCGGTGAATTCGGGGGCCTGTTTGCCCTATACTCCGCCGCTCTCCCTAAGCCGTTGATGGAAATCGCAATGACCACGCCAGACATCCAGAAGCTCCTCGATGCCCGACTGACCGACGCCCATTTCCCGCAGCTCCCGAATTTCGAGCGCGGGAAGGTGCGCGACTCGTACGATCTGCCGGACGGAAGGCGGATCATGATCGCCACCGACAGGCAGTCGGCTTTTGACACCGTTCTAGCCGCCGTGCCCTACAAGGGGCAGGTGCTGAACCAGACTGCCAAGTTCTGGTTCGAGAAGACCGAAGACCTCTGCGCCAACCACGTGGTCGACTATCCCGATCCCAACGTGGTGGTCGGGCGCAAGCTCAAGATGCTGCCGGTCGAGATGGTGGTGCGCGACTACCTGACCGGGTCGACCGACACCGCCATCTGGACCATGTATGCCCGCGGCGAGCGGACGGTCTATGGCCATACCCTGCCGGACGGCATGACCAAGAACCAGAAGCTGCCCAAGACGATCCTGACGCCGACCACCAAGGCGACCGGCAAGGGCGGCCACGACGAGCCGATCACCGCCGAGGAGATCGCCAGGCAGGGCCTGCTGACCCAGGCGCAATGGGACGAACTGGCCGAGAAGAGCCTGGCCGTGTTCGCCCGCGGCCGTGAGATCTCGGCCGAGAACGGCCTGATCCTGGTCGACACCAAGTACGAGTTCGGAGTCGACGAGAACGGCACCGTGACGTTGGCCGACGAGGTCCATACCCCGGATTCGAGCCGGTTCTGGCATCTCGCCTCCTACGAGGAGCGCCTGGCCGCCGGACAGGAGCCGGAATCGCTGGACAAGGAGTTCCTGCGTCTGTGGGTGTCGGCCCGCTGCGACCCCTACAAGGATCCGATCCCGGAGATCCCGGCCGAGACCATCGTCGAGTTCAGCAACAAGTACATCAAGCTCTACGAGACGGTGACCGGCCAGGCCTTCCAGCGCCAGCCGCTCGACCAGCCGACCCGCGACCGGGTCGAGGCCAACCTCAAGAAGGCCTTCCCGGAGTACTTCTGAGCGGGTTTGCCGCGGCCGAAGCGCCGTCGGACGAAATGAAAAGGGCCTCCGCCGGGATGCCGGCGGGGGCCCTTCTTCGTGTCTGTGGCGGATGCAAAAAAGTCGTCATGCGCGGACTTGATCCGCGCATCAACAGGTACAGGCCGTACGGGCGGAGGGTGTGGACCCCCGGATCAAGTCCGGGGGTGACG
>NPIG01000643.1_pt3 | contig 12095 bp, 5 predicted proteins | sample 8637441 | NCBI WGS metagenome assembly NPIG01 (sample SAMN07420675, study PRJNA396082) | bioreactor metagenome | isolation source: sample BR6 brine-fed electro-methanogenic bioreactor BR | place: Japan: Kochi | collected 2016-06-14 | reverse complement strand
ACCCCGTCGCCACCGGCGAGCGGCTGACCACCAAGGCCGAATTCGCCGCCGTGCTGCAGGCGGGCGCGGCCGCGATCCTGCAACCGGCGCTGGGGCGCGCGGGCGGCATCTGGGAGATGAAGAAGGTCGCCGCCCTGGCCGAGGTTCACAACGCCCAGATGGCGCCGCACCTTTACGCCGGGCCGGTAGAATGGGCCGCAAACATCCATCTGGCCGCCTCGATCCCCAATATCCTGATGTGCGAAACCATCGAGACCCCGTTTCACGACGCCCTGATCAAGGGCACGATCCGGGTCGAGGAGGGCTTCATCGCCGCCCCCGACGCGCCCGGTCTGGGCATCGAGGTCGACGAGGATCTGGCCCGCGCGCATCCCTTCACCGGCGACGGGCTGCACCTGCAGATGCAGGAAGCGCCCTGCGATTATGTCAACGGCAACGCGTTTCAGGGCGGCGCCCCTGCGACAGAAGGATGACTTGACCCGGGGAATTGAGGCATTATGTCCCTGCAAACTTATTCAGGGGTAACCGTCCGTTGACCATCCAGTCGATTCCGCAGCTTCCGCCCGAAACACCCGGCGACATGGCCACGCGCGCCGGTGACGCGGCCTCGTTCCTCAAGACCCTCGCTCATGAAGGGCGCCTGATGATCCTGTGCCACCTCGGCACCGGCGAAAAATCCGTGGGCGAACTGGAAGATCTGCTGAACATCCGCCAGGCCGCCGTCAGCCAGATGCTGGCACGGCTGCGCGACGAAGGGCTGGTCACCACCCGCCGCGACGGCAAGACGATCTATTACTCCCTGGCCGACAGCAACACCGAGCAGGTGATCGAATTGCTCTATTCGCTGTTCTGCGGCGCCGGCACGCCCGGCCGCAAAAGCTGACCGGGCGGCCGGGACGCCTCACCTGACCATCAATCGTCGGCGCGCACGGTCTGGCTCTGTTGGCCCAGCCCGGCAATCTCGGCGCGCACGGTATCGCCCGGCTTGAGGTAAACCGGCGCCGGCTTGATCCCCATGCCTACGCCCGGCGGGGTGCCGGTGGCGATCACGTCGCCGGGGTGCAGCGTCATCATCTGCGACAGATGCGCGATGATCTGCGCCACCGAAAAGATCATCGTCGCGGTATTGCCCGCCTGCATCCGCTGCCCGTTCACGTCCAGCACCAGGTCCAGCGCCTGCGGATCGGCGACCTCGTCGCGGGTCACCAGCCAGGGACCAAGCGGCCCGAAACTGTCGCAGGATTTCCCCTTGGTCCACTGGCCCGACAGCTTGGTCTGGAAATCGCGCTCGGACACGTCGTTGACCACGCAATAGCCCGCCACGTAATCCAGCGCCTCGGCCTCGCCGACATATTTCGCCGGCTTGCCGATCACCACGCCCAGTTCGACCTCCCAGTCGACCGACTGCGCGCCGCGCGGGATCACGATATCATCCTCGGGCCCGGCAATCGCCGAGGTCGCCTTCATGAACAGGATCGGATGCTCCGGAATGGCCATCCCCGCCTCTTCGGCATGGTCGCGATAATTCAGCCCGATGCACATGAACTTGCCCACGCCGCCCACGCAGGGCGCCAGCCGCGGTGTCCCCTCGACCAGCGGCAGGGTCTCGGGATCGACCGCCGCCAGGCGTGCCAGCGCCTCCGCGCCCAGCGCGGCCCCGGTGATATCCGCCACCGCGCCCGCCAGCGACCGGATCTGCCCCGCCGCATCCAGCATCCCGGGCCGGATTTCCTCGCCCTCGTAATAACGCAACAGTTTCATCTCTTTCTCCCCTTGCCTGTTCCGGGGCGTTCACCCCGGGCTTCAAATCATCGCCCCCAGCACGGCCAAGGTGGCGGCGCCCGCCCCAGGCGCGTTCTTCGCAGCAAATACGCGACGGATCCCCCGCTCCTCAAACCGCCGTCCAACTCTTTTTCTGGCCCGAATATCCCCGCCGGAGGCATGGTGTCGCCATAGGCGACGCCTTCCCCGAGCACAACCTCCCGATCAGTTCGAAACGTAGCCCGCCACCACCTGCAACAGCTTGAAGGCGGTCGCGGCGTCGTTTTCCACCACCGCCAGGAATTCCTCCTCGCCGATGCGCAGACAGGTCAGCTCGCTCTTTGCCACCATGGACAGCGCCCGCGGCTCCTTGCGGATCAGGCCCAGTTCGCCCACCAGCGTCCCGGGTCCGACCGTGGTGATCAGCTGATCCGCCTCGCCCTCCTTGGGCAGGTAGATCCCGGCCTCCCCTTCGATCACCATATAGGCGCCGTCCTTGGGCTGATCGCCTTTCAGGAACACCACCTCGCCCGCCGCCGCCTGGTACCAGCGCGCACCAAAGGCCAGCAGGCGCAGCTGTTTGCGGTTCAGACCGGAAAACAGCGGCGTCTGTTCAAGCGCGCGCACCTTGCGGGCCAGGTCCGCGCTGGCGCCGCTGTCCTCCTCGCCCGCACCGCCGGCCTCGCCGCTGACGATGCGGCCCTGCCGCACCTCCAGGAAGGTGTCGAAGACACCCTCATTCTCAAAGGAGTCGTTGATATAAACCAGCGTGGTTTCCGGAAGCAGTTCGCGCAGGTTCTTGAACACCGCCATTTGCGTTTGCCTGTCATAACTGGCCAGCGCCTGATCCAGGATCAGGATATCGGGCCGCTTGATCGTGGCGCGGCAGAACGACAACGGTTCGGCGAAAATCCCCGGCAGGTTCTGCCCGCCCAGCGCGATCGGCACGTCATAGATCAACTCGATCACCAGGTCCTGCGCGCCGTTCTCGGCCAGCACCCCCGCCACCACCTTGCGCAGCTCATCGCCCTTGCTGCCCGCGGCGTCGGAAATCTTGCCGAACAGCGCGTTTTCCAGAACCGTGAAGCCGGGCGCAAAGGCCGCCATGTCCAATGGCGCGAAGAGGTCCCCCAGGCTTTTCTGCAGCTCGCCCGCGTGACCTGCGCGCAACTCAAGGATCCGCGATTTCAACTCGTCGGAGAACGCCGGCCCGATCTGTTCCGCCGAGATCCGGAACGGGACCGTGAACAGCAAGGCCATATCGGCACCGCTCAGCGTCGCCTCGCCGCCGCGGGTCTTCTCCACCAGTTCCAGTGCCGTTTCATAGGTGGCCGGTTCGATCCCCAGCTTGCGAAACAGCGGATGGTCGGTGCCGTCCAGACCGAAGATCTGCCGCAGCATGTCAATCACGTCACGGGTCAGATCCAACAGGGTTTCGTCCAGCCCGAGTGCCCGCATCTGCGCCAGGAAATCGGCCTGCCTGGCCAGCAGGTCGCGGGTGATCGGCCGGCGCGGCGTCGCGAACAGCAGGTTCTCGCCCACCGGCAGCGCCGGGTTGTACAGGTCGGGTTCACAGAAAAAGGCGTATTGGCGCAGCCCCGCGTCGCGCACCGCCTGCTGCACCATGGGGCGCAGTTCGACCAGTTTCTCGGCCAGTTCGGTATGGTCTCCCGCATCGAACTTCTGGTCCAGCCCGCGCTGGAACAGCGCGGTGCCCGACCCCATGCCCCGCACCAGACGCAGCCACCAGGCGCGCAGCGCCGGCGCATCGTCCAGCCCGGCCAGGCTGGGATCAAGCCATTCGGCATCGAACGGATCGGCACTGTTTCCGGCGCGCTGCGCCTCGTCGTAGTGCGCCGCGTCCGCGGCCTCCGACAGGGGCCGCACCCGTAACGGCATCATCACGTTGTCGCCGAAACTGCCCTGGAACATCACCGGACGCGAGGTCGCGTGACCGATCCGCGACGCAATCACCGCCTGGTGCAATGCCAAAAGGTCATGATCCCCGATCCGCAGCTTGCCGCTGCTGGGCAACAACTCGCGCGTCAGCAGCTCGGACAGCGCACGGCGGTCCTCCTCGCTGGGTGCGGCGATACCGATCACCGAGCCGCCCTGCAAGGTCGCGTTCAGATCCTCCAGCACCAGATTGCCGTCAACGTCGCGCACCGTCACGCCGTCCAGAACGATATCGCCGTTCAGGCGCGGACGCCCCTCCGGCTCGCCCTCGAACAGGCTGTCCTCGACCATGCCCGGCGGCGCAAATCGTTCGGTGATCACCTCCCAGCGCAGCGACATGTCCTGCGTCTGGTTGTAATAGGTCAACAACTCCTTCCAGGGGCTGGACAGATCCTTGTAGGCTGCCAGCGCCGCCACCAGCGCACCCAGCGACACCGCCCCCTGCAGCACCAGGTAACCGCCGATCGAAAAGAAGAAGAACGGCGTCAGCTGCCCGATGAAGTTGTTGAGAAACTTCATGAAGAACTTTTTCTGGTAGATGTCGAAGCGGATATCGAACAACCGGCCCAGCTGATCTGTGATCGCCGCCATCCGGTAGCGCCAGCCGCCGTTGACGCGCAGCGCGCTGGCGCCCGCCGCACTCTCGCCGATGGCGGCGGCAAGAACCCGCACCTCCTGGATACGCTTCTTGTTCAACTGGTTGATCTGGCGCTGCAGCTTGGGGATCAGCCAGGCCTGCAGCGGGATCATCGACACCGCCGCCAGCCCGAACCAGAAGCTCTGCAGAAACAAGAACCCCAGGATCGTCAGCATCTGCCCCGCCTGCAGCACCGGCTGGCTGATCGCATCGCCCATCAACCCGCCCATCGGCTCGCTCTCGGCGGTGATCATCGACACCAACTCGCCCTGGCTGACCCGCTCGAAATAGGGCTGCGGGAACCGCAGAATGCGCGCGATCAGCTGATAGCGGAACCGCCGCAGCATCCGTTCGGACAACACCCCCTTCATGGTGTTGATCCGCATCTTCAGAAGCCCGTGCGCCAGCACCGCCAGCAGGAAGGCAATGCACAGGATCGCCAGGAAGGTCACCTGCTCGAAGTTCATGCCATAGACGGTGATGACCGACGTTTCCGCCCCGATCGCATCGTTGATGATCCGCTTGGGAAGCTCCAGTGTGAGGTACAGCATCGGAAACAGCAGCGCGGTCACCGCCAGAAGGACCAGCTGGTCGCGCTTGGAGTATTTCCAGATGAAACGGAAAAGCGAAGGTTCTATGGCACCGGTCCCGCAGCAAAAGGGTGTAGGAGAATGGCCTTGTGCTCACGATAGGAGGCCGCGCCAGATGTGACAAGCCACCGCACCACCCAGCGGGGCGTTCCACACTGGGAATTGCAGGGGCGGGGCGAAACCCGTAAGCTTTGCCCATAACCCAGCCAGAGGGGCCCGCCTTGACCGCAACCGTCGGCACGCTTTTGCTTTTGTTCTGCCTTCTGCAGATCAAGCACATGTTTGCCGATTTCTACCTGCAAACGCCGCGCATGCTGTCGGGGCGGGGACAGTACTGGCACCTGGGCCGCGCCCAGCATGCCGGGGTCCATGTGATCGGGTCGGTCCTTGTTTTTGCCGTGATCGGGGCGCCGGCCCTGTTCATCCTGGCGGCGGTGGCACTGGAATGGCTGGTGCATTTCCATATCGACTACTGGAAGGGGCGCCACTGCGACCGCAAAGAGCTGGACCCCTACACGGCCGCGTTCTGGCGTGCCACCGGCGCCGATCAGGCCATGCATCAGCTGACCTATGTGGCGATGGCCTGGGCCTGGGTCACATACGCGGCGGCCTGAGCATATCTGCCGCGCATCTCTGACCGGACACAAGACTAGCGTCGGCGCGCGGCAAAGGCCGGAACCGGCGCGGCATAGCCCTTGAGCGGGATCGGCTCAAGCGCGTCAAATCGGATGTCGTCCAGCCCGTCCGCCGCGTCGCGCGTCGCCTGATCGATCAACACCTGTTCCGGCGCCGCCTTGGAACACAGCCGCGCCGACAGGTTCACGGTCGAGCCCAAAACGGTGAAATCCATCCGGTCGCGTGCGCCCATCGCTCCCAGCACCACCTCGCCCGAGGCGACGCCGATGCCCACATGCAGGTTGTAATCGGGATATTCCTCCAACAACCCCGCCATCGCCTCGGTGATCTCGACCGCACAGCCCACCGCGCGCGCCTCCATCTCCGCGCCGTCGAACACCGCGACCAGCGCATCGCCGACGAACTTGTCGACGTCGCCGCCGTACTTGCCGACGATATCGGTCTGCACATCGAAATAGCGGTTCAGCGCCTCGATCACCACTTCCGGCGACACCCGTTCGGAAAACTCGGTATAGCCGCGGATATCGGTGAAGATGACCGAAACGCGCCGCCGGGCGCCGCCACGGTGCATGCCGTCCGTCCGCGCGCTCTGGATCGCCGAGACCGTGCCGCGCGAGACGAATTTCATCAGCTCCAGCCGCTCGCCCAACTCGCCGATCATGCGGTTGAACCGGCGCGCCAGGTCGCCGATCTCATCGCGCGCCCTGACCCCTTCGACCCGGGCCGCGAAATCGCCCTCCCCCACCCGTTCGGCCACCGCGCCGATCTTCAGGATCGGCCCGGTCAGCCGCCGGGCAAAGACCAGCGCGCCCAGGCTGGCGATGACGAACCCCACCAGACCGACGATCAGGATCTGCCGGGTGATCGCATTGACCACCGCATAGGCGCTGTCCTCGCTCAGCTCGGTGATCACCGCCCAGGGGAACCAGTCGGGAAAGGCATAGGCGCCCAGCATCGCCGTGCCGCCGGGGCGCACATAGGGCTCCAGCGCATCGGCCCGCGCGCCCGCCACCACCAGCGGCATGGCCGAGGCGACGATCTGCCGGTCATTCAACAGCTCCGGCGCGGCACCCAGCACCCTGCGCCCGGCCTGATCGATCACGGTGATCTCGCCGCGCTGCGCAAAGGGATGCCGGCGCACCATCTCACCCAGGATCGACAATTCGATCTTGGCCGCCATGGTCACCTGCCGCCCCGCGATCGTCGTGTTCAGCGGCAGCGCCAGCGTGGCGATCCAATCGCCGGTCTCCTCCAGCTGACCGATCACCGGGCGGCCGAACTGGCCGGTGCCCTCGATCGCCTTGATCAGATCCGGCGCAGTGGACAGCGTCTTCACCGGGTCCAGCCCGGCCTCCGCCAGCTTGGCCGCGAACCCCTCGTTGGTGACCAGGATCGGCAGGTCCGAACCCTGCACCGACAACTGCAACGCCACCACCTGCGGCAGTTCCTCCAGCCCCAGCGTCAGCAGAGACACCTTCTGCGGCACCCCCAGCTCGTTGCTGTCGATGCCGTTGCGGATCACCATCAGCGGCGTCAGCCAGCGACCCTGGAACGTGTTGTCGAACGCCCCGCGCAGCTCGGTGGCGACCGTGGTCAGATCCTCGTTCGCCGCGCTTTTCAGCTCGTCCCGCGCCAGCCGGGTCAGGTTCTGCCCCACCAGCGCCAGCGGCGCCACCGCTAGCAGCGCGGCGAAGACGAAGAACTTGAGGCGCAGCGGAAACCGCATCGGCGCTAGTTCCCGCGCGGCTGCGCCGTGATCACCGCCGTGTCACGCGCCACCCCACAGGCCAGGCCGGTGGCATCCCGCGCCTCGACCGTGACCGTATAGGTGCCCGGCGCCGCATAGCCGTGCCGCACCACCGCGCCCGAGGCCCCGGCCCCGTCGCCGAACTGCCAGCGGACCCGCACCCCCTGCCCATCGGGGTCGCGCACCCCGCTGGCGTCAAAGCGCAGGGCGTCATGCGCCGCGCCCACCGGCACCGTGCGATCCGGCCCGGCATCGACCTGTGGCGGGGCGTTGACCAGGATGCGCGCGGTGTCGCTGCCGGTGTCGCAGCCCGCCGCGCCGCTGTCGTCGCGCACGGTCAGCCGCACCTCCATCGCGCCCGGGCCGTCGAAACTGCGCTGCACCTGCGTCCCTTTCAGCGTCACACCATCGCTGAATGCCCATTCGTATCCGGTGAGAGTTCCGTCCAGATCGCTCGACGGCCCCGCGTCGAACACCACCGTTTCCCCCGGGCAGACCACCCGGTCGGGCCCGGCCAGGGCCACGGGGGCGGCGTTGACCCGGACATAGACCTCTTCCTGCCGGCGGCTGCTGAGCAGCCCGGCACCATCGTCCAGCATCACCTGCACCGGGGACAGACCGGGGCGGTCGAACACATGGCGCACCTCGGCCCCCTCGGCCGCCTTTGCAGGTCCGAACATCCAGCGCAGCTGCGCATCCGGCGCCGTGTCCAGTTTCCAGACCACCGGTTCGGCCGGACAGACCGGCGGCAGATCGTCCAGATTGGCCATCGGGGCGGGCCGCACGGTCACCTGTTTGGTCACGCTGACACGGCTGTTCGCCACGCCGGCATCGTCGCGCACGGTCAGGCGCACCTCATAGCTGCCCGGCGCCTCGAACCTGTGCGCCGCCTGCACGCCGCTGGCCGTGCCGCCATCGCCGAAATCCCAGTCATAGGCGGTGATCGCCCCGTCGCTGTCGCCCGACAGGCTGCCGTCAAAGCGCACCTCCTGCCCCACCGCCACCACTGCGGGCGCGTCGATCAGCGGCTCCGGCGCGGCATTGACGATCACCCGGCTCACGGTCTCCAGTGACCCGCAGCCCTCGCTGCCGCCGGTCAACTCGGCCCGCAGGGTCACGGTATAATCCCCCGGCTCGGCCCAGACATGGCTGACTTCGGCCCCCTCGCCCATGGCGCCATCGCCGAAATCCCAGCGGAAATTCTCGGCCCTGCCGCCGCCGGTCTCGGCAACGCTGGCGGCAAGGGTCGCCGCGACGCCCGCCGCCGCCCGGTCCGGCCCGTCCAGCACCAGCCGCGGCGCCGGGATCACCACCACCTCGGCAGTGTCGGAATCCAGCGGGCTGCAGGCCCCCTGCGCCTCGCCGGTGATGGTCAGCGTCACCGTATAGCTGCCGGGCCGGGTAAAGACGTGAACCGGCGTTTCGCCACTGCCGCTGCCGCCATCGCCGAAGGTCCAGCTGAATGCATTCACCGCCCCGTCCGCATCGGTCGACCCCGACCCGTCGAACCGCACCTGGCTGTTGGCACAGACCCGCAGGTCGCCGCCCGCATCGGCAATCGGTCCCTCGCGCACCAGCGCGGCGATCCGGTCCAGGTCGGTACCATATTCGGTCCCGGTCTCATTGCGCACCAGCAGGGTCACCGGATAGACGCCCGGCCGCTCATAGGTCTTGGTCGGATTGATCAGGTCCGAACCGGTGCCATCGCCGAAATCCCAGGAATAGAGCAGCAACCCGCCGTCCGGGTCGACACTGTCCGAGGCGTCGAACAGGATCGGCTCGCCGGAGCAGACATCGCGGTTGCCGCCCGCATCGGCCATCGGGCGGGCGCGGATCGTCACCGTTGTCGCGTCGATGTCGCGCGCATTGGCCAGCCCGGTACCGTCATCCACCCGCAGGGTCACCGGGTACACCCCGGGCCCGGGATAGACATGGGTCACCGCCGCGCCGAACACCGGCGGCGAGCCATCGCCGAAATCCCATCGATGGATCAGCGCATCGCCATCGGCGTCGGACGAGGCCGAGCCGTCGAACACGACATACAAACGCTCGCTGGTCAGCGCCGGACCGGCCTCGGCCTCGGGCGCGTGGTTGACGCGGATCGTCACATCGTCGCTGGCGGTGCCGTTGGACACCCCGCTGTCATCGGTCACGATCAGCTGCGCCGACCACACCCCCGGCGTGACATAGGCCCGCTCCACCGTCGGCGCGTCCAGCGGCTGGCCCAGGTCGTCGAACTCCCACCGATAGGAAACCAGCCTGCCGTCCGGATCGAAGGAGTTTCGCGCGTCAAAGCGCAGGCTGTCGCCCGGCGCGATCAGCCTGTCGGCCCCGGCCACCGCGACCGGCGGCGCGTTCACCGTGATCAGCACCTCGGACTCGTCCCGCGCCGCCCCGCCCCGGAAATCGTCCAGCACCGTCAGGCCGATCCGGTGCAGCCCTGGCGCCTCCAGCATATGCGCCACCCGCAACCCGCGTTTCTCGGTGCCATCCGGGAAGCGCCAGATATAGTCGGCAATACCGCCATCGGGATCGAGCGAGGCCCGCCCCGACAGAACGAACTCCTCGCCCGGCGCCACCACCTGCGGCGGCCCGGCATCGGCGATGGGGGCCGCATTGATCACCACCCACATGGTGTCGCGATCCACGTTCAGCGGCGCACCGCTGTCATCCCGCACCACCAACGCCACCTCATAGACGCCCGGGCGTTCATAGGCGTGTTCGACCTGTCGCCCGGTCGCGGTGCCGCCGTCGCCGAACTCCCACTCCCAGCGGGTGACGGTTCCATCGCTGTCGGCCGACCCGCCGCCGTCAAAGGACACCACGCTGGCGGTCACGAACTGATCCGGGCCCGCATCGGCCACCGGCGCATCATCCACCCGCACCACGCGCGACACCGTCTGCAGCGCCGAGCCGGTGCCGCTGTCGTCGATCACCGTCAGCGTCACCCGGAACTCGCCCGGTTCGGTCCAGGCATAATTCACCACCTGCCCCTCGCCGGTCGCGCCGTCGCCGAAATCCCAGATATAAGACAGGATCTGCCCGTCCGGATCGGTCGAGGCCGAACCGTCCAGCGTCGCCAGCTCGGACACCGAGATCGGCCGTTCGGGGATGGTAAAGCGCGGCTCGGGCGGCGCGTTAACCACCACCGCCATGCGGTCGCGCGCGGTGTCATTGGCCACGCCGCTGTCGTCCACGACCCGCAGCACCACGTTATAGGCGCCCGAGCGGGTATAGCGGTGGGTGACGGTTTCGCCCTCCAACACGGTGCCATCGCCCATGTCCCAGACATAGGCGTCGATCAAACCGTCAATGTCATAGCTCGCCCCGGCGCTGAAGATCACCTGTGCGCCCACCACCGCCTGCTGGTCGGCCCCGGCCTCGGCCACCGGCGGGAAATTCACGTTCACCCGCCGCGTCGACACCCCGAAATTACAGGGATGATCGACACCATCCTCGACCCGCAGAACAGCACGGTACTGCCCCGGCACGGCATAGGCATGGCTGGCCCGCGCGCCCTGCGCCACCGCCCCGTCACCGAAGCTCCAGCGATAGCGCGTGATCGGGCTGTCCGAGGGCTGCGAGGCGCTGCCGTCGAACGCCACCGGCTGGCCCGGCGCCACCACGATATCCGGCCCCGGCACCGCGATCGGCGCGTCGCGCACATGCACCGGCAGCTCCAGCGCCTTGCCGCGCCCGGGCCGGGTGCCGTCCTCGACCACCTCCAGCCGCGCGGTATAGCGGCCAGGGCGGTCATACCGATAGGCGATCACCGGCTCCTGCGAGGTGGTGCCATCATCGAAATCCCAAAGATAGGACAGCAAGGCGGTGCCGCTGGACCGGCTGGCATCGAAGGCGACCGAGCGGCAATCGGCCAGCGGCCGGGCGCTGCCCACCGCCGTGGGCCGCGCCGGTACCGGCTCGCGCACCGGCGGCATCTGCAGCGGCACCGCAGCCCCGGCGTCGTCGAACACCGCCAGGGTCACGTCATTGGGGATCTCGAACCCGCCCAGCAGGCTGATCGCCAGGTTGCTGTCCGCGGTTTCCACCCTGTCGGAGGTCCAGAAATCCTGCCCCGACACGCGCAGGGGCTGGTCCTCGAAATCGGTAACCAATTGCAGTTCGCCATTGGCACCGTCGAAACTCTGCACCGTCAGCGGACCGCCGGAATGGGAAAACCGCAGCCGCGTCGGCGGGTTGGCCGACGCCCAGCGCACGGTCGGGCGATAGGCGAACATCTCCAGCCCCTCGGGCGGGCGGGCGCGGTCGCGCGACAGGCTCACCCCCACCGAATAGCTGTTGCCGTCATTGCCCTCGCTGCCCTGGATATCCAGCCGGAAGTAGGCGCGCGCGCCCACCACCTCGCCCTGCCGCGCCCGCAGCGCGCCCAGCGTGACCCACTGCCCGTCGGCCTCCGCCTCGTTGCGCCAGCTCTTCTCCTGCAGCAGTTTTCCCGGCCCGGCGACGGGGGCATACTCCAACCGTTCCGCGCGCGCGCCGTCGGCCACCGGCGCGGGCCGCTCCGCCTGGGTATAGGCGCCCTCACCGCCGAACAGGCGATAGGTGGTCTCGGAATCGGCGCTGCCGCCATAGGTGAAATCGCCGCTGCCGCCGGTTTCGGGATCGAACAGGCGCAGGTAAACGCGGTCGCGCAGATCGGCGGGCAGGCTGAAAAAGATCTGCTCGCGATGGTCGACATCGCCCTCGCGGCTGGCGGCGCGGCGGCCATAGACCACCAGCAGCCCCTCTTCCGGCGGCGCGGCCTGGG
>NPIG01000981.1_pt1 | contig 12120 bp, 12 predicted proteins | sample 8637441 | NCBI WGS metagenome assembly NPIG01 (sample SAMN07420675, study PRJNA396082) | bioreactor metagenome | isolation source: sample BR6 brine-fed electro-methanogenic bioreactor BR | place: Japan: Kochi | collected 2016-06-14 | reverse complement strand
CGAGGGTGGCCGCTTCATCAACGCGCTCGACATCGAGCGTCGGCGCCGCGTGATCTTCCTCGGCAACGAGCTCGCGGAAGACCTCTTCGGCACGGTGGAATGCGTCGGCAAGATCCTGATGGTCAACCGCGTGCCCTACACCGTCATCGGGGTGATGAAGGAGAAGATGCAGATGGGGACCTACGGGGGTCCCGACGCGCACAACTCCGTCATCCCCGAAACGACCTTCAAGGCTCAGTTCGGCAGGGATCGTCTCAACGTCTTCGTCGTGCACCCCAAGGAATCCGGCGGCATGCAAGCCGCGATCAAGGAGTTCCACGAGGTCCTCGCGCGCAAGTACGGCTTCGACCCCGATGACCCGGAGGTCTTCGGTGTGTGGGATACGGTGCGCGGCGCGGAGACCTTCAACAACGTGATGCTCGGCATCAAGATCTTCCTCGGCATCATCGGCGCGCTGACCCTCGTCATCGGGGGCGTCGGGGTGGCAAACATCATGTACGCGGTGGTCAAGGAGCGGACGAAGGAGATCGGCGTGATGATGGCGCTCGGCGCCCGCCGTAGCTGGATCCTCGGGACCATCCTGCTCGAGGGCGGCCTGTTCACCTTCGTCGGCGGCATCCTCGGCATCATCATGGCCACGGCGGTCGTCGCTGGACTCAATCTCGTACCGACCGACGGCAACACCTCCACCCAATACCTCTTCCGGCCGACGATCTCGATCGAGATCGGGCTGGCGATCTCCTGCATTCTCGGGGCGATCGGTGTGCTCGCGGGCTTCTTCCCGGCCCGGCGCGCGGCATCGATCCAGCCGGCCGAGACTCTGCGCTACGAGTGAGGCGAGCGATGATCTGGCCTGGTAAGAAGAATGGAAAAGCGGCGGGCGTGGCGGAGGACGTCGTCATCCGCATGTCGGAGCTCACCAAGGTCTACGCGACCGGCAAGGTGCGGGTCGAGGCGTTGCGCGGGATCGAGCTCGAAGTGAAGCGCGGGGAGTTCATCGCGATCGTCGGCCCGTCGGGCTCGGGCAAGTCGACGATGATGAACCTGCTCGGTTGCCTCGACACGCCGACGAGCGGTGACTACGTGCTCGGCGGGGAGCTCGTCAGCGAGCTCGGCCGTAACGCTCTCGCGGCGATCAGGAACCGGAAGATCGGTTTCGTCTTCCAGAACTTCAACCTGCTGCCGGCGATCTCCGCGTTCGAGAACGTCGAGATGCCGCTCCTGTTCGCGGGGCTCTCGCGCAAAGAGCGCCGCAGCCGCGTCGAGGAGCTGATGGGTCGCGTCGGTCTGTCGGACCGGATGGAGCACAAGCCCACCGAGCTCTCCGGCGGGCAGATGCAGCGCGTCGCAATCGCGCGCGCGCTCGCGATGGACCCCGACATCGTCCTCGCGGACGAGCCGACCGGAAACCTCGACAGCAGCTCCGGCGGCGACATCATGGAGCTCTTCGAGGAGCTCTCGCAGCAGGGGCGCACGATGATGATGGTCACCCACGACAAGGCGCTCGCGCGCCGCGCGGAGCGGGTGATCGAGATCCGCGACGGCCTGATCACCGCCGACACCCGGAACCGCGTGGCGGAGAGCGCCTGAACTCACTCCTCGGTGGGCGGCGCGACGCGTACGATCAGATGGAGCCCCTTCGCTCTCTCGTCCTTGGTATTCATGCTCAACGAACCCGCCTTGGAGAGGGCGTAGCGCAGTCGCGCGACGTCTTCGGCGCGGGCCAGGGTGACGACCCACGCGGGCTCGCCTTGGACCGGGCGCTTCAGCGTGCCGTCGAGAGACGCCACGGTCTTCCGAAGAAGCGCTTCCGCGTCTTCTTGCTCGCGAGCGGCCCACGCCCAGCGCTCGTCCTGCGGCGGACCTCTGAGAACGCTCCACTCTTGGAAGTACCGCTCCTCGGCTTCGCCGTACTCGCTCCTCCTGGCTCTCTCTCGCTGCGCTCTCCTCTCCATGTCCTCGGCACCGGCGCGCTTGGAGTCGGCAGCCACCTTCGCCTTCTTGGCGGCGTCTGCGGCTGCCGCAGCGGGGGGGGCGAGCTCGGCTTCGGATCGCTTCACCGCAACGTCCTCTCGAGAGCGTTCCTTCTGCGCGGGGAGCGCTTCGCCGGCTTCTGCCGCGTACCCAAGGCTCTCGAGTTCGCGCTTGACCTCCTCCGTGATCGATGGCGGTGCGTGCGCGACCTTCTTCTCGGCAGCCGGAGCTTCCGCCGGGGCTAGGAAACCGGCTTCCGGCGAGACCGGAGCCGCGCTCGTCTCGGGCGCGGGAGGCGGGACGTCGCGCACCATCCCGGACTCGGCCCGGAGCTCGGAGGTCACGATCTCTCCCGTCTTCGGCGAGTCCTCCCCGGTGGTATCACTCGGGGGAGCGCTCTCGCTCGCGCCGATCGTCTCCTCTTGGAGGAGCTTCGGGACACTCTCCACGCCCGGCGGCTCGGCGCGCCACAACACGACGCCGAGCAGGCCGGCGGTCACCACCGCAGCGGCCGCGGGCACCAGCCACGGGCGCCGCGCGCGACGCGGGCGTTTCGGCGACGCCGCCTTGCGGGGAGTCTCTCCGAGGCGGCGGGTGATGCGCTCGGTGAGATCGGCCGGCGGCGCGGGCACCTCCTCCTCGCGCACTGCTCGGCCGAGAGCACGCCAGGCGTCGAGCTTGGCCCGCAGGGCGGCGTCCTGTTCGAGCTCGCGCTCGAAGGCGGCGGCTTCGCCTGCTGGCAGCTCGCCGTCGAGGTAAGCGGCGAGGAGCTCGTCGCGCCGTTCGCGTTCGTTCATGACGGCTCCTCCTCGACGCAGGTCTTGAGCGCGTCGCGCGCGCGCGCGAGCCGCGAGCGGACGGTGCCCAGTGCGATCTCGAGCGTCGCCGCGATCGCCTCGTAAGGCTTCCCTTCGGCCTCGCGCAAGGTGAGGATCGCGCGCCACGCGGCGGGCAGTCGCTCGAGGCAGCGTTTCACCCGCGCGGCGAGCTCACTCGCAGCGAGCTCCTCGAACGGTGATGCGTGCGGCGTCTGCGGCTCGCGGAGCGACTCGTCTTCCAGGGAGCGTGCCGCGCGGGAGGCCTTCTCCGCCTTGCGCTCGACGTGATTGAGCGCGCGTGTGAACGCGATGCGGTGGAGCCACGTGCCGAAACCCGCCTCGCCCCGGAATCCGGGGAGATTGCGGTAGGCGCTGAGGAACACCTCCTGCACGACGTCCTCCGTATCCTGGCGGTGCCGAAGCACGCGCCACACGACGCGCCACACGGCGTCGACGTGCCGGGCGACGAGCGCCTCGAACGCGTCGCGGTCACCCGCTTGGGCGCGGGCGACGAGCGTCTCCTCGGAGACGGCTTCCGTGGCTTCGTCGATCGTCATGCGCTACCGCTCCTCGAACGACGATAGCTTGCCACGGCTGCGGCGCGGATGGTGCCGCGCCCTCGAAGACTGAGACAGGTGCGCGCCCCGGAAGTTCCCTGTCTCCACAAAAGGGGAGCGGCGGGCCGAGGCCCGCCGCTCAGGGAGGAGGGAGTGTGTTGGCTGGGGTCGCTGGCCGCGTCGGCGCCGGTGGGGTGGCCCCGGCGGTCAGCTTCGAGAGAAGTCGTCAGTTGATGGCGACGTTGATCTGCTTCGGCTTGGCTTCCTCGCGCTTCGGCATGCCGATCGAGAGGACGCCGCGCTCCATCTTCGCTTCGATCTTGTCGAGGTCGAGCGTGCGCGGGAGGCGGAAAGCCCGGTAGAACTTGCCGAAGCGACGCTCGCGGCGCTGCGGGCCACCCTCGGGGGCCTTGCGCTCACCGCTGATCGAGAGCACGAAGTTCTCGACGTTGACGGTGACGTCTTCGCGGTCGAGGCCCGGGAGCTCGACGAAGAGAGTGGTGGCCTCGTCGGTCTCCTCGATATCGACGGCGGGGGTGAAAGCGTGCTCGTCGTCGCGCAGCGTCGCGTGGCTCATGCAGCGCTCGGCACTCTTCTGGAAGCGGTCCATCTCAGCGAACGGGCGAAAGCGCAGGTAGGTCATCGTCTCTTCCTTTCGGTGAATACTTGATGCTTATTCTTCAGTTATCACGCCAAAATGGCGTGCTGTGTTTTCAGTTGTTTCTTCGTCTGCGGCCTGTTCATGGGATGGCTCCCAGGGGCTGTCAAGAAGCCCTGGTGAACTTTTTGGGGGTTCTGGGAGGGAGGGTGGTTCAGGCCCGCGGGTGCGTCTTGTCGTAAACCTCGAGCAATCGTTCGAGGCTGACGTGGGTATAGCGCTGCGTCGTCGAGAGGCGTGCGTGACCGAGAAGCTCCTGGATTGCGCGGAGATCCATGCCCGACTCGAGCAGGTGCGTCGCGAAGGAGTGGCGCAGCACGTGGGGGTGGACGCCGCGCTCGAGGGCGACGTCGCGGACGGCTTTGTCGAGGATGCGCCGCACGCTGCGCGCGCTCAGGCGGCCCCCGCGCAGGTTGAGGAAGAGCGCCTCGCTGCCCTCTTTGTTCCGCACTGGGAGAATGGCGCGGAGATAGAGGCGCAGCGCCTCCTGCGCGCTGCGGCCGAACGGCACGATCCGCTCTTTGCTGCCTTTGCCGAGGACGCGCGCCGTGCGCGCGTTCAGCGACACGTCGTCGAGGTCGAGCCCGACGAGCTCCGACACGCGCAGACCCGCGCCGTAGAGCAGCTCGAGCAGCGCGCGATCCCGAAGGCCCGCCGGAGTCTTCGCGTCGGGGGCTTCCAGCAGGGCGTTCACGTCCTCGACGTCGAGGCGCTCCGGGAGGCGCGAGCGCTGCTTCGGGTGCCCGACCTCCTCCGCCGGGTTCGCGGGGACGAGACCCCGCACTCCGAGCCACCGGAAGAAGGTGCGCACGGCGGAGAGCCGCCGCGAGATCGTGCTCGGCGCCAAACCGCGGAGGCTCATGTCCGCGACGAAGGAGCGGACAGAGCGCGCGTCGATCTCCGCGGCAGGCAGGGGCTCTTCGGACCCTTCGTGACGGCAGACGAAGTCGGCGAAGTCGAGGAGGTCGCGCCGATAGGCGCGCAGGGTCTCGTCGGACGCGTCACGCGCGCTCGACAAGTGCTTCAGGAATCCCTCGAGCTCCTCGATCACACAGACTCCGCGCGGCTTCGCCTCAATGCGAAGCGCCCCGCGATTGAATCACGGGGCGCGAGGAGTTCACAACGTGTGGGCTCAGCCGCGTTGCGGCGAGTGGGAGTCGATCCAGCCGAGGAGGCGGCGGATCTGGTCCGTCGCGGCGACACCGTCGGCGCCGAGCTCGCGCTCGTGGGCCTGGTGGCGCGGGAGCGCGTCCTCGAGGACCTCGCGCACGCGGAGAATGTCGTAGCCGGCCTCGATCAACTCGGCGGCCACGCGCCACTCCGGGAGCTGACAGGCCTGCCACGCTCCGAAGGCCCCGTTGAGGTCTTCCTGCGCGAGCAAGGTGCGGGCGAGCAGGGCGTGGGCGCGCGAGAGGCGGGCCGGATCGTCGAGGCCGTCCTCGCCCGCGAAGTGGATCGCGCGCCCCGCGTGGTGGGCGCCGCGGGCGGCGTCCGCGAGCAGGAGGAAGTGTCCCTCGGCGAGCAGCAACTCGGTGTCGAAGCCGGCGGGGAACTCTCCCTGCATGCGCTCGAGGATCTCGAGCGCGGCTTCGCGGTTCTTCATCTGGGAGTGGNNTGCTCGCGACATCCTGGTCGCCCACGCGCTCGAGCTCGCGCTCGAGAACGTCCAACGCCTCCTGCCCCCGGCCCTCGGCCAGGCGGCGCGCGACCTCGAACGACGCGGTGAAGTAAGCATCGGTGCGGCGCCGGGGCGGTGCATCGGGCGAGCGGGTCATCCTCTATCTCCCTGCCGTCTGTGGCTCATGGCCCGTCTCAGTTCCGGGCCGGGCGGAGGTGGACGTCGTGTCCGACGCCTTCGCCGGCTCCAGAAGGGGACACAGTGAAAGATAGGCATCGAGCGCGGCGAGGGCTCGCTCCGCCATCAATCGTTTTCGTTCTTTCTTGTTCCGCTTACCGCCTTCGAGGGGCGGGAAGAGACCGAAAGCGACATTCGTGGGTTGGTAACGTGCCGGATCGGCGTTGGCGACGTAGTGCTGGAGCGAGCCGAGGGCGCTCTCGCGCGGGAAACGGGGCGGCTCCTGACCCAGAACCAGGGCGGCCGCGCCGAGCCCGGCGATCAGCCCCGAGGCCGTCGCCTCGGTGTAGCCCTCGACGCCGGAGAGCTGGCCGGCGAAGAACAGGTCGTCGCGCTCACGCATCGCGAAGGACTCCCGGAGCACCCGCGGCGCGTTGATGTAGGTGTTGCGGTGCATCTGCCCGAGCTTGACGAACTCCGCGTTCTCGAGCCCCGGGATCATGCGGAAGACGGTCTTCTGATCACCCCAGCGCAAGCGGTTCTGGAAGCCGACCATGCTCCAGTGGGTGGCGGCGAGGTTGTCCTGGCGGAGCTGGACGACGGCGTAGGGCCAGCGCCCCGTGCGCGGGTCGGTGATGCCGACCGGCTTGAGCGGTCCGTAGCGCAGGGTGTCGCGCCCGCGCTGGGCCATCTCGTCGACGGGCAGGCAGCCCTCGAAGAGCAGCTTGCGGTCGAAGTCGTGCAGTTCGGCTTTCTCGGCGGCGAGCAGCGCGTCGAGGAAGGCCTCGTACTGCTCCTGATTCATCGGGCAGTTCACGTAGTCGGAGCCGTCGCCCTTGTCCCAACGCGACGCGCGGAACGCCACGTCCCAGTCGATGCTCTCCGCTTCGACGACCGGGCTGATCGCGTCGAAGAACGCGAGGTTCTCCTCGCCTGTCAGGGCGGCGATCGCCTCGGCGAGCGGCTCGGAGCAGAGCGGGCCGGCGGCGAGGATCACGGGGCCGCCTTCGGGGATGGCGCGGACCTCTTCGCGCACGAGCTCGACGAGCGGGTGCTCGGCGAGGCGGCGTGTGACTTCGGCGGCGAAGAGTTGGCGATCGACCGCGAGTGCGGCGCCTGCGGGAACGCGCGCCTCGTGGGCGACGTCCATGATCAGAGAGCCGATCGCACGGAGCTCCGCCTTCACGACGCCGTGGGAGGACTTCGTCTCGAGCGACTTGAAGGAGTTCGAGCAGACGAGCTCGGCGAGGCGGTCGCTCCGGTGCGCGGGTGTCTCTTGCACCGGGCGCATCTCGAAAAGGCGCACGGGCACGCCTCGCGAGGCGCACTGCCAAGCGGCTTCGCTGCCGGCGAGACCCCCGCCGACGATCGTGACTTTCTTACCGTTCGCGTCCATACGGTTTGATGGTAGCAGCGCGGTTTCGGGGCCGCCCGCCATGAGAAACGCCCCGCGGGGGAGCCTGCTCGGCTTCCCCCGCGGGGCGCGGGAATCGCTCTGGTGTCACACGGCAATCAGAGGAAGAAGATCCACGTGACGACTGCGAAGACCGGCACCAGCACCGGCAGCGTCCAGCGCACGATGTAGCCGAAGAAGGACGGCATCTTGATGCCCTGCTCCTCGGCGATGGACTTGACCATGAAGTTCGGGGCGTTGCCGATGTAGGTGCACGCTCCCATGAACACCGCGCCGCAGGAGATCGCGAGCAGGTAGATCTCGTTGCCCTCGATGAGCTGGGCGACGGCAGCCGGTTCGGCCACGCCGGGGTAGAACTTGCCGAGTGCGGTGTTGAAGAAGGTCAGGTAAGTCGGCGCGTTGTCGAGGAAGGACGACAGCGTTCCCGTGATCCAGTAGTACTGCCAGGGCTCGTTCGCGGCGCGGACGAGACCGGCGAGCTGCCCCTCTTCACCCGCCTTGAGGATGGCGAGCGCGGGGATGATCGTCATGAAGATCCCGGCGAAGAGGTAGGCGACTTCGCGGATCGGCTCCCAGGAGAACTCGTTCTCGCGGCGCAGCGCCTTCTTCGTCGTCCAGAGCGACAGACCGGCCATCACCAGGATGCCGATGTCGCGGACGATGTTCTGGAAGGTGACCGGGATGCCGAGGATCGAGATCTCGCCCGCCTTCCACATGCCGCTCAGAAGCACCAGACCGACGATGCCGCCGAGGAAGAGAAGGTTGTGGGCGCCGGCGAGGCCGAGCTTGACCTTCTCGCCCTCGACCTCGGGGGCCGGGGCTTCCTTCCGCGCCTTGAAGGTGTCGAGCGCGAAGAAGATCGCGAGCAGGATCACGACGACGAACGACTGGGCCGGGAAAAGGGCCAGCGTCCAGAAGAACGGCACCGAGTGCAGGAAGCCGAGGAAGAGCGGCGGGTCGCCGAGCGGAGTCAGCGCGCCGCCGATGTTCGCGACGAGGAAGATGAAGAAGACGATGATGTGGACCTTGTCCTTGCGGTGGGCGTTGGCCCGAAGGAGCGGCCGGATCATCACCATGGCCGCCCCGGTGGTGCCGACCCAGGAGGCGAGGGCGGTACCGATCAGGAGCAGCATCGTGTTGACGAGGGGCGTCCCGCGCAGCGAGCCGCGCACGACGATGCCGCCGGCGACCGTGAAGAGCCCGAAGAGCAGGATGATGAACGGGATGTAGTCGATCAGGTAGATGTGGACGATCTCGTGCCAGGCGACCATGCCGTGGGTGATCAAGGCAGGGACCGCGAAGGCGAGCGCCCAGAAGGCGGAGGCCTTCGGGTAGTGGCGGTGCCAGAAGTGCGGCGCGACGAGCGGCCCGAGCGCGATCGAGAGCAGGATGCCCGCGAAGGGAGCGCACCAGAGCAGGCCGAGGCTCTTGCCGTAGCTGCTGCTTCCATGGCCGTGCCCGTCGTCACCATGCCCAGTGTCACCGTGTCCAGCGTCACCGTGCCCGGCTTCTCCGTGCTCGTGCTCGGCGGTGTCCTCGGGGCCGTGCCCCTCCTCCGCGGCGTGCTCGGCGGCGCCCTCGTGCTCGGCCGCGACCTGGTCGGTCGCGGCGGGCTGCTCAGCCTCCGGTGGATCCGAAGCGAGCGCTCCGGCGGACCAGAGGGAAAGCGCAACGAGCGCAGTGGCGAGCATCAACAGGCGGCGGAAGGTCATCGGGAGTCTCCTCGCCGCGTCCGGCCGTGGCGGCCACCCCCTCCGGAGGGCGCTGCGGCGACGCGGCACGTGGAACGCGGATTCTAACCCCACAAATGCGGGAAAACCCCGTCACGATCGATCGGTGTTGAACGGTGAACACGGGTCAAGACGTCACGCCCTCGGTGGCCCGCCACGGCGGGATGAAGTGGCGGGAACGCTCGTAAGGCCCCCGTATCAGCTCTTTGAAGTCGTATCCACGGCCGAGACTGCGCCCTCTCGGCAGGCCCCATTTGTCCTTGAAGACCTGCCAGGTGCGCTCGTGGATTTCGGACGCGCTCTCCGATTCGTAAACCAGGCTCGTCGCGCCCTCGTGGTGAATGAACACGTCCTCGGCCCGGTACGGGATCAGCCGGCAGGACAGCAGGCGCAGGCACCAGTCGTCGTCTTCGAAGCCGCCGGGGAAGAAGCGGGGGTCGAAGCCGCCGACGAGACGCAGCGTGCGCCGCAGGAGGACGAGGCAGATCCCGGACAGGCGGGAGACGGGCGTCGCGAGGCCGGTCTTCGGACCGGCGAAGCGCTCACTGAACTCATCGAGCCCGCTGAGCGTGGCTTCGTCGTAGCCCACGGGCGAGAAGCGCTGGAGGGCCGGGGCGCGATTCGATAGCGGCGCGACGACGCCGGCGCGGTTGTGCCCTGCGAGGTGGGAGAGCAGCCGGGTCGACCACTTGGGCGTGACGACGGTGTCCGCGCCGAGCAGCGCGACCGCGTCTCCGCGGACCGCGGCGAGACCTTCGTTGCACGTGGCCGCGAAGCCCTGCTGCTGCTCGTGTGTCAGGAGGCGGACCCGCGGGTCGTGGTGCGCCGCGCGGGCGAGATGCTCCCGGGTCCGGTCCGGAGAAGCGTCGTCGACGAGGATGAGCTCGAAGAGCTCGGGCGTGCGGGCGAGAACGGCCTCGGTGGCGCGGATCACGCGCGCCTCGCCGCCGCGGACGGGCATGACTACGGATAGGCGCGGCGTGCCGCCGAGCGAGGGCAGGCTGGCGAGCGCTCGGACCGCGTCCTCGCCGTGGCCCGAAGGAACGATGCGCACGGGCAACGAGGGGCGCCCCGTCGCGAGCGGGTAGAGGCGCGCCTCGTCGGCGATGGTCAGGGAGTCGGCGTAGGGCCAGAGAGCGGTGACCTCCGGCAGGCCGGCTTCCGGGAGGAGTTCGATGTCGAGCGGTGGCGCGTTCTCGACGCCGTCGAACGCGGGGAGCAGTTCGACGAGCTGCTGGTCCGCCAGCACGTAGAGCCGCTCGATCGGGCCCTTCGAGGAGGCGGCGCCGAGCAGCGAGCCGACGGCGTGCACGCGGGCTTCGTCGTCGCCCTCGAGCGAGAGCGCGGCTTCGACGGATTCGTCGGCGGCGACGAGAGCGATGGAGTCGGGGAGCAGGCTCGGGGGGACGGGCTCCGTGGGCTGGCGGATCGTGACGAGCACGACGGGCCCACGCCAGCATGCGGCCAGCGAGCGCGCGCGACTGATGGCCGGCCCTTCGGGCTGTTCCACCGAGGGTGCGATCAGGGCGAGCCAGCCCCGCTGCTCCGTCATGTCCTGCATCCGGGCTCCCGCGTCTCCCTACACTCCTCCCGCAGGGAGAAGATTGCATCACGGACGTCCGAAAGCCACCGAGATCTGCCGCGGGGCGGGAGTCGCCAGGCGCTCTCGCATTCCCATCGCTTCCGCGGGTCGCGCGGTGCTATGTTCCACACGCGATGATGCCGAAACCCCTGCTCGAAGTGACGGACCTCGAAGTCGAGTTCGCTCGGCCGGATGCCGTCGTCCGCGCCGCCGAGCGCATCAGCTTCCACGTCGAGGAGGGGGAGGTCGTCGGCCTCGTCGGCGAGTCCGGATGCGGTAAGTCCGCCACGGCGCTCGCGCTCCTCGGCCTCGTGCCCCACCCGGGGCGCATCGCGGGAGGCCGGGTCGAGCTCGAGGGGGCCGACATCCTGAGCCTGTCCGAGAAGGAAGTGCGCCGACTGCGCGGCGCGGGCATCGCCTACGTGCCCCAGGAGCCGGGGCTCTCGCTCTCGCCCGTACTCACCCTCGGCGACCAGTTCGTCGATGTCGCGCGCGCTCACCGGAAGCTGAGCCGTGCGGAGGCCCGCGCGGAGGCCGCCAAGGCCTTCGAGCGCGTCGGCATCTCCGATCCCGAGCGGCGCGTTGGCGAGTACCCCCACCAGTACTCCGGCGGGATGAAGCAGCGTGCGCTGATCGCGCTCGCTCTCGCCGCGGAGCCGCGAGTCCTCGTCGCGGACGAGCCGACGACCGCGATCGACGTGACCCTGCAGGCCGGCATCCTCGACCTGTTCCGCCGCCTCGTCGACGACGGGAGCCTCGGCGGGCTGCTTCTGATCACCCACGATCTCGGGGTCGTCGCCGCGAGCTGCGACCGGGTTCTCGTCATGTATGCCGGCCGGATCGTCGAGGAGGCTCCGGTCGAGGAGCTCTTCGCCCGGCCCGCGCACCCGTACACGCGGGCGCTCGTCGCGTCGCTGCCGGATCCGCGCCATCCACGCGGCGCCCTCCCGACCGTCCCGGGCCAGGTCCCCGACCTCGCGGACCTCCCCGAGGGCTGTGCCTTCCACCCGCGGTGCACCTTCGCGAAGAGCGAGTGCCGCGTCGCCCCGCCGCCCCTCGTGGTGCTCGACGGAGGACGCCGCTCGGCGTGTGTCCTCGAGAGGCTGCCGTGAGCCTGCTCACCGTCCGCGGTCTTTCCGCCGCCTACCCGCTCAGCGAAGGCCCGTGGGGCGCGCGCCGCCAGCTCCCGGTCCTGATGGGCGTCGACCTCGACGTGCGCGAGGGCGAGATCGTCGGGCTCGTCGGCGAGTCCGGCTCCGGCAAGACGACCCTGGCCAAGGCGCTCTTGCGGCTGATCGAGCCGACCGGCGGCTCGGTGCACTTCGACGGCACCGACGTCCTCGGACTCGGCGCGGGGCAGCTCCGCCGTTTCCGCCGGCGGATGCAGATCGTGTTTCAGGACCCGGGCGCGGCCCTGAACCCGCGCATGAAGGTCGGCGACCTCGTCGGGGAGCCACTCCTCGTGCACGGCGTCGCGCGCGGGCGCGAGCTGAGGACACGCGTCGAAGGCCTTCTCGGCGAGGTGGGCCTCGAGCCGGCGGCCGCGAAGCGCTACCCCCGCGAGTTCTCGGGCGGCCAGCGCCAGCGCATCG
>NPIG01001473.1_pt1 | contig 12126 bp, 11 predicted proteins | sample 8637441 | NCBI WGS metagenome assembly NPIG01 (sample SAMN07420675, study PRJNA396082) | bioreactor metagenome | isolation source: sample BR6 brine-fed electro-methanogenic bioreactor BR | place: Japan: Kochi | collected 2016-06-14 | reverse complement strand
ACGGCGACGGCAGCCGGGCCGTCCTCCGCTTCCGACACCAGCATCTCCCACGCCTTGAGGTAGGCGACCGTGATCTCGCGGACCATCTTGTCGTCCTCGACGACCAGCGCGCGCAGACCGGCCGGATCGAACCTGGCCCCATCCTTCTTCCGGTCGCCACGGCGTCCCATGCCCCGATGCAGACGCGGCAGATACAGGCTGACGGTGGTCCCCTCGCCCTCGCTGCTGCGCACCGAGACGAAGCCCCGTGACCGGCGGGCGAAGGTCCTGACCGTGCTCAATCCGAGCCCGGTTCCCTTGTCCTTCGGCTTGGTCGTGAAGAACGGATCGAAGATACGCTGCAGAATGGCCTCGGGTATTCCGCAGCCGGTATCGGACATGGCCAATTCGACGAATTCGCCGGAACGGCCGCCGGGGATGCCTTCGACATCGCCGGCCGACAGGTTCCGGTTACACATCGTCAGCGTGAAACGGCCGCCGTCGGTCATCGCGTCCTGGGCATTCATGGCGATGTTGAGGACAGCGTTCTCCAGAAGCACCGGGTCGGCGAAAACGGGCCAGATGTCGGAACCGCAATTCACCTCGATCTGGATGGATTCACGCATGGCCTTCGAGATCAGCGGTTCGATATTGGCCATCAGTTCGTCGAGGTCGATGTCCTCCGGGCGGGTATCCGCCTCCCGCGAGAAGATCAGCATCCGCCGGGTCATGGCTCCGGCCCGTCCGACCGCGTCCTCGGCCAGCTTGATCGCATTCTGGCTGGTGGGATCGTCGCCGATCCGTCTCTTCAACCCGCCCAGGGTTCCGACCAGCACGGTCAGAATGTTGTTGAAGTCGTGCGCCACACCCCCGGCCAGTTGCCCGACGGCCTCCATCTTCTGGGCCTGGATGAACTGCCCCTCCATGCGTTCGCGTTCGGCGATCTGGGCCCGAAGGTCGTTGGTCCGTTCCTCGACACGGCGCTCCAACATGGCGTTGGCGCGCTGCAGTTCGGCCTCCATCTGACCGCGCTCGATGATCTCCTGCTCGAGTTTCCGCGTGCGTTCCTGGACGCGCAGTTCGAGTTCCTCGTTGGCCCGGTCGAGGGCTTGGCGCTGCTTCCTGAGTTCGTCGAGGGTCTGCCGCCGCTTTTCGAGCATGACGTTGGCGGCCAGGGCCATGTCCTCGAATTCGCCGAAGCGCATCGCATCGGGATCGAGGGTGGTGTCCGACGTTGCCGCGTCGTCGAGGAACTCGATGAAGGTCCGGAAATCCGCTTTCGCCTTGCGCCCGGTCGCATGGGCAAAAGACATGACCAGGCCGCCGAATACCATGGCGCCACCGATGATGATCGCAAGCCGGAACAGGATCTGCCGGAGGCCTTCGATGCGCTGCCTCTCGATCGCCAGGGAAACGGCCTTCATCGAAACCCCGGCCCCGACATACCATTGCCATTCCGGGACGCCGGCAACGTAACTTATTTTCAGATAGGACGGCTGGTCATCGAGGGCGGGCATCGCATATTCGAAGAATCCCGCTCCATCGCGGGCGATCTCGACAAGGCGCTGGACGACCTTGACGCCTTTCTCGTTGGTCACCTCCCACATGTTCTCGCCCTTGCCTGGGCCGAGAAGCGTCAGGCCGTCCCACTGGCCGACGAAGAAATAGGCGTCGCCGTCGAACTCCCGGCCCTCCAGAAACTCCAGGGCATCGGCCTTGCGTTCGGCCTCGAAGTCCTCGACGTACTCTTCCGTACCGATCACCCAGTTCAGAGGCTCGAACAATTCGACGTAGGAGATCCTGACGGCGTCATCGTTCTCATGCCCAGGCTTCGGCCAGGCATAACGGTAGAACCCGCCGCCCCTGCGCGCGACGACGTCCAACATGTCGGCGACCACCCCTCCCCGCTTGTCGGGCAGTTGCAGCATCGACACGCCCTCGAGGGTCGGATCCGACGGGAAAAGCTGCGCGACGCCGTTCAGGTCGAAGGCGAAGACATGCCCCTGCGGCGAATCTAATTGCTCCTGCCGCAAGGCCTCGCGTACCGAGTCGGCAGTCGGCGCGCAATCGCCCTCGAAACCTTCCTCGCGGCAAACCGTCCCGGCAATCTCGAGAGCCTGCTCCACTCTCGTGCCGAGCCGGTCGTTCAGACGGCTCTCGATATCCGCAGCCATCCGGTTCAGCCGCCGGACCTCCTGCTCGACCGCATTCTTGAGAGTGTTGCGCTGCTCGACCTCGATTGAGGCCAGACTCGCTTCGAGTTCGGTTTCCAAACGGAGGAAATCATGGATGCCCCAGGCGATTCCCAGCAGCACGATCGTCATCGCCGCGGCCACACCGAAACGGAAGACCGGTGCCGTAGCAATACTGGGTTTTCTGGCAGCCATGGGGAAGAATCCCAACACCGTTCAAGGTTCTAAATCTTGCCGGTCTGCCGCCTTACAGGGTTCCCGAACGACGACAGGGGTTCAGCCTAGGCTTGTAAATCCGCCATTTCAATCTGGCTGTCCCGCGACCAAACCGTTTTTATAGGATCGGGAGGCCGCCGTCAGAGGAACAAAAGGATAGTCCGGACGCCGTCTCATCCGGAAGGAGGGGAAGGGCTCCCCCGATGCCTGCCTCGCGGTTTGTTCCGGCGGTATTGCAGATAAGCGAAACCCCCCGGAGATGTTTTCCCCGGGGGGTTCGATATACGGCTCGGCCGATCCGGGCACCGCCATCCCGCGGGCCGGTCGGCACAGTCCGCCGGGTCAGTCGACCAGGCGGAGGTTCTGGGCGGCCATCTTGCCGTTACGGCCGCGGACGAGCTCGTATTCCACCTTCTGGCCTTCGTCGAGACCGGCGATCCCGGACGCCTGAAGGGCCGTGATGTGGACGAACGCGTCATCTCCGCCTTCCTCAGGCGCGATGAATCCGAAACCTTTTTGACCGTTGAACCATTTGACGGTGCCGATAGGCATGCTCCCCTCCTCCGAGGACTGATACACAACGCTCCGGGAAAAACCCGGGTAAACCTTTCCAATACTCGGAGGAAGACAAGAGGCTTAACTAAGCGGCCGCGTCTGCCGGAATACTGGAATCAGGTCGTCTAAAATTCCGGATTGAAAATCGAAGAAATTCCCGCCCCGGAACCACAATTAACCCGAGCCTCTAAAGACCCGGGCAGTATGTCTTTTACCTAAAATTTATCGATAGGTGAAGCCCGTCCGCGCGAAACGCTCAAAAAACCCGATTTGCAGACGCGGATGGAAAACCGGGATTTGCCCCGGCGGTACAACGCCGTACCGCCGGGGCAATGCCATTCAGTCGACGACTCGGATGTTCTGTGCGGCCATCTTGCCGTTGCGGCCCGGGGCGAGATCGAACTCGACCTGCTGGCCCTCCGCCAGTTCGGCCAGACCGGCGGCCTGCACCGCCGTGATGTGCACGAATGCATCGGCCGATCCATCTTCCGGCGAGATGAATCCGTAGCCTTTCTGGCCGTTGAACCACTTGACTGTGCCCTTCATGTGTTCACTCTCCTAAACAACGCGAAAACCTCGATTCCGGCCGGGGCCGGCAAGCTTACTCCAATAATAGGGAGGGGAAACCAGGCCGCTTCGAGAGACGTCCGTCATACCCGCCAAACTACTGGAAGCAGTGCGCAAATGTACACTTCGGTGCGGACATTGGAATTCTCGGCGGAAATTCAAGAGCAAGCTGCGGATTGGCGCCATTTTATCCGCGAGCGCGCGCGGCCGGGCCGCCGGTCAGCTCGCCGTAAAGCGCCAGGTATTCCTGCGCCGCCCGTTCCCAACTGAAATCCTGCGCCATTTGGCGCCTCTGCAGGGCTCTCCAGCGCCGCCGCTTGCCGTAGGCCGCGACCGCCCGGGAAACCGCGTCGGCCAGAGCCGACGACGTCGGATAATCGAAGACGAACCCGGTGCCGGTATCGGCGGCCGCGTCGACAACGCTGTCGGCCAGGCCGCCGGTTCTGCGAACGATCGGCGCGGTCCCATAGCGCAGGGCGCAGAGCTGGGTCAGCCCGCAGGGCTCGAAACGCGACGGCACCAGCAGCATGTCGGCACCGGCCTGTATCAGATGAGCAAGCGCCTCGTCGTATCCGATCTCGACCCCGACCCGCCCCGGATAGGACGCGCCGGCATCGGCGAACCCCTTTTCCAGGTCCGCGTCACCCGATCCGAGTGCGACCACCTGTGCCCCCATCGCCAGGAGGCTGGGAATGGCCTCGAGGATCATGTCGATGCCCTTCTGCCGCGTGAACCGGCTGATCACGGCGACCAGGGGCGCGTCGGTGACCGTCGTCCGATCGAGCCCGAATCTCTCGCGCAGGCATTCCTTGTTCGCGTCCTTGCGGGCCAGCCTTTCCGAATCGTAGGTTCGGGCGATCAGCGGATCGTCCGCAGGATTCCAGATCCGGTAGTCGATGCCGTTGAGAATGCCGCGCAGATCGGCCGAACGCGCGGCGAGCACTCCCTCGAAGCCGCATCCGTACTCGACGGATAGGATCTCGCGGGCATAGGTCGGGCTGACCGTGGTGATGCGGTCGCTGTAATGCAGGCCGGCCTTGAGGAACGAAATCTGACCGTGGAATTCGGCCCCTTCCGTGGAAAAGCATTCGGGCGGCATCCCCAGTTCGGGCAGCGTCTCGGCCGGGAAATTTCCCGGGAAGGTCATGTTGTGGATGGTGAATACCGTCGCCGGCCGTCTTCCGCCCCGGAAATGAAGAAAGGCCGGCGTCAAACCCGCATGCCAGTCATGGGCGTGCACGACGTCGGGACGCCAGCCCAGGACCGTGCCGATTTCGCTGATGAGGGCCGCCGCCCGGGACAGGAGTGCAAACCGCAGATGGTTGTCCGGCCAGTCCTTGCCGTCGTCATCGAGATAGGGGCCACGGCCCTTGCGGTCGTAGAGGGCGGGACAGTCGACGAGCCAGACGAACACGCCGCTGCCCGGCAGCCGGCCGGAAACCAGCCAGGCATCTCCCGCGCCCAGGATATCGCCAAGGAAACGTCTCTCGTCGTTGATTTCCACCGCCGCCAGGGCCTCGGGATAGCCGGGCAACAAGACCCGCACCTCGGCCCCCGCCTCGGCCAGGGCAATGGGAAGAGCCCCGACGACATCCGCCAAACCGCCGGTCTTGACGATGGGATAGATCTCGGACGCGACAAAGAGAACATTCATGGCGGAGGGGACCGAAGTTGAGCCAAACCCGGACTATTGCTCAGGGACGACCAAAAAAACAACCTTTTCAGCGGCAATGGTGGCCCGACAGTGTTTCCCGGGTTCATTGGAAATGCGATAATCCCAAAAGTCCTGGCAAAAAACTGAAATCGGGGAGGGAAAAACATCATGCAGGGCCTATCGGAGAAGTCCCTCGACCTGAACACCGCGGTTCGCAACACATTGGCGATCGTCATGGCCGGCGGCAGGGGCAGCCGTCTCAAGCAGCTCACAGATATCCGCGCCAAACCGGCCGTTCCCTTTGCAGGCAAGTTCCGGATCATCGATTTCCCGCTTTCCAACTGCCTCAATTCGGGCATACGCAAGGTCGGCGTGCTGACCCAGTACAAGGCACACAGCCTGATCCAGCATGTCCAGAACGGCTGGGGCTTCCTGCGAGGCGAGCTCAACGAGTTCGTGCAGGTGTGGCCGGCGCAGCAGCAGACGGAGGCGGGCAACTGGTATCAAGGCACCGCCGACGCGGTATACCAGAACCTGCAGACGCTGCTGTCCATCGATCCGCAGTACATCGTCATCCTCGCCGGTGACCATGTCTACCGCCAGGACTACAGCCGCATGCTTGCCGAACACATCGCCAGCGGTGCCGACGCGACCGTTTCCTGCGTCGATGTCCCCATCGAGCAGGCGACCGCGTTCGGCGTGGTCGGCGTCGACGAAAACGACGCCATCATCAGCTTCCTCGAAAAGCCCGCCAACCCGCCGGCTATTCCCGATCAGCCGGACCGGGCCTTCGCCAGCATGGGCATCTATATCTTCAACGCCGATTTCCTCGACCGGGTGCTGTGCGAGGACGCGGACAACCCGTCGTCATCCCACGATTTCGGCAAGGACATCATCCCGAACCTGGTGTCGAAATGCCGGCTGATGGCCCACCGTTTCCGCAACAGCTGCTATTTCTCGGATGAACGCGAAACGGATCCCTACTGGCGGGACGTCGGAACCATCGACGCCTATTGGGAAGCCAATCTCGATCTGACCTCGGTCAACCCGCTGCTCAACCTCTACGACCTGAACTGGCCGATCTGGACCTATCAGGCCCAGCGGCCGGCGGCAAAGTTCGTCTTCGACGACGATCTGCGTCGGGGCATGGCCCTGGATTCTTTGGTCTCGGCCGGCTGCATCGTATCCGGAGCCTCGGTCCGGCGCTCGCTTCTGTTCACCGACGTCTACCTGCATTCCTTCTCGTCACTGGAGGATTCAGTCATCCTGCCGCACAGCCGCGTCCGCCGGCACGCCCGGCTGAAGAAGGTGGTCGTCGACAAACGCTGCGAGATTCCCGAAGGGCTGGTCGTCGGCGAGAATCCCGAAGACGATGCCCGGCGGTTCTACCGCTCGGAGAACGGGGTGACCCTGATCACCCAGAGCATGATCAACAGGCTCTAGGAACTCGATCGCTAGGCAGTCAGCCAGCGCACGGCTTCACTCTCGTCACGGAAGGCGCGCGCGGAATAGCCGTGCTGCCGGGCCACGGCACTCAGATAGGCAAAATGCGCGTCGTTCTTGGGGTCCGCGTAAAGCCACGCGAGCCGAATGTTTCTGTCGGCCCACCATTCGTTGGAGATGTTGAAGTGTCCGCTGGCCTTGCTGGGGATGCCGGCGAGACCGCGCAGGTCGATGAGAAGACGCAAAGGCTTGGAGCGATCGAGCCACTGCTCGCCAACCAGTTTGCCGGTCGCCTCGGCCAGAGCTTTCCGTTTGGTCGGATCGTAGTCCCCGCTCAATGCCAAGACGACATGGCCGTCACACACTTCGATACGGCAGGTGATGTCCATCGGCCGAAAGCCCCTTCTTTTTTTCCTTAAGGAAGATTAGGGCGTCGGCCCCGTTTTCAAGGGAATCAGACAGACTCCATGCCTGCTCTCAACCACCGCATCGCTTCGTCTTCGTCGCGGAACGCCCGCGCGATGTAGCCATTCTTGCGGGCGATCGCCTCGCGATAGCAGAACTGGGGTTCGTTGGCCGGATCTTGGTAGAGCCAGGCAATCCTCATGTTTCTGTTGTCGCCCCATTCCCGGGTGATGTTGAAATAGCCGCCGGTCCGGGAGAGGGTGCCGGTCACGCCGTGCAGGTCGAGCAGAAGCCGCATCGGCTGGCTGCGATCGGTCCATTTCTCCTCGATCATCCGCTCGAACATCGGCTGCATCGCCGTGTGCTGCTGCCGCGTGTATTCGCCCACGAGCTCGACCACGATTATGCCTTGCCTGGACGCTATATTCGCCTTGAGTGCCACCACCCCTCCACTCGTTCAGCGATTTCCGAAGTTACTCGATCTCCCTCTCCTATGCCCGGTCGCGGGCGCGAGCTATGTCCTCCATCACATCACAGGAACACACTACCATCGCCCATGCTTCGCCGCATCCGCTCTCCCGGTCAGCCACCGGAGCGCCCGCTTCGGGTCGCGGAAACTGCGGGCGACGAAACCGAGATGCCGGGCCACGGCTTCGCGATAAATGAAGTGGGCCTCGTTTCGCGGGTCGCCGTAGAGCCAGGCGATCCTGATCCGCCTGCTGCCCGTCCAGGTCTCCAAGGCCTTTCGAAACCCGCCGGTCAGGGAGACGGAGCCTCTGACGCGCCGCAAATCGACGAGCAGACGGAAGGTTTGCGAAGGGTCGGTCCAGCAGGGCGCAATCTTCTGTTTCCAGCTTTCGATCAATTGCTCGCTGTTCCGCCACGGGCGTTCGCCGGTAAAGGCGACAATGACATAGCCGCGCCGGATCCTGATGTTCATATCCATCGCCATTGCCGAACGTCCCCGTCACCGATCCGCTGCGACAGGCGCCAGGACCGCATCCGTCAGGCGCCGCAGGTCGTCGGGCGCCAGTTCGATCTCCAGGCCGCGGCGGCCGGCACTGACGAACACCGTCTCGAAGCGGGACGCAGACTCGTCGAGCACGGTCGGCAAGCGTTTCTTCTGGCCGAGCGGGCTGATGCCGCCGACCAGGTAGCCGGTGATCCGTTCGGCCTCGGCCATATCGGCCATATCCGCCTTCTTGGCACCAACGGCGGCGGCCAGATGCTTGAGGTCCAGCATACCGCCGACGGGGACGATGGCGACGACCAGGGTCTCCCGCCCCTTGACCAACGCCGAGGCCACCAGGGTCTTGAAGACGCGGTCCTCCGGCAGGCCCAGCTTCTCGGACGCCTCGCCTCCGTAAGACTCGGCATTGGGATCATGTTCGTACTTGTGAAGGGTGAACTTGATCTTCGCCTTTTTGGCCACGGTTACAGCCGGGGTCATTTTTGATTTTCCCTCGTACCAGCTCACTCTGATCCATCATAAACCTGCGGCCACCTGAAACCAGCTTCCCTTTTCCCGGCGGGTCGTGTTTTCTCCTCCAAAGGCAGGATACAGGGAGAGAATGTCATGAAGCTGTTCGATCTTTCCGGCAAGGTCGCCGTCGTTACCGGCGGCAACAGCGGCATCGGCCTCGGGATCGCCACCGGCCTTGCGCAGGCCGGGGCCCGAGTCGCTATCGCCGCGCGCAGCCCCGACAAGACCGAGGCCGCCGCGCAGTCGATCCGCGACGCCGGCGGCGAGGCCAGCGCCGTCATCGCCGACGCCCTGGCGCCCGCCGATATCGAACGCATGATCGCCGAGACGGTGGATCGCTATGGCCGCCTCGACATCCTGGTCAACAACGTCGGCGGCATCGTCCGCAAGCGGCCGGAGGAACTGAGCGACGAGGAATGGCACTGGACGATCAATGTCTGCCTGACCAGCGCCTTCCTCGCCTCCAAGGCGGCCTATCCCGAATTCAAGAAGGTTGGCGGCGGCAAGATCCTTAACAACGGCTCGATGGCGTCGATCTTCGGCGCACCTTTCACCGCCGCCTACGGCGCCGCCAAGGGCGGCATGGTGCAGTTGACCAAGTCCCTGGCCGTCGCCTGGGCCAAGGACAACATCCAGGTCAACGCCTACCTGCCGGGCTGGATCGAGACCGGCCAGACCGCCAACATCCCGCAGCAGATGCCGGGCCTGCACGAGAAGATCACCGAGCGCTGCCCGACGGGCCGCTGGGGCAAGGGCGCCGACTTCGCGGGCATCGGCGTGTTCCTGGCCAGTTCGGCCTCGGACTTCATCACCGGCACGGCGATCCCCGTCGACGGCGGCTATTCGGTCGCGGCGTAAGCGGCGTATTCACAAGAGCCGTCATTGCCCGGGCTTCGCCGGGCAATGACGAAGGTTGGGTTGGCCGCTCAGTCCAGGTTTTCGAGGACCCCGCGCAGAATGGCGAACAACTCGTCGATCTGTTCCTTCGAGATGATCAGCGGCGGCGCGACGGCGATGATGTCGCCCGAGGCCCGGACCAACAAACCCTTCTCGTAAGCGTCGACGAAGACCTTGTAGCCGCGCTTGCCGACGCCGACGGGATGGGCAGCGAACTCGATGGCGCCGACCAGGCCATAGTTACGGATGTCGATGACGTGCGGCAGCCCCCTGAAGGCGTGGATCTTCTCCTCCCAATAGGGCGCCAGTTCGTCGGCGCGGGTCAGCAGCCCTTCCTCGGCATAGGTGTCGAGGGTCGCCAGAGCGGCGGCGACGGCGAGCGGATGGGCCGAATAGGTGTAGCCGTGGAACAGCTCGATGGCGTTCTCCGGCCCGTTCATGAAGGCGTCGAAGATCTCGCCGGTCACGAAGGTCGCGCCCATGGGCACGGTGCCGTTCGTGATGCCCTTGGCCATGGTGATGATGTCGGGCGTCACGCCGAACTTCTCGGCCGCGGTCGGCGCGCCGAGGCGGCCGAAGCCGCAGATGACCTCGTCGAAGATGAGCAGGATGCCGTACTTGTCGCAGATGTCGCGCAGGCGCTGCAGATAACCCTCGGGCGGCAGCAGCACGCCGGTGGAGCCAGCCATCGGCTCGACGATGACGGCGGCGATGGTCGAGGCGTCGTGCAACTGCACCAGCCGTTCCAGCGCGTTGGCCAGCTCGGCCCCGTGCCTGGGCAGGCCGCGGCTGAAGGCGTTGCGCGCCAGGTCGTGGGTGTGAGGCAGGTGATCGACGCCGGGCAGCAGGTTGCTGCCGAAGGCCTTGCGGTTGGCGACCATGCCGCCGACCGAGATGCCGCCGAAATTGACCCCGTGATAACCGCGCTCGCGGCCGATCAGGCGGGTGCGGCCGGCCTCGCCGCGCTGGCGGTGATAGGCGAGCGCGATCTTGAGCGCCGTCTCGACGGCCTCGGAACCGGAATTGGAATAGAACACATGGTCGATGCCCTCGGGCATCAGATCGACGAGCCGCGAGGAAAGCTGGAACGCCTTGGGGTGGCCCATCTGGAAGGGCGGCGCGTAGTCCAGCTCGGCGACCTGCTCCTGTACCGCCTTGACGATGCGTGGCCGTGCGTGGCCGGCGTTGACGCACCACAGGCCCGACATGCCGTCCAGCACCGTGCGGCCGTCGTGGCTGCGATAGTACATGCCCTCGGCCCCGGCGAGCAGGCGCGGCGCCGATTTGAACTGCCGGTTCGCCGTGAACGGCATCCAGAAAGCATCAAGGTCGTTGGGCACGGGCACGGTGGGTGTCTGGGCTCGTTCGGCGGTCATGGCGGCTCTCCTCCGGGCGTCCAAGTGCATGGGGCGGCCGCCTCCCCGGACGGCAAGCCTCGATCGGACGACCCCATTAGGAGGCTGTTCAACACATTCAACAAGTCCTTTTCTTGCAGTGGTCTAACTCATTGAATTTGCCGGAAGCAGGATCAATTATGTTTAGTATTCGATAACACCTAAACGGAGATCATGGCCATGGACGTCAATGTCGGGGGTCGCCTGCGTCTGGTGCGCGAACGCAACCGCCTGTCGCAGCGCGAGCTGGCCAAGCGCGCAGGGGTGAGCAATGCGACCATCTCGCTGGTCGAATCGGGGCGGCTGAACCCCTCCATCGGCAACCTCAAGCGCATCCTCGACGGCGTGCCGATCAGCATGGCCGAGTTCTTCGCCATGGAAAGCGAGGCCGAACCGCCCAAGGTGTTCTTCCTGGCCTCGGAACTGAAGGAGATCGGGCGCGGGCCCATCTCGTACCGTCAGGTCGCCGCCAATCTGAAGAACCGCTCGCTGCAGATCCTGCACGAACGGTTCGCGCCGGGCGCCGACACCGGCAAGATTCCGCTGCACCACAACTCCGAGGAGGGTGGCATCATCATCAAGGGAAGGATCGAACTGACGGTGGGCGACCAGACCCGCACGCTCTCGGCCGGGGACGCCTACTATTTCGACAGCACCCTGCCGCACCGCTTCCGCAATACCAGCGACACCGACTGCGAACTGATCAGCGCCTGCACGCCGCCGAGTTTCTAGGCGATTACGCTTAGGACAAGCGGTCATACCTCCACGCACGCCCGGGGTTTGACGCGCGAGGAAAACTCAGCGATCCTCCAATCGATCCAAGAGAGGCAGAAAGCTGAGAAACAGATTCAATTCTGTCGCCGACTCGCCTGAAAAAAGATTCAAAACTGCGGGCTTTGCTTGGCAGGGCGCTTCCGCCGGGCCGGGCAAGAAATCGATTCAACTCCGCCCGCAAATCCTTTGAAATCGGATTCGAATTCCATATCCATACCCCCAACGATTAGTATGCCACTCCCTTTTTTTCACACTATATTTGGATAATTCAAATATTTTGATTCCGCTTTTCCATTTAACCTCTTGAAATTGGATTCAAAATCCGTACCAATAATATCAATTATTAGCATTCTACCACTTTTTATTACACAACATGTTGAGAAAAGCGAGAAACCGATTCAGTTTTTCGCCGTAATCCGTTGAAAACGGACTCGAAACCGCTCTCTCTAACCACAATGATTAGTATGCCACCCATATTTTGGCACAAGATATGGATTCCGTCTATCGTGCTTGGAACCCAGCCATCCAAGTCCGTCATACCCCGGCGCCAGTCCGGGGTATCCAGAA
>NPIG01001472.1_pt1 | contig 12129 bp, 7 predicted proteins | sample 8637441 | NCBI WGS metagenome assembly NPIG01 (sample SAMN07420675, study PRJNA396082) | bioreactor metagenome | isolation source: sample BR6 brine-fed electro-methanogenic bioreactor BR | place: Japan: Kochi | collected 2016-06-14 | reverse complement strand
GCCGGCGAGGTCCGCATAGGCGCTGGTGTTGTTGACCAATTCGGCCAGCACGCCCAGTTCGAAGGAACCGTCGAGCATGCCATTACCCGAGGGCAGGTCGTCCACAAGCGGTCCGTTGAGGTCCGCTATGGCGCACTGCAAGCCGGTCAGAATGGCGGCATCTTCGCCAAGGAGCGCGGCCAGCCAGTCCAAGTCGCCCCCCTCTTCAACGTAACCGTAGGCGCGGTCCATGATGGCGCAGAAGTCGATGGGGTCATCGGCCGGCACCGCCTGCCCTTGGGCCATAACCGGGGTCAAGAGCACGCCCAGTGCCACAGCGCCCAGCATCAAAGAGTGCAACGTGGTTTTCATTGTAACAGTGTCCTCCCTACTCCTAAAACCGTTTAGGATTGCATTTGGCCCGCAGCCTCACGCATTGCAAGCCCAGAAACCTTATTCGTACCTGCGTTCCCAACAGACGAAGCGCATTANNGCGGGGTTCGCTGGCGTTGACTTGTTCGCCGCGTCCACATATAATATGATGTCAGTAGCCAGTAGATGCTTGTTCGACAGTGCCTTGGGAAGCAAGGATTTAGGGCGATGATGGCATCCTCCTTACAAAAGGCGGATTCTCATATTTCCACGTTGTGCACGATGGTAACGAGGGGTTTCTCGTCGGAGACCATGCGGTATCCGGCACGTGTGGAGTCCATCGGCTGACCTTCCCCTTTCTTCCCGTCCCATTTTCTGGGGCATTGCCGCACCGGCATGGATAAATCCCATACGGGACGGAGGGAATCTGTATGAATACTCCACTGATCCTCGGCGCAGCTGGGATCGTGGTGGGCTTGATTGTGGGCGCGGTGGCGGCGACCGTCATCGCGCGAATGCGCGGCGCCAGCCTGACCGGGCGGGCCAAGCGGGACGCCGCGCAGATCATTTCGAACGCGGAACGCGATGCCGCTTCGATAATCAAGGACGCCAAGACCCAGACCAAGGAACTTGAAATCGACCTGCGGGCCAAGCTGGAGCAGGAAGGCAGGGAGCAGCGAAAGGAGATTACGGGACTCGAGAAGCGCATTCTGGCCAAAGAAGAAACGCTTGACAAGCGCGCCGAAGCGCTGGACAAGACGGCCGCCGAACTGAACGGTCAGGAGCGCAGCCTGGTGCGCCGTGAGAAGCAACTCGAGAAGGAGGCCGAAAAGCTGGCCGCCCTGCAGGCCGAGCAGATGCGCAAGCTCGAGGCCGTCTCGGGACTGACCGCCGAGCAGGCGCGCAAGGACCTCTTCGCGCAGCTGGAGAACGAAGTGAAGCGCGATTGCGCGCTTCAGTTGAAGCGCATTGAAGACGAACTCAAGGAGCAGGCCGACAAGAAGGCGCGCTGGATTATCGGCGAGGCGATTCAGCGTTGTGCCGCCGACCACGTGGCCGAGACCACGGTGAGCGTCGTGCAACTGCCCAACGATGACATGAAGGGCCGCATTATCGGCCGCGAAGGGCGCAATATCCGCGCGCTCGAAAGCGCCACCGGCATTAATGTGATCATCGACGACACGCCGGAGGCGGTCATTCTCTCCGGATTCGACCCCATCCGCCGCCAGGTGGCGCGCATCACGCTGGAGCGGCTGATTCAGGATGGGCGCATTCACCCCGCGCGCATTGAGGAGATGGTGGAGAAGGTCAACGAAGAGATGTCGCAGACCATCAAGGAGCGCGGCGAGGAAGCTTCGCTCGAGGCCGACGTGCACGGTTTGCACCCGGAGATTATCAAGCTGCTCGGGCGGCTGAGCTTCCGCACTTCCTACGGACAGAACGTGCTGCGCCACGCCATCGAGGTGAGCCGGCTTTCCGGCGTTATGGCCGCGGAACTGGGCGTCGACATCCAGGAGGCGAAGCGCGCGGGCCTTATCCACGACATCGGCAAGGCGCTGACGCACGAGGTCGAGGGTTCGCACGCCATTCTGGGCCATGACCTCGCTCGCCGCTACGGCGAGAACGAGAATGTGGCGAACGCCATTGGCGCCCACCACGCCGAGCTCCCGATGAACTCGCTGACTTCGGTCATTGTGCAGGCGGCGGACGCGCTCAGCGCGGCGCGGCCCGGCGCCCGCAGCGAAACCATGCAGACTTATGTCAAGCGGCTCGAGCAGCTCGAGAAGATAGCGGACGATTTCCCGGGCGTGGAGAACGCATACGCAATCCAGGCCGGCCGCGAAATTCGCATCGTCGTGGAGCCCGACCGCATCTCCGACGCCGAGGCGTCGAGCCTTGCGCGGGATATCGCGCGCAAGGTCGAGGCCGAACTGACGTATCCCGGGCAGATCCGGGTGACGGTTGTGCGGGAAACGCGCGCTGTCGAAATGGCAAAATAGTCGCTGGCAGACAGCCCGGGCGCCCTGCCCAGTCTGGGCGGGGCGCAAGGCTTTTCAGCCGGTGTTGTGGCGTGTTCTCCTGAGACAGTCTTCTGGAGTGCCTGGCGAATGCGGATTCTTTTTCTCGGTGACATTGTGGGACGGTCTGGCCGCGAGGCTGTGGCGCGATGGCTGCCGAGGGTGCGCGAAGAGCACCGCATTGACTTCGTCATGGCGAATGGGGAGAATGTGGCCGGGGGTATCGGCGCCACCGCCGAAACCGTGCGCGAGGTGGCGGACGCGGGTGTGCAGGCCTTCACGATGGGCAACCACGTGTGGCGGCATGCCGATTTTACCCGGGTACTCGAAGATGCCCCCGGGATGGTGCGTCCGGCCAACTACCCCGCGGGGGCCCCCGGCCGGGGAATGGCGCTTGTGGAGGCGGCCGACGGACTTCTTGTGGGTCTGGTGAATGTGCTGGGACGCGTGTTCATGGACCCGCTGGAGTGCCCCTTTTCGGCGGCGCGCGCCGCGGTCGAGACATTGCGCGCGCGCACGCCGCTGGTGGTTGTGGATGTGCACGCCGAGGCCACGTCCGAGAAGATCGCCCTGGGCTGGTATCTTGACGGGATGTGCACGGCGGTTGTCGGTACGCACACGCATGCGCAGACCGCGGACGCGCGGGTGTTACCCGGCGGGACGGGATATGTCACCGATGTCGGGATGTGCGGGCCGCTCGACTCGGTTATCGGCATGGAGCGCGGCCCGGTGATAGAACGTTTTCTGACGGGCATTCCGGTGCGGTTCAAGGTGGCCAAAGGCCCGCTGGTGTTTTCGGCAGTGGTGGTCGAGGCCGACCGTGAGACCGGAGCGGCCAGAGAGATTTACCCCGTTTTGCTGCGGGAGGGCATAGACGAGTAGCGCATGTATTTCAAAGCGATTGAAATGACGGGATTCAAGTCGTTCGCGGACCGGACCCAGCTGCTCCTGGAACCGGGCGTCACGGCGGTGGTCGGCCCGAACGGCTGCGGCAAGAGCAATATTCTCGACGCCATGCGCTGGTCGCTCGGCGAGCAGAGCGCCAAGGCCCTGCGCGGTTCGCACATGCAGGACGTGATCTTCAACGGGAGCGAGCACCGCCCGCCCACCGGCATGGCCGAGGTCACGCTGGTGTTCGACAACGCGGACGGCGTGCTGCCGGTCGACTTCGCCGAGGTGCAGATATCGCGGCGCGTCTACCGTTCCGGAGAGAGCGAGTACCTCATCAACAAGGCCCCGTGCCGGCTTCGCGATATCCAGGAACTGTTCATGGACACCGGCATCGGCACCAGTGCCTACTCGCTTATCGGGCAGGGCAAGATCGACCTGGTGCTCAGTTCGAAGCCCGAAGACCGGCGCTTCCTGTTCGAAGAGGCCGCGGGGATAATCAAGTACAAGTCGCGCAAGCGCATCGCCATGCGCAAGCTGGATTCTGCGGAGCAGAACCTGCTCCGTCTCGGCGACATTATCGCCGAGGTGCAGCGCCAGATGCGCTCGCTCAAGCGCCAGGTGAACGCGGCCATTCGTCATCGGGAACTGACCGAAAGCCTGCGCGACCTCGAGATACGCAACGCCTGGCTTCAATACAACGAGTTGGCCGGCCAGATAGACGACCTGAAAGAGCGCTTCGCGGTCGCGCAGGACCAGTATGAGAGCGCCTCGGCCGGTATCAGCAAGCTCGAGGCCAGGCTCGAGGAGCGCAACGTCAAGCGCATTGAATTGGAGCGGGTGCTGATGGCGCGCCGCGAGGGCGAGCACAAGCTCGACTCCGAGATGGAGCAGATAGAGAACCAGATTGCGCTGGTCCGCCAGGAGATTGAGTTCACCCAGCAACAGCGCGCGACCGCGCTCGCCGAGAGCGAACAGTTCCGGGAGCGCGCCGCCGAGATTGCGCGGAACCAGGGCGAGACCGGGGAACAGGCCGCGGCCTTCAGCCGGGAGGTCACCGCCGTGCGCGACGGGCTCAGCGCGAGGCAGGGCGAGTACGCGCAACTGACGGAGCGCGTCACGCAGGCCGACGCGCACCTCGAAGCCATGCGCGGCCGCGCGCTCGACACCATCAACTCGCGCAACCGCAACCAGACCGAACTGGAAACGCTCGCGGTCAGCCTCGGCAATGTGGACGAGCAGCTGCAGGCGCTCTACACCCGTCAGCAGGAGATTGAATCGCGCCACGCAACGCACACGGCCCAACTCGAGGGGGCCCAGCAGCAGGAGCGCGAACGGCAGGCCGAGCTCTCGGCCACCGTGGAGGAAAGGCAGGGGGCCCAGGCCCGGCGCGGCGATTTGGGCGAGCGGATGCAGGCGCTCAATGACGAATGGCAGCAACTGCGCGAACGCAAGAGCAGCGACGAGGCGCGGCTGAACTCGTTGCGCGAACTGCGCGACAGCTACGAGGGTTTCGCGGCGGGCGTGCGCGCGGTGATGATGGCGAAAGACGGCCATATCGCCGACGGCGACAGCATCATCGGCCCGGTCGGCGACCTCATCAGCACGGAAAAGGCTTTCGAGCACGCCATCGAGGCCGCGCTGGGCGGCAACATCAACAACGTGGTCGTGGAGCATGCCGACGCCGCGAAATCGGCTATCGCCTTTCTGAAACAGCACCGGGCGGGGCGCGTCACCTTTCTGCCGCTCGACACCATCCGCGTCAGCACGCGTGACGACAGCGACGCGCTCAGCGCGCAGCCGGGGGTCATTGGCAAGGCCATCGACCAGGTGCAATGCGAGGCGCGCATCCTGCCGGCCATCGAGTATCTTCTCTACAATACCATGATTGTCGAGACCATCGACGACGCCATTCGCATCGCCCGCGCCGAAACGCGTTACCCGCGGCTGGTCACGCTCGAAGGCGAGGTGGTGACCTCGGCGGGCGCGGTGACCGGCGGGCGCACCAAGCATGAGAGCCGCGGGCTCATCGGGCGGAGCGCCGAGATAGAGGAGCTGGAGCAGAAGGTCGAGCAAGCCGCCGCGCGCATCCGCACGGTGGGCGGCGAGGCCCAGCAGCTTACCCAGACGATTCAGGAACTCGGCCAGTCCATCCGCCAACTCGAAGAACGGGAGAGCGCGCAGCGCGCAGCGGTCAACGCGTGCGGTGTCGCCATCGCGCGGACCGCCACCGACCTGGACAATCTCAACAGTGCGGCGCGTGAACTGGCGCAACAACGCGACGGCCTCGTCGCCCAGCGCGAAGCCCTCGAAGACAGGCGCCGCGCGGCCCAGGAACGGGCGACCAGCATGGAAAGCGACGATGAGGCCGTGCAGCGGCAGGTGGCCGAAGCGCAGGAGGCCGCGTCAAAGGCGCGTCAGGCCCAGTCGGAATGCGGTGAGGCCCTGTCGGAATTGCGCATTCAACTCGCGAGTCTCACGCAGAGCATGGAGGAAGCGGAGCGCAACCGGTTGCGCGAACAGCGCGAGCGGGACCAGGCGCTGCAGGAGGCGCAGCGCCGGGTCGAGACCGCGGAACAACTGACCGCCCGGGAAGCCGAACTCGAAGGCCAGGTGGCCACGCGGCTCGAACGCAGCAAGGCGCTCTCCGAGACGCGGGAAGAGGCCCACGCCAAGGTGCTCGAATCGCAGGAGCGTCAACAGGCGCTCCTGGACGAGATTGAAGCGCTCAACGGGCAGTTGAAGGAATTGCGCGAAGCCGGCCAGGAAGCGCAGAAAGCGGTGCATGCCCTGGAACTCGACCTCACCCACAAGGAAGACCGCGTGGAATCGTTCCAGGAGCGCATTCTGCGCGAATACAATCTCGCCCTGGCCTCACTCACCGAAGAGCAGGTGGGCACGGACGAATACGACGAAGATGAGCGCGCCGCGCTCATCCGGGAATACCGCGAGAAACTGCAACGCCTGGGCACGGTCAACCTGATGGCCATCGAGGAATACGAGGCGCTTGAACAACGCAACAACTTCCTCGTGTCGCAGGAGGAAGACCTGCAGAAGGCGCGGCAGACCCTGCTTGACGTGGTGGCGCGCATCGACACGACGATCCGCGAGATGTTCATGGAGACCTTCCGCGAGGTCAGCGAGAACTTCAAGAACTATTTCCGGCGCCTGTTCAACGGCGGCCAGGCGCGTATCTATCTGCTCGACGAGGATGACCCGCTCGAAAGCGGTATCGAAATCGAAGCGCGCCCGCCCGGCAAGAAGCCGCAGACCATTTCGTTGCTTTCGGGCGGCGAGCAGGCCATGACCGCCATCGCGCTGCTGTTCAGCATTTTCGCGGCCAAGCCCAGCCCGTTCTGCGTGCTCGACGAGGTGGACGCGCCGCTGGACGACGCCAATATCGGCCGGTTCATCGGGCTCCTCGACGAATTCGTCGCCAAGAGCCAGTTCATCATCATCACGCACAACAAACAGACCATGGGCCGCGCGGATGCGCTGTTCGGGGTGACCCAGCAGGAGCGGGGCGTCTCGCAGCTTGTCAGTGTGCGCTTCGAGGAAATGGAAGACACGGCGGCATGACCGGCGGCGCGCCAGTGAGAGTGCTCCACCTCCTCAGCAACTACAAGTGGACCGGACCCGCCGAACCCGCGCTCAATCTGTGCATCGCACTGCGCCGCCGCGGCATCGCGGCCGACTTCGCCTGCGCGCCGGGCCCGGCCCGCGTTTTCAACAAGATTGTCGCCACGGCCCGCGACCGCGATATCGAGCCTGTGCTGCGCCTCCGCCTCTGCAAGCATCACAATCCGCTGTACAACCTGCCCGACCGCTGGGCGCTTGCACGATTGCTCAAGGAGGGGGGGTATCAGATTGTCCACTGTCACATGGACAACGACCACCTCATCGCGGCGGGTCCCGCGGCCGCATTGAGCATGCCGCTGGTGCGGTCGAGCTACCACGGAACCGGATTCCCCGGCACGCGCCGTCACCGCCGTCTGGCGCAGCGCGCCGATGCGATCATCGAACCCTCCGAGATGGCGTGCCGGCATGATGCGCAGGTTCTGGGGCTGCCCCGAGCGAAGCTGCGCGTCGTCGCGAACGCGGTGGATGTGAAGCGCTTTGACCCCGCGCGCGAAATGCCGGACGGGCGGCGCTGGCTCGGTATTCCCCCGGCGGCCTTTGTGCTGGGCATCGTTGCGCGTCTGCAAACGCACCGGCACTACGAGGACCTGTTCGAGGCCTTTCGCAAGCTGGCCGATGACGTGCCCGGCGCGCGTCTCGTCGTGGTCGGCCGCGGCACCCGCCAGCAACAGGTGGGCTTCGAGCCGGTGCAAAGGTTCGAACTCGAGGACCGCGTGCATTTCCCCGGTTTCCTTGACGGCGAGAACTACGCCGGCATGCTGCGCGCGTTCGACGCCGGCGTCTTTCTTACGCCCGGCAGCGACGGCACCTGCCGGGCCGCGCGCGAGCTCATGGCCATGGGCAAGCCCCTTGTCGTGGCTGACCGCGGCATGTTGCGCGAGATTGTGCGCGACGGGGAAGACGGGTTCGTTACCGATGGCACACCCGAAGGATTGTGCGGGGCGTTCAGGCGCTTGCAGCAGGACCGCGGTCTATGCCGGCGCATGGGCCGGGCCGCGCGTGCCACGGCGGAATCGCGCTATTCGCTCGAGGCGCAGAGCGCGGCCGTCGTGCAGGTGTACGAAGACCTCCTGACGGGACGGACCACCTGATTGAGCGCCCGTGCCCGGGACACGGCGGAGTCAATCTGTGGACTTTACTTGTTCCGCTGTCTGCGCGTCTTGCGAGGCCGCTTCCGGCCGCCCTTCCTCGCGGTGCTTTTCCGCGCGCAGTTCGAGGGCCCGGGCGAGTGCATCGCGGGTGCCCTGTCCTGCGGGATTGAGTTCCAGCGCGCGTTTGTATGCGGCAATCGCTTCGTCGAGCATGGCCAGCCTTTGATACGCCAGGCCGAGACAATAGTGGTTCAGGGCGCGTTCGGGATGGGTTTCGGCGGCATGCAGCCATTCGTCACGCAGGCCCTCATGGTCTTCACTCCGCGTGTAGGTCTCGCTCAGCGCGTCATAGGGCGGATAGGCATGGGGCCACAAGTCTATCGCATCGCGGTATGCCGCGCGCGCCTGCTCGAGTTCTCCGGCTTCCAGGAGATTCCCGGCACGGGTCATGAGCGCGCGAAAAAGGCACTCCTGGGTGCCTGGCCCCGAGGGGTCGAGTTCGAGCGCGCGGCGGTAGGAAGCGATGGCGTTGTCAAGCATGTCGAGGCGGTGGTAGGCCACTCCGAGGCTGAAATGCGCCTGGGTGCGCTCCGGGTGTTCTGCGGCGGCGCGTTCCCACTCTTCGCGCAGGCCCTCCAGGTCGTCCGCTTCCACGTAGGTGTTACTCAGGCTCTCATACGGCGGGTAGACGCTCGGCCCGATTTCAATGGCTTCCCGGTATTTGCGCCGGGCGGCCTCGACATCGCCTAACGCCGCCAGCATGTTGCCCTGGTGTTCCTTCAGCGTGGCGAGCCGCACGGGGTCGCGCGCGTTTTCCTGCTTGTCTTCCGCCAGTGCGAGGCCCTTTTCGTAGGCTTCCGTTGCTTCCCCAAGGCGGCCGTCCGATTCCAGGCATTCTCCGAGACTAATCCACAATCCACTCTCGTCCGCATGTGCGCTGAGATAAGCGGTCAGTTCCCCCGCAGCCTGCCCTGCGCGGCCGCTCCTGCGTGCCGCGTCCGCGTAGGCCCGCCATATCCCGGTCTGTTCCGGGAAGAGGGCGCGGGCATCCGTGCATACTTCGTAGGCCCCCGCCGCATCGCCGGTCCTGGTCAATGCATCGGCATACGCAACGTGGCTCTGCGGCCAGCATGGGTATTCAAGGAACGCCTTCTCCGCGTGGACCAGGGCTTCTTCATCTCTGTGGTGCGCCAGCAGCAGAGTGGCGAGTTCAAGCAACAGGAAGTCGGAGGAACCGTATCGGGCCAGCGCGGCGTCCAGCGCGTGGAAACGGTCGATAGACTGCTCCCGTTGTGATTCCGTACGCAGGCGTTCCCGGGCGGTGGCGACCCGCTCGCGCAGTGTGGCGCTTTGAACAAAGTCGGCGCCAAGCAGTTTGTCCAGATAGCCGATGTAATCGGCGTTGCGGCGGCCCAGGATGGCGCCCTGCTCCTCAAGGGTGAGGTTGGGACTCTCACGGCCGGCCTGCTGCTTCACCCAGCCTGGCAACACGCTCTCCAGGCTGGCCGCCATGGCCTGGGCGATCCGGTAATTGCCTTCAAGATTCGGGTGGCATGCATCGGGGAAGAACTGAACGCCACACACGCCGCCCTCGCTCTGCGACGCAAGCTCCGCGGCCGCGTCCACCAGGTGCACTCCCCGGACGCTGAGGCGCCGCGCCGTGTGCCGGATGACATCGTTGAGGAACGGTTTGCACCGCGCCCACTTGTAGCCGTCGTAGATGGCGGCAAGTTCAAAATGCTTTCGGGCAGCCTCGAAATCCTTCAGTTTCCACAGGCACTCCGCCGCGAAGAAGTGCAGTTCGGCAAACGTGCCATCGACGGCCAGCGCGTCACGATACGCCGCCAGCGCGGCCCGGTAGTCGTTGTCCGCCTGCGCGGCCTTGCCGCGCTCGAAATGGGCTTCCCACTCGGCCAACGCGACGGCGGACAGGTCCGTGAAGTGCTTCGAACCCTCCGGCGGCCAGTCGCGCAGATTGACCGCCACCGTGCTGAGCAGTACATCGGCGCCGGCGCTGTGGCCCGCACGGCACATGGCCTCGAGATTGCTCTTGAAGTTCGCGGATATGCGGTCGACGAAAGGCGCGCCGGGTGCGCGTCCAAGAACAGCCGGCCCACGGTCGGGGTAGACCTCGGGCACTCTTCCGGGCGCGGCGGCGGCCAGTACCTGTGCGAGGCGTGTGCCGCGCGCCTGCACCATGACCGAAGCCAGCCACGCGGGCGGGGCCTTGCCAAATCTGCCCACGGCCGACTGTCCGAAGGGGCCGAGGAACTCGTTGTTGCCCATGTAGACAATAAAGAGGTCGGGCTTGAAGCGGGCGCACGCTGCCGCCGTCGCGCGCATGACGTGGGAGTTCAGCCCCGCGTTCGCGCAGTTGAACACTTCGAAATCGGCCGCGGGGTACGCAGCCTCCAGTTGCAGTTTCAACATGGACGCAAAGCCGTGTCCGCTTGCCGGCCAACCCGCGGCCGCCGAGCCGCCGAACACGAAGATGCGATACGTGTCCTCGGGTTTCGTATCCGGCACCGCGAAAACGACCTTCTCTGACTGGGTGTCGCGGGTGAGACTGAAGAACTGTGAGAAGAAGCCGGGATTGCGGACGTGCATTGCCTGGCCGCGCCACGCGCGCTCGATGAAGGGCGCGCGCGATTCCCCGACACCCGCCGCAACCAGCGCCAGTTCAAGCACAACCAGCAGCGCCAGCGGCAGCACCACACAAGCCAGGAACCACCCGAGCGCGCTTAGCACGAGGCGCCTGCCCCGGCCCCGCTTCGGATTCCTGTTCGGCCTGTCCTGCACGGTTACTCCTGCTCTCATGACCCGCTATTCTGGCACAAGTTCACCAGGCATCGCGATAGACCCATACGTGCCCGCCGCGCGGCGCCCACACGGCGGGCTCGGTCGGGCCGAAAACCGCAACCGTCGGGCAGCCCACCGCCGCGGCGAGGTGGGTGATGCCGCTGTCGTTACCGATGTACAAGCGGGCCGCGGCCAGGGCGCCGGCCAACTCGACGAGGGCGCCGGTGTCGAGTTTGACGCCGGGCGCGTCCATGCCGGCCTCCCGTTCCGCCGGCCCAATCGACCAGTGCACGGAGCGGCCCTGTGATTCAAGCGTGCGCGCCACCGCGACGAAACGCTCCAGGGGCCAGTTCTTGCCTGCACCACCGCTGCCGGGATGAATCACCACGTCGCAGGCGCGTCCGGCTGGGGGGATGGCAAGCCGAAAGGGCGGGCTCTGTTCGAAGCCAAGGCACTCGAGGTAGTAGGCCGAGGCATGGCGCGGCCAATGCGCCGGAGGCAGGCCGGGGAAACAGCGCACGTCCGCGNNTCGAGTGTGCCGTCATCGCGCACCCATACGATTGCGCGGTCGAAATCCGCAAGAAAACCGGCCAACTTCTTCGAGGGTTCGGTGAAGGCGGAGCTGAAATCCGCCGCCGCGAGGCCGACCGCCTGTTCCGCAAGGCCGCCCGCCACGGCGAGGTCGAGGCGCTCCTGGTATCCAAGCAGGGTCAGCGCACCTTCGGCCGAGAGGCGTTCGAGCGCGGGACAGGCCAGCAGAAAATCGCCGATTCCGCCCATGTGGACCACGAGCGTGCGCATAGCGCGGCTCATGGGCGCCCGGCCAGTGCGAAGGCTGCCCCGAGAAACGCGAGCGAAAGACCGATGCCCGCCAGCGATATCCAGCGCCCGTAGACGAAGCTGGCCGGACGGAACTCGAAGACCACCGTGTCCGTGCCGCGACCCACCACGCAGCCGATGAAATCCCCGTAGACCCGCAAGGCCGGGCCTTGCGATGCGCCTGTGGCGGCGCGCCAGCCGCCATGAAAACTCTCCGAAACCACCAGCAACTGGCGGGTGGGCGCCTTTGTCTCCACGACAATTTTCCCCGGGCGGTCCGAGAGGATGCGCGCTTCACCCGGCGCGCCGCCGCCGAGCGCCTGCGGCGCCTCCACAAGGGCGACACGGCCAAGGTCGACCCGTTCGATGTCGCTTGCGGGGTCATGGCTCACTTCCGCCTCGGGCAGCAGCCGCGCGCGCGGGTAGGCCCCGTCGAGGCGCACCCAGTCCTCTCCCCGTTGCGCCGCCGCGGCCACGTCGGGGCTGGCGGCCAGCCGCGCCTCGCGCCAGGACACGCCCGCCAG
>NPIG01000459.1_pt2 | contig 12140 bp, 3 predicted proteins | sample 8637441 | NCBI WGS metagenome assembly NPIG01 (sample SAMN07420675, study PRJNA396082) | bioreactor metagenome | isolation source: sample BR6 brine-fed electro-methanogenic bioreactor BR | place: Japan: Kochi | collected 2016-06-14 | reverse complement strand
GCGGCACCGGAAGAAGTTGTCGCTCAGCGTGATGACATTGGCGCCCTTGATGGTGATATCGTCGGCGCCGCGACCGGGTTCCTTGCCGGCCGGGTGGGCGGGCAGCGGGAACTCAAGCCACTGGCTGACGGGAACATTGCGCGGGTCCTGACCATCGTCGGGCAGGTATATCCACTCGAAAAGGTAGTCGTCCGCCGCGCCGGCGAAGTCGCCGCCATACCGCATGGTGAGTTGCGAATCGAAGACGCAGTTTGGGAAGACCACGGCGATATCCTGCACCCAGAAGCCGCAATCGACCTTGATGACTTCGAGTAGCGGGTCGCCGGAGGTGCAGGTGTCCGGATTGTTGCCGAAGGCGAGGGTGACGTAACCGCCGCGTTCGGCCAGGGCCGAGGTCAGCGCCAGGGCGTACGGCGGTTCACTGGTGTCGGTGACGAAGTCCATGGGCGTGTTCGCGATTTCCTCGATGGCGAGGTCCCAGTCGCTGCCGTCCGAGCCGTCCTGGTCCATAAGGTAAAGCATCTCGCGCTCGGTCAAGGTATTGGGCAGCACAAGGTCGTCGCCCGTGGGGATCTCGATGTAGACGCCTCGGAACTCGAGTTCTTCGTTGGTTTGGTCGTAGCGCAACCGCTCGTAGAGGTGGGGCGGCAATTCCTGGAACACCGTCCACTGGCCGGCGAGTTTCGGGCGCAGGTCCTGGGGNNGCGAGGGGCACCCGGACCGGCTGGGCGTAGTCGAACAGGGCCACGCTCGCGCCAAGACCGTTGTCATCGGCCTGGTCGTAGAGCACGGAGACGCTGCACTGGCCCTGCACTTCCGGCAGGCCGACTTTGTCTCCGCCGCCGTCGTCACTGGCAAGGACGGCCGTCCCATAGCCGGCCAGCGCGGCGGGATTCGGCATGACCTTGGTGTCGGGGGACTGCTGCGCCAGCGTGCGGCCGATGTTCATGACGGCGATTTCGGTGTCATCGGGCCACTCGATGGTGTATCGCGCTTCGATGGGCGTATTCCGCGTGGCGTCCGCGAAATCGAGCCAGGGCACGCATTCACCCGAGGCCGGCGCCCCGTCGGGATACAGTTCGGGCGGGAAGAAGAAGCTCGACTGAGACGGGTAGTAGTAATACATGCTGACCTGCTCGGTCCCGCCGTCGGCGGCCGCGCGGTAGGCCCACCGCCCGCCGATACGGTCGCGGAAGATGGGGGAGGAGGGGCTGCCGGGATTGGCGGTGTTGGTCGGCTCGTAGGCGTCAGGAATCGAGTTGGTGAGTTCGCCGCAGAGCCCGCTCGGATTGAGAATCTGGATGGGCGTGGGCGCGCCGAGCATCAGGCCCGCGATTCCCGCGTAGTCGAAGGTCAAGCCCTCGGACGGGTCCTCGCGCAGCACTTGGTAAACCTGCATCGAGGGATGCATGTCATTCTGCAGGTCGTAGTATTTGACGAGCACATAGGGCTTGGAGTGTTCATCGATGTTGAGGTCGTCGCGCAGAGCGAAGAGACGTCCACCAGCCGCGAATGCATGCTCCTCGTTGGGGTTGTAGCCAGGCAACCCCGGGTTGTTCTGCACATATACACCGGGTGTGTCAAAGACCTGCGGATTGAACAGGGTGTTCGGGTGGTCGCCCGCGATGACCACCTTCGGCGGGTTCGAGGGCCATTGAGCGACATAGCGCACCGGGGTGGTGGGCCAGTCGTTGCTGGTGGGCAGCAGCGCCTCGGAAAGCGGGTCAAGCAACGCCGCGCCCTTCTGGTAATACACAATCACGAGGTCGTCGCTGCTGTCATTTGGCCTGTCTTCATTGACCGGATAGATGGGCCCGTCGCGCAGGTCGCGGTTGTAGAAGTTCTCGTCGCTGTTGACACGAGCGCGCTCAAAGAAGACGAAGGGGCCGCCGCAGGCGTCATTGTGGCCGAACTCGGGGAGTATTTCCTCGCCAATCGTGGTTTCGCGGCCGTCGAACAGGAAGCCCTCCTCGTCCCACGTGGCGGTGCGCACGCGCAGGAAGAAGATATTGGCGGTCTGGACGGCGGGCCCATCGGCGAGCATGATAAGGCTTCGCCCCGCGCCTTCGGCGGCGAAACGCAGTGAGGTGTCGGTAAGGTCGGCGACGACCCCGGTGCCGGGTTCGCTGTACATCAGCTTGGCGGCCTTGTAGGCGTCATTTGAGGTGAGGTCCACCTCGGGTGTCCCGGCAATGTGCACCTGGTAGGCATCGAGGCTGTCCGGCCAGACATTGACGGCCTGAACGGTGACGGTGTCCGACCACTCGATGCTGACCGCACCGGGCTGGACGGCGTAGAGGGCGCGTTCTTTGTCGTGCCAGAACGTAGCCCCCGCTGGGGTCACGGACGGCCCCTGGGGCGGAATCTGGGTCTCATCGACACCAAACGGGATGGGAATCGCCTTGCCGAGTTCGTATTGCAGGTCCAGTTCCATGATGGCGTAATAGCCGCTGATCGTATCGCCGCTTTCATGCTCCCGCTGCAGCAGGAACGAGCGTCTGCCCATGTCGTGCGCCGCCTGCACAATGAGCCAGTTGGCGTTTGCGTCTGTGGGATCATCCTGGGTGAAGAAGAGGTCTACCTGGCCGGGTGCAAGCCCGGCGAGTTCCTGTTCCGTATACCAGAACTGCATGGTTGAACCGGAGAAATCGCGGCGGTCCGTGGTGAAATGCCAATAGTTGGCCGCCGGCGTGAAGGCGTCTGAAGGCGGCGTGACGGGACTGCGGTGCAGGGTGGCGGTTTGGATGCTGGGCCCCTGTCCGCCGAGGAAACCGGCGCTCAGCCGTGATGCCGGGATGGTCTGGTGGCCGTTGCCGGGCACGCCGAGACCTTTCGGCGCAATGTCGAGCTCTTCATCGAAGGGTTGAGCGGGCACGATACCGTGCCTCAGTACGTTGGTGTACTGCGCGACGAGTTCGCCGCCGCTGGGGAATCCGGCCAGCACATAGGCCTCGCCGCCATTGTCGACGCCTGGCGGGTCGGCATAGGGTGCGACAGTGGCAAAGTCTGTGTAGCCGTCGCCGTTGACATCCCCGACGTTGGTCACACCTGCCCCGATAGTATCCCCGGCGAAGGCGCCGTAGAGGCGCAAGCCGGTTTCGGGCGTCAGCGCATGGGTGTCGATAGTAGCGCTTGCCGGCGCGCCACCCTCGCCATAGACCAGGTACATCGCACCAGCGTCTTCATTGCCGTATGGGTCGGCGTCGGGCACGCCCACGAGAAGGTCAAAGAAGCCATCACCATTGGCGTCACCGGCGCTGGCCAGGAATTCGCCTGCGCGATTGCCATGGGCATTGATTTCGCGCGCGACGACGCCCGAGGGCGGGGAAGAGATATTGAACGGGCTGGTTCGGAGTTCTTCTGTGCCGTACACCAGCAGCAGTTTGCCCGGGGTGCTGCTTCCGAACGGCACGCCAATGAGCAGGTCAGCGAGACCGTCGCCATTGAAATCACCCGCCGGGCTGACGATGGTGCCAATGCGCCCGCCGGGCGCGTGTATGAAGGCGGTGGCCTGACCGGTACTGCTTTCGGCGAGGCTGAGACTGATCGGGTTAGGCAGCACACTGCCGGAAGCGCCGATGTCGGCCGACCCGAAGAAGAGATAGGTGATGCCGGCTTCGCCGTACCCCGTGGCCGTGAAAAGCGGGGCGCCAATGATGAAGTCATCGAAGCCGTCCCCGTCGACATCGCCGACACCCGCGACCGAAGTGCCCGCACGGGTTTTGTATCCATTGCGTTCGTTCAGGCAGAGTCCCTCTTCGGCATCCGGGTCATTCAAGGTCTCGATTTGAAAGCGTCCGGTAAGGTTGCCGAGCCGGTTCGGCGTGCCGAAAACGAGGTAGGCCTTGCCGTCGTCGCTGTTGGCGCGCGGAGCCCCAATGATGATGTCGTCAAGGCCGTCACCGTTGATATCGCCGGCCCCTGAGACGCTGAAGCCCACGTGATAGACCGATTCGGGCCCGTCGAAGGTGATGACCTGGTCAGGATCACCGGAATCCAGGGCGAAGACGCCAGGCAGGCTCGGACCACCGAAAACGAGGTAGGCCGCGCCGCCGCGCTGGCTCCCCTGCGTGGTCCGCGGCGCGCCGATAAGGATGTCGTCGTAGCCATCGCCGTTGAAGTCGCCCGCACCGGACACGCTGGCGCCCACATTGAAGTCGTCTGTGCCCGGGAAATAGACGCCGTCGGCTTCCGTCAGGTCGCCCAGCGTGAGCAGGTTGTTCAGACCGAGCACAGCGGGTCCGCCATAAATGAGCCAGGCGCCGCCGGCGTCCGCGGGCCTGCCGATGAGAAAGTCTTCGAACCCGTCGCCGTTGACGTCGCCCGCGCCCGCGGCATTCATTCTCTCGAGGCCGGTCAGCAGGAGACCGCCGGCAGGGTCACTGCCCTCAATACGCAGTCCGGGCGCAGTGCGCACGCCCACGTCGTAGGCGATTTCCACGCCGGGCGGAGAGGGCAGCGCGGTCACCGCCATGGCGGTCATGGGCGAGCCGTCGGCCATGGTGTCGACCAGGTCGGCGTTGCCTTCCAGTTTGGCCTCGATGCCAATTTCGACCCGGAAGAGTTCGGAACGCATCTGGCCTGAACGGTCGGTCGTCAGGGCGAGATACAAGTCTGCCGTGGAGTCATCGAAATCGATGGCGGCTTCCTGCAGTTCGTATGCGGTCGTGCCCGCGAGCGCGAGCGGCACGATTTCCTGTGTGTCGCCGGTGTTCTTGTTCACCAGGGCGAGGTAGGCGCCGCTGCCCGTGGCGTCCTTTCCGAGGAGGAACATTCCCGCCGTCACGGGATGAATAGCGATATCCAGCGTTTCGGCGATGGCCGGGCTGGTTCCCGCCGCGCGCAGTTGTGCGCGGTTGGAGGTAATGCCGCTGAAGCGGACGGTTGGCACAATACTTGTTTCGAAGCCTCGTGGCGCGTTGCTTTGCGTGATCGGACACGCGAACGGGTCATAGAACTGCGTGACGTACATTGCCTGGCCACCGACCCCCGGCCAACCCTCGAGCCACACGCGCTGCGGTCGGTTTGTGGAACAATGGGATACGTCAAACAACAGTATCTTGGCGGTGTCGCTGTAGTTGAAGGTGCTGTTCAGCGGCAGGGTAACCCATCCGGTGCTATTGAAACTGATATCGCCTGAATAGACCGTCGTGAATCCGGCGTCCACCAAGTCCACGGCTCGAAGCCACACCGACGTATGCCAGATGTCGCTCGGGTCGGTCATCTTGAGCCGGACGGTGAATTCTTCGAACACACTTGGGCTTGGCCCAGTGACATAGAAGGCGATTGAATCGATAATCACGGTTGTGCCGATTTGCGCCCCGGTGAAGTAGAACTGGCTGCGCTGCCTTGCCTGCGCTTCCAGCAGATAATCCATGGGGAATGTGCCCGCTCCTGAAACAGCGAGGGCCTCGGAGTTGATGCTGTATATGCCGGTCTGGGAGCCACTGCTCGCGGCTCCGTACAGCAGGCCGTCGGGAAGGCTCCATGACATGCCGGTCCAGGTTCCATCGGCGCTTTGTGGCGTGAGCAGGGCATAGGGCCGGAGCAGTCCAGTCGTGGCGCCGACCTCGTAGATGCTGTTGTCCGCCGGGCCAAANNCATAAAACGTGTCGAAGTTATAGCCGAAGAAATCGCCGCCATTGAATTCAGGCGTGAATTGGGCGATCTCCACGTTCTCAGCCGGCTTCTCTATGGTCGTCTCGACAAAGGGGAAGGGTGAGGCGTCGCCGTTGAGCCCAAAGACGGTGCCCTGCGCGAAATCCTCGTTGCGGATGGTCCCGACGGCGCGGTTGTCGAGCACGAACAGTTCGTCGGAGGGATTCATGACCAGCAGTTCGAAGGTCTCGTTCGCTTCAATGCCAAAATCGCCGAGCAGGGTCACCGGAAGCGTTACCTGGTCTGTGCCGGCCGCGATGGACGCGGTTGTGAGGGGCACATCAAGGTAGTCCACCCCGGACTCGGCGGAAAGGGGCCGCGTGTAGTACTCGAAGGTGACCGTGGCGGCGGGCGCCGCATTGAGGTTCACGTTGAAGTACATCTCGGAGGACCCGNNGGGAGCTTCCGCATCGCTCACCGTCAAAGTGTACACGTCCGTGGCATCCACATAGGTGAAAACCAAGTCGTCAACGTACCATCCCGCGCCGGGCGGGTGGGTGGCGTTCCCGCTGACGACCAGCACGAGACTCACCGCGCCGCCGATGTAGGCGCTGAGGTCGATGGTGACCGGTCGCCATCCGGGCGCGTCCAGCACCGGTGCATACAGTGGTTCAAGTGTGGCCGCCCCCCCCGGGGTGCTGTTGTGTGCGACCTGGGCGCTGGCGCCTCCCGGGATGTCGACGTATTCCCAGAACGTGAGGGTGGGCATCAGCGCGGTGGCCGGGATGTCCAGCGGCGTATTCAGTTGGGCTGCCGCAAGCCAGACGCCGGCATCGGTGTTTGTGTAGTCGCAGGCGGCCTCGTCGTTGAAGACCAGGGCGGTCGTGCCGCCCTGAGCCGGCGGGTCGATGCAGTCACTGTTCTCTTGGTAGTGCCAGCCACCCGTGAGGAGCCAGTGCGTGGAGACAAACTCGAAATCGTCATCAAAGGGCCGCACCGGGAAGTCGTCATTGACGATGGTGGCGGTGGCCTCCAGTGTGTCCTGGCCCTGCTGCGAGCCCAGCCTCCCCGCCACGGAGGGATTGCTGAGTCGAATCTTGAAGGTCTCGTCCGGCTCGACAAACACGTCGCCCCGGATGGTGATGATAATGAAGCCACGGTCGAATCCCGGTTCAATTTCGAGCGTCCCGGAAGTGGGCACGAAATCGATGCTTTCGAGGGCGGTTTCCTCGATGGTGCTGTAATCCACGGTAATCGGCAGGTCGTTCGGCGGGTCGACCATTATGGTGAAACGGGCCGTGGCGGTGTTGTTGTCGCCCTCGCTGATGACAATATCGTCTACCGTGAGCACACCGTAGGGGTCGTCGTTGACGATGGTGCCGCGTGCATCGGCCACCGAGACTACGGCGTTCGGCGAGGGGTCGGAGAGGGTGATGCCGAACTGCTCGTCCTCTTCGGTGACGTTGTCGCTGACGAGCGGAACGCGCAGCAACTCCATGGCGCTGCCGGCGGGGATGCGCATGGTGCTGGCCACGGCGGCGTAGTCCTCGCCGGCCACTGCGGCATGCTCACAGTCGCCGACGTCATACGATGTGAAATCGACATGGATATCCTGTGCGTTGGGCGGCAGCACGTGCACTTCGAACGCCAGGCCGCGCTCACCGATATCCAGGTTGGCGAAACTATCGAGCAGTTGCTGCGCATAGCCTGCCAGTAGAGACGCCTCGGATTCCCCTTCTGTCTCACCCTCCGGGAGCGGATTCGCATCCAGGTAGTCCTGCAGTTCCTGTTCGGACAGTTGGGTGTTGCCGTCTGTGTTGTAGACATTGAACTGGCTGGAAGTCAGTTCGGGCAGGAGCGCCAGGCTCTCTGAGTAGGCAAGCAGACCGTTGGGCGCATCGCCTTCCTCGACTTCGCCCGGCTCAATATAGACGATGCTGTATTCCTGGGGCAGCGCGACCACGTCCAGCTTGACCCAGTCAATAAACCAGCCCATGGACTCGGTGCTGGCATCAGATTCGAAACCGAATCGGAACCGGACGGTCTTGCCGCTGTATGCGCTGAGGTCTATTGCCTCCGTGTTCCATTCCCGGTCGCTCTGGCGGTATTCGGCAAGCACTATCCAGGTTGTTCCGCCATCGACCGTCATCTCGACGAAGTAGGCGTCGTTTTCCGGTTCGATGGCCGCGTAGTCGCTCCAGCGCAGCCAGATATCCGTGCCGGGCGGCAGATAGACGTCGGTGTCAAGTTCGAGGTAACCGAGCGAATTCGAAGGATAGGCGCACGGAATCGCCGGTGGCGGCGGCGGCACGTCATCGATACCCGGGCAAATATCGACTTCGCTCAGGTCCGCGTCCTGGTAGCCGGTGGGCACGCCTGCGCCCTTCGACAATCCGGCGATGGCGGAGGTCGCGGCCGTATCCAGCCAGGTCAGGCGCACACTGCCCGCGGGGATAAGCGGATTTGTGGCGATTTCCTGCGTGAAAAGTTCGATTTGGAATCGGTTCACCGAGTTCGGGTCGCCGTATAACGGCACGTAGTCGTACGTGATGACAATGCGGCGCGCCCGTTCCACATAATAGATTTTCGTATTCGGATTATTGCTGAAGGAAGGGTTGAGGTCGGTATAGAGGGCCGAAACCCGCGGCAGCGCAAAATGGTTGCTCAAGGACGCACGGTACGTGCGGTCGCCCTGCGTGAATGTGATGTACCCGTTGCTGCCCACATAGAGCTTGTCGTAATCAACGCCGAAGAAACTGAAATTCTTCTTGGTGAGCAGGATTTCCTCGAAATCGTCGTCGAAGAGGGAGATTTCGGTGAAACCGTTCGGCGTGGGATTGCTCAGGTAGTCTGTCACCTGTTGAATGCAGGGTTCCTCGAAACCACCGGTGCCGTTGGCGGGGAACAGGATGGAACGGCCGGCGAGGTCGAAATCCCCCGCGAATTCTTCGGTCAGATCATCGACACTCGGGATGTCCAATGTACCCTCGTCCGTGTACGCGGCAATGGCCGGCAGACGGTCGCCCGGGTCCAGGCAGGGGGCGTCGGTCTGGTGTATCCACGCGCCGGTGGCGGTCCACTGGTCGAGGTTGTCGAAGGAATCTTCGAACAGGGTGGAGGGGTCATCGTCATTGAGAATGGTGCAGGAAGCCAGGGTATTGGCGAAGACGATCTTGTCGCCGCCGGTGAGGTCGCTCAGCTCGACGAAGAAGACTTCGTCCGCCTCCTGGAACGGGTCGCCATAAACCGGAACTTCCACGGTCTGCGTGGTCTGGCCGGGGGTGAAGGTCAGTGTGCCCGGGGTGCTTGCATAGTCGCGGTCGCCGGCTTGGGCAGCCTCTTGTGGCGGCAGGATGTTCTCGCCGTCCTTGGTGGTGAAGCGGAAACCGAAGGGTTGCGGATTCGGCGGGTCGACGGTCACGGTGAATACCGCGTTGGTTTCGCCGAAATCGCCCTCGACAAGTTCCACATCGTCGATGAAGATGCCGCTGTATCCGGGCGGCACGGTGCTGGTGCAGATGCGCACGTTGTCTATGAACCAGCCGGCGAACTCGTTGTGCTGCTGGTCGAAGGTGTCAAAACGGAACCGAACGCGGATACTCTGGCCAATCCAGTCGCTGAGGTCGACGGCTTCCTCGTCCCACTCGGGCTCGCTGTCGCGCATGCGGAAGCCGGTGGGCTCCCAGGTGGCCCCGCTGTCGGCGGACACCTCGACGTAGGCGGTGTCGAAGGCGCGCTCGACCTGGAGGCTGTCGTTGAAGAGCAGGACGGCTGCCAGCGCATCGCCGGGCAGCGCCTTGTCGACGTTCATGGCGGCGGAGCCGGCCTCGGGTTGGCCAGTGTCATAATCGCAGGTTGCGGGGTCGTTGAAGACCAGCACGCCGGTATCGTTGCCGTAGCCTTGGCCTGCAGGGTCACACGCGGCGGCATCTTCCTCCCAGTGCCAGAGTGACCCGGGTTCGAGGTCCCAGAAGTCCAGGTCGACGAAGTTCTCTTCGAAGGTGCAGGACAAGGGTCCTGTGGTCAACCGTTCCAGCGCGCGCTCGACCTTCCAGTCGGCTTTAGGGGCGGGCGTGTAGCTTCAGGGCGATTCCTCGTCGCGCACCGGCGGGTCCGGGTCGAATTGCGCCATACCTGTGACTGCGAGAAGACACACTCCCAGCGCCAGCCCAAATGCGCGCATGCGTGGTGCGCACCTTCCATGGCGGGCTATGCGGCGCGGGAGCAAAGGTTTGCGCCCGGTCGTCCGATAGCGGTTCGACGTTGCATTTCCGGCCACTCGAGGAGGTGTGCTATTCGATGCCATCGTTCAACACTCCGACGTCTGCGACACGATACAGCCTGAACAGGCCCTGTACGTGAATCGTTTCCTTGTGTATGCCGATAACAGCTTCGTCATAGACGCCGCCGGTGAGGCTGTCGCCCCAGCGCGCCGTGTCATTGCTTTCCGGGTCGGTGTCGCTGAAGGTCAATTCAAGTTCACGGGTGACGGTGTACCACGGCGCCTGGCTGCCGTCGGAACGCGTGGTCATGCGCGCCACCTCCATGTCATGGTCGGGGTGATAGCGGTGCTTGAAGGGATTCAGGGGGTCATCGTGCGGGATGTCGAGGGTGCATCCCAGTGTGCCGCCGAAATCGCCGTTCATATCGACGGGCGCGCCGTGACTGAAATTGGCCGACGCTATGCGGCGGCCGACTTGCTCGCCGTCGCGCACCGTGGAGCCCTTGAACTGGCCGAGCAGGTCGCCCCGCGTGATCAGCACATACTCACCGGGGAGCGCCGTCGTTTCGTACTCCGGATTGTCCGGGGCGGCCTGGGTGGCGCCGTCTTTCCACATCACCGTCACCTCGCTGAGCAGGCGCGCCTGACCGTCGTAATCAACGTGCACTATGATCGGGAAGACGAATTCGGAGGTCGTTGGCAGCGGTTCGCCTCCGGGCACTGCGCGCTGTAGAGCCGGTTCCTTGCGTGGCGGCAGGTGCTTTCCGTCGGTTTCGACCACCGGGATGTCGTCCACCTCGCCTTCCGGAAGGGAATCGGTGAGGTCTTCCGGCGGGTCGGCAAAGCTGGTGGCCGCGCTCAGCGCGTTGCTGACCGCCTTGACGGTGACATAGCCATACCAGAGCCCAGCGTTCTGGTCGCCGAACAGGGCGGTCAGGTCATCCGCCTTCGCGCCGTGGCGAAAGGCCTCGGGCACTTCGGTTTGCAGTCCCTCGGAGGTGACGCCCAGCGAGACGAGGTTCCCGGCGGCATCGCGGACGTCAAGGAACGATTGGTACAGGAATTCTTCGTCTGCCGCGGCGGGGGTATAGGCCGCCATGTCCGCCCGCCGCACGGCAAGGCGCACTCGGCGTTGACCCTGTCCGGGCACCTGCACAGAGAGGCTGTCCTGCAAGGGCGCCCATTCCATGGTTTCCTGGTCGAGGGCCATGCGGAACCACGATAATGGGACGCCGCCGGCCAAGGCGGCTTCACCTTGTGGCGGGGTCTCGGAAGCGCGCGGTGTGATGGTCACCTGGACCGCATCGGCGCGCGCGTTCTCAATGATGATTTCGCGTTCGGCCAGCAGGCGCCCGAAGTCGACCGACTGGCGGTCTTCCAGGGTGACGCTGAGGAGGCCCTGGAAGTCGGAAGGCCCGTTTGAATAGACCCAATAGGCGCGCCCGCGCTCAATGGGAACGGTGCTGGGGGTTGCGACTTCCTCCCAGATACCCGCGCTGCTCAGCCGGTGGATTTTCTGTCCGGCAAGCGTGGGCGCCACGGCAAAGAACTGGCCGAGCGTTACCTGCGCACCGTCGTCGACGTGAAAGCCGACGAGATTGAAGGACTCGGAAAGCCATTGCGCGGTGCGGTAGGCGGGCCGCCCCTTGACCTCCCAGTTGACCGTTGCTCCGGCCGCGAGTTTGACCAGGTAGGCTTGCCCGCCGCGCAGGATCGCCAGGTCACTCAGGAACGCATCCGGACTTTCCGGCGGAAACCAGGTCAGCCATTCAGGCTGCTCCGGCACCAGCGATTCCGGGTCCTGAATGTACTGCACGGTGCTGAACTGCTTGTTCCAGGCCCAGACGCTCTCGACCGGTACGCCTTCAAAGACCGACGCCGTGTCGTTCGGCGACGGGGTCACCTCCAGGAACACGGCGTTCCAGCCCGGATTCAGTTGAATGGTTTGCGTGGTCCATTGCGCCGAGGCAAGCGGCGCCGCCAGCACGGCGGCGCACACGACAAGCGCAAGGCAAGTGCGGTGTGTCCTGCACATAAGCCTGCTCTCCGTGCACGTTGTTGCGAACCCGCCGCCTGTGATTGCAGCCCAAGCGCGGCGGGCGTAATCAAAACCGGCCCGGTCAGCGGCCGCGCCGGCGCATTCCTTCCCGATACTTCCACGCACCGGCCAGCAGCAGTGCCGCAAGCAGCGCGTAAACCACGAGGTTGCCCGCGGAACGGCGGAACAATTCCCGCACTGGAATCGCCGCCGCGGCCTCGTGCCGCTTCGTCTGCGGCATGTCCGCACCGGGCAGCACCACCCACTCGTATGCGTAGCGGC
>NPIG01001031.1_pt3 | contig 12143 bp, 7 predicted proteins | sample 8637441 | NCBI WGS metagenome assembly NPIG01 (sample SAMN07420675, study PRJNA396082) | bioreactor metagenome | isolation source: sample BR6 brine-fed electro-methanogenic bioreactor BR | place: Japan: Kochi | collected 2016-06-14 | reverse complement strand
GCAACCGGCGTGTCGCTGGAATCGTCGTACGGGGACGTCCCGATCGCGAAATGCGTAGCGACGCGCCCGTGGCGCGTCGTCACGCACGATGCAAGGAAACGCTGACGAGACTCGCGCGAACGCCGTAGGGCAGGGGTTCAGCCCCTGCCGGGCGGTGCGAAGCACCGCAACGCGGTTCTGTGCGGGGTCTTCGGCTGGTCACGCTTTGTCGCGCTCCGCGCGACCCGGAAAGGGCCGAGCCCTTTCCCTACAGCGGCTTGAAGGCGACGATGCGGTCGAGGCGGAAACTCCGCTCCTCGCCCGCAGACTCGCAGAACGCCGTCAACGTGATGCCTTCGGTCTGGCGGGGGCGCAGGACGCGCACCGTCTCGCGCCCTCGGGCGTCCCGGTAGCGCACGGCGAGGCGCGGGTTTTCCGCGAGAGCCCTGACCAGCAGTTGTGGGGGGGCGTCACCGATTCCCCGATCCGCGTTCGCGGTAGGTGCTTGGCCAGGGCGCTCCGCACGCGTCTCCGCGTGCGCCTTGCGCTGCTGGGGGCTCATCAGCTCCCCGACCGTCCGGATCCCGCGCGTCTCGAGCTCCCCGGCTAGGCCAGCGAGCACGCCCAGCGTCATGCGCACGTCGGCCAACGCGCGGTGCGCCCCGCTCGTCGAGATTCCGAAGTGCCGCGCGAGCTGCCCGAGGCCGTTCCGGGGGAATCGAAAGTGGCGTTTGGCGATCTGCACCGTGTCGAGCACCGGGCGCTCGGGGAACTCCCGCCCCGCTCGCCGGTACTCCGCACGGAGGAAGCCGAGGTCGAAGCGTGCGTTGTGCGCGACCAAGACCCGTCCGGCGAGGGCCTCTTCGAGATCGGGCAGAAACTTCGCGAATACCGGCTGGCCGCTGACCATCGCTTCCGTGATGCCGTTGACGGCCATCGCGCGCGGGTCGAGCGGGCGTTGCGGGTCGATGAGCTGCGAGAGGTGGCCCGTCTCGTCGAAGCCGCTCGTGAGAACGACGGCGACCTCGATGGCGCGGTCTCCTCGATCTGCGGACAGGCCGGTAGTCTCGAGATCCAGGATGGCGAGGGGGGCTTCGCGGAGCGGAGTGTCGACGATCATGGGCGAAGGATAGCGAGTGCCGCCTCGTGCGGCGAGCCGAGAGGCGGCTCCAGATGAAGCGAGGGCTTGTGTCACAGACGCAACGGTCTCGGATCGCTTGGTGTGGATGGAGGGGCTGTTGGGGGCGCAGTTCGTCCGGATTTGTTCAAATTCTGGCCCGAATCTGCTCCATGGCGTCGAATCCCGTTGAAACGGGGCGCGGTGGAGCGTAGAATGCCACGGAAATGAACGCTCGACGTGTCAAATCCGACAACACCGAGAAGCGCGCGCCGCTGGCGTCGGTCGGTCGCTTCCTGCGCAAACAGCGCCAGGCGATGGGCTATAGCCTGCGGCAAGTCGAGCGTCTCGCCGAGGAACAGGGGGCGCCGATACCGTTCGCGACGCTCTCTCGCATCGAGAAAGGGAAAGTCGATCCAGGGGTGGGGCGACTTCGAGTGCTTCTCGATGTCTACGGGGTCTCGCCGCGCGTCATGGGCGAGATCCTCGAGTTAGAGCGGCTGGCTGGGTCCGTTACGGAAGATGTGACGGACCTCGAAGAGCTCTTCGACCGAGCCAAAGCGTGTGCAGAGAGAGGGGAGACGAGGCGAGCTCTGGCGTATCTTCGCGCCCTGATGGAGATGCACCCGAGCTCGCACTCCGAACGGCGTCTCCGGCAATGCGCTTTGATCGGGATGGTCAATCTCTCCTGCACCCTCGGGAAGGAGGTCCTGGCCAAAGAGGTCGTGGACAGACTGCTCCTCGAGCCTCCGCTCGAGGAGTACCGCGCCATCGTTCTCTGGTGGGCGGCGTTGGTTCACACCGATCTGGGGGCCGCCGATGTCGGGCTCGGGCTCCTCGCGCGCTGTGAAGAGGTGGTGCAACCCGGTGACTCGTTGGTGCCCCATATCGACATCGCCCGCTCCCGTGCCTACATCGTGCTCGAAGAGGTCGACAAGGCCCGCGCAGTCGCGAAGCGTGTTCTCGAGAAGAGCCTCGAGGCGGAAGAACCTTACATCTACTTCCCTTTCTTCGGCGCGCTCGTCGATTTCGAAATGCGCCATCAATGCGGCGAGGCGGCCGGGCGCTACTACGAGGAGATGGAGCGCATTTTCGAGCTGCATGCGGATGACATCCAGAGGCTGGTATGGCGCTGGCATCGCGCACGCGGCCTGATGGCGACGCTTCGAGGCGATCATCGTGGTGCGCTCAGGGAGTTTCAGCTCGCCCTCGCTCACGCGATCGAGATCGACAGCAGCTTCGCGCGAGTCTTCTGCCATCACGCGCTGTGGAAGGTCTCCCTGGCCCTGGGGGACAAGGAGTCCGCAGACATCGAGCTCCGCTCGGCGTTGCGTTACGTGCGGACGGTCGACTCGAAGTATCCCGAATTCGATGAGTTGCGGAAGATCGGGGAGATGGACGGCCTCGGACGCGCCTCTCTCAGCGCTTGACCCAATCCCCCATCTCTTGGCGAACGAGACCGGCGAGGAGCGCGATGTGATCCTCACGTCGGCCTAGCGCTGGCAGGTAGCGAAAGCGCCCTCCTCCCTCCGCTTCGAAGAGTTCCTTCCCGCCAATCGCGATCTCCTCGAGCGTCTCGAGGCAGTCGGCTGCGAAACCTGGGCAGATCACATCGACCGAGCCAACGCGCTCCTGGCCCCACTCGCGGAGGAGCTCGTCGGTGTAGGGCTTCACCCACGGCTCGCGTCCGAAGCGCGACTGGAACGCCACCGGGGCTCGCTCCGAGGGCAATCCGAGCGCTTCTCGCAGCAGGCGCCCCGTCTTGCGGCAGAGGCAGGGGTAGGGGTCCCCGGCCCGGAAGTAGCGTTCGGGGATGCCGTGGAAGGAGATCAAGAGGCGATCGGGTTCCCCATCGGCCTGCCAGGTCTCCCGGACGCTCGCGGCGAGAGCGTCGATGTAGGCCTTGTCGTCGTGGTAGCTGTCGACGGTGCGGAGCTCGGGCATCCACGGCCACGTCGCGAAGGCCTCGTTCGCGGCGACGACGTTGCTCGCTGTCGTCGTTCGCGAGTACTGCGGGTAGAGCGGGAGATGCACGATGTGCCGACAGCCTTGCAGGCGCAGTGATTCGGCTGCCTCGGCCAGAGACGGGGATCCGTAGCGCATGCCGAGTGCGACGACGGGCGCCTCGTCACACTCTGCCGCGAGCCGCTCGGCGAGGGCTGCCCGCTGCGCCTCGGAGTCGACGAGGAGCGGGGCACCGTGCTCCGTCCAGACCTTGCGGTAGAGGGCCGCCGAGCGGCGGGGTCGGACACGAAGCACGATGCCGTGGAGGATCGGCCACCACTTCCACCGAGGCAGGTCGATGACCCGCGGATCGCTGAGGAACTGGCGCAAGTAGCGTCGAAGCGCCGCCGGGGTCGGCGCGTCCGGGCTCCCGAGGTTGCTCAGAAGCACCCCGAGCCGGCGAGGGCTACGGTGGGCCATCGTGCTCATGCTCTCCGCGTGGGCGAACGCCACGGCTTCAGGGAGCCGGGTCGCCACCTTCTTCCGCGTTGCCGAACGACTGCAGCGCGAGGTAGTGGGTGCCGAAGCGGCCGATGTTGTCGAGCTGCCGGTCGTACTGGTCGAAGTGCCGCTCCTCGTCGGCGACCAGGCCCTCGAAGAGCTGCTTGGTGATGGCGTCGGCGTGCTCACCGCACTCGAGCGCGGCTCGGTTGTAGTCGCCGATGCTCGTCTGCTCCATCTCCACGGCACGCTCGAGGATCGCCTTGGCGTCGGTGATCTTCTCGACCGGCCCGTTCGCCTCGAGCTCGACCTCGCCCTTGAGGAAGAGGATGCGCTCGGCCAGCGTCTCGATGTGCATCATCTCTTCGATCGCCGTGCGCTTGAACAGCGTGGCGAGAGGGCCGAAACCCTGATCGTCGAGATGGAAGTGGAAGTACATGTACTGATGCACGGCCTGCAGCTCGTCCGCAACGGCCTTGTTGAGGAGCTCGATGCTCTTGCTCCGGTCCATGATCTCGTACCTCGCGGTTAGCCCGGACCATTCATGAGCCGACGCGTCGAGAATCGAGCGACGCCCTCTGGATGCCAAGCCAGAGGGTCGTTACCGGTTCTCGGCTCGAGAGCTCATGGATAGTCCGGGTCAGGCGCCGGGTGGGGCGCGTTCGCTCGTAGTCTAGCGGCGAAACGAAGTCGCCAACACCGCCGCGGAGAGAGTTGCGCCGAAGGACTCACGAGTGGTCCGAGGGGGGAGCGGTGACATGGCGGGGGCAACCTCGGTTAGTATCACCCGAGCCCTTTTGGACGGCGTTCAGCGTATGGCGCGCGCTGCGTCGAAGAGGGGGAGGTTGCCGTGACTGACAGCCGCCCGGGTTCCGGGGGCGCGCACCGGGCTGGAGCGCGCCGGGACGGGCCCACTTCGGTGAGTTTCGTCGAACTCGACGGCGAGGGCCGGATCGTCCGGGCATGCCCCGGCTTGGCGGAGCTCCTCGCACGTCCTTCCGACTCCCTGATCTCGAGTCGCCTCGAAGACTACGTGGCAGAGCCTTCCCGGCCGTTGCTGGACGAAGCGCTCGCCGGGCTCTGGGCGGGAGAGACCGTCGCGGGTCTCACCGTTCGCCTGGAGCGCGCCGACGGCAGTATCGCGCCGGCGCGGGCCTACGGGAGCGCGCTCGAGCTCGCCCGCGGAGGGAGTAGCGCCTGCTTGTTGTTCCACCCCTTGGCGACGAGTGGTGCCTCGCTCGATCTCGCGCGCGACCCGGACTTGCTCGAGCTCGTGCTCGAGTGCGCCGAGCTCGGGCTCTGGGACCAGCGTTTCGACGAAGGGATCGTTCTGCGCGACGCGCGCTGGGCGGAGATGCTCGGCTACGCACCCGGTGAGGTCGGTACCGACTTCGAGTTTTGGCATCGCTCGATTCACCCCGACGACGCCCCTCACGTCAGGCGTCTGGCGACGGAGCACGAGGCGGGGCGCTCCGCAGTGTTCAAGGCCGAGCACCGCTTACGCGCGAAGGATGGCGGTTGGCGCTGGGTGCGGAACTGGGGCCGGATCGTCGAGCGCGACGGGGAAGGGCGTCCCCTGAGGGCTGTCGGGACGCACCTCGACATCTCGGAGGAGAAGAACGCCGAGGAGAGTCGGCGACAGTTGGAGTCGCAGATCCGTGAGGCCCAGAGGGTCCAGTCCCTGCGCGCGCTCGCGGGCGGGGTCGCGCACGACTTCAACAATCTGCTTCAGGCCGTGCTTGGCAACCTCGATCTCGCTCTCGCGGATCTTGGCGCGAAAGACGCCGTGCGGGAGCAAGTCGCCGCGGCGAGCGAGGCCGCATCGCGCGCGGCTCTCCTCACCCAGCAGATGCTCGCCTATTCGGGACGCGGTGCTTTCGTCAAGGAGTTCGTCGATCTGGCGCGGGTCGCGGAGACGCTGAGACTCGAGCTCGAGGAGCGGCTCCCGCCAGGGGTGCGTCTCGAGCTCGACCTGGCGACGGAAGCCGGGAGCGTCGACGCGGACCCCGGGCAGATGAGACAGTTGGTGAACAACCTCGTCGCCAACGCGTGCGATGCGCTCGACGGCATCTCCGGCACGATCGTCGTCCGGGTTCAGCCGGGTCAACGTCTCAATGGAGAGCCCTCGAACATCGTCCTCGAGGTGCAGGACTCCGGTTGCGGCATGAGCCCCGAGGTCCTCGATCGCGCCTTCGATCCCTACTTCACGACGAAGACGGGCGGCGCGGGGCTCGGGCTCTCCGCCGTGTGGGGCATCGCGGTCGCTCACGGAGGCTCGGCGTCGATCGAGAGCGCCAAGGGACGAGGGTGCACGGTGCGGGTGACGCTTCCCGTGCACGCGGCGGAGATCGACCTGCCCGAGCCACGCACGGAGCTTCGGAAGGAGGCGGATCTCGAGCCTCTCCGCCTGACCGTCCTCTTCGTCGATGACGAGCCCTCGGTTCGCCTCGTGGGCAAACGCATGCTCGAAGAACTCGGACACGAGGTCGTCCTTGCGGAGGACGGCGCCGTCGCGTTGCAGATCTACGAGGAGCGGGGTCGCGAGATCGACGTGGTGATCCTCGATCTCAAGATGCCGCGTATGGACGGGCAACAGGCGCTCGCGGCGATCCGCGGTCTCGACCCCGAGGCCCGGGTCGTGATCTCTAGCGGGTACAACCAGCGCGAGGCCATCGAGCTCCTAGGACAGGGACGCGCGGTCCCTTTCTTGCATAAACCCTATCGCATCAAGACGATCGAGAAGCTGCTCCGAGAGCTCTTCAGCGACTGAGCCTCCGCGGCCGAAGAGTTCGGCGCTGCGGTGTCGANNACGGCGTTTAGCTTTCTTCACTTTTCTGGCGTCGTGTACCGCGGTAACTTACTTGTCATTCAGCTCGCTCGGCGCCCCCCAAGCTCCGCGCAGTCCCAGCCTCACGCGTTTCCACCGCTCGACTCGGTGCGTTCGTGCGCGTTCCTGGCGCGGGACCCGGGGCTCCCTTCTGGGGTGAGGTCGATGGGTGCGCGGTGCCGCAGCGAGACGGTCCGGCCGAGCGGCCGGGGGAGGGCTGAACCTTGATGTGGAAGCGCATGATCCTGGCGCTTGGTGTCGTTGCGATCTCTTTCGGAGCGGTGCACGCGGTCGAGTCGTTGTCGGCCGAGCACGAGATGATTCGCGATCGCGTCGTGCGGGAGTACCTGAACTCGTCGACGGAGGGCGCTCGCGTCGTCGCGTCGCCCGTTCCGATCGANNAAGGGCCGGTCGACCCGCCGGCGGAAGCGGTGTGGTTCGTGTTGCTCGACCGGACGCCGGGCGTCCTCGGTTGGCACCCCGTGACGCACCTGTATCTCGACGACGCGCTCGAAGTCATCGAGGAGCGTGCGGCGACCTACTACCCGCGCTTCTATCGGGATGGTGAGCAGATCGATCTCGTGACGCTCGTGAAGTTCCGGGCGAAGCCGGGCGTGGTCCCCGCCGATCGCGAGTTCGCCACCTCTCCCAAGCGGCGCTCGACGACCACGGACTTCGCCTACGACGACTTCTACGCCGTGATCGTCGAGGGGGACATTCCCGCGGGCGCGTCCTACTCCGAGTTCTGGTCGGATCCCGTGCGCATGTACCGCATGCTGCTCGAGTTCGGATACCAGGCTTCGAACGTGCACGTGCTCTACGGCTACGGAAACGACGAAGCCGACTTCGCGTGTGAGTACTACCGGGAGCCCGGGATGGTGGACTTCCCGGCGAACCAGCAGAACGTCCGCGACCTGTTCACGTGGATGAAGGACGGCAACGCCGCACAGGGGATCGAGCAGGTCGACGATCAGGATTTCATCTTCCTGTTCACCTTCGATCACGGTAGCGACATGCCGGGTGACTGCGCCGCGTCGCTCGGCTTGATGGACGGCGCGATGCCGGACTCGGAGTTCGCGAACTACTTCAATCAGATCCCGTACAAACACCGCGGAATCATGATGCAGCAGTGCTTCTCCGGTGGGTTCATCAACGACCTCGAGAACGACACGACCGCGATCTCCACCGCCGCAAACTGCTACGAGTCGGCCTACCAGGCGGACGAGACCGACGACTGCGGAGGCGGCGTCACGGTTCTTTACGGCGAGTGGAACTACTGGTGGATGGCGGCGATGCAGGGCAAGAAGCCCTGGCCGAACTTCGAGCCGGTCGACGCCGACGCGAACGACGACGGCATGGTCAGCTTCCTCGAGGCCCACAACTACGCCGTCGCGAACGACGATCGGACCGAGCACCCGCAGTGGAGCGATCTCGGTGGTATCGGCGACGACATCAGCCTCAACGTCAACTGTCCCGATGCGCCCACCAATCTCGTCGCGACGCCAGTCGGTGAGAATCGTATCGATCTGTCCTGGCTCAGCGTGCCGGACACCGCGGAGTATCGGGTCCTTCGCAGTCTGAGCGCGGGGGGACCCTACGAGGAGATCGGTGTCGTGACGGCGCCGGCGACGAGCTACAGCGACACGCCGGTGTCGGGCGCGGTGACCTACTACTACGTCGTGCGCGCGTTCGAGAACTGCCCCTCCGGCGACTCGAACGAGGCGAGCGCCGTCGCCGCCGGAGCGTGCACCCTCGCGCCGACCTTCGCCGGTCTCGCCAGTGCGCGAAACGCCGAAGAGAACTCCTGCGGCGTCGAGCTCACGTGGAACGCGGCTTCGCCGCTCTGTGCCGGGCCCGCGCGATACAACGTGTACCGCGGCGACGCGCCGTCGTTCCCGCTCGACAGGGCCCACCAGCTCGCCGCGGGTGTCTCGGGGACGAGCTTCGTCGACAAGAGCGCGTTGACGGGTGGCGATGCGGTCTACTACGCCGTGCGTGCGGCGGACGTCTCCAACGCAGCCGAGGAGACGAACGAGCTCCGCCGCTCCGCCGTGCCGACAGGGCCGGCCGAGCTGGGTGTCTGGTCCGACGACGGGGGTGACACCGGCCTGGCGACGCTGACGCTCGAGTCTCCGTGGTCGGTGGCAGACACGGGCGGTCACAACGCGCCCCGTGTCTACACCACCGGTGCCTATGGCAACCGCCTGTGTTCGTCGATGACAACGCCATCGCTTCGAGTCAGCAACGGTGCGGAGCTCCGCTTCGCCGCGAAGTACGACATCGAGACGGCATGGGACGCCGGCGAGGTGCAGATCGCGACTGGGCCGGACTTCGCGGACTGGAGCAAGCTGACGACGGTCAACTACCCGGACGATCTCGACAACACGGGCAACGAGTGCCGCATCCCCGTCGAAACCGGCGGCACGGTGTTCTCGCTCGAGATCGCGGAGCCTTCGTATCCGGCGAGCGACTACGTCGGCTCTCTCGCGGCCTTCGTCGGGCAGGACATCAAGCTGCGCTTCCGCTTCAGCAGCGACGGAGCGGTGACCAAGGCCGGCTGGTGGATCGACGACATCCGCGTCACACAGGCGCTCATCGGCGGTGCGTGCACGAGCGAGGCGGCGGTCAACCCGAAGGAGGTCAGCGGGAGCGGCGCAGCGCCGATGCTCGTCAGCCCGTCCGGAGCGGAACTCGCATTGAGCTTCGATCCCGCGTGTGGCGCGATCGACACCGCCCTCTACTGGGGGAAGACGAGTGCGCCGCTCGGTGGGCTCACGTGGCAGAACTCCGTATGCGGGCTCGGGAATCTCGGCAGCGCCCGCTTCACTCCCGAGTCCGTGGCTGCGGGCGAGTTGCTCTACTTCGTACTCGTCGGCCAGAGTCAGAGTGAAGAGGGTTCGTACGGCCGCGCCCGCGAGCCGGACGGGACGCTGAACGAGAGAGCGGAGGCCGTGGGCGTCGGCTCTTGCGACTACCCGCAGGATCTCAGCGGTAGCTGTCCTTGAGGCCTCGAGCATCTCCGTGGAAGACTTCGCCCCGGCCTTCTGGCCGGGGCGTTTTTCATGCGGGATCGGCCGCCTCGCTCGCGCTGTCTCCGTCGTGCGTGACGAGCTCGCTCGCCAGTTCACCAAGTATTTTCAGTGGGAAGGGTTTGCGGAGGAAACGGGTGATGTCGTCGAGGGGGAGCGAACCCTCGTCGACGGCACCGCCCGTCACGAGCAACGCGGGAAGATCCGGACGTGTGCGTCGCGCCATGCGGAGGAGGTCGACACCACTGAGGTGGGGTAGGTCGATGTCGAGCACGAGGAGGCACAGCGCGGGAAGGTGCTCCTGGAGTAGCTGCTTGCCGCGTGCTCCGTCCTCGGCGCTGAGCAGTGTGAACCCGGCACGTGCGAGCGTGCGCTCCGTCAGGGAGCGGATCTGTTGATTGTCCTCCGCGACGAGAACGAGGCCGCCGCCCTGGCTCGCGGTGCCGTCCGCATCCTCGGGGGCGTCGGCGAGCTCGTCGGGTGCGACGGTGGGGAGCTCGATCGTGAAGCGCGCACCGTGTCCGGGCACCGAGTCGAGACGCAGCGTGCCGCCGTGCTCTTGGACGATACCGTGGACGATCGAGAGCCCGAGTCCCGTCCCCCGGCCCGATGGCTTGGTCGAGAAGAAGGGCTCGAAGATCCTCGTCTTCAACTCTTCGCTGATGCCGGGGCCATCGTCTTCGACCACCAGGCGAGCGACACAGGGTGGTAGCGAGGCGCCGAGCCCCGCCTCTCGAAGCGGTTCGGGGATGCGCTCGAGAGCAACGCGGAGCTTGCCCCGGCCGTTCATCGCGTCGCGCGCATTGATCGCGAGGTTGAGCAGGACCTGTTGGAGTTGGGTCTCGTCGGCGTGGACCCGGAGCGGTCCCGAGCTGGGGGTTTCGACATCGAGATCGATCGTCTGGGGAAGCAGGCGCCTGAGCAGGGAGCAGGCCTTCGGCAGTGCTTCGCAGAGATCGAGCGCGCGTTTGTTCGTTGGCAACTCGCGGCTGAAGGTCAGCAGCGAGCGGGTCATCGTCGTCGCGTGGGCCAGGGCGTTCTCGGTAGTGTCGATGAGGTCGCGCGCTTCGTCGCTCTCCGCGAGGTCCGCGCGCAAGAGCTCGAAGGCTCCGGTGACGACGGTCAGAAGATTGTTGAAGTCGTGGGCCACGCCGCCGGCAAGTTGACCGACTGCCTCCATCTTCTGAGCCTGCAGCAGCGAGCCCTGGAGACGAATGCGCTCTTCCTCGGCCTTGCGGTGCTCGGTGATGTCGGTGATGAAACCCTCGAGCGCCACGAGCTCGTCGCCGTCATAGACCGCGCGGCCTTGCTCCCAGACCCAGCGAGTCTCCCCGGCCTTTGTGCGGATTCGGTAGGTCATGCGAAACGGCGCGTCGGTGAACACGCCGTGTTGCACTTCGTCCCACACCCGGCCGCGGTCCTCCTCCACGAGGAGATCGGCGTACGCGACCTGCGCGTTCTCGACGAGCTCCTCGGCATGGTAGCCGGTCAGCTCCGAGCACCCTTCCGAGACGAACTCCATCGTCCAGTGTTGGTCGTTCCGACAGCGGTAGGCCATACCCGGTAGGTTCGCGAGCAGCGTCTTCAGGCTACGCCGGCTCTCACGGCTCTCGGCCTCGATGGCGCGCTGCTTGCTTAGGTCGTTCACGATGGAGAGGTGCCCGCACTTCCCGTCGCTGCCTGCACTCGTGAGCGGGACGTCGTACCAGCGGCAGTTCAGGATGGTGGAGTCGGCTCGCTCGAGCTCGAGGTTGATCTCGCCGAGCTTCTGCCCTTCCCGGACACGACGCCAGCGCGTTCCGACGAGCTCGTGGAGCTGCGGCGGAATCAGGAGCGCGAGGCCGTCGCGCCCCATCGCCTCCGATGCCGTGAGTCCGAAGACCCGCTCCGCGGCGGGGTTCCAGGCGGCGACGCGGCCGACCGAGTCCCACTCGATCAGCGCCAGAGGCGTGCGCTCGATGTGAGCCGCGAGCCTCGTGACCGCGAACTCTGCGGCGCTTTGCGCGCGTTGGACCTGCACCTCGCGCATTCTCGTGAAGGTGCGCTCCTTCAGCAGCCGCCAGAGGGTGAAGAGAAGGGCGGTCAGCAGCAGCACGACGAGGGACAGGAGGAGCGCGGATGACGTGTCGAACCCCGAGGAGGGGGATGGGGCCGTAAGCGCGAGGTGGGCGCCGCTGGTTGGGAACGAGAAGAGGCCGAGGGTCCAGAGCGGAACGAGTCCAGACATCGTGCACCTCGTGACACCGGAGGTGCTCATCTTACCGCGAACGGAATCGAGTTTCTTGATATACCTCGCTCCCCGAGGTGCCCCGCGAGACCCTCGGGCTCCTAGGGGGCGAGGCGACGGCGGGGCAGGTGAACCCTGAAGGTCGTCCCAGCCTCCTCGTCCGTGCTGAAGTCGATCGTGCCCCCGAGGTAGCGTTCGGTAAGGAGGCGGGCGCCGTAGGTGCCGAGGCCTCGACTTTGCGGAGACTTCGTCGAGAAGACGCGGCGGAAGAGCTGCAGCCGCACTTCCTCCGGCATCGTGGCGGGATTCCACACGAGAAAGGTAACGCGGCGGCCCACGCACAGGCCGAGAGAGACGGCTTCGCCGGGGGATGTTGCTTCGAGCGCGTTCAAGAGGAGATTGCCGAGCACACGTGTGAGCAGAGTCTTGTCCGTGACCACGAAGCGCGCGGAGGGGAACTCTCCGAGCTCGATGCGGCGGTCCTGCGCGGCCGGGTGGCGACGGAAGCGCGCCGCGATT
>NPIG01001417.1_pt1 | contig 12152 bp, 8 predicted proteins | sample 8637441 | NCBI WGS metagenome assembly NPIG01 (sample SAMN07420675, study PRJNA396082) | bioreactor metagenome | isolation source: sample BR6 brine-fed electro-methanogenic bioreactor BR | place: Japan: Kochi | collected 2016-06-14 | reverse complement strand
ATCGTTTCATTTGCGGTGCAACGATTCATCTGCGTGCCAAGAAAGTCACGCGATTACAAAGCAATAATCGTTTCACTTTTTCTGACCGAAGTCTCTTGCATTTATTGGCGGCAAGGCCTCCGGCGTTCCGCCTCACGGCCGATGAGAGGCCCAAAACCCAGCATGCGATTTCCACAGCATCTCCTGTGAATCTGCGAAGCGAATAGCCAGACAGTGAATACTGAGAGAACCCCGACGGTTGCGTACGGCTACACACCCGCAGGAAGAGTATATATAGAGAAACTATCGCAGCATTCTCTGCGAGGGGGACACCAATACTATGAAGCTCACACGCATTGAAGTTTTCAATTTTCGCAAATTGCGGCGCGCCCGTCTGGATATGTCGGACAAGCAGACCCTGCTCGTCGGGGCCAACAACAGCGGCAAAACATCGGCCATGAAGGCGCTGCGCAAATTCCTTAAGGATCGCGGCGGTATCGACACGCGTGATGTGACAGCCTCAAACTGGGCCGCAATTGAACAGATCGCGGGAGCCTGGACACAGGAGGTCGAGGTGGATCTCAGCCCGCTCCTGGCCCAGCTTCCCTTCATTGACGTCTGGCTCCATGCTGACACGTCAGAGCTGCACCATGTCGCGCACCTGATCCCAACACTGACCTGGACTGGTGGCTTGCTGGGCGTGCGCCTACGCTTGGAGCCAAAGAAGGGGGCGGACATCAAGGCGCAGTACCTGGCCGCACGAGAGGCCGCTCAGACGCTGCAACCCGGCGGCGCAACGGCCAAATGGTTCGCGCTTTGGCCACGTGACTTTCGAGAATTTCTAGACAAGCGCCTGAGGGACCTATTCGAGCTTAACGCCCATCTTCTGGATCCCATGAGCTTCACCACGACAGGGCCGGTTGAGCCGCATGCCCTGCCGGCCTTGTCGGAGGGGATCGGTTCGAACCCCTTTGCTGGACTCATCCACATTCGTGAGATCAACGCGCAACGCGGTTTCGCAGACGCAGGGGACAGTAATGGTGACGACGATGAACCGACGAACGCAACTAGCCGCAAGATTGCCAGCCAGATTCAGCCCTATTTCCGTAAACATATCGACCCCGAAAAGGACCCCACGCCGAACGACGTCAAAGCGCTCGAGGCAATCCATGATGCCGAAACCACCTTTAATGCCCGGCTCAAGGATGGTTTCGCTGATGCTATCAAGGAACTGGAAAGTCTCGGCTACCCCGGCGGGCTGAACAATCCGAAACTCTTCATATCCACGCAGATCAAACCGGTTGACGGGCTCGATCACCCGGCTGCGGTGCAATACGATATCTCGGGCGACACTTCCGGGGTGAAGTTGCCTGAAAGCTACAATGGCCTCGGCTTCCAGAACCTGATCTCCATGGTGTTTCAGCTAATGCGTTTCCGGGATGACTGGATGCAAGTAGGCAAGTTCAAATCACAGTTAGTGACCCCAGACGACAAGGGTATCGAACCTCTGCAACTGGTGCTAATCGAGGAACCGGAGGCGCATCTGCATGTTCAGGTACAGCAGGTCTTTATGGCTAGGGCCCACAAGGTGCTGCGCAACCATAAAGATCTGGAGCAGGAGGGCTCGGCCTTTACCACTCAGCTGGTCGTGAGCACCCATTCGGGCCATATTGCACACGCCGCCGCGTTTGAGGAGCTGCGTTACTTCAAGCGCGAGCTGCGAAGTCACGGAGTTGTGCCCACGGCCAGTGTGGCGAATATGACTGGGCTCTTTGGTGCGGACAATGAAACCCATCGCTTCGTGACGCGCTATCTGCTGAGCACACATTTTGATCTATTCTTTGCCGACGCCATCATCGTGATCGAGGGTGCTGCGGAGCGAATTCTGCTGCCGCATCTGATCCAACATCACTACCCTGATTTGGCTGCAGCCTATCTATCCTTTTTAGAGCTGGGGGGCAGTCACGCGCATAGGCTGCGGCCTCTGATCGAGGCGCTGGAGGTGCCGACGCTGATCATCACCGATCTCGACGCGGTGGCAGAGGTCGACAAAGGCGGGAAGGTCGTCAAAGAATCGGTCCAGCCTTCCTGCGGGGCTGCTCAATCCACAGCCAACCACGTGCTAAAGACCTGGCTCCCCAAGCTGGCAGAGATCGATGAGTTGTTAGGCTCTCCCCCCACGGCTCTGTGTCACACGGCCCCTGACCGCCCCATCGCCGTCAGCTATCAAACCCCGCAAAAAGTGACACTTGGCTCGGTGTCCACGAGCGTCACGCCCAGCACCTTCGAGGATGCTCTGGTCCTGACTAACCCGAAAGCCGTGACGGACGCCGCAGGAGCAGAGTTCTCCTGCCTCATGACCCGTGCCTTTGCCAAATCCATCGCTGAGGCTCAGGCCCCTGAAGACCTCGCCAAGGCGCTCTTTGAAAGGTTGGCAAAAAGACCGGAAAAGGCCGCCTTCGCACTGGATCTTCTGTACATCAAAGACATCAAAGTGTTGCGCGCGCCGCCCTATATCAACACCGGCCTTACCTGGCTCGCGGGCCAGCTGAAGGGCGTGGAGGGCGCGGCGTGACAGACGTGACCGACGCTACCCGCGACGCGGACGCTGACGCGACGATTCGCGCGTGCCTGTCCCTTGGTCAGCCGCGCAGCTTCTTTCTCTTTGCCGGGGCGGGATCTGGAAAGACGCGATCTCTCAAGGAGGCACTTGAGGGGTTGGACACACAGACCCTGACCACCTTGCGCAAACACAGCCGCAAGATCGCCGTCATCACCTATACCAACGCCGCCGCAGATGAGATCACACGCCGCGTCAAGGCCGATCCGGTGTTTCAGGTACAGACCATCCACAGCTTCGCTTGGTCGCTCATCGAGGGGCGCAGGGCGGATATTCGGGGCTGGCTAGAGAGCAACCTGCGGACAGAAATTGCCGAGATCCAGGCAGCCCATGCGAAGGGCCGTGCGGGCACCGACGCCCATGACAAACGCGAGAAGAAGATGGCCTCCAAGACGAAGCGTCTGGAGCGCCTGGCTGAAATCCGCGCCTTCACCTATGCGCCCGAGGGGGACAATTTCGGCCGCGATGCGCTGCAACATACCGAAGTCATTGCACTCGCCGCGCATTTCCTGACTGAAAGCGAGACGTTTCAGAACATCGTTCTGGCGCGCTACCCGTTCATCCTGATCGATGAGAGTCAGGACACGATGAAACCACTGATGGAGGCGCTCTTGACCTTCGAGGCGCGCCATCGCGGCCGCATTGCCCTAGGGCTGCTCGGGGACACGATGCAGCGCATTTATACCGATGGTTTGCGCGATCTTGACCAGCGAGTGGGGGATTTTTCGCAACCGGCCAAACAGATGAACCACCGCAGCCGCAAGCGGATCGTGGACCTGGCGAATTCGATCCGGCGCGACGATGATGGCCGCCAGCAGCGGGCGCGCGAAGACAAACCGGGTGGCACCGTGCGCGTCTTTCTTGCACCAAGCGAGGGCACGGATCGCGGAGCCTTTGAAGCCTTCGCTTGTGCGGACATGGCCCGCATCACCGGAGACCCCGCGTGGCAGAACGCGGAGGCGATCAAGACACTTACGATCGAGCGTCACATGGCCGCCGCGCGTCTTGGTTTTAGTGAACTGTTTGAGCCATTGAGCAAACCCGACAAGCTCAAGGACGGGTTTCGCGATGGCACCTTACCTGCTATGCGGCTTTTCACCCACCGGGTCTTGCCTTTGGTGACGGCACAAAGGAATGGGGATGCCTTTGCCGCGATGGCAGTGCTGCGCGACGGCTCACCGCTGGTCGATAAGAGAGGTATCCGGACGGGGCGCGGGGGCCAGGCTTCTGGCCTCGACGCGGCACGGGCGGGCGTTGCGGCGCTGATGACGCTATTTAAGGACGAACCGGATCCGAGTTGTGCCGACGTGTTGGCAGTCGTGGCCGAGCACCGGTTGTTCCCGATCCCTGACCAGCTTCGGCCCTGTTTGCCTGACGACAATCCGGCGGCCCAGGACATGGCCGATATCCTTGCCGAGCTTGATCCCTTGTTTGACGAGCTGGACCTGACCACGCCCGAGGACACACCACCCACTGAACCCACCATCACCGAGGCCTGGACGCAGGCGCTTGATGCCCCGTTTTCCCAGGTGGCGCGCTACCTCGCCTATGTCGAAGATCGCAGCCCCTTTGGCACCCACCAGGGGGTCAAAGGGCTCGAATTTCCCCGGGTCATGGTAATCGCCGACGACGTCCATACTCGCTTCAAGGGCCTTGCTTCTTACGAGACGCTGTTTGGTGTGAAACCCTTGGGCCCAACCGCCCAAAAAAAGGCGGACAATGGCGAGGAAACCACGATCGAGCGCACCCGCCGCTTGCTCTATGTCACTTGCGNNNTCCGAAGCCCCCGATACGATCCGCAGGTTTCTGATCTCCAACCAATGGATGGCCGAGGACGAGGTCGTGATCGCTGCGGCCGACGGGACCTATCAGGATGCTTAAGTGCAGCGCTGAGCTAGAAAAGGCTTTCCTGCTCCGAGTACTCAGAGACAGCATCTTCTTCGAACTCGATACCAGACATAGCACCCAAGTCCTTGACTATCCTGACCAGATGGTGCGCGGTGTTCAGTTCCCGCCAGCCAGTCGCGTCGCCGCAGGTTTCGGTCAGCCCCTTCGCGTTTCGCCAGATCCGGTCGTCCGCGGGGGAGAAACTCCTGCCGCTGTACTCCTTGCTCTCGATGATCTGCTTGCAGACGTCGCGCATCGTCGGCGTGAAGGTTCCTGAGTCGCTGCCCCTTACCACCAAGGTGTGGGACTTGCCGGTGTAGCGCAGGTGCGGCCTCGGCCTTCCGCCGCCCTTCCCCTTCGGAAACATCATTCGCCCGCAATCCGCGCCGAAGTCACCGTAGGCCAGTCGGTCCGGTTGGACGNNGTGCCGCCTGGAAGGTGGTCCACTCTGCCCTGGCGATTAACGTGCGTTCGTTGGCACCGACCGGCAGCTTGTCCGGGTACGCCGACGCTTGATAGACGATCTTGCTCCACCGCGCCGCGCCGTCCAATTGATCGAAGATTTCGCCGATAGCAGGCGCGAAGTCGGCGCCGAGGGGAGCTCCAGTGAAATCTACGAAGAGGACGCAGTGTTCCGGCCGGAGGCCCGCCTTCTTCACCGCCTCGACCAGGGCAGCCGGATCAACCTCCTCGAAGTCTATGTAGATGCCCGTCCTGACGTCGCCGTTCCGAATGAGGGCCTGGCGGGCCGGGTTGGTCAGATCGGCGATCGTCAGGACTGGAAGCAGGCGGGCGTTTACCGCCGTGGCGATGCGGAAGAGCGTAGCCACCCTTTCGTCGCGGAGGGCCGCCGCCGCAAGTTGCGGGTCGAGGAACGCACGCCGGTGGGGCCAGCTCTTTCCGAGGCGCTCCCCCATTATGTGGGCGATTTCGTCCAGCGTGGGCACGCGCCCCTTTTCGGGGTCGGACTCAGTGGGAGGCGGCACCACGAAGCGCGGGCAGACATACCCCTGATAACGGGGGGCCAGCCTGCCGCAGGCCGCGAACTCGCCGGGCTTAGCCCTTAGGGCCGGGTAGTATGGGAGCATCACTCTTTCCTTTCTGGGCTTCGCCCACAAACAGCTTCTTCACGGTGTTCCTCCCGATCTTATTTGTGAACAGGGACCACTCGCCCCGTTCCTTGCGTATCCGCCCGAACACAATCGCCGGATGGATACCTAGCTCGTTGGCNNGACCGCAGCCGACTTCGCAATTCGGGCGGTAGAGCGCCGCCAGCGTTCTTCCGGAATGAGCAAGTTGGAAGCGAAGCGGTTGGCTTCCTCCTCCTGTTCATCGACCGATGTCTCTTGGTCCGTCTGATCGTAGAAGCCTACGGCCAGCCCGGTGGAGAAGTGAAGAGTGACGTGGGCAAGTTCGTGCATCAGCGTGAACCAGAAGTTGTCCACCGTGTCGGTCCTGACGGTCATTCCGATGACCGGTCTCCCATCCACGATGAACGCTGCGCCGTCGATCTTGAGGCCGGGGATCTGTGGCTCCACAATCAATACGATCCCGCGGTGGGCGAGCACTTCCACCGCCCGGAGCGGCCCGCGGGGGTCATTGCTCAGACGGACCAGTTCGGGCATCCACTTGAGTTCAAGCGGCTCATGAACGTCCTCGACGCCCGCGAAAGCGTCACGAGCTCTCGCGGTGACCCTAGCGCGCCAGGCGTGGAGCAAGACGTCTTCGGCGTGATCCACAACGTTGAGGCCAGTTCGGAGAAGCCCTGGGCTTCCAAAATCGATCCGGTTCTCGGCGATGTAACGACGAAGTTCCGCCTCGGTGAAGTCTTCGGCGAACCAGCCGTTCTCGCGCCCATGTTTGAGGATTTTCTTGATCTCGGCCTTCGACACACCGTCGATGACCTTGTCCAGTCCGCGGAGCTCCGGTTGGTCAGGCATGTCAGCCCAAGGCCGGACTCCCAGCAGCGCCGCCACGCGATGATAGTTCTTGAGGCTGATCGGGGCATAACGCTCAGCCTCCCAACGCTGAACCTGTTGTTCCTTTACGCCGAGGCGCCATGCTAGGTCCTTCTGAGAGAAGCCGTTGGCGATCCGCGCTACTATGAGCATCAGGCCAAGGTCGCGGTTAACCAGTTCTTTTAGGGCGGTGGGTCGTTGGGTGTCCTTGGCCTCTTCGTATGCCTCGACCGCTTGGGTCAGGCGCGCGCGCTCGGCCTTCATCATGCGCGAGACTTGAGAAACCACCTCAGGCGGCAGGCCGGCCACAACCGGCTCCATCGCGCGCTCCGAGTGAAGAGCCTCAGAGAGACGAGAAATCCGGGCACGCGTTTCCCGCGCTTCTTTTTCGTTCAGGGTGATTCTGTTCATGGTCATGCCTCAATATACCCAACTTATTTGTTGTGGCCAAGTACCCAACAGATAAGTTGGGTGCAATCGGATTCTGGATGGCCGCGAAACGCTGAGCGCGATCGATTTGGGCGTTACAGTATCGACCATCACACTTGTCATGGGCATATGGTGCTTTCCGTAGAGAACTGGCAGCACCCGACCGCAAGTTTGACGCGGGCCGTTGCTTCCGACGATGCCACGCTCCTCGCGGCCTATGCTGGCGGGTCCACGAGAATCTTAGAGTTCGCTTGGGTCCGTTTCCCCAATAACTCGCTGCTGTGATATCCCAACTTTTCATCGAAAGGCCATATGTGGCCCCGTAATGAGGGATGGGCGCTCCAAGAGGCCACTTGAGGCCTATTGACAAGAATCACCATAAAAGGCCATATACGACCGACATTAGCAAATTATCTGGAGTAATCGGCATCTTGCGGCCTTTAAAGTAAAATGGCGACATCTCAACAAATCGAACAAGAAATCGGGCAACGTCTCGCGCGCTTGCGCCTCGCGCGCAACGTGACCCAAACTGACCTCGCCGAGAAGGCGGGCATCGGAGTACGCACCCTGCGCCGCCTTGAAGCGGGGGACCCTTCGACCCTGGACACCTTTCTTCGCGTCGCCACCGCGCTCGATCTGGAAGAGCCAATACTCTCCGCGTTACCAGAGGGAGACATCAGGCCAATTGAACGCGTCTCGCAGAAGGGGAAGGAGCGCAGGAGAGCGAGTCCTGTATCCGAACGCTCCAGAAAATCAACATGGACCTGGGGTGATGACGTAGATGACTGACGCGAGCATAGTATTGTGGGGTCGGCGCATTGGTGCTGTGAGTTGGGATGAGGCACGCGCACTCGGCATCTTTCAATACGATCCGGCCTTTGTGGGCGCGGGTATTGAGGTCGCGCCCCTGAAGATGCCAGTTCGGGAAGCACCCTACGAGTTTCCCGCCCTTCCGAAAGAAACGTTCAAAGGGTTGCCCGGCATGTTGGCCGACGCGTTGCCAGACAAGTTCGGCAACCGGCTGATCGATGCGTGGCTTGCGGAAACGGGGCGAAGCGTGGACCGGTTCAGCCCCGTGGATCGGCTTTGTTACATCGGTAACCGCGGGATCGGGGCACTGGAGTTCGAGCCGACGGTCCGCAAGGCGACCCGGTCAAAAAAACTCGAAGTGGCCCAGTTGGTGGATCTGGCAAACAGGGTACTAAGCGAGCGTGAGAACCTTGCAGGTAGGCTGGGGGGTGAAGACGACGCCGAGGCGCTGGAAGATATCTTGAGCGTCGGGACCTCGGCGGGTGGCGCGCGCGCCAAGGCTGTACTCGCCTGGAACCGAGACACCGGTGAGTTCAGGTCAGGGCAAGTCAAAGTCGACGAGGGGTACGAGCATTGGCTCTTGAAGTTCGACGGAGTGTCCAACAACCGCGACAAAGAGCTCGCCGACCCGCAAGGCTTTGGAAAGATCGAGTACGCATATTACCTGATGGCGACCGAAGCGGGCATCGACATGTCGGAATGCAGGCTCCACCACGAGGGCGGCCGAAGCCACTTCATGACACGTCGGTTCGACCGGGACGAACGGGGGCGAAAGCGCCACATGCAATCGCTAGGCGCGATGCAGCATTTCGATTTCAACGACCCGGCATCCTATTCCTACGAGCAGGCCGTCTTGACAATCAGGGATCTTGGGCTCGGGATGGACGTCGTAGAACAGCAGTACAAGCGTGCGGTCTTCAACGTTGTCGCCCGCAACCAGGATGACCACGTCAAGAATATTTCCTTCCTCATGGACCGGTCCGGAGCCTGGCGACTGTCTCCCGCCTATGACGTGGCCTATTCCTACAATCCTTCTGGCTCATGGACCCGCGATCACCAGATGAGCTTGGCGGGAAAGCGAAACGATTTTACCCATGGCGACCTCATGGTACTTGCTTCGAACGTGGGGCTGAAATCCAACAAGGCGAACCAGGCAATCGAGGACATTGTGGACGCGGTCGCGAAGTGGCAAGAGTTCGCTGAGCAGGCGGGTGTCGAGCATTCTGATATGAGCCGCATCGAGAAAACCTTTCGCATGAATTTGCGTGGCTAGTGGCGCAAGGATGCCCGATACCGGTTGCCCTGGAATCCGTCGTGGATCATGTTTTCCATCGCGCGCAGTTGGTGCGCGTTAGGTGTTTAGTCCCGGCATCTGGTGGATCGGGTCGAGGATGAAACGATCCGGCTCTGATGTCCAGACCTTGCAGATGTATTCGTANNTCTGTCTGGCTCGGATGTCCAGATCTTGCAGATGTATTCGTAGGGCGTGAGGCCACCGAGGGTCATGAGCCTGCGCGCGAAGTTGTAGGCTGCCATGAAGTCTGCGAGATGCGCCTCCAATTGGTCATGGTTGTTGTAATGGAATCGCTTGACCGTCGCGTCCTTGATGGTGCGATTCATTCGCTCCACCTGACCGTTGGTCCACGGATGGTTTGGCTTGGTGAGGCGGTGCTCGATGCTGTTGGCTTCGCAGATCATGTCGAAGCGCATCGGCCTTGAATAGGCGGTGTTGCGATTGCGCGGTTGCTCTGCGAACTGAATGCCGTTGTCGGTGAGAATTGTGTGGACCTGATAGGGCACGGCCTCGAGCATTTGCTGTAGGAACTCCCAAGCGGTCTTGCGGTCTGCCTTCTCTACGAGTTGGGTGACTGCGAACTTACTGGTCCGGTCAATACCGACGAACAGGTAGAGCTTGCCTTCAGCAGTCTGAACCTCGGCGATGTCGATATGGAAGAAGCCGATGGGGTATCGTTTGAACTTCTGGCGCTTTGGCTTGTTGCCCTCGACATCAGGCAGCCGGGAAATGCCGTGTCGCTGCAGACACCGATGCAGCGCCGAACGCGTCAAATGCGGAATCGTTGGTTGAAGGGCATAAAGACAATCGTCCAGCGGCAACAAGGTGTGCCGTCTGAATGCGACGATTGTCGCCTCCTCTGCTTCGGACAAGACCGTTGACCGGGGCTCTTTCGGCCCAGTCTTCAAATCCTCGACAGTCTGGCGTTTACGCCACTTCGCCACTGTTTTTGGATTGATGCCGAGCCTCCTGGCTCAGTTGCGCGAGCGAAGCTTGCGATCGCTGTATTGCAGCTCTGACGGCGTGCGTGGTCGTGGCGCTCCCATGACGAACTTGTCCCATAATGCTTCCTTCCATTCCTGCGAAAGGATCGCACCATCAAACCTTGGGATCAAACACCTAAGGGAAGCCCTATTAGGCATGCTGCCAAAATTCAAATTACATTGCACTCACGACTATCAGTTTTACATACTTGCGAACATCGATCGGGATGCAGGAGGGCACCACCACCGAACTGCGCTAAGTGGCGGCGGCCAAATTGAGGAACAAAGACATGTTCAATAGCAACTGATAGCTATTGTGATGTATCAAAGAAAAACCGCATCTTTCGCGGAAACACGGACGGAATATGATGCGCCTCCTCGTTTCAGCTGACATTCATCTTGGATCACCCATCCGATCCGTGGCGCTACGGAACCCCGATCTTGGCGACCGGCTGAAACAGGCCAGCCGCGACACCTTTGCCGAGATCATCGACCTGGCGATTTCGGAGCAGGTCGATGCTTTGGTGCTGGCGGGCGACATCTTTGACAATGGTTACCCGGATTTGAAAGCCCGGGCCTTCCTGATTTCCCAGTTGGCGCGTGCTTCCGAAGCTGGTGTGCCCACGGTGCTGATCAGGGGTAACCACGATGCGCTGTTAGATCACAAGGCGCATGGAGATTTGGGGCCGAATGTCCATGTTCTGCATAATGGTGCACCGACGGTCGAGATCGGTGGCACGGCTTTCCATGGCCTCTCCTTTGATGCGGCACATGTGGCAAAGAGCTTTCTTCCCGATTATCCGCGACCGGTGCCGGGCAAGCGCAACGTCGGGCTGATGCATACCTCGCTTGACGGTGCTCAGGGTCATGATCCCTATGCACCCTGCGCCGAACGGGACCTGATGGCGTATGGGTACGATCTCTGGTGCCTCGGGCATATACACGCACCCTTCGAGCGTGTCGACGGACCGGTACTGGCGGTCATGCCCGGTATCCCGCAGCCGCGCCATTTTGGTGAGCGCAACGGTGGCANNGTGATTGTTTCGGTGGGCGAGGGCACGCCGGAATTCGAACGCCGCGCCATTGGTCACCTTGGCTTTTCCGAATGTGCGCTGGATTTGAGCGCCTGTGCTGACCAACAGGAGGTCTTGCGCAGCTTTCGCGACACATTGATGTCCGCGCAAGTGCCGGGACGCGATATGGCGGTGCGCCTGCACGTCACCTCGGATCGCCACGGGACAGAACTGGTGACGGAACTGGCGGCCGAAGTGCTGGATAGCATCGACGGTGTATTCCTCGACAAGGTCAAATCTGCTCCGCCGCCCCGCAAACCGGGAGCCGAGACTGACGATCTCGTTCGCCTCATGCAGGACGAACTGACCGAAGACGGCTTTCGGCAGGCCGCTCTGCAACAGCTCGAAGAACTACGCCTCGCCCTGCCATCAGAAATCATGGACGAGCTGGATGAGAGCGGGCTGGATGCACTACTGGAGGAAGCGATAGCGGAAGTTTCTCTGACGTTGCACGCGGGGGCTTTGCAATGAGGCTGAACCGGTTAGACCTGATCCGCTATGGCCGTTTCAAAGACGCCGAGATTGTATTTCCAAGGCCTGTCGAAGGCGTCCCCGATGTGACGGTGATTTTTGGTCCAAACGAGGCGGGCAAGTCCACGGCCTATCATGCCTTTCTGGAATTGCTTTTCGGGTTTAAAGGCGGGGCACATCCTTATGCCTTCAAGTTTGAGCGAAGTGATCTTTTGGTGGGGGCAGAACTTGACCTGCCCGGGCGCGGGACCATGGCCTTGCACCGTAACAGCAAGAGGACGCAATCACTGTTGGACGCGCAGGACCGCCCAATAAACGAGGCGGTCCTGTCGGGTGCTTTGCACGGCCTATCGCGAGAGACTTATGAGGAACGGTTTTCGCTCAACGAGAAGGGCTTGCGCGAGGGCGGCGAACGGATCGCCGGGGCGCAGGGAGACCTTGGGCAACTTCTGCATGCGGGTCTTTCTGGCCTGACGGGCATGGCGCAAACGCTAGACGCCCTGGCGGAGCGAGCCGACAAATTTCATAAGAAACGAGGCCGGGGCAACATTCTGAAAACCGGTAGCGATCGCCTGAAAGAGATTGGCCGCGAAATGCGGGCTGATCGCCTGACGAGAGACCGAGAGCGCGCCCTGCGTCATGACCGTG
>NPIG01001467.1_pt1 | contig 12160 bp, 6 predicted proteins | sample 8637441 | NCBI WGS metagenome assembly NPIG01 (sample SAMN07420675, study PRJNA396082) | bioreactor metagenome | isolation source: sample BR6 brine-fed electro-methanogenic bioreactor BR | place: Japan: Kochi | collected 2016-06-14 | reverse complement strand
ACATGACGCTGAGCAAACGGTTCAGGTCCTCTTCAGAGACCTTGTACTCGTCGCCGGTAATCTCGGCAAAGCCCGGCGAGGCCACGCGCTCGGGCAAATCGACCCAGCGCACGGCAAAGCGAAACTGCTCGACGGGCTGCGGACGGGCCGCGCGCGCCAGGTGGGCGGCCGCGAGTGCGGCCCGGCGGCCGTAGTTCTCGGCCATTTCCCAGCGGCTGCCACCCGTGTAACCGGCGGGCGACACATCGCCCTCGGCCCCGTTGGTGTACATGCAGGTGACGCCGGGGAGCAGGTCTTCGACCGTGCGCTGCATGACGCCGGCCCAGCCGCCGGACATGAGCATGATGTCCGCGGTCATGATGGTGCCGTGCGCCGTGTAGTTCACCAGCACGGCGTAGGGGCGGCCGTCGGGTGTGTCAAGACGCAGCACGGTCATATCGGGATCGACCGGGGCGCTGCTGTGCCGGCGGTTCCGGTTCATGTCGGGCAGTGCGGCAACCGCCGCGCCGGCATGGACCGGGCGCTGCGCGGCCGCGGCTTCGCGCAGGGCGCGCGCGACACGTTCGGCGGTGAACTCGAGAATCGCCTCGTCGAACACGCCGATATGCGGGTTGCCGGCGATGTTGCGCCGGTCCATCGACATGCCCTCGATGCCCGCGTGGGTGTGGCTTGCCGAGAACATGACCCGTTCGGAGCTGAGCCCGGCCACTTTGGCGCGGGCCACCGCTTCCTCCACGAGGCAGCGGGGCACGTGCCCGACATCCAGGGTGACGAGCGCGGAGCGTTCGCCCTGCCAGTCCAGCACCAGGGCTTTGGCGTAGAGCGTGTCGTGCACGCCTTCGGCCGGCTTGCCCGCGCGTTCCCCGTAGCCGCTCAATTGCGTCGGCAACCCCTCTTCGCTCGGCGTGATACTGCTGCGCGCGAGCCCTGCTTCGAGTTCACTCATGGCGCTTTCTCCCGCTTTGCCGGCGCCCTCCGCACGCAAAACATGAGCGACGCCTTGCGACGCCGCCCATGGTAGCAGAACTATTGTGTATTGTCGCTACTCGACCACAAACCCCGCCCGGCCCGAGATGGCCGACTGGGCTGTGCGCACCGAGGTCAGGAGGGTGTATTGCCCGGGCTGCAGATTGGTCGGCAGCCGGAACTGCTGCGCGCTGACCCAGGTGCCGTCGTCACGGGTGAAGTTCTGGGTGGACAGGTCAGCAATCACCTGGTCGCCCCGAAGCAGCGTGCGTTGTTCCGTGACCTGCACCCCGGCGGTGCCCAGCAGCGCGTACTGAATTGTGCTCTCAATCATCTCGCCCGGGCGCGCGCGCGGCGGCAGGACCTCGGCCCGCTCGAAACGCAGCATTTCGCCTTGCGCCGGCTGGTAGTTGTATTCCTGCGCGGTCTGTTCCCGGCTCTTGGCCCGTTTGGCCTTGATGTCATGGGCAATGAGCCCGGTGATCCCGCCCACGGCCGCGCCGATGGCGGCGCCTTCGAGGGCATGGCCACTCTGGTGCCCGATGATGGCGCCGGTGGCGGCCCCCAGTCCGGCGCCCAACCCACCGGCCTGGCCGTAGGTCTCGCAACCGGTCATGGCCAATGCCAGACAAACTGCTGTAACACCCGCCAATACTCGTGTTGAAGCACTCATGTGCCGCTCCTTTCCTGGAGTTTCTTGTAAGTTCCTTCGGTTACTCTACGCTCAGCATGCTCCGGCATTACAGGCGTTCTCCCGGCCGAGACGCCCACGTGCGGCAGCGTCTGGGCACGACTGACTACCGAAACGAGTTGCACCTTTTCAGTATTTCAGATTCGTGGTTGACCTGGCAAGTATCGCACTACAGGACGACGTCTTGTAAAGATTATTCACGGTTTCTGCCCGCGCCTTAGGTTAAGCCCTTCACTTTCGCTATAATACGGGTCCGGGAACACAAGGAAACACCGTGCGTACCCTGAATCGCTACATACTCCGACAGGTCTGGACCCCTGCCCTGATGGCGGCGGTGGTCATCAGTTTCCTGGTGGTGGCGGGCGCCGTGCAGGAACAGCTCGAACTGCTCCGGGAGCAACTTCCCATCGTCCAGGTTTCGCTGGGCGACATCTCCTGGATGTCGATATACGCGCTGCCCACGCTGGTCGGCTATATATTCCCGGTCACGCTGCTGGTCGGCATCATGCTGACTTTCGGCCGAATGGCGCAGCAGGACGAAATCACGGCCATGAAAGCGGCCGGCATTCCACTGAAACGGGTCGTGGCGCCCATCGTGATGACGGGCGCGGTGCTCAGCGGCGTGTGCTTCCTCGCCCTGGACCAGGGCCAGACCTGGGCGTACCGCGAACTCAAGCGGCTTGTGAGGCACGACCTGCCGCTGCGCATGACCCTCGATGTGCTTCCCACCGGCGTTATGCACCAGTACGGCGAATGGCAGGTCTACATTGGCCGCAAGGCGCCCGACGGCAGCCTGCACAACATCGTGGTGCTGCTGCCCCGCGAGGACGGCGAAGCGACCGCCTTTTACGCGGACAGCGCCGCGCTGGTCAGCGAGGGCGGGAACTCGAAACTCGTCATGCGCCAGGGCTACTACATCGAGCCGTCGAAGCCGGGCGAGCCGGTGAGCCGCGGCCGGTTCGAGACCTTGACCCGAACGGTGCCCCGCCTGGCCTCGATGGAAAAGGAGTCCCGGCAGGCGTTGACCCTGTCCGAATTGATTCGCTCGCAGGCCGGACTGGCGCAGTTGTACGCGGAGACGGAAGCGCTCGCCTACGCGGCCGAGTTACGCAAGCAACGCATTGAAATCGCGGAACGCCTGGCCTTTCCGCTGATGTGCCTCGCGGTGAGCATGGTGGCGGCGCCTGTGGGGGCGCGCACCAGGCGGGCGGGCCGCGCCTACACCTTTGTGGCGGGGCTTGTGATCATTGGCGCCTATTTCCTGCTGCGCAAGCTGGTGGAGCCGCCCTTCATCCCCACGTTGCCCGTGGCGGTGGCTCTGGCGCAGATTCCCAACCTGGCGCTGTGCTCGGCGGGTGCGGCGCTGATCTGGCGGGTGGACCGGGTATGACGCTGCTTGACCGATATCTCAGCCGGCGGCTTGTCGCCACCCTGTTCAAGATTCTGCTCGCCCTGGTGCTGCTGTTCATCGTCATCGACCTGCTTACGCACCGCCAGGATGACATCGGCAAGTACCAGGTTCCAGCGCGCGTCGTGTCGCTCTATTACCTGACGTATGTGCCGGTCATCCTCTTTGAGTATCAGGCCGCGGCGCTCGCCATGCTGGTGGCGGGGCTGATGGTGCTCGGGCGCGCGGCGCAGGATCGCGAGGTGACGGCGGCGCTCGCGGGCGGCGTAAGCCTGCGCCGGCTGGTGCGGATGCCCGTGCTCATCGCCTTATTGCTTGCGTTGACCGCGTTTGCGGCGGAGCAGACGCTGGGCATCCGGGCGGCGGCCGTGTCCGAACGCATCGAAGACGAGTATTTTACGCGTTTCTCCGCGGACGCGCGCGGCGGCATCAGTTGGACCAACCTCAGCGGCGGCTGGACCTGCCACGTGCTCAAGTTCAACCGTGACGCGCTGACCGGCCAGGATGTGTTCATCCATTCCATGAAGCCGGAACTGGTGCGCGAAATCCGTGCGCACCGGATGTACTGGGAGCCCGGCCAGCGCCAGTGGATTCTCGAGGACGGGCGCAGCTTCACCCTCTACCCGGATGCGGAAATGCGGCAGCAGGTCGAACAGATTAACCAGGCGCCGGCGCCCTTTGACGAGCCGCCGGAACAGTTGTTCGCGCTCGAGCAGCCCGCAAGCACCAAGAGCGCCTGGGAATTGCGGCGTGACCTGCGCCAGGCCGCGCGGCTCGGCCTGCCCGTGGCGCGGCATTGGGTCGACTATTATGTGAAGTTCGCCCGGCCCGCGCTGTGCTTCGTCATGGTCTGGCTGGCCATCCCCTTTGCCATCCGCCTGCGGCGCGGCGGCATTGCCATCGGCTTCGGGGTGAGCATCGGCATCGCGCTGGCCTATATGCTGCTGTTCTTCGCCGGAATCGGCCTCGGCCATCTCGGCAAACTGCCGCCGGTGGCGGCGGCATGGCTGGCAAACGCCGTGTTTCTGGCGTTCGGCATGTGGCTGTTCCACCGCACGCCGACCTGACCGGTCCCGCGAAGGCGCCGCACTCAGTTGCGCTTGGACAGGACGTCCTTCTCATACCGCCGGACATCGTTCATCCACGCGAGCCCCGCGGGCACGCCCTGCTTGAGGCAGTAGTAATTCCACAGCGCGCCGTAGGGAAGCGACTTGACGCCTTCGAGCATGGCGAGGCGCGCAGTGTAATCACCCTCGGCTTCCAGCGCCGCCAACCGGGCCGTGGGCTCGGCGAGCGCCATCAGCAACGCCACAATCATTGCGCGTGTGCCCGTTACCCAGGCGGCAATCCGGTTGATGCTCGCGTCGAAGAAATCGAGCCCGATGTGCACGCGGCCGAGAAAATCGTGCCGCACAATCTCCTGCGCTATGGCCCGCAATTCGTCGGAGAGGGTCACCACGTGGTCGCTGTCCCAGCGCACGCCGCGGCTGACGTGCAGCAGGATCTCGTCGAGGTACAGCAGCACAGAAGAAATCTTGTCGGATATGACCTCGGTGGGATGGAAGTGGCCCGCATCGAGGCACAGGAGCTTGTTTCGTGACACGGCGTAGCCGAGGTAGAACTCGTGCGATCCCACCACGCAGCTTTCCGAACCGATGCCGAAGAGCTTTGACTCCACAGCGTCGAGATTATGCGCGGGGTCGATGCTCTCCGCGAACACGGCGTCGAGGGATTCCGCCAGCAGCTGGCGCGGGCCCAGCCGGTCTACCGGCGTGTCCTTGAATCCGTCGGGTATCCACATATTGGTCACGCAGGGCGAACCGAGCGCGCTGCCAATGGCCGCGCCAATCCTGCGGCAGGCGATGCAATGGTCTATCCAGAACTTGCGCACGCCGGCGTCGGCGCTCGAAAGCGTGAACCCGCTGTCCGCCATGGGGTGTGCAAAGCAGGTGGGGTTGAAATCCATGCCCAGGCCAAGGCTTTTCGCCCAGTCAATCCAGGTCTGGAAATGCGCGGGCTCCAGGGCGTCGCGGTCAACCTGTTTTCCGCCGGTTTCCGCGTACATGGCGTGCAGATTGAAGCGATGTGTCCCGGGAATCAGGGCCAGCGCCTTTTCGGCGTCGGCGCGCAATTCCCCGGGCGTGCGCGCCTTGCCCGGATAGTTGCCCGTTGCCTGAATGCCGCCGCCATCCGAAGCTTGCAGGTTTTCGAACCCGCCCACGTCATCCCCCTGCCAGCAGTGCAGCGACACGGGCACGGCGGCGAGCCGTTCGAGCGCCGCGTCGGCGTCCACGCCGTGGGCGGCGAACACTTCGCGCGCATCACGATAGGCAGTCTCAATTTGTGCGTCGGTCAATGTGGGGAACATGCTTCTCTCCCTTGGCAATGCGCTGAAAACAGGCGGCCCTTGAGGCGCTGCGTTGCGCTGAACCGAATATGGGGGACAATGAAAGCATATTTTCGGGCGCTTCGGCAAGACCGGCCCCCACGCAGTTTGACAGACACACCGCAAGTGCGGATGATATGGATCATATGCGCGCAGGAACATGCACTTGGGGGTTCCCACAGGCGTACGTTGGTGGTGGCGTGGCGGCAACAATGAAAGGAAAAGTGCACCATGGGCAAGGTGGCGAGGTCGGTAGCCGATTTCCTGAAGTCGCACAAGGAAGAGGTGCTCGAGAAGCTGAACGCCGCCATCGCATCTGAACACAAGGCCCACGCGGAGAGCTACCTGCTGCCTTGGCTGGAAGCGCACCTGGCGGCCGCGGAGGGGCGTCAACCGGACCGCACGAACCAGTGGGTTTCCCTACTGGTGGAAAACCTCGAAGACTCGGATGCCGGACCGTCTGAAGCCGTCCAGTATGTGCATGCTTTTCGCAAGATTCTGTGGGAACTCTGCCGGGGCCGGATGAACGACGTGAGCGAGGCCGACCTGGCGCTGTGGCTTACCGAGCAGGCCGAACGCTATCAGGCGCGCATCGCCGACCACTACGTGCAGCGGATACGCGAAGCCAGTGCCAGCGAACGCCGGCGCCTGCGCGCTATGGCGGAGACGCTGGATGACCCCTTCATCACGGTTGACGTCGATTGCCGGGTGACTATGGCCAACACCACCTTTTCCCAGGTCATCGACATTCCGAATCAGGATGCCATGGGACAGGACTTCCTGAAGTTTCTTGACGAGGACATTGCGCAGGAAATCCGGCGCGCCGTGCGCCACAAGAGTCCCACCCCCCGCAGTTTCACAGGCGGTCTGCGCAACCGGCGCGGCCAGGCCGATGCCGCACGCTTTCAGGTCCAGCCGCTCTTCGATGATTCCGGGCTGCGTGACGGCGCCGCAGTGCTCATGGAACTGCGCAACACCGCCCGGCTCGGTCCCGATGAGTACCTGAACCACATCAACACGTCCATCATCGCGCTGATTCCGAATCCGACACAGGTCATCAATCGCAACGGCCGGGTGGTCTTCCGCAACGCTTCATGCCGGCCGGAGTCCCTGGGAGTGGACCCGGCCTCGCCCATATGCTGCAAGCTGCTTCCCAAGGAAGCGGGAGACGCCTGCCCCTGCAGCATGGTGTTTGAAACGGGCATGCCCTACATGGAGGAGCGGGAGGTCGGCTCGGGCGACGAGAAACGGTGGTTCCGTGTCGTGCTGTTTCCGCTGCGCCCGCTTGAGGGCCCCGTGGAGCGGGTGGTCTGCTCATTGCGCGATATCACGCAGCAAAGGAAGCGCGTGTCCATGCTCGAGCGCCAGGTGCTGCAGCACCAGCGCAACTCCCTCACCTCGCAACTCGCGGTGACGGTGGCGCACCAGCTGCGCAACCCGCTCAGTGTCATGGTCGGTTTCGCCGAAATGCTGGAAAAGGGCCTGCCCCCCGAGCAGGTGCCCAATGCCGTGGACCGGTTGCTGCGGAATTCCATCCGCTGTAAAGAAATCGTGGAGGACCTGCTGGAGTTTGGCCAGGGATTCCCCGGCGAGCGCATCGCGACGGACCTCAACGGGCTTGTGCGCGAACTGGTGCAGCCGGCCTTTGTGCCGGGGCGGGACGTGCGGGTCGACTGGCGGCTTGAAAATGAGCCGCTCCTTGTGGAGTGCATTCCCAATCAGCTCGCCCAGGTATTGTTGAGTCTGCTGGAGAACGCGGTTCAGGCCGCGGAGAAGGCCGTCTGTTTCATGGTGGAGCGCGAAGGTGAATACGCGCGGCTCCGCGTGTGTGACGACGGTCCCGGCGTGCCGCCGGCATTGCGCGAGCAAATCTTCGAACCCTTCTTCACCACGCAGCGCGACCGCGGCGCCGTGGGCCTGGGGCTGAGCCTTTCGCAGGCCGTGCTCGAAGAATATGGCGGCAATATCCGCCTTGAGGACATGGATTCTCCGCAGTGGAACACCTGTTTTGTCGCCGAACTGCCCCGGCTGCAGACGCTTGCGCACGCAAGCTCTCTGGACCGCAGCGAACCGCCGGAGAAGCGCAATCGCCACATTCTCGTCGTTGACGATGAATCCGACCTTATCGAGATGCTGGCCATGCTTCTGGAGATGGAAGGGTACACCGTGGCCACCTGCCAGACCGCACATCTGGCAATGGACCAGTTGCACCACGAGACCTTCGACGCGGTCGTGCTCGATGTGCAACTCCCAGGGGACATGAACGGCCCCCAGTTCTACGAGTACCTGGCCAGCCAGGTGCCCCTCCTGGCGGAGCGCACCCTGTTTATCACCGCCGACACCATGAGCTATGAGACGCGCCGGTTCCTCGAGCGCACCCAGCGCCCCAGCATGGAGAAGCCCTTCCGTGTGGACGAGTTCCTGGCGGCCATCGAGGAACTCCTCGCGGAAGAATCCAAGGATGCCAGAACCCGCTTGTGAGTTTGGTCAAATTAACACAATATAGGGCCTGCGCTGCTTGACAGCCCCCTAGATATAGCGTAGACTATGGGCACGACAGGACCGGGCGGGTCCATCGGGGCGCGCCGGGTCAGGGCATCGTTCTCTCCACGGAACGTGTCCGCAGATACTTGCAGTCGCGGCGTTTGGTATGCGCACGACCTTCTGGGAACAACACCGCGAATACAGGGAGCCACGATGGAGAAACGCCACTGTCTGACCGTGTGTCCTGTACTGAAACGCATCTGCACGCCCGTGCTCATGGCCACCGTGGTTTCCACGCTGCTGGTCACCGGATGCAGCACCACGGGAACGGACCGGGAAGTGAGCCACTTCCAGCCGCTTCCCCAGGCGCGTGTCGGCGCTTCCGAACTCGACCCCGTCTCACCGCGGCCCGTGACCGACCTGCTCCGAGACGCCGACAAGGCCTTCCAGGACGCGAACGAGGCGCAGGAACGCAACGACCATGAGGCGGCGCTGCGCCACTACACCCTCATGCTGGAATTGCTGATTGAAGCCGACCTGGACCCCGCCATCTTCTATTCACTGCGGGAGGAGTTCGGCAGTATTCTCGACTCGACCACGCAGCAGGCGCGGCTCTATGAGCGCCACCGTCCGTCGGTGACCGGCGACAGTTTCCATCCGTCGTCGGGGTTCAGCGAGATCAACGTGCCGTGGCCGCTCCCCGAACGTGTGCTCGCCGAGATCGAGGAGGTGCAGACGCGCTACCCCAAGAACTTCCAGGCCGGCCTGGACCGCAGCTTCCGCTACATGCCTTTCATCCGGCAAGAGCTCGAGAAGGCCGGCATGCCCACCGAACTGGTGTGGGTCGCCATGGTCGAGAGCATGTTCACCCCGAAGATCGTCTCCCGCGCGGGCGCCGGCGGCATGTGGCAGTTCATGCGCGCCACCGGCCAGCGCTACAACCTGCGCATCGACAGCTATGTGGACGAGCGCTACAACTGGCAGAGTTCGACCCGGGCCGCCATAGGCTATCTCAAGGACCTGAACGAGTATTTCGACGGGGACTGGGCGCTGGCCATCACCGCGTACAATATGGGCGAGGGCGGCCTCGAACGCGCCATCGCCTCGAACGGCGGCGAACGGAACTTCTGGCAGCTTATCGAAACGCCGCCGGCGTCCAATCGCATCCGCCTGGAAACAAAGAAGTACTACCCGCGGTTTCTCGCCTATCTCATCATCACCAGCAGCCCGGAACGCTACGGATTCAAGGTGAATCCGCTTCCGGCGGAGGACACGGTGCGCACGCCAGTAAAGGGCATGTACGCGCTCGACGAGCTTGACGAGGCGTTGGGGTATCCGCGCGGCACGCTGGCTGCATGCAATCCGGACCTGTTGCGCGAAGTGACGCCGCCGTCGGGCGAGTACCGGGTCGCGGTGCCCGCAAAGGACCAGCGGCGTTTTCTTGCCGCCCTCAAAGAGGTATCACAGATTAAGTACGGCGATTCCACGCACAAGGTGCGGCGCGGGGAGACCATTTCCCAGATCGCTTCGCGGTACGGGGTCTCCCAGTCGGAGTTGATGCGGCTTAACGGCGTGCGCTCGGCCCGTTCCCTGCAAGTCAACCAGGAACTGCGCATCCCCGGCTTCACCCACGGCGTTGGCGGCGGGACGGTGCCGGCCCGGGCCGACGGCATACACACCGTCAAGCGGGGCGACACACTCAGCGGTATCGCCCGCGCCTACGGCGTCAACGTCTCCGACCTGCAGCGCTGGAACAACATGGGCGGGCGTTCCACCATTCGCGTCGGCCAGCGGCTGCAGATAGCGAAGGACACGGGCACGTCCGTCGCGCCCGCGCCCGGGAAGGCGCGCTACCATGAGGTGCGCGCCGGAGAATACCCCGCGAAAATCGCCCGGGCCTACGATATCGACCTCGACGAATTGCTGGTTTGGAACGGGCTGTCCAAGCGTTCGACCATCCGCGTGGGTGACCGGTTGATTGTCGGCAGGGCAAGCGGCGAAGAGCCGGTTCCGGCCGCCGCCGAAGGTGGTGAAAGCGCAGAGAGCGGCGCCAACGGCAGCAAGGTCACCCATGTGGTCCAGCGCGGCGACACGGCCTCGGTCATCGCCGAAAAGTACGGCGTCAACCTTGCCGATTTCCTGCAGTGGAACGGGCTTACGAAGCGCTCCGTCCTACACCCCGGCGACGAGTACATTCTCTATACCGACGGCGCTGCGCCGGAGTCCGAGATACGCACGGCATCGGCCAAAGAGACCCAGGAGGGCGAGAAGGTCATTCACGTGGTGAGCCGCGGCCACAACCCCACGACGATAGCCCGGCGGTACGGGGTGCGGTTGACGGACTTGTTCAAGTGGAACAACTGGACCAAGACCCCGGTTTTGCACGTTGGCGACAAGGTCGTGGTCTACAAGAAATAGGCGGCCCGCGGGCGCGCACCCATGCCCGAGCCCTTTGACCTCAACACCATTCCCTTTCCAGAAGGGTCTGAACTGCCGGAATTCATCGCGGCATGCCCGGATGCGTCGGCCCTGCGCTTTGCCAACGACGAATACCTCATTCGCGCGGAAGAAGCGGGGCTCGACATCTTTCTGCTGATTCGTGGGAGTTGCCTGGTGGAACACCCCGCCGCCGAAGGCGCATCCGGCGCGGAGTTGGCGGTAGTCGAAGCCAGCCCTGATGCGCCCGTGTTCGTCGGCGAGATGGCCTACTTTCGCGCCCCCGGGGGCGCCGCCAGTTTCTCGGCCGGATACCGCACCGCATCGGTTCGGAGCGCCATGAGCTGCTGGGCCTTGCGGCTCGCGCCCCGGCACCTCGACCTCATCATCGAGCGCTTCCCCGGCATGACCCGCGTCTTGTGCCGCCAATTCACGCACCGGCTGCGGGAAACCAATGAAATGCTGCGGCATTTCCAGGAGAAGATGCGCGCACCCTTTGACCAGCGCTTTCTTCAGCCCGGCGACACACTTTTTGAAGCCGGCCGTCCCGCGAAACACTTGTTCCAGCTCGTGCACGGCGCGGTGCGCGAGCAGTCGCACGGCGTGTCCCGTGAGATAGACGCCAGCCCGGACCCGGCGCATCCCGTCTTCCTCGGCGCCCGCGCCTATTTCACCGGCGGGAATTACGAGGCCACGGTGGCGGCGGCGAGCGGCGCCATCCTGCTGGTTTTCGGCCCCGAAGCCAAAGCAGCCGTTGTGCGCAACCATCCCGGGCTCCTGTTGAGTCTGCTGACAAGCGGGAGCGCCTCCTGAGCAGCCCGGTTCTGTTATCATGGCGAAACAAAACCGTGGTGACAACCGGCTTCGCAGAAAGACGGAGGCACAGCAGAAAGAAAGAAGGGAACACTGCCGCCGGCGCGTGCATGCGGGCAAGCCGACGGTACCCGTGAGGCTTCAGGTTCTGTCAGCCCCTTCAATGTTTCCAGGCGCTGACGGAAGTGCGCTACCGCGAAAACGGACCGCAAGACGCATGACGAAAACGGCAAACGGCAGAGTGAAGATTCGGCGGGTCGGCCTGCCGGGTGAGGCGGCGCTCGAGCTGCGCGGGACCGTGCTGCTCTTTCACAAGCGCAGCTGGGTCGCGGCTTCCACCATGTTCATTCCCGTGGAATGGGTGGAAATCCAGCACGCCCGCCGCCGCGACCTGCGCCGGCTCTACCAGGGCGTTATCGCCTGGATGGCCGCTCTGCTGTTCGCGATGCCCCTGTCGCTCATTCTGTTGAAAACCGAACTTGTCGCCGGGCTGTACCCCTCACCGGCGCTGATGCGCTTCAGCGCGCTTGCGCTCACCCTGTTTCTGCTGGCGTGCGCGGGTGTCGGGCTATGGTCGCTGGCCATGTTCGCCCCCCGCCGCGAAACCACCGAACTGACCATCAGCGGGGCACCGCGCCGGTTGCGCATTCACTTCTGGCACCCGCCGGGCAAACGCCCTGAACTCGACGCACTTGTGACGCGGCTCGCCGAACTGCGCGGCGCCGTGTCCCGACACATCGACCACCCCGTGCGCATGAACCACGTTTGGCGGCGTCCGCGCCCCTACCGGGTGGCCCTGCTCAAAGGCCTCGCAGTCAGCTTCCTGCTCTATCTCATCGTGATGATGCTCGAGTTCCTGCGGCTCGCAGGAAGAGGGCCCGAATTGCCCCGTTTGTTCTACCTGTTCCTCGTGGCCCCGCCCGCGTCCTACCTGCTGCGCCGGGCCGCCGCGGAGGCGTGGCGCCTGCGCGAGCCC
>NPIG01001432.1_pt2 | contig 12161 bp, 10 predicted proteins | sample 8637441 | NCBI WGS metagenome assembly NPIG01 (sample SAMN07420675, study PRJNA396082) | bioreactor metagenome | isolation source: sample BR6 brine-fed electro-methanogenic bioreactor BR | place: Japan: Kochi | collected 2016-06-14 | reverse complement strand
GGCTTGGTCCGACCCCAGAAGGGTCGACCCCAGAAGGGTCCAGGATGGCCGTTCAGCGGAACGTATTGTTCTGAAATTGGGTGAATTGTTAATTGTTATGAGCCACGGCACAGTATTGCATCTGTTCGGCTGGGATAAAAAATTTGTCTTGCCGTTCAGAGACTTTATTCATGAGCATTTTGCTGATGACAGGCACCAGTTCATCGTCTATGGCGACGTAACCGAGGATGACGTACCTGTATCACGTGATACCAGCGTGATGCCGAGTATTTTCAAAAATTTCGTCGCCATGACAGAAGCAATGAACAAGGCTGACAAGATTATCCTCCATGGCCTGTTTAACAATCACCTTTTTTATCTTCTGACAATGCAGCCCTGGCTTTTGAAAAAATGTTATTGGGTTATGTGGGGAGGGGATCTCTATATTCACGACGCACCTGTTAAGGATTGGCGCTGGAAAAAAAATGAATTTTTTCGCCATTTTATTGTTAAGCGCATTGGCCACTTTATTACCTACATAAAAGGTGATTATGAATTAGCGCGAAAGTGGTACGGTGCGAAGGGTGAATATCATCACTGCTTAATGTACCCCAGTAATCTGTATAAAGAGTATATCCTGCCACAAAAGCACGAGGCGACAATCAATATTCTGGTGGGAAATTCCGCTGACCCAACAAATAATCATGCAGAAGTATTTGAAAAGCTCACCGCCTATAAACAGGAAAATATCCAAATTTTTTGCCCGCTCTCTTATGGCCCGGCTGACGATGCAGAGCGTATCGCGAAACTTGGAAAAGAGCTGTTCGGAGATAGATTTACACCCTTGCTGGATTTTATGCCTTTTGAGAGATACCTGGAGTTGCTCGGAAAAATTGATGTTGCAGTGTTTGCGCATAAGCGCCAGCAGGCGATGGGCAATATGATTACTTTGCTTGGCTTGGGTAAAAAAGTATATATACGTTGTGACGTAACTCCTTGGACGATGTTCCACGATCTAGGTGTGAAACTGTTTGATGTGTGCAAAATAGATCTTGCACCAATAAACGAAGATTTATGGAAAAATAATCAAGTTCAAATCAAAAGCCATTTTTCTAAAACTGTGCTTACTAAACAATTGCAAGATATTTTTGAGGGCTGAATTATGGCGTATTTGAGTGAAATACAACTTAGAGAAATTGGATTTAGTTCTTTGGGAAAAAATGTGAAAATCAGCGATAAAGCCAGTATCTATAATCCTGAATTGATAGAGATTGGTGACAACTCTCGCATTGATGACTTTTGTGTTGTGTCAGGTCGTGTTGTGATAGGTGCGTACTGTCATATTACGCCTATGTGTTTGGTTGCAGGTGGTTCTCCTGGTATTTATTTTTCAGATTTTTGTACTCTTGCCTATGGTGTTAAGATCTTTTCGCAATCGGATGATTACAGCGGCGAAACCTTAACTAACTCGTTAATTCCAGCACGCTTCAAGAAAGAAATAATGAAGGCTGTGTTTTTAGGTCGCCAGGTGATAATTGGTGCCGGGTCAATGGTGTTCCCGGGCGTGGATATCGCGGAGGGTTGTTCTGTTGGGGCAATGACCTTAGTTAATAAAAGCACTAAACCTTGGGGCATATATGCTGGTAATCCAGCCAAAAGAATTCGTGAGCGTAAAAAAGATCTATTGGAACTGGAAAGACAATTCCTCGCTGAGACTATGAAATGATCCCATTTAACCGCCCTCCCCACACAGGCAACGAAGATCAATATGTCCTTGCCGCCATGCGCAGCGATAAAATATCTGGCGACGGTAAATTCGGTCATCAATGCCAGGAATGGTTTGAGCAGCAACTCGGTTGCCTAAAAGCATTACTCACCCCTTCATGCACCCAAGCACTGGATATGGCAGCAATGTTGCTGGATATTCAGCCAGGCGATGAAGTCATTATGCCCAGTTACACTTTCGTCAGCACGGCAAATGCCTTTGTGCTGCGTGGTGCCAAGATCGTTTTTGTGGATATTCGGCCCGATACGATGAATATCGATGAGAACCTGATTGAGGTAGCCATCACACCAAAAACCAAAGCCATCGTGCCGGTGCATTATGCAGGTGTTGCCTGTGAGATGGACACGATTATGGACATTGCCAATCGGCATGGTTTGTTGGTCATCGAAGATGCTGCGCAAGGCATGATGTCTACTTACAAGGGCCGCGCTTTAGGTACTTTCGGCCAAATGGCGGCATATAGCTTCCATGAGACGAAGAACTTTACCAGTGGCGGCGAGGGCGGTTTGCTCATTGTCAATGAGGAACAATACGTCCAGCGAGCGGAGATCATCCGCGAGAAGGGGACGAATCGCAGCCTGTTTTCTCGAGGTATGGTGGATAAATATTCCTGGGTCGATATCGGCAGTAGCTATTTGCCCAGCGAGATACAGGCGGCTTATTTGTGGGGGCAATTGGAGTGGGCGGACAGAATCACGCAAAATCGATTGGATACCTGGAACCATTATTTCGAGGAATTGAGTGAACTGGCGCAAAAAGGTTTAGTTGAGTTGCCTACGATACCGACTGAATGTAGGCATAACGGCCACATGTTTTATCTGAAGGCGAAAAACTTTGATGAACGGACAGCGTTACTTGCGCACTTGAAGGCCGATGATATTTATGCGGTGTTCCATTACATACCCTTGCATAGTGCTCCAGCGGGATTGCGATTTTCGCGATTTCATGGGGAGGATGTGTTCACGACAAAAGAAAGTGAGCGCCTTTTGCGGTTACCAATTTGGTATGGGATGGATGAATCTACCAGAGAGCATATCGTGAAGAGCGTACTGAGATTTGACGCATGAGAATTAGCCAAAAACACTCGAACCGTCAGGCACATAACTGGCTTATTTACGATATTGGCGATCACTTTTTGCTGAAGTTCAGCAGCAGTTTTAAGGGTACTTTGTATGACCTCGGCGCGGGCGAATCTCCCTACAAAGATTTTTTCCTGCAATACGCAGATCAATATATCGCCGTCGATTGGGCGGGCAGTTATCACGATACCAACGCCGATATCGCCGCTGATTTGAATAAACCCTTACCGATAGAGCCAGAAGTAGCCGACACGGTGGTGTCACTTTCGGTGATGGAACATCTGTGTGAGCCGCAAACCATGTTGAATGAGGCGTATCGTATCCTCAAGCCCGGCGGGGCAATTGTTCTGCAGGTGCCCTGGCAATGGTGGATACACGAAGCACCCTATGATTTTTTTCGCTATACGCCCTACGGGCTCAAGTATCTGTTTGAAAAGGCCGGCTTTGCCGATGTGGTGGTGGAACCGCATTCCGGTTTTTTCACCATGTGGATTCTGAAGATGAACTATTTCAGCCAACGTTTGATTCGTGGCCCGCGGCTCCTGCGCCGGGCGATAAAAGCGGTGTTACTGCCCTTTTGGTATCTCGGTCAAAAAGCAGCCCCACTGCTGGATAAGCTTGATAAAAACTGGGCGCTGGAGACATCGGGTTATTACGTGACGGCTAAAAAGCAGTGACCCTTAAGCACCGTACTTTTTCCGCTGTGCGCTGGACCACAACGGCAGCCGTTGCCCGGGCCTTGCTGCAACTGGCACAGGTGGCGGTGCTGGCGCGGTTGCTCGCGCCGGAAGATTATGGCTTGATGGCGATGGTCGCTGTGGTGCTTGGATTTGCCACGGTGTTTACCGATCTGGGCGTCAACAGCGCCTATGTGCAACGTCAGGAGGTGACACCAGAACAGCGTTCCAGCCTGTTTTGGCTGAATGTAGCCATGGGCGGGGGGTTGACGCTGTTGGTGTTGTTGTGCAGCACGTTGATTGCCGGATTTTTCGGCGACGCTCGTTTAACCCCGTTGCTGATGCTTGCCTCCATCACCTTTGTTATCACCGCCCTGGGGCAGCAAGTGCGCATGACGGCTGAGAAAACGCTGGATTTCCGCCCGGTCGCCTTAATAGAAATTATCGCAACAGTCGTCGCTTTTGTGGCCGCGGTTATCGCCGCTTATGCCGGCTGGGGTGTCTATGCCTTGATTTTGGGGGCCATTATCAATGCGGCAGGTGGCACGGTGCTGGCGTGGTTGTTTTTGGCCCGCGGTTGGCGCCCGATGTGGCGCTTCCAATGGCTTGATGTGCGGTCATTTCTGGGGTTTGGTGGTGCCCTGGTGGCGAACAATATCGTCAACGAATTTAATCGAAGCATCGATTTATTGCTAGGTGGACGCATGTTAGCAGCCAGTGCACTTGGCTTTTACAGCCTGCCACGCCAGCTCGTTTTTCAAATCCAGGGAATGGTCAACCCGATCATTACCCGGGTGGGCTTTCCGCTGATAGCACAGGTCCAGGCCGATATCCCCAAGGTTCGTTCTATTTATCTGAAAACCCTGAACATGACCGCCGCGACAAACGCTCCCTTGTATGTTGGTATTGCCTTCTTTGCCCCCGAGGTCGTGAGCATTATGCTTGGCGACAAATGGCTAGCGGCGACCGATCTCTTGCGCCTGCTCGCTATCTGGGGCTTTTTACGCTCAACGAGCAATCCCGTGGGCAGTTTGTTGCTAGGCATGGGGCGTGCCGATTTGGCGCTGAAATGGAACCTGGCCATGTTGTGTCTGGTGCCCCCGGTGCTCTGGATGGGTTCCCATTACGGCACCCTTGGGCTGGCATGGTCGCTGCTGGGGTTTACGGTGGTGATGTTCATACCGGGCTGGTACGTGCTGGTGCGGCCGATATGCAACGCCGGGCTGCTGGAATATTCCATGGCTGCATTACGCCCGTTGCTGATTGCCGTGATAGCAATTGCCCCGGCGTACTTCATAACCCTGTCGATGACGAATGTCTATCTGCACATGAGCGTTGGCGTACTTATCTCGGCCCCCTTGTATCTGGGTTTGAGTTTTTTACTGAATCGCGAGTGGTTAGTGGCGATGAGGCAACTGGCTTCGCCGGGACGCACGCCTAAAAACAAGACAGCTTAAAAGCTTATGCGCTGTAAAATTGTATCCATCAGCGCTGAAATGCATAATGGATTGAGAGAAACAATGGTCAATACACAAAAAAAAGCAATTATCTTTGCGCCATTCTGGCGACAGGCCGGGCATGTGGGTAATAACCGTGTAGATCGTTTTGTCCGGTGGTTGGTGGAAGAGGATTATCGTATCGTCATGATTCGGGCCGGTAGTGCCGATGCTATACGTGATGAGTCATGGGGGCAGGAAATAACGGTGCGTGATCGTCTTGGGCTTTATCGCGACGCTGAATCGGGAGCGCCGCCCGCTAACCCCAGGAAGCCCAACAAGTGGCGCCGCGCGCTTGCTTACTGGTTATTTAATCCCGACCCCACCGTTGTTTGGGCGCGCTCCGCTGCTCGCCACCCTAAAGTCGTGGCGGCCATGGAGGGGGCGCACTTTATCCTGTCTTCCAGCCCGCCCGAGTCCGCCCATGTGGGTGCCTGGATGCTGTCGCGCAAAACTTCAGTCCCCCACATCGTCGATATGCGCGACGGCTGGCTGGACGAACCGCTTAAGCCGCTATTGCGTTCGTCAGCACTGCGTCGCTGGCAGGAAGGGCGGATAGAGCGGCGAATTTTGCAAGATGCCAAAGGGATTCAGGTCACGTCGGCGGTATGGAAGGAATTGCTGTGCGAACGATACCCACAGCTCGCCTCCAAAGTGCAGGTTCTGACCAATGGCTACCCAGAAAATGCGCAGGCGCTGAGCGCCACAGAGGGTGATCGAGTTGATAGCGGTAAAACAGTGCTGATCCATGCTGGCCGTTTCACCGGCTCTGATCTATCGCGAACCCCATCGTTGTTATTGGAGCCACTGTTAAAAAATCTTACCGCTGTCACCAAAACTGGGGTTATCCAATTAATCGGTGCTCTCACACAGGAAGAACTGGCGCAGATTGCTCCATTTGAACCACGATTTAAGGCCATTGGTTGGCACATCGAAACCCCGGGCGCAATCCCCCGCTCCGAGTTGCTAGCGCAGTTGCCCAAGGCAAGCGGCTTGTTGCTTTTATCCGCATCCTATGCGGCATTGCCGAGTAAAGTTTTTGAATATATTCCGACTGGTTTGCCCATTTTTGTGGTGACTGAGAAGGGTAGTGCAACATGGGATATTTGTGCGTCTCTCCCACAGGCGACTATGATTGATATCGCTACCAATAATGCCGATATTGCGGGAAATGAGAACAATATTTTTTATGATAAGACCGGTTTTTCAGTGCCTGACGATTATTCAGAACAAAAATTGTCGTTGCAGTTCAATGCATTTATGAACTCATGAATACCATGAATACGATGGTTCTAAAAGTATGGTTCGCCACTAATACCCAGAATTTATCATGGAATTTAGGAGTGATTACATGAGAGATTCAAGCGGTGGCATCGGTGCGGAGTTGCCTCCGAAAGCAGTATTAGATAGACGTGCCTTTGCAGGTCGTAAATTCGCGACCAAGATGTGGCTTTTCCTGCTTCAAAGCTTCTTCGTTCTAATGCTTACAGTCCCAACCACCTTTCAATCACAGCGTGGGGTATTTTTGGCGCTGATAACATTCATTGCAGGGATATTGGCACTTCGAAAATGGTGCGTTCATCGCGATATTATTTTCCTTTGGCTGTTAACAATGCTGGTGGGAATAGTTGGTGTTGCATGGGGCGTGGTGAATTCAGCACCGGGCGCTTTGAGGGTTACGTCAGTCTATTTGATCTGGCCTGCACTTTATCTTTTATATATTGGTCTAGCCCACAACCCTAGAGTCATCCGGGCTATGGAGTCGGCTCTGTTACTTGGTGTCGCACTGGCAACATTAATGGCCCTGACTGTGATGGTAGCAGGCCTGCTCGGATATGGTTGGTTAATATACCCACTACTGGAATTTCAGGGGGCAGCATTTGGTAATTATGAGGGATTCATTGAGTTTCGAACTTATGGACTCACGACGGTTATCTATGGCTTTCCTTTTTTACTTTCAATAATTTTCGTTAGGCGCGATGAGCTTCGTGGCATGAGAAAGTTAGGTGTTTACTTGCTCTTGTTTGCCGTAGTGCTGGCAATTCTGGGTTCCGGGCGTAGAGCCTTTTTGCTGGTGATGTTGATTGCGCCATTTATCACATTGTCTTTTCTACAAATGTCAGCATGTCGTTTAAAGGCAGGTCCTCTTGCATCACTCGGGCTGAAATCAGTCGTACTTTCAGTGTTGGCAATAGCTGGCGGCATCGCCGCACTTGGGCTTGACGTTGTTGCAGTGGTAGAGGAGTTTATTGCTGCATTTCAAGGCCAGGAGGAGTCCAGCGGTCTCCGCTACCTTCAAGCAAATTCATTGTGGGAGGCTTTTACTAATTCTCCACTCATTGGTCATGGGCTTGGGAGTGCCGTGGATGTGCTTCGTTCTGATGAGATGCCTTGGGCTTATGAGCTTTCCTATCTAGCACTTCTCATGAATGTGGGAATTATTGGTTTTTTGATTTATTCTTTCGCCATTGTGTGGATTGCTCTCAAAGGGCTTCAGTTGGCTCGTAAGGATCGTGAATTTGCAAAATTATTCGTGCCGCTTTTAAACGGACTATGCGCATTCCTCATCATAAACGGGACTAACCCCTATCTTGCCAAGTTTGATTACCTATGGGTTATCTTCTTGCCCATTGCCCTGATCAACGCCCAACTTACTAAGCGGCCTACCAATGCTTGATCTCATCACCGTAAACTGGAACTCCGGACCTCAGCTAAAAGAGTGCATAGATTCCGTCATCACCCACAATAAAGGCAAAGTCGCCCGCATCATCGTCGTGGACAACGGGTCTACTGACGGCTCTGCTGATAACGTTGAAAATCTGCCCGGAGTGGAGGTAATCCGCACCGGTAAGAATCTGGGTTTTGCGGCGGCTTGCAATATCGGCGCGGCGGCAGGTGATTCGCCGTATCTGCTGTTTTTGAATCCCGATACACGGGTCGAAGCTGATTCCTTTTCGGTACCACTGTCGTTCATGGAACACTCCGACAACGCGCACGTGGGCATCTGCGGTATCCAGTTGATGGACGAGAACGGCCAGGTGGCGCGCACCTGCGCGCGCTTCCCATCACTGGGGCGGTTGGCTGTGGGGGCGCTGGGGCTGGACAAGTTGCCCGGGCTGCGCAGTGCAGCGGTGCGTATGGCGGAATGGGATCACAGCGAGTCTCGCGCTGTGGATCAGGTGATGGGGGCGTTTTTTCTGGTGCGGCGGGACCTGTTCCAGCGGCTTGGCGGCTTTGACGAACGGTTCTTTGTCTATTTTGAAGAAGTGGATCTCTCTTTCCGTGCCCGTCAGGCAGGCTGGGGCAGCTTCTATCTGGCTGCTGCGCGGGCCTTCCACGCCGGCGGCGGTACTTCGCGTCAGGTGAAGGCACACCGTCTGTTCTACTCCCTGCGCAGCCGTCTGCTGTACGGTTTCAAGCACTTCCCGCGTTGGCAGGCGTGGGTGCTGGTCGGTATGACCGGAGTGCTGGAGCCGGTATCCCGCACTGTCTGGTGTCTGGCTCGAGGCGACATGGCCGGTGTGCGCCATACTTGGGCCGCCTATAGCATGTTGTGGCGTGGGATGGGGCGAATTATTCGTGGTGAAGGCAGGTTTGCGCCATGAGAGTGCTACTGCTGTCGCGCTATGCTGACCTGGGCGCCAGTTCCCGGGTGCGCTATCTGCAATACCTCGACGACTTCGAGGCACAGGGTTGGTCAGTGGAGGTCAGCCCGCTGTTCTCCAACGCCTATGTGGAAGCCCTGTATTCCGGTCGTGGTCGGTGGAGTCATACCATGCTTGGGTATGTGAAGCGCCTGCTTGCACTTATCCGTGCCCGGCAGTTTGATGTGCTGGTCATCGAGAAAGAGCTGTTTCCTTTCCTCCCGGCGTTATTCGAGCGGCTGTTGCCGCGTCTTGGCGCCCCATATCTGGTGGACTACGACGATGCTCTGTTTCACCGCTACGACTTGCACAGCCGCGCATTGGTGCGCCGACTGCTGGGGGGCAAGATCGATGCAGTGATGCGCCATGCCGCCGTGGTGGTGGCCGGCAACGACTACCTGGCCGAGCGCGCGCGGGCGGCCGGAGCAAGGCGAGTTGAGATCATCCCTACCGTTGTGGACACAGAACGCTACCGGCCTCCTTCGACCCGCGCGGGCGGCCCGCCGGTGGTGGGCTGGATCGGCACCCCTCAAACCAGTCGCTACCTGAAGCCGCTTTTGCCGGTGTTCGAGAGGTTACGCCGCGAGATGCCGGTACGCTTTGCCGCCGTGGGCGCACGCGAGCTGGACTTTGCCGGCACCCCGGTCGAGGCTTGGCCCTGGTCGGAGGAAACCGAGGTGGCCTCCATCCAGCAGTTCGACATCGGCATCATGCCGCTCGACGATTCCCCATGGGAGCGCGGCAAGTGCGGCTACAAGCTGATCCAGTGCATGGCATGTGGTGTGCCGGTGGTGGCCTCGCCGGTCGGTGTGAACGCGGAAATCGTTGAGCATGGCAGGAATGGCTTTCTCGCGACCGGAGGCGACGACTGGTACGTGGCACTGAGCAAACTCCTTACGAACCTCGAAGATCGGTGTGAGATGGGCGGCAAGGGACGGCGAAAGGTGGAGTCGTGGTACTCAAAATCGGTTCAGGGGCCTCGGCTGGTCGAAGCGGTGCGCAGTGCGGCAGGGGGTTGAAAAGCCGGTTAACCGGACAGTTGTCGGACATTTTAGCATCGAGCGGATGGTGCGCGCCTATCGCCAGGTATGGCAGAAGGCTGCCATAAAACAGGAGAGTTCATGAAATTACTGGTAACCGGCGGTGCCGGCTACATCGGCAGCCACACGGTGGTGGAGTTGTTGCTGGGGGGCCATGAGGTGGTGGTGGTGGACAATCTCTGCAACAGTTCACCCGAGGCTTTGCGGCGGGTCGAGAAAATCACCGGCCGGGGGGTGGTGTTCGTGCAGGGCGATCTCCGCGATCAGGCCTTGCTGGAACAGCTCTTCGCCACCCATCCCATCGAGGCGGTGCTGCATTTCTCCGGCCTCAAGGCGGTGGGCGAGAGCGTGGCCAAACCGCTGGATTACTACGACAACAACGTGGGCGGGACGCTGAGCCTGTGCAAGGCGATGGCGGCGGCGGGCGTCTTTCGCCTTATTTTCAGTTCGTCGGCCACGGTGTATGGGGAACCGGCGACGATGCCCATCCGCGAAGATTTTCCCACCCGGACGCCGACCAACCCTTATGGCTGCTCCAAGCTCATGGTGGAGGAGATCCTCGGCGACTTGACCCGCGCCGATAAACGCTGGTCGGTGGCCCTGCTCCGCTACTTTAACCCGGTGGGGGCCCATGAATCGGGGCTGATCGGGGAGGACCCGCTCGGCATACCGAACAATCTGCTGCCCTATATTGCCCAGGTGGCGGTGGGGCGATTGCCCAGGCTCGCAGTCTTCGGCAATGATTATCCCACCCCGGATGGCACCGGCGTGCGGGATTATATCCATGTGGTTGACCTGGCCCGGGGGCATCTGGCGGCATTGGATTATCTTGCCGGCCAAGAGGGGCTGTTTATCTGGAATCTGGGCACCGTCCGGGGCCACAGTGTGCTGGAGATGGTGCGCGCTTTCGAGCAGGCTTGCGGCCGCCCGGTGCCTTACGAGATCGTCGGCCGCCGGCCGGGAGACATTGCCGCCTGTTGGGCGGACCCTGGCAAAGCCTGGCGCGAGCTGGGCTGGAAGGCGGAAAAAAGCCTGACAGACATGATGGAGGATGCATGGCGCTGGCAGTCACGCAATCCCAATGGGTACAGGCAGTAGTGAGGTGTGTGTGAAAAACCAGATGAAGACCATTGCCATTATCACCAGTCAGGCCTTTTCCCTGGTCAATTTTCGGGGGCCGCTGATCCGGGAACTTGTCGCCCGCCAGGTCAAAGTATTCGCCCTGGCACCGGATTTTGACGACGAGCAGCGGCACGCCATTTTGGAGCTGGGCGCTCAGCCGGTGGATTTCTCCCTGGCGCGCACGGGGATGAACCCGCTGCGCGACGGCTTGGATACAATCCGGTTGGCTTTGTTGTTGCGCCGGTTGCGGCCGGACGTGACTCTGGGTTATTTCATCAAACCGGTGATCTACGGCACTCTGGCGGCCTGGCTGGCGCGTGTCCCTCACCGGGTGGGCATGATTGAAGGCTTGGGATATGTCTTCACCCCCTCAGATAATAGCATGACATGGCGGCGACAATGGTTGCAGCGAGTAGTATCAGGATTTTACAAGCTATCCCTGGCAAAAGCCCATAAGGCTATCTTTTTGAACCCTGACGATATCAGTGAATTTGTCGGTAAGGGCCTGGTTGAAGAGAACAAAGTAGCCAATCTGGGCGGGATTGGTGTTGATCTGGATGAATGGTTTCCGGTACCTGTTGTCCAAAAACCGATGACCTTTCTCCTGGCGGCAAGATTGCTCAGGGAAAAAGGGATTGTTGAATATGCCGAGGCGGCGCGGCGGGTTAAGGCCATTCATCCTGCGGCGAGGTTCGTGCTCTTGGGCGGTCTTGACCCCAATCCAGGGGGCTTGAGTCGTGCGGAAGTCGAAAGTTGGGTCAACGAAGGGTTGCTGGAGTGGCCCGGGCATGTTCCGGTTAAACCTTGGCTGGCGCAGACCAGTGTTTATGTGTTGCCCTCTTATTACCGGGAGGGGGTGCCGCGCAGCACCCAGGAGGCCATGGCCATGGGGCGGCCGGTGATCACCACCGATGCCCCCGGCTGCCGGCAAACGGTGGTTGAGGGTGAAAACGGGTTTCTGGTGCCGGTTCGCGATCCGGAGGCTTTGGCCAAGGCGATGCTGCGTTTCATTGAAAACCCGCAACTGGTTGAAACCATGGGCCGCGCCAGCCGGGCCCTGGCCGAGCGGCGCTTTGATGTCAATAAAATCAACGCCAAAATGCTGGGCTGGCTGGGCTTTGTCTGACAGAGGAGAAGACCCTGGGGACGTTGTTTACTCGTTTACTTCCCGGGGTGAATGAGGCTCACCCTTTAAGGCATTAAACAGGTTGTCCAAATCTTCGGTCCACTGTCTGGCCAGTGTTATTCAGGGAATTCTACAACGTGCCCAATAATGTTACTTTTTCAACGCATTTGCAGGAGAGTTTTTTTGAGTTGTGGCAGTTCGGTCTCGATGAC
>NPIG01001465.1_pt1 | contig 12164 bp, 4 predicted proteins | sample 8637441 | NCBI WGS metagenome assembly NPIG01 (sample SAMN07420675, study PRJNA396082) | bioreactor metagenome | isolation source: sample BR6 brine-fed electro-methanogenic bioreactor BR | place: Japan: Kochi | collected 2016-06-14 | reverse complement strand
CGGCCACGCGCAGTTTCTCGAGGAAACTGGGCAGATGGTCGGCGTTGGCGTTGGCCACGGTCACATCCCCGCGCGTCGCCACCCCCGCCAGCAGGAACGTGCCCGCTTCTATCCGGTCCGCCACCACACTGTGCTCCGCACCGCCCAGGGCATCTACCCCGACCACCGTGATGAGGTCGGTGCCGGCGCCGGATATCTGCGCGCCCAGCGTGTTCAGCAGGCGGGCGAGGTCAATGATCTCGGGCTCGCGCGCCACATTGGAAAGCCGGGTCACCCCGTCCGCGCGACATGCCGCCATCATCAGGTTTTCCGTGGCGCCGACGCTCGGGAAATCGAGTGCGAAGTCGCCGCCGCGCAACCGGCCCTCGGCCTCCACATATCCCTCGTCTATGCGTATTTTCGCACCGAGCGCCTCGAATCCGCGCAGGTGGATATCGACCGGGCGCGCGCCAATGGCGCATCCGCCGGGCAGGGAAACGCGCGCGCGGCCGCAGCGCGCCAGCAGCGGGCCCAGCACAAAGAAGGAGGCGCGCATCTTCCGCACAAGGTCGTAGGGCGCGACGGGCTCGCACAGGGTCGAGGCGTCCAGGGTCATGTAGCGCCCGGTGAACTCTATCCTCATGCCCATGCCCGATAGAAGCTTGTCCATGGAGAAGACATCGTGCAGGCAGGGCACATTGTGCAGGGTGACGGGCTCCTCGGCGAGGAGCGCCGCGGCCATGAGCGGCAGGGCGGCATTCTTCGCGCCCCGCACGTGCACCGAACCCCGCAGGGGTTTGCCGCCGCGTATCAGAATCTTGTCCATCGCATATCCTTGCACACGGTGCGCCGGCGTCGCGCCGGCGCCCAAAATCGGCACGGGCTCAAAGCCGTCGAAAGCTTTGAGCCCGGATACAGTCCATTTGGAACGCCCGCTACTGCTGCGGCGTCTCGCCGGCCTCTTCCTCCGCGGGCGCGGCCGCTTCAGCCGGGGCGGCATCCTCCGCGGGGGCGGCATCTTCCGCGGGAGCGGCGTCCTCTGCGGGAGCCGCCTCTTCCGCCGGGGCGGCCTGTCCGGCCGGAGGCTCTTCGATCACTTCAACTTCCGTTACCGTGCTTTCGACCGGCACGGTCTGGGTCGCCGCTTCCCCGGTCGTCTGATCCTCTTCGGTGCTGAAGAGTTCCTGCATCTGCGCGCTTTCGGGCGGCGCGCTCTCATCTACCAGGTCGGGGGCACTGCCCCGCCAGACCTTGCCGGAAAGCGTGGACAGCACGAGCGCAAGGACCATGAAGATGCCTGCGGACAGGTAGGTGAGCTTCTGGGGCAGGCTGCGCGAGGCGCGCGGGCCGAACAAGGTTTCCGTGCCGGGTCCAACGCCGAAGGCGCCCGCGAAACCGACGCCTTTGCCCCGTTGGAGAAGCACGATGACGATGAGCGCGATGCATGCGGGCACATACAGGATCAGCATGAGCACCCAAAGCGCTTCCAGACTGAATAGATAACTCATAACCGAAAAATCCCTTCTGAACGTTACTTGCCGGCGGCGGCCTTGATAATGTCCGCGAAACTGTCCGCTTCGAGCGAGGCGCCGCCCACGAGGAAGCCGTCGACGTTGGGCTTGGCAATCAACTCGCCCGCGTTGCCGGGCTTGACGCTGCCGCCGTACTGGATACGCAGGTTTTCCGCGACATCGGCGCCGAAATCCGCCTCAATGACGGAGCGGGTGAACTTGTGGGCGTCTTCGGCCTGCTCGGGAGACGCCGTTTCGCCGGTGCCGATGGCCCACACCGGCTCGTAGGCGACGACGATGCGCTCGAATTCCTCTTTGGTCCGGCCGCTGAGCCCGTCTTTGAGCTGCTGTTTCAACACGTCTTCGGTCGCGTCGCTCTTGCGTTCGTCAAGGGTTTCGCCGATGCAGAAGATCACGTTGAGCGCTGTGTTCTCCAGCACATACTTGACCTTGGCGTTGAGCAGTTCGTCGGTCTCGCCGAAAACGTGCCGGCGCTCACTGTGTCCGATAATGACCCACTGCGCACCGGTATCAGCAACCATCTGCGGGGCTATCTCGCCGGTAAAGGCGCCCTTTTCCTCTTTGTAGCAATTCTGCGCGCCCACCTGGACATTGCTGCCGCGCGCGGCCTGCACGGTCGAGTACAACGCGGTGAAGGTGGGACACACTACGACATCAACTTCGTCGATACCCGCGACAAGCGGCTTCAGCGCCTCGACGGTCTTCACGGCTTCGCCGACCATTTTGTGCATTTTCCAGTTGCCGCCAACAATTGGTTTTCTCACAGTCCTATCCTCTTTGATGCGCGTTATTGAAAGGCTCGAAAGTACAGAATTCCAGGCTATCGCACTGTCGGGCGAATGCCAGACTCTAGCATACTCGCGTGAAAAGGCGCAAGTTCAGCGGGGATTGCATACGCCCGCCGCGCCGGAGGCGGCTCCGGGCGGCGGACTCGGGACAATCCTTCAGATTACGGCATCATGTCCTGCATGTTGATGGTCACGAAGTTCTGGCTGTATGCCGGCGCGCCGCCGCTGGCGAACTGGATGTAGATGTCAAGGTCCTCGTTGTCGTAGGCGACATTGAGGATGTTGTTCGGGAACAACGCGCCAAAGGCCTGCGTGAGTGTCTGGAGACGGTCCTGGCGAATGTTGCCGTAATTGGCCAGTATGGTGGACTGCAATTGCGTGGTGTGTTCCCCGCCGTAGNNCACAAATCCGGGCGGGGCCGCAGGGTCGTAACCCACTCTGCCGCCGCGCTGTTCAAAACGGCCGTCGCCGATAAACGCAAGCCCCGGCCGCAGCGGTGTGAACGTCTCGAAGTAATCGAACATCTCCGTGAGGCTGACCGTATTGGCCAGGGCCTCCCGGAAGAACGGCATGAAATGCTGGCGCGATTCGATGGACACGGAGTTCGCCCGGATGTTGTTGCTCAGTGAAATGCCCCCGAGGTTGATGCCGGTGTAGCCGAAGGCCAGGCCGGCGGAGGTGATGTTCATGTGGGGGAATTCATCATCCGGGATATAAAGCACGGCACAGGGATAGTTCTGCGCGCCGAGCCCAAGCGAGGCATTGATGGAAACGCCATGGTAGACTTCGCCGGTGCTCGCGGGCGACCAGGCAACAAAGGTGTCGCTGGTGTAATTCGGCCGGTTCTGGACAACGGGCACCATGTGGGCGCGCTGCAACTGTGTGACCGGAAGCCCGGCGCCGTCGGCGATGCCCTGAATCTCCTGCACGATGCCGGGGGCCATGAAGGCGCTCTGAATGCTCCAAGCGGAGTCCAGTACGGCGTTGCTGTAGCCGGAAGTCGCAATGAAGCTTGGGATGAAATCCCGGATTTCCGAGCGCATCAGGGTGCCGTAGTCGACCCCCATATCGTAGGGCTCGCCCCAGAGCTTGAGCACCGGGAGGCCGGAAACGTCCTGGCGGCTGCCCGTGAATGCCGGATAGACATCGGGCAACACGAAGACGTCCGTTGTGAAGGTCCAGGCGGGCACCGACGCGCCCGGAATGGAGATGGCGAACTGGGCCTGGTTCTGGTAGCGCACCTGGACCACGTAGGCGCGCCAGCCGGTGGCGGGGGTCTCCAGTTGCGCCTCATACGTGTCGTCCTCGGTCTCATTGAGCAGAAGTGAGGTCCAGGCCTCGCCAATCGTTTCCTTGCGGAAATCACGCCCATTCAGGTTTTCCGCCTGCCAGAGCGTCACTTGGAGCACGCTGTGGCCGGGGTCGGTATGGACGGTGAGGGTGTTGTCCGGCCCGAGTTCCCAATCAAGCGACGGCGGCTCCAGGCCCTGCACGGTCGAGATGTACCACGCCAGAAGGTGTCCGGCCGCCGTATTGGTGTCTTCGAGGTCGAATCCGGATTCGATGCCAAGACCGTGGTCGGTATTCGGCACATAGTTCAGCCGGTTCTCGTTGGGCAGGTCATCGAAATAGAACCGGGAAGAATCGGACAGGAAGAACTGGTCGCCCGTCGAATTCATGATAAACCGCTGTTTGGCGTATCCGGGCGCGTCCATGCGGTCGCGATATTCATAGGGGTCGACAAGGCGCAAGAGCGCTTCCGCCTCTGGCAGCAATTCGCCATTGTCCGGCACCAACCGGTCGAAAACGCGCATCTGCGCGTATTCGTAAATTGACGGCGCCCAGTATCCGTAGGAACTGCGGTGGTGGAGCATCTGCTCGTCCATGTTGAGCACATCGATGACGATGGGCGCGGCCGCGGAGACGCGGCAGTCGGCGAGGGTGGTCATCCAGGTCGTCCAACCGCGCTTGGACGCGCCGGCCACGACGAAGTCCTCGATGGCGCCTTCGCCCAGGAAGTCCTGCGTCGCATCCATCCCGCGGACGGCTGCCTTGGCCATGGCAAACAAGACGGGCCAGGTGGGGTCCGGGTCGCCGGCCACGTAAGAAGCCATGTACCTGTCGAAACTATAGGCGATAATGGCGTCCTCGCTGCGGCTTCGTATGGGCTCCTCGTTTTCGTAGTCGTATTCGTCTGCAAAGACAATGGGCTGGCTGGGCACATTGTCAATATGGACGACGTAGGAACCGGTGGCCACGGCAATCTGCCAGAGGAACTCTTCGAGCGTGTCGGCCGTGGGCGGACTGCTGTTCGAGCTTCCACCATCGATGAAGAGCATGGCCGAGTTGCTGCCGTCGTCGAGCTGTGCCGGCTCAATGATAGTGAGGTTGTGCGTCCACAGCAGGCCCACTGCGACCTCGGACGCGCTGCGCCAGCGCTGGGAGGTCAGGTCGAGCACATACACGTTGGCCACAATCTCCTCGCCCTGGCCGAGATTCTCGGTCACAACGAAGGAACTGGTCAGCCGGTAGTTGTACGCGGCATCGGGCTCGCGCACATAGAGATCAAGTTCGCGGCCCTCGGCCACGGTAATGTAGTCCTCCATGACGAGTTCGCCGGTGTCGTAGGGCGGGTCGAGGGCGTCGCTCGTGACCGTGAGCGTGACCGTGTAAATGCCCGGCTCCGGATAGGTATAGGCGGGCTGGCGCGCACTGCTTGTGTCGCCATTGCCGAAGTCCCAGAGCCAGCTGGTGATGGGCCGCGAGCCGGCCTCCGACAGGTCGACGAACTGCACGGGGTAGTTGGTGACGGCGCAGGGGTTGTCCGCCTCGAAGAGGGCGGTCGGCGGCAACGGCGGCGTCACCGTGATGTGATTCTGCTTGGTCTCGCTCACCGAATACTGGTGCCCGGTTTCCGAATGCGTGAACTGCACGGTGAGGCGCACCGAATAGTTGCCCGGTTCGCTGTACCGGTACCTTGGATTGACTGCGGTGCTTATCGAACCGTCGCCGAAGTTCCAGAGCCTGCCGATAATGGGGCGGCGGTCCTCCGTCTCGGACGTGTCGGTGAATTGCACGGCGTCGAGCGTGCTCGGCGTGCGCGGGTCTGCGGTGAAATCCGGTTCCGGCGGCGCGTCAACCACGATGTCCCTGGTGATGCTTTCTTCGCGGGTCGGCGTCTGCGCGGTAAGCGTCACCGTGAACACGCCGGCCTCGACATACTGATGCGTGGGCTCTTCCTCGTTGCTGACATTGGCCTCGCTGGCTTCGTCGCCAAAGTCCCACACGTAGGTGATGTTGTCTTCGGTGCCGGGGAGGGTGAGGTTACGGAACTGCAGCACCTGGGTCGTCAGAGGTCCCGGCGAATCCACGTCAAAATCGGGACTCGGCGGGTCATAGACCTCGATATAGTCTTCTTTGACTTCCGTGTCGGAATTGTTGCTTGGCGAATCGGTGTACACCGTCAGACTGACGGTATACAGGCCGGCGCGCTGATACATGTGCACAGGATTCTGCTCGGTGCTGGTCCGCCCGTCGCCGAAATCCCACTCCCAAGACGTGATTGGCCCGGTTCCCGCAAGCGACAAGTCGTTGAATTGCACTTCCTCAAAGATGCTGGGAATGGTGTTGTCCGCAGCGAAATCGGCCTGGGGCGGACTGAAATTGACTTCGACTGGTTTGGTGATGCTGTTGCTGCCGTGCGCGGAGATTACACTCAGCCGGACGTTGAAGACGCCCACATTCTGATAGATGTGCGTGGGGTTCTGCTCCCGGCTGGTCACACCGTCGCCGAATTCCCAGACCCACTTGGTAATGGGCGCGCTGCCCGGGTCGGAGAGGTCCTTGAACTGCACCGGCTTGGCCACAAAAACCGCCGGCTGCACGGTGCCGAAATTGGCGGTTGGCGCGATGCGCCTCTGCACGACAATGTAATTGGTCTTCGTCTCGGTCATGGTTTCGTGCTCAGTGGAGACCGTAAGCGAAACCGTGTAGACACCCGCCCGCGTGTACTGGTGGGTGGGATTGAGTTCCGTGCTGAATGTGCCGTCGCCAAAATTCCATTGCCTTGAGACGACTGCTGAGGCCGGGCTGCGGGTAAGGTCGGTAAAGGACACACGCTCCTGCTCGGCGATTACGGTGCGGTCCGCCTCGAAGTCGGGGCGCGGGTTCGTGCTGCCCACAGCGACAAACGCTTCTTTCACGCGCGTTTCCTGGCGCTTCTCCGTCGTCACGGTCAGGGACACGGTGTAGTACCCGGGACTACGATAGATGTGCGTGGGGTCCTCTACGGTGCTGGTGGCGCCGTCGCCGAAGTCCCACAGGCGCTGGGTCACACGGCCCGCTTCCTCAAAAACGATGCTCTGGTCCGTGAACTTGATGAGTTGGTCAACGGCGGGGGTGGGGTTGGAGACAGCCAGGTCCACGGCCAGCCAGTCTTCCGCAATGACGGTCACGTGACGCACCGAGGCATCGCCCGTGCGCAGTTCAAGCTCGCCCCGGTTCGAACCGGCGTTCATTTTCTCGCGGTCCACGCGAACCGGGATTCGTATCTTGTCAATGACGCACCCGCTCATGCACTCTTCGGCCGAGTCGGTGCAGATTTCGGGCAGAATCCAAGGCGCGCTGGGGAGCACCACAAGCGGTTCCATAGCCTCGTCGCTCGCCGCCTTGCTGACCTTGAGAGTCAACTGTTCGTAGCGGCTGCCGAAGTTGAGTGTTTCCGGCTCCACAAGCAGGCTGACGGCCACGTCTTGCGTTCGAATACAACCGTCAACACCCAGCAAGGGCATGAAACAGGCGAGGGCGGCCACCAAGGGGCCCAACCGCCGCATACGACTCCCCGACTCATTGCGAAGCATCAAAACAACTCCTTTGGGCGCCGCAAACGGGCGCACCTGGTTGACGGGCCCTCCGGCCCCCGGTTCAACCCCACTCGCCGGGAGTTCCCTCCCGGGCGTCTGGTTCCCCAAATGGTTGGAACACAACGCCACACGATAGCATCATGCCAGTTTCACGCTTTCCTGTCAACAATATATTGAAGCTGGCGGGGTTATGCAAGTTGTGACCCCGTGCGCCGAAGGCCGGGGGGCGGCACGTCCACATGGAAAAAAGGACTTCCAACCACTGAGGGTTGCTGATATAATCCAAGGTGTGGTGGATTGTGTCTTGGCGGTTTCACGGGCCACAATGGAGCGGTTGTCCCCTGCGCTCAGTCTCAACATCTTGTGGCTGAATCAGTTCGCACGGCACGAAACTCCCGGTAATGAACTGCGGTCAAATGAGTATAGTGTGACGAAGCCGTTGGTCGGGCGCGGTTTGCCGGCCAGAAGATGGATTACAGACCGCGCATTCAGTGTTGAGACCACACTGGCATGAATTTGACGGAAAGATGGAGGACCCGCGGGCCGCTCCGGTTCGCAGGGCTTCGTGATAGTGTTTCGGAGGACCCATGCGCCAAACCTTAGTCATGTGCATGTTGCTGCTTGCGGCTGCGGTATTCCACGCCGGGTGCGGGGGACAGGCGGAAAGCCGGGTGCGCGAAGACGGCGCCGCGGAGAGCCGGGTGGCCGGGCAGGACGAAGTGCGCATCCCCATTCACGCTGCGCGGCCCACGCGCAATGACATTTCGGCGTACTTCGAGACCACGACCCGTGTCCAGGCCGAAAACCAGGTCGAGGTCATCTCGAAAGGCACGGGCTTGTGCGAGGCGGTGCACGTGGAGGAGGGCGATCGGGTCGAGACGGGTGAAATACTGGCGGAACTGGACAAGCGCGAGCTTGAGGCACAATTGAGCCAGACCCGGGTCAACGTGCAACAGACGAAGTATCAGATGCAGAAGGCGGAGGAGCAATTGGACGAAGGGTTGCTGAGTCCCTACGAGGCGGAAAACGCGCGCTTCGCCCATGAACAGGCCGAGGCGACCCTGCGCGTGCAGGAGGTGCAACTGAGCCATCAGACCATCCAGGCGCCCATCAGCGGCGTGGTGACCCAGCGCATGGTGCAGAAGGGCATGCTGGTGTCAAGCGGAATGCCGATGTTCAGCATAGTGGACCCCGAGTCTTTCATCCTTCCAATCAGCGCGCCCGAGAAGGAACTGGTCCGGCTGGAGGTGGGCCAGGAGGCGAAGGTGACCGTAGACTCGCTGCCCGGCCGCGAATTCACAGCGCGTATTGAGCGCATCAACCCCAGCGTGGATTTGACCACGGGCACAGTGAAGGTGGTGCTCGAATTCGAGGAGGAAGCGCGGGAGCACCTGCGGCAGGCCGCGTTTGCGCGGGTGCGGCTTGTAATGGAAACCCATGAAGACGCGCTGCTGGTGCCGAAGGACGCGATTATTGAAGAGAACGCGCGCACCTTCGTCATGGTAGTGAGAGAGAAGAAAGAGGGTGAACCGGCGCCCGTGGAGGCGGCGGAATCGCTCGAGGAGGTTCCGGACGAACCCATGCTGGTGGCCGAGCGTGTCGAGGTGAAGACGGGACTCGAAGACAGCGACGACATTGAAATCCTGGAAGGTATCGACGAAGAAACACGCATTGTCACCCTTGGCCAGCACACCCTGAAATCGGGTTCGGCGGTTGTCGTCACGAATGCGGAGCAGGAAATTCTCTCGCGCGCGGATATCGAGCCGGGCGAGGCGCTCGCCATCGCCGAACAGCGCCGCGAAGCTGCGGGCGGTTGAACGCAACCTTGCCGCGCACGCGCGACATCCCGAGAAGCCGGGCCACCCCAATTCGTCCCGACGGTTGTTGAGGCAGCATGTCCGGCTGTTGACGAAACAGCCGCGACATCGGTTAGGATGGCGGCGCTTTGCGGGGGCCATTCCCCCGCCCAGGCGCAACTTGCGGGCACACACAGGACGGGCAAATCGCACAGATGAGTGACGAGACGAAGAACGCCGCCGGACAGTATCGCCTGGCCATCCGCAGGCCTGTGACCACGTTCATGCTTTTTGTCACGCTGATCGTGTTTGGCTGGCGCTCCTACCGCGAGCTCCCCATCAACCTGATGCCGGACATCGCGTATCCCACACTCACGGTGCGCACGGAGTATGAGGGCGCCGCGCCGGAAGACGTGGAGAAACTCGTGACGCGGCCGCTGGAGGAAATGCTGAGCATTGTCAGCGGCATGGTGGAGATCAGCAGCGTCTCTTCGCCCGGCCTCTCGGAGATCATTCTGGAATTCACTTGGGACACGGACATGAACGTGGCCCAGCAGGACGTGCGTGACCGGCTCGACCTCTTCGACCCGCCCAAAGAAGTCACGGAGAAGCCGGTCATCCTGCGCTACGACCCCACTCTCGACCCCGTGATGCGCGTGGCCATTGCGCCACAGGCCCCCCCGGAGGTGACCGACGCCGCACTGCGCCGGCTTGAGCATCAGAAGGCCCTCACCTCTATCCGCGACGCGGCCGAACGCCACTTGAAGAGCGACCTGGAAGCGGAATCGGGCATTGCCCAGGTGGCGATTCGCGGCGGCCAGGAAGAGGAAATTCAAATCCTGGTCGACGCCGAACGCCTGAAGGCTCTTGGGTTGAGCCTGGAATTTATCGTCAACAGCCTGGCCCAGCAGAATGTGAACCTCTCGGGCGGCAGTCTGCGCGAAGGCAAGACCACGTATCTGGTCCGGACGGTGAACGAGTTCCAGACCATCGAGGAGATCGCCGAGAGCATCATCACCACGCCAAACGGCCAGCAGATGCGGCTCGAAGATGTGGCGGATGTCTTTCTCGGCGCCAAGGAACGCGACACCATCGTGCATATCGACGGCAAGGAGGCGGTGGAACTCGAGATCTACAAGGAAGGCGACGCCAACACGGTGCAGGTCTGCGACAAGGTGCGCGACCTGCTGGGTTTCGAGCGGGAACTCGGCATTGCCGAGAAGATTCAGCTCGCCGTAACCAATGCCATACGCGAAGCGCAGCGGAACGCCGGGCTGGGAGAAGAAAGCGAAGCGGGCGAGGAAGGCATGGACGTGGACGAACTGTTCCGCCGCCGCACCATGCTTGACCGGCTGCCCGAGAATATTGAACTCCACGTGGTCAGCGACCAGTCGCGCTTCATCAAGGGCGCCATCGACGAAGTGAAGGATGCAACCGTTGTGGGCGGCCTGCTGGCGCTGGCCATTCTGTTCTTGTTTCTGCGTGAGCTGCGCTCGACGATGATCATCGGGGTGGCCATTCCCATCTCGGTGATAGCGGCGTTCGTGCCGATGTTCATTCAGGGAATCACGCTGAACATCATGTCCCTGGGCGGGCTGGCGCTCGGGGTCGGCATGCTGGTCGACAACTCCATCGTCGTGCTGGAAAGCATCTTCCGGTGCAAGGAGGAGGGCGACGACTTGGTGGATGCGGCCGAGCGCGGCACACGGGAAGTGGGCGCCGCGGTAACTGCGTCAACCCTGACGACCATATCCGTCTTCTTCCCGATTGCCTTCGTGGAAGGCATCGCGGGGCAACTCTTCAAGGACCTGGCGCTCACCGTGACCTTCTCGCTGTTGGCGTCGCTGCTGACCGCCCTGTACTTCGTCCCGCTGATTGCGTCCCGGCGCAGCCTCGCGCTGTACGCCGACCGCCAGGTCGTGTGGCTGTTGCGGGCCTACCGCGAAGGCCGACAGGAGCGCAAGCGCGGGCGCCTCACGTCACTGCTCGGCATCGCGCCGCTGGGCGGGGTCTATGCGGGCCGCTACGTTGTGGAAGCCGCCCGGGACACGTTCGGCCCGAGTCTCGCCTCCATTCGCGCCATGGGCAGACAGCCATCTTTCTTGTCCATTGTGTCGGGACTGGGCGGGCTGCTCTTCCTGCCCTTCCTGGCGCCCCTGTACGTCTGCCAGGTCCTGCTGCGCGCGCTCGCGACCGTGCTCATCACGCTGCTGTTCTTCGTCTCGCTCATGACACTGGCACTGTGGTTTGGAGTCGGCGGTGTGCTCAGGGCCCTGCTCTGGCTGCCGCTGAAACTGTTCGACATGGGCTTCAATGCCGTGCGGGACGTCTATGCGGTTGCCCTGCGGCATTCGTTGCGCTTCAATGCCATCTTTCTGTTGCTGGTGCTTGCCATCGCGGTCCATGCGGGGTTCACGGCCACGGGCCTCGGCTCGGAACTGATCCCCCCGATGAAGCAGGGCGAATTCGGCATCCGCATGGAGGCGCGCGCGGGCACGCGCCTCGAGGAGACGGAGGAGCACGCCAAACAGATTGAACTCATCGTGCGGCAATTGGATGTGGTCGACACCGTGACGGTGGAGATTGGGCAGGACAAGGGCTCGACGGAAACGGACCGGGGCGAAAATGTCGCCGAGTTCACCGTGCTGCTCAAGAACCCCCAGGAGAATGCCGCGCACCAGGACGCGATTATCGAGCAGTTGCGCCGCGCCATTACGCAAGTGACAAGCGACGAAATTACGTTCACGCTTCCGTCGCTGTTCAGTTTCAAGACGGCGGTGGAGTTGCAGGTGGTCGGCGACGACCTGGCCGAATTGCGGCGGGTGGGCCAGCGCGCCCTGAACGCCGTGGAAGACATACCGGGCCTGCAGGACGTGGAACTGAGCGTGAAGGCCGGGTACCCGGAAGTCATTGTCGAACTCGACAATGAGTTGCTGGCCAACAAGGGGGTAACCAGCGACCAGGTGGCGAGGCGCCTGCGCACCGAGGTGCAGGGCGAAGTGGCGACGAAGTTCAACCGCGCCGGTGAAAAGGTGGACATTCGCGTCCGCACGGACCAGGCCATGCTGGGCAGCGTGGAAGACTTGCGCCAGATGTCGATTGTGGACGGGCCGGTCCCGATTCCGCTGGCCGACGTGGCCACGATTCGGGAACAGGAAGGGCCGAGCGAAATCCGCCGGGTCGATCAGCGCCAGGTGGTGCTTATCA
>NPIG01001463.1_pt1 | contig 12165 bp, 8 predicted proteins | sample 8637441 | NCBI WGS metagenome assembly NPIG01 (sample SAMN07420675, study PRJNA396082) | bioreactor metagenome | isolation source: sample BR6 brine-fed electro-methanogenic bioreactor BR | place: Japan: Kochi | collected 2016-06-14 | reverse complement strand
TCCACGCCTGGGGGCCGGTTTATGAAGCTCTGGAGAGTGTCTGTGCTCTTCTGGCCCTGGTGGAGGAGGGGGATTTTTCTCCCCATAGCCTCGGAGACGGGGTGCAGCGCTACGCCCGGGAGTGGTACCGGGTGGATCAGCTCTACCGCCGTTTCTGGTTCTGTTTCCGCAAGGCGGAGGATACCCGGCTTCTGGAGAAGCTGGCGGAGGAGGTGGAGAAGCTCTACCGGAACGTGTATCTGCATCCTCTCAGCCACGCCTGGCAGCAGGTGCTGGATGGTATCACGAGATGGGATGCCCCGGGGGAGCTGCTTTTGCAGAGGGATTTTTATGCCCGCCGGGTGGCTTCCTTTCTGGAGGGGCGCAAGAAGATCGTGGTGGTGATCTCCGATGCCCTTCGGTTTGAGGCGGCCCAGGAACTTATGCTGCGCATCCGCCGGGAGGATCGTTACGAGGCGGAGCTGGAGCCCATGCTGGGGGTGATTCCAAGCTTTACCCAGCTCGGCATGGCGGCCCTGCTTCCTCAGGAGATTCTTGAGCTGAAAGAAGATCCTCCCGGGGCGGTGCTGGCAGATGGTCGGGAGAGCCGGGGGGTGGAGAGCCGGAGCAAGATTCTTCAGGCTGCTCTGGGAGAAGAGGCCCGGGGAATGCGGGCCGAAAGCTTTCTGGGATTATCCGCCGAGGATGCCCGGGGGCTGGTTCGGGATTGCCGGGTGCTCTATCTGTATCACGATCGTATTGATAGCGAGGGGAGCCAGGGGGCTACGGAAGAGGGGCTTTTCGAGGCGGTGGAAAAGGCCCTGGAGGAGCTTGTGAAGATTATCAAAAAGCTTGGGGGGGCCAACGCCAATAATATTCTGGTTACGGCGGATCACGGCTTTCTCTTCCGGCAGAAGAAGCCCGAGGAGAGCGATTTTACCGATGCCTTCTCTCTGGAGGGGGAGGTGCTCTATCAGGATAGGCGCTTTCTTCTGGGCCGGGGGCTGAATATTCCTCCGGGGTTCTGGGGGCTTCCTCCCAAAGCTTTGGGGTTGCAGGGAGAGGTGGAGGCCCTCTTTCCCCGGTCGGTGCAGTCTTTGCGGCTGAAGGGGTCCGGAACCCGTTTTCTGCATGGAGGAACCAGCCTTCAGGAGGTGGTGATCCCCTCTCTTCACGTGCATAGAGCACGCCAGAGCGATGTGGAGACCCTGGAGGTGGAGGTGCTTCAGGAGTCCCGGATTATTACGTCGGGGCAGTTTTCGGTGGTTTTCTTCCAGACTCTGGAGGCCACGGAAAAACGCCGGGGGCGCAGGCTTCGCATGGGGCTTTATTCCTCCACCGGGGAGCTGCTTTCGGATCTTCAGGAGATGGACTTTTCCTTCACATCTCCGGAGCCCCGGGAGCGGCAACGGCGGGTGCGTTTTATTCTTACCCGGAAGGCGGAGGCGTATAACCATCAGGAGGTCTATCTCCGTCTGGAGGAGCCTCTGGAGCATACCACCCACTACCGGGAATATCGTTCGGTGCCCTACATGCTCCGCCGCTCCATGGCAACGGATTTTGACTTTTGAGGAGGCCCGCTGTGACGTCTCTGGATGCAAAGATCAATACCCATTTCGAAGGTCTGGTGGTTCGGAAGGATCTGGTGAAGATCGTGAAGGGCAATGCGGTGGTGCCCTCCTACGTGCTGGAGTATCTTCTGGGGCAGTATTGCGCCACCCATGACGAGGTGAGCATCGAATCCGGGGTGGATACGGTGCGGGAGATTCTGCGCAAGCATTACGTGCACCGTAACGAGGCGGGGCTGGTAAAGTCCCTCATCAAGGAGAAGGGGCATCACCGGATTATCGACAAGATCTCCGTGGCTCTCAATGACCGCCGGGGAATCTATGAGGCCCATTTCGCCAATTTGGGGATCAAGGGAGTGGTGGTGGAGTCGGATACGGTGAAGCGGCATCCCCGGCTTCTGGTGAGCGGTATCTGGTGCATTGCGGATCTGGAATATGCCTTTACGGAAGAGGGGGGGATCTCCCCCTGGGTGATGAACAGCCTCAAGCCCATTCAGCTCTCCAAGTTCGATTTCGACGCCTATGTGGAGGCCCGGAGTCATTTTTCCACCCTCGAGTGGATTGATCTGCTGGTGCAGAGCCTGGGGTTTGATCCGGAATTTCTCGGGGGGCGGAACAAGATGTTTCAGCTTCTCCGGCTGGTGCCCTACTGCGAGCGGAATTACAACCTCATTGAGCTGGGGCCTAAGGGAACGGGGAAATCCCACGTCTATTCGGAGTTCTCTCCCCACGGCATCCTCATCTCCGGTGGCGAGGTGACGGTGCCCAAGCTCTTCGTGAACAACGCTTCGGGGAAGATCGGTCTGGTGGGGTACTGGGATACCGTGGCCTTCGACGAGTTCGCAGGGAGAAAGAAGCGTTCCGACAAGGCTCTGGTGGACATCATGAAAAACTACATGGCCAACAAATCTTTCTCCCGGGGGGTGGAGACCATGGGGGCGGAGGCTTCCATGGTCTTTGTGGGGAATACCCAGCACACTATTCCGTATATGCTCAAGCACGGGGATCTTTTCAGCGATCTTCCCGAGAGCTATCACGACTCCGCCTTTCTGGATCGGATTCACTTCTATCTTCCCGGCTGGGAGGTGGATATCATCCGGGGGGAGATGTTCTCCCAGGGGTACGGCTTTGTGGTGGATTATCTGGCGGAGATCCTCCGGGATCTGCGAAACCGGGATTATTCCAGCCTCTACCGGGAGCATTTCGAACTCTTTTCTTCCATCTCCACCAGAGATCGGGAGGGGATACAGAAGACCTTCTCGGGGATGATGAAGATTCTCTTCCCCCATGGGGAGGCCCCTAAGGAGGAGATGGAGGGTCTGCTCCGGTTCTGCATGGAGGGGCGCAAGCGGGTGAAGGATCAGATTATGCGTATGGATCCTACCTATGGGGAGGTGGATTTCGGCTACCGCCATACCCATACGGGGGAAGAGATCCGGGTGGTGACTCTGGAGGAGCGGCGGTATCCCCAGTATTACGAGGGGTTGCCTCTTTCCAGGGAGGCTGAAGAGCCCCGGGAGGCTCAGGGGGAGGAAAAATCTGTCCCCGAGAGCCCTTCGGGAGGGCATAGGACGGTGGAGGAGAATCAGCGGGGGATCACCTTTGATGCCCTTTTCGGCCCCTGGCTGGAGGGAGCCAGGAGGGTGGTGCTTACGGATCCCTATATCCGGGCCTTTTACCAGATCCGCAACCTTATGGAATTTCTGGAGACCCTGATCTGCCATAAGGGAGAGGCGGAGGAGGTAGCGGTACGGCTGATTACGGTGCAGGATGATTTTTCTCCGGAAAAGCAGGAGGAGCATTTTCGGGCTATTCAAGAGAGTGTGGCCGAGGCGGGGGTAACCTTTACCTGGGAGTACGACCGCTCGGGAACCCTTCACGCCCGGCATATAGCCACCGATACGGGGTGGAAGATCCTTCTGGATCGGGGGCTGGATGTCTTTCAGAAATACTCCATGAACGACACCTTTGCCCTGGCGAACCGAGGGCAGCAGTTCCGCCCCTGCAAGGCCTTCGAAATTACCTGGCTTCGAGAGGAGACCCTCATCGAAAGAGGAGAGGCGGAGCCCCAAAAGGATCTACAGGAACTGCGGGGAAACATCTCCTTCGCCCATGGGTATGACCATAAGCCCATGAGGCAGTAGCCTGATCCTGAGGTGTCGCCTAATGGACCACCTCTAAAAGATCTCCCGGAGCTTGTCAAAGAGGTAAGAAAGATGTAGCGTGTTCCTCATGTTTTCGGGGGGGGATGTGCCATGTCGCAGGGGGAGCAGCAGATGCACCATAAGGAGCAGCAGGGAAAGATTGTATTTCTGGCGGATGGGGCCATGCTCATGGCGGCTTTTTTCTGGGGGTCCGGCTTTGGGGTGACGGATCGGCTTCTGGATAGCTGTTCCCCTCTCTGGTTGCTCGCCTTTCGCTTCGTTCCCAGCGGCATTCTTCTTTCGCTGGTCTTCTGGAAGCGGCTACGCAAGATCAGTCGAAGGGATCTGGTCCGGGGGAGTCTGCTGGGGGGATTTCTCTTTCTTGTTTTTCTCGCCCATATCTATGGCCTGGTCTTCAGCACCCCGGGAAAACAGTCCTTTCTCATCGGGGCCAATGTGGTGATCGTCCCCTTTCTCTATGCCCTGGTCTACCGAATCTGGCCCTCAAGATGCGCCTTCATGGCGGCGGGGCTTACCACTCTGGGGATTCTCACCATGGCCTTCACTCCGGGGATGCAGTTCAACCTGGGAGATAGCTTCTCCCTTATTCTCGCCTTCGGTGTGGCCATGCACTGCATTCTTGTGGGAAACCTCACCCGCAAGATGGATTCCTGCGCTCTTGCGGCGCTGCAGATCTCTGGAGCGGCGGTCTGTTTTCTTGTCTCCGCCCTTCTTCTGGAGCCCTTTCCCGCCTTTGCCAACGGGGGTTCGGATCTTCTCTGGGGGATTCCCTACGTGGCACTCTTCGTGACGGTGATTCCCTTTCTTATCCAGACCGTGGCCCAGCGGTACAGCCCGGAGGTGCACGCGGCGATTATCCTCTCTCTGGAGAGTCTCTTCGGGTATGCCATCGCCATCCTCATGGGGCAGGAAGATTTGCATCTTCAGATCGTTCTCGGAGGACTTCTTATTCTGGGGGGGGTCTTCCTGGCGGAGCTGGAGACCTACTTCGCCCGGCGGCATCTCCGAGCAGTGGCACGTCAGGAGAACGGCGCATCGGGAAAATAGCGCATCAAGAGGGTAAAGCGTTATTTGAAAAGCGAGAAAAATACAAGGTAATGTATGTAATATATATGCGGCCTCTCTTCTCGTAAGAATGGGGCGTACCATGTACAATATCCTGCGGGAGGTGGAACATCATATGAAACGAATTCTTGTGACCGGTGCAGGAGGCCAGATTGGCACGGAGCTTACCCGGATGCTGCGGGAGGAGTTCGGTGCGGATAACGTGGTTGCCTCGGATGCCAAAGATCTTGCGGGGATCCTGGAAGGCCCGAGGGAACTGTTGGACGTTCTGAACCGGGAGAAACTTTGGGAAATTGTGGAACGCCACAAGGTGGATACCATTTTTCATCTTGCGGCGATTCTCTCCGCCACGGGGGAGAGAAATCCTCAGCTCTGCCATCGGGTGAACACCGAGGGCTTTTTTAATGTGCTGGAGCTTGCCCGGGAGAAAAAGCTCGATAGGGTGATATGTCCCAGCTCCATCGCCGCCTTCAGCCCCGAAACGGGGGATAACCCCGGAGAGGTGGCGGTGTTGCGCCCCAAAACCATGTACGGCATTACCAAGGTCTGGGGAGAGCTGATGGGGGAGTATTACTGGGAGAAGTTCGGTGTGGATGTGCGGGGGATGCGCTATCCCGGTATCATAAGCTGGCAGACCGAGCCCGGAGGGGGTACCACGGATTACGCCGTGGCGGCCTACTACGAGGCTCTGCGTCAGGGAAGCTATGAGTGTTTCGTCTCGGAGGATACGGTGCTTCCCATGATGTACATGCCGGACGCCCTGAAGGCCCTGGTGGATCTCGCCAGGGCGGAACGCAGCTCTCTGCGCTACTGCAACTACAACGTGGCATCCCTGAGCTTTTCCGCCGGAGAGATGACCCAGGCTATCCGGAAGATTATTCCCGGCTTTACCTGCAGCTACGTTCCGGACGAACGCCAGAAGATTGCGGATACCTGGCCCCAGAGGCTGAACGATGCGGCTGCCCGGGAGGATTGGAGATGGGCTCCCCAGTGGGATCTGGATGCCATGTCCCGGGATATGATCCACAATCTGCGCAAAAAATTGGGGATTCCCGAATAGCTATATCTTCATGGAGGTGGAAAGAATATGACCAACCGTATGGCCTTTATTACCCAAGAGCTTGCCCGACTCCGGCAGGAGGGGCTCTATAACGAAATCCGCACCCTGGAAAGCCCCCAGGGGGGGTGGCTCCAGATTGAGGGAAAGCGGGTGCTGAACCTCTGTTCCAACAACTATCTCGGTCTGGCGGCGGATGAGCGCATCTCCCGGCGGGCCAAGGAGCTTATCGATTCCTTTGGAGTCGGTCCCGGAGCGGTGCGCACCATTGCGGGAACCCTCTCCATTCACCGGGAGCTGGAGGAGAAGCTGGCGGCCTTCAAGGGGGCCGAGGCGGCCATCGTGCTGCAGTCCGGTTTCTGCGCCAATCTGGCGGTGATTCCCGCCCTGGTGGGGAAGGATGACCTTATCTTCTCCGACGAGCTGAACCATGCCTCCATTATCGACGGCTGTCGCCTCAGCCGGGCAAAAGTTGTTCGGTGGGATCACGCCAGCCCCGCCTCCCTTCGGGAGAAGCTGGAGGAGTACAAGGATCACGATTGCCGTAAGCTGGTGATCACCGACGGGGTCTTCAGCATGGATGGGGATGTGGCTCCTCTGCCGCAGCTTCTGGAGGTAACCGAAGCCTACGACGTGATGCTCATGGTGGACGATGCCCACGGCGAAGGGGTTCTCGGAAGCCATGGCCGGGGGATCGTTGATCATTTCGGTCTTCACGGCAAGGTGGAGGTGGAGGTGGGAACCCTCTCCAAAGCCTTCGGTGTGGTGGGGGGCTTCGTGGCGGGGAGCAAAGAGCTGGTGGAGTATCTCAACCAGAAATCCCGGCCCTTCCTCTTTTCCAGCGCCATGACGGTCCCTGATGTGGGGGCCAACCTGGCGGCGGTGGAGATTCTTCAGGAGAGCGACGAACTCGTCTCCCGGCTCTGGAAGAACGGAGATATCTTCAAAAAGAAGATGGCCTCTCTGGGATTCAACACCGGCCACAGCGATACCCCCATCACCCCGGTTATCGTAGGGGAGGCTCCTCAGGCCCGGAAATTAAGCTCCCTGCTCTTCGAAAAGGGAGTTTTCGCCCAGGCCATCGCCTTTCCCACGGTTCCCCAGGGTACCGCCCGGATACGGGTGATGATCTCCGCCGCCCATACCCCGGAGGATCTTGATTTTGCGGTGGATGCTTTCGCCGCCGCCGGAAGAGAACTGGGGATTATCCGATAAGGAGATACAGAAAGAAGAGGCTCTCTCTTGGAGGGGCCTCTTTTTTTAAAGATGTTCATGAATTCATTATAGTCTAAGGGGGTCGTGTTATGAAGGTGCTCTGCATTTCCGAAGCGCAGGTACAGTCTCTAGGGATCTCTGTGAAAGAGGTTATGGAGGCGGTGGAGAAGGGGTTTCAGCTCAAGGGTGAGGGAAAGGTGGAACTTCCCCCCAAAATCGGTGCCCATCCCCGGCATGATTGCTTTATCCACGCCATGCCCTGCTGGGTGGGGGGCGACATGGATGTGGCAGGGATCAAATGGGTGGCGGGATATCCCCCCAACCAGGCCAAGGGGCTTCCCTATATTACGGGGGTGCTCTGCCTTAACGATCCCGAAACGGGGTTTGTGAAGGCCATCATGGATGCCAACTGGATCACCGCCTGGCGAACCGGCGCCGCCAGCGGAATCTGCGCCAAATATATGGGGGATCCCGCTTCCAAGGTGCTGAGCATCATCGGAGCGGGGGTGCAGGGGTGGACCAATGCCATGGCGATTCTGGAGGCACTGCCGGAGATTCAGGAGATCCGGGCCTACGACCTCTATCCCGAGCAGGTGGAGAAGTTCCGGGGGCGGGTCCATGCCCAGAAGCCGGAGGTGCAGATTATCCCCTGTGTTGAAATCCAGAAGGCCGTGGAGGGGGCGGATGTGGTGGTGACCTGTACCCCCATCGTGGCGAACCCGAAGCGTTTTATCTCCCCAGGGTGGCTCAAGAAGGATGTTCTTGCCATCTCCGTGGATTACGACTCCGCCTTCCACGAGGAGATCATGACCAACACCGCCTGTTTTGTCTGCGATGATATGAACCAGTATCTCTGGACCCAGGAGCAGGGCACCTATTTCCAGAAGGGATATCCCGTGAAGGAGCAGATCTTCGGCGATATGGGGCATCTCTGTGCAGGGCTTAAAAATGCTCCTCGCAAGGGGCGGCGGAGCGCCGTGCTCATGGGTATTGCCAGCCACGATATGATGACCGCCAAACTCATCTACGAAAAGGCTCTGGAGAGGGGCATAGGGGTGGAAGTGGAGATTTAGAATTTTCAAAGGTTTTCTTTGTACGTGTTTTTATGGAAAATTTTTTGTGCGAGCTGCCCGGGGGTTCTCCCTCCGGGCGCTTCTTCTTTCCATCTACGAAGAGGACGAAGATGTCTATTGCTTTGCAAAATCCCGGGGAGAGAGTCCGGTATGATTTTTGAAAGTGAGACTGAAGTAGGAGAGATTGCCGTAGCCCACGGCGATGGCGGTATCCCGGACTGATGCCCCTTGGATGAGAAGCTTTTTGGCCTCCTCCATGCGTAGCTCCTTCACCAGATCAATAAATTTCTTTCCCGATACGCTGTGAAAGATGCGGCTCAGATACTGGGGGGAGACTCCCACCTGTCGGGCCGCACTTTCCAGGGTTGCGGAGTCCACATGGTGCTGAATAAACTCCGTTACCTCCCCCACCAGGGCGGCATTCTTGTCCTGCAGGAGTCGGCGCATCTCGAAAAGTTGTTCCAGCAGAAGCAGAAAGGCGGCGTGATCCCTTGCATCCCCATGCTCCCAGGGGGAGCTTGTAAAAATTTCTCTTCCCAGGGAGGTATAGGCGGGTTCCGGGCAGTTCATGGAAAAACAGTGTTCCAGCATGGAGAGAAGCAATCCCTTGATGGCCATGTTTGCACAGGGGGTGCCCAGATGGCGGGCAAGTTCTTCGAAAAAGCTCCACATGCTGGATTGCAGTTGGGGGTCCCGGGCATTTTTGAAGAGATCCAGAAGATGATGCCGCTCAAAACGGTATTTCTGACGATCCTGGAAGCTTGAGGGGAGTTGTTCCGGTTCCTCCTTGAGAAAAGCCTCCCGGGAGAGGAGAAGCCCTTTCCCCATAAGAAGGCTGTCCTCCAGCTCTCGTTCCATCTTCGGCATAATCCGGGCGAGTTCCTTTAATCCCGAAAGATGTTCTTCATAGAGGATATTCGGAGAAAGATCCTTTTGTGAAAAGAACTCTCCCAGAGAGAGAAGGGCCTCCTCCAGAGAGATATCCCTCCCCACGGGTCCCACCAGAAAGAGCAGACGGGAATTCCAGGGGATGATCAGGATCTCCCGGGGGAGAAGGTTTTGCATCTCCTCTTTGGCTTCGAGAAGAACGTTTCTGCTCCGACTTCCCCGATCCGGAAGGAGTATTCCCAGAAGAAAAATTCCCCCATGGAGAGAAAAGCCAAGTTCCTCCACAATATTCAGGGTCTCCCCGGGGAGTTCCTCCTGAAGAAGCAGCTTTTCCAGAATGGACTTGAAAGCCTCTCCCCGGTGGGTCTCCATAAAATACCGCAGCGCATGGCGCCGCTCTTTGTGAAGAGACTTGCGGGAGATTTTTTGATGCACCTTTTCGAGGGCCCGAAAAATCTCCTCCTCCCCCGCAGGTTTCAGAAGGTAGAGCGAGACCCCCAGGGCTACCGCATACTGGGCGTATTCGAAAAAATCGTAGGCCGAAAGAACGATCACCTGCCCTTGAAAGCCTCTCTTTCGGAGTTCCCCCAGGGCATCCAGGCCGTTTTGTTCGGGGATCTTGATGTCCAGAAAGACCAGTTCCGGATTCCACTCTTGAGCTTTTCCCACGAAGGCCCGGCCATCCCCCACGCTGCAGACCTCCGAGGCGAGAGGGCTTTTTCCCAGGAGTTCTTCCAGAAACTCCCGTTCGTGCTGTTCATCTTCCACAATAAGAATTTTCAAGGCCTTTCCCTCCTGAAACGGAATGTACTGCCTCAGTGGAGCGGGAGAAGGATGATCCTCCGGGTTCCCCCGCCGGAGAGATCTTCTATGGTGAGCCTTCCCTCTTCTCCGTAGTGATATCGTATCCGTTCCCGTACCGCAAGAATTTCCCGGTTCTCCTCTTCTGAAGCGTTTTCCCCGGAACAAAAATTTCCATCCTGGAGGATAAGCTCCAGACGGTTTTCCCGGGTTATTCCCGTTCGGATCTCCAGGGCCAGAGGGGCGGTACTCTCTTCCACCCCCCGAACGAGAGTTCCTTCTACCAGGGGAAGAAGGATCAGGAAGGGGACAAAGAGGGAAAGGGTTTTGTCCTCCGAGGATATTCGGTACTCCAGCTTCTCTCCAAAGCGTTTTTTAAAGATGTGGAGAAGATGCTCCAGGCCTTCCAGCTCCTGGTGTAGCGGGATAAGATCGTTTCTACTCTGTTTCCGCAGAAGGTAGCGCAGATATTTTGCAAAGTGCAGCACCATCTCTTCGGTCTCTCCCGCCTCTTCTCTGGCGGCCATCCGGGCGATAAGGTTCAGGGTATTGAAGAGGAAGTGGGGATCAATCTGTTCCAACAGGGTGCGGCGGTACCCCCCCTGGGGCTGGAGAAAATCGTCTTCCGGTGCGACGGGGCTTCTCACCATCTCACATCCTCCCATATTTTCCGCAAAAAAGAGATTCCCTTAGGAGGTATTCTAACAAAATCCTGGGAGAAACGAAGGTTTTCGGAGCCTTTCCCCGAGCCCCGCCGGGAGGTTCGGGGAAAGGTTTCTCCTGAGAGCACTATCTTTTCAAGCACTCTGCTCTTTTTTCAAGATTTCCCGGGTTATCTCCAGATTCCTGTCCAGATCTTCCGGAGAGACATTCAGCGCCGGGCGGTAGCGAATAGTTTTGTTCTGACAGGGGAGAATGAGCACCTTTTTCTCCCACAAAGCTTTCAGAACCCGGTTCCTGATCTCCATGTCCGGAAGATCGTAGGCGCACAGAAGCCCCTTTCCCCGAACATTGCGAACAAGAGAGGGAAACTCCTGCTGTAGCGCCTGCAACCCTTGCAGCAGCCGGGGGCCTGCTATCTCCGCCACGTATTCGAGAACATTTTCTTCCTCGTATATCTCCAGGTACCGGGTGGAACGCACCATGTCCGCAAGAGTGCCTCCCCAGGTGGAGTTGATCCGGCTGGATACACTGAAACAGTTTTCCTCCACCTCGTCGATCCGGGAGGTAGCGCAGATGCCGCAGACCTGGGATTTTTTGCCGAAGACGAAGATGTCCGGCGTCACCCCGTGGTGCTCCCAGGCCCACATCTTTCCCGTGATCCCCATGCCGCACTGCACCTCGTCGAAGATCAGAAGAATATCGTGAGCGTCACAGATCTCCCGAAGCTTCTGCAGAAATTCCGTGCGGAAATGGTTATCTCCTCCCTCTCCCTGAATAGTTTCCAGAATGATGGCGCAGATGTCATCAGGGTTTTCCTGTAAGGCCTGGTAAATTTGCTTGAGCGACACATCTTCGAGCCACTCCACCATATCCAGGTTTTCCTCCAGAGGCCACTGGATTTTGGGGTTCAGCACCCGGGGCCATTCGCAGAACTTGGCGAAATACTGGTATTTGTTGGGATCCAGAGTATTCGTCACGCTCAGAGTGTAGCCCCCGCGGCCATGAAATGCCTCGTGAAAGTGCAGCACCTTGGTTCCCTTGGAGCCGCTTACCGCCTCTCCTTCCGAGATCTTTCCCCCTGCGAGAAGCTTGCGGACCTTCCAGTCCATGGCCACCTTGAAGGCGTTTTCCACCGCCAGGGTGCCGTAATCCACGAAAAAGAGATGGGTAAACCCCGGAGGAACCGCTACTCTTGCGAAGGTATCCACGAACTCTGCCATCTCCTGGGTATAGACATCGGAGTTCGCCACCTTGTTGATGCTGGCCCGAAAGATCTTTTCCTTGAAATTCTCGTTCACCAGGGCGGGGTGGTTCATGCCGAAGGGGGCGGAGGCGAAGAAGGTGTAGAAATCGAGCCACTCCTCACCGTTTCGGGCATCCACCAGGTGGCTCCCCTGAGATTTTTCCATATCCACCACGATATCGAAGCCGTCCCGGAGAATCCATTTTTCCAGAGTTTCAAAAACCTTGTCAGGCGTTACTGTGAATGTGCGAGAGTACATGTATATCCCTCCTCGAATGTATGACCATGTATAACCATGCGTGAGGTTTCTTGATGGTCCTCCCGCAGTCTGAAGGATTTCGAAAAAAAAGCATGCACTTCCGGGGATGTTTTTTTGTTCAGTTTTTTTACGTAAAGCTACTCGGGTTTTCTTTTGCGGTGGCGGAGAGTGCAAAACGCGGCAAAACTG
>NPIG01000771.1_pt1 | contig 12174 bp, 15 predicted proteins | sample 8637441 | NCBI WGS metagenome assembly NPIG01 (sample SAMN07420675, study PRJNA396082) | bioreactor metagenome | isolation source: sample BR6 brine-fed electro-methanogenic bioreactor BR | place: Japan: Kochi | collected 2016-06-14 | reverse complement strand
AGCGCCACCCCGTAATGGGTCTTCTGGCCATGATAGGCGACCCGGTAGCCCAGAGCCTCAATGGCGGCCACGGGAAAGTCGGCATCCTGCACCTTGGTCTCCTGCAGGCCGATGATCTCGGGCTGATGCTTGTCGATGAGGGCCTCCAGCTGATGAAGGCGAGAGCGCAGGCCGTTGACGTTGAACGATACGAGTTTCATTGTTTACATACCTGGAAAGAAATATAAAAAACTCTTCGCGTCGGCGAGTGGAAACGCCCCGACATATAATCTTTTTTTATCCTACCGGCTGCCTGCGCATGATTTATCCCAGCAACCTCGGCATCACTACGGCCGTCGCGACTCCCAGCACCCCGACAATCAATCCGATAAGCGCCAGAACCCCGGAGAACTTCCAAAAGGACTTCTGATACATCAGGGCCGTCTCCAGCTCGGCGACGCCGCCCCCGCTGACCAGGGTGCCGATGGAAGATGCGTACTTGAACAGATACAGCGCAGGGATGAGGTACACCAGGCTGAACAGGGCCTGGCAGGCAAAAACGGCCATGTAGGTCGATCCGCCCGGCATTCCCGGGACACCGGCAACAAGCGGGGCCAGGGAACCGAAGAGCCCTAAAACGGCACCGAGAAACAGCAAAATGGAGATAAATCGGACCCAGGGCCGGGTCTGTTTCAGCGACTGAATGATGGTCCTGGTCAACAGAACCGGGGCCGGATCGTCGGCTTCCCCGTCCGGTTCGACCTCGGCGGCATCTGCTGCGAAGGACCTGAAAGGATCGTCCTCCTGGTCTTCTTCTGCCGGGGCGATCGGCGGGGCGGCCGGAGTTTCCGGTTCTTCGGCGGCCAATATGACCGGCTCGGGAGGGGCCTCGGGCACCGGTTCGGGAATCGGTTTGGTGGTGACCGTCCGGACCGGTTCTGGCTCAACGGCTGGTTCAGGGGACCAGGGCGCCGCCACGGCAGTCTCATCAGGCGGTTCCGTCTGGGGAGCCGAAGGTGCGGCTGCCACCATCGGCAGAACCTCGCAGACCAGTCCGGCTTTGGCCAGAGCCTGCTGGTACTTCAGGGCGGTGGCCTGTTCCAGCTCACCTTTCAGAATCAGCGACCGGCTCGAAAAGAGCCTGGCCACGGCGCCATCGCTGTAATTGAAACGGGCCTTGACATTGGCTTGGGCCTCCTCTCGGGTGATCCCTTCGATCAGCTCCCCACGAAAAACGATCTTGAACAATTCAGGTGACATGGGTTCTCCTCCAGATCCGGCTAATGTTCATCACTCTGAATGCAAGCATTGTGCGCATTGGATCTTTTTAAGTCGTTTTATTTGATTCAGCCTCCCACCTTCGCCTTCAGCTTTGCCCATCAACGATGCCGATGCCCGCGATGGTGTCCCCGGTGATGATGGCCATGATGACGGTGATGGCCGCTGTAGTAGAAGTAGTCCAAGCCGAAATGGAAACGGTATGGATAATACGGATAATAGGGATAGTAGTGCCTTTCCGGGTATGGATACCAGAGGTCGTAGGCCGGCGCCGGGGCAAACCGCGAATAGCTGCGAAGCGGGGTGCTGGAAACGATTCGCCAGGTTCCGTCAGGTTGACGGCAGGCCGTGCCGTGACCTTGATGTTTTTCATCGTCGATGTAGATTGTCTGCGTATATTCGCGACAGTACAGTCCCTGCCCGTTTTTGTAGTTTTTTTCGAGCAAAACATCCCCGGAACTGCCAGTATCCGGATTAATCCAGACCGTCGAGCGGTTGCTTTCAAGCGAATGCTGCAGGTTGTCGGTTACCACCCGCCGGTCGGAAGGGCCGAGGGACTGGCCATGGGCCAGGGGCAAGGGAATCCCCCCCCGCCTACGGCCCAGCAGACCATGATCATCATGACGGTCAGGCGTTTCATAACGAAGCTCCTCCGGGTGGCCGGCTCTTTGGCGCGAAGAATTGCCAAAGAACTCCAGCCTGCGTCCTGTATACCCATTATATCAGGACGGGAAACAGGACTGTCGACCTCCAGTAAACCCGCGGAAACCGTCCTGCGGGTTGATAACTTATTAATTTCCGATACTCTTTTTCAGGCAGGGCACGAAAACCATGCTCGGCTTTCGGGAAACGTCTCCGACAAGGCTTGTTGCGGCGGCGAGGGACTGAAATTCGAGGTTGAGGTTTGATCCGGGATCGCTATCCCCTTCACGACAGGAATCGAGGCTTATGAAAAAATCGTCATTCTGGGTGGTGTTTTTTGTTCTGGCCATCGGCGCGGTGGCGGCCTTCTTCTACTGGAAAAACTATCTGGCCCCGGGGCCCACGACAACGGTTTTCGAACCCAGCCCCGAGCCCGAAAAATTCGAAGAGCCGGCCATCCGCTACCCGGTTCCCGAGCCCTCCGATCAGGGAAAAGTCCCGGCACCGGCGGAGGTCGATGATGGCAAGCCCATGTCTGAACCGGAGAAGAGCGACGAAACCCTGCAGGAGGCGCTGAGCAGGCTCCTCTCCGGGCAAAAACTCGACAGGCTGCTGGTTCTGGACAATTTCATCCAGCGCTTCGTGCTGATGGTCGATAACCTCACGCAAGCGGAGCTGCCGATCAATCGCCTGCCGGCCAAGCCCGCCCCCGGAACGTTTGTCGCGGCCGAAAAAGATGGGAGCCTGTTGATCAGCCCGGAAAACTACAAGCGTTACACGCCGTATCTCAGGCTGGCCGAGGCCATCGATACCGAAACGTTGGCAGCGCTCTATGTCCGTTTCTATCCGCTGATTCAGGCGGCCTACAAGGGTCTGGGATACCCGACGGGCTATTTCAACGACCGACTGATCCAGGTGATCGATCATCTTCTGACCGCGCCGGAGGTAGAGCAGCCGGTCCGCCTGGTGCAGCCGATTCTGCGCTACAAGTATGCCGATCCTGAACTGGAAGCCCTTTCATCCGGGCGGAAGATCCTAATTCGCATCGGCCCCGAAAATGCGGCAAGGGTCAAGGAGAAACTGCGGAAGTTCCGGAACGAGCTAATTTCCATCCGGAAAGTCATAAATTCTTGAAACTATAAGCAAAATATTGCTTTTAACGCTGGAATTTTTTATTTCAACATGGCATGACCAGTCCCTAAGATATTGAATTTGAAAGACTTCGGTATGATCAGGAGACCTCATGCGGCAAAAACCCACTCGACAAATGTCTATTTTTGACCTGATGCATATCAGCGCCATCGCCAAGGAGTTGCGCTACATTTCCAAGATTCTGGATCAGACTCCTGCGATTCTAGATTCTGTTCACCGTGATCTGTTGCAGGGGCGGTAGTTCTTGAGTTTAAAGACTGCAAATCCAACGAGGTGTTCCAAAAACCTCTTTATACTCCCTATCCCTCGATGCAGTGACGCGCCGGAGCCGGGTCGGCACCCCCGGAGGCCATCGGTTTTGATCAATCCGCAGAGCCCGGTCATAATAGAAGGATCAAGCCTACGGGGAGCTGAAGCGGATGATCCACTTAAGTACAGCGTGGATAACCCTGCTGCTGGCAGCCATGATGTTGGCTGAGGCGGTGTTTCCCGATCGGTGTCTGTATGGGGAGTCGTCGGCGCCGCTGGGGGAACCGGGGTCCGCCCTGCAGCAACGCCTCCAGAGCCACGTCCGCATCCTGGCCGGGGAGATCGGCGAGCGCAACCTGTGGCGGTACGAAAGCTTGGAGGCGGCCGCCGGCTATATTGAAAAGACGCTGGAAAAGGCCGGATTAGTAGTCAGGGCGCAGGCGTATGCTGTTGAGGGAAAGGTTTCGAAAAACCTGGTGGCCGAGATTCCGGGCAAATCCATGCCTGAAGAGATCGTCCTGATCGGGGCTCACTACGATTCCGTCCTGGGCTCGCCCGGGGCCAATGACAACGCCTCGGGGGTCGCTGCCCTGCTGGAGATCGCCAGCCAGCTGGCCGGTTCGCGGCCCGAACGCACCTTGCGCTTTGCGGCCTTTGTCAACGAAGAGCCTCCGCTGTTCAAAAGCCGGGATATGGGCAGCCAGGTGTATGCCCGCCGCGCCAGGAAGAAGGGCGACAACATCGTCGCGATGCTCTCGCTGGAGACCATCGGCTACTATTCGCAGGCCGAGGGAAGCCAGGCGTTTCCGTTCTTCTTGCTCCGATTCTTCTATCCCACCACCGGCAATTTCATCGCCTTTGTCACCAACTATTCCTCGCGGGCCCTGCAACAGCAAAGCCTGGCCGCCTTTCGGCAACGCAGTCCCTTCCCTGCCGAGGGGCTTGTTGCCCCCGGCTGGCTGATCGGGGTGGACTGGTCCGATCACTGGTCCTTCTGGAAAGAGGGGTACCCGGCGATCATGATCACCGACAGCGCCCTGTTCCGCTACCCCCATTACCACAGCCCGGAGGATACGCCGGAAAAACTCCGTTATCCCGAGATGGCCAAGGTGGTGGCCGGTTTGGTCCGGGTGGTAGAGGAACTGGCGGCCCGGCCGGTCAGGTAGAACTCTTCAAAAGGAGCTCTCGGGTCTGACCGATACCGCCCCGTAGCTTTGCCCGGCAACTGGGGCCAGTGGACACCGAGCCTGCCCGCTTGCAGCGGACAGGCTCGGTGCTGTGCGACCTGTTGAGTCCTTTGTTTTGAACGGCCGTCTTAACCCGGGTCACTTGTAAGAGGTCTTGAGTTCCATCCCCTCTCTCGATTTCGGATCGTAAATCCCCTTTTCAGCCCCTTGCTTGAACCACTCCTGCTTCAGGCCGTCGAGGAACTGCTTCTTTTCATCGACCAGCTTGTCGAACGGCAGGCCGATGATCTCCTGGGCCTTTTCTTTGCTGGAGAAGTCGGGGGCCTCGTAGTCGGCGGCGTTGTACTTTGCCAGAATGGTGCGCAGTTTGATGCGGGCCTCCTGGCCCTTGTTGATGGCGCTGCCGAGAACCCGCAGGGTCTCTTCGGGGGCGTGGAAGAAAGAACCGTGGGCGGCAATCGAGTAGTCCCAGCGCCACTGGCCGTGGCGGATGTCCTGCAGGGCGGGCTTCATCTCTTCTTCGGTGGCGCCCAGATCCCAGGCCTTTTTCGCTTCGAGGTGCGCCTTGGCCAGCACCTCCATGGCGGTGCGCGAAAGCTCATCCTTGCGCTCCAGTTTCCGCTCCACGGTGGCGCGGAACTCTTTTTCGGTGCCGCTGTGGCAGTTCAGGCAGGTGTTCTCGATATTGTCCAGCGGGCTGCCGATCTGATGGTTGGAGTACTTGACGCCACCTTCCCGGACATAGGGCATATGACAGTCGGCACAGGCGAGGCCCTGCTTGCCATGGACCCCGGTGACAAAGGTTTCATAGCCGGGGTGCTGGGCTTTGAGCATCGGGGTCTTGCTCAGCTTGTGGGTCCAGTCGACAAAGTTTCTCTGGTCGTAGTACTTCTCCATGTCTTCAGCGGACAGGCCGTTGTCCCAGGGGAAGGTGACCACCTTGGCGGTCTGCTTCTGGCCCTGGTCGTCGGTCCATTCGGTCGGCTTGAAGTAGTATTCCGCGTGACACTGGGCGCAGACCAGGGTCCGCATGTCCTGATGGGTGGCGTCGGCAAACGGCTTGCTCCCTTCGGCATCGAGCGCGCGCTTCAGGTAATCGCGGGTCACGCTCAGCTTCATGGTTTCGTGGTCATGGCAATCGGCACAGCCGATCGGGTTGACGATCTCGCCGCCGTGGCGGGCCCATTTGCCGGTATAGAAGTCCAGTTCGCCTTTCTGGTCGATCAGGCGCGGCACATCGGGGGATTTGCAGGTCCAGCAAGCGGTCGGCATCGGACCGGTCTGGGGGTTCAACGGGGCGCCGGTCCGCAAGGTGTTCATGTTGTCCTCAAGGATGTAGTAGTGACCGCGCGGCGCGTTGTAGTCTTTGGAGAACCCGTAGCCGGCCCACATGACCACCAGGGCGGGGTTTTCCTTGAGCATGTCCTTGATGTCATCGCTCTTCTTGGTCTGCATGTACGAATCGTACTGGCGCGGGAAGTACTTGCCCCATTCGGCACTTCTCGGTTCGAACTTTTCGATCTTCGGTACTTCGTTGATGGCCTGCTGCTCCGCCTTGTTTTCCTTGATGGAAACGGCCAGCAGCAGCAAGGGGACCATCACGATCACGCAAACGATTGTCAGCAAGGTTGATTTTCTCATGAGTCGCTCTCCTGGTTGATTATTTATAATTCCTTAACGCCGAGATTGTTTTGAGTCGCTGTCAGAGTTCTGGTCGTTCCGTGGGGCACTTCCCGGTGACAATCCCAACACTGACGACCCATCTGAACGTCAGCTTCAGGGGTATGATAGAGTTCGCTGGTGGCCAGCATCTGCGAGACGGCTTCCCGGTGGCAGGAGATGCAGTTGTCCTGGATCCGCCTGGCCGCATCGTCGGTGATTCTGAGGTTGCTGCCGTAGCTGCCCAGGGTCATGGCCAGTGAATGATTGAGGCCGTCTTTGGCCTTTGCGATCCACTTGTTGGCGAAAGAATCCCTCGGCAGATGGCAGTCCACGCAGGTGGCCTTCTCCCGGTGCGAACTGTGCTGCCAGGTAGCATAGTGGGTATTCATGGTGTGGCAGTTGATGCAGACCTTCGGATCGCTCGAAAGGTACGAAAGCATCCTGGATTCATTCACCACGTAGGCAAACATTCCGATGACTGCCACAACACAACTGACAGACACATACGTCATGAGTTTTTTGGTTTCCATACGCAGCCTTTTGAGTAATTGGTTATCCTCCGATACGCCTCTGATTTCCTCTCTCCCAGCGTGTGTCTTCGGTTGCGCCCCCTTTCGTCATTTTTTGAAGCCATCGTCGGTGGATGGGTTAAACAGTCGCTGGTTGCAGGAGCGGTTTTCGGTTGCGGATCCTGGTGGCGGTGGCGTGAAAACGGTGCTATGCTCCTTTTAGCAACGGCTGTGCCAGCAGAATAACCGTTATATTTCGAACATTTGGGGTTTCGGGTGACTTGCTGCTGTTACCGGCTGGTAGCCCCGGCGTCCGGCATGTGTTACCATCTGGTAGCAACAGGCGAGACCACCATGAATATTTTCCGGGGGAATGTTCCGGCTCAGGGATGAGCCCGACAGCCTCCTGTCCACACGGGGCCTTATCAGCCATGCAGTTAAAAACCAAGTTCATCATTTTTGTCGGGCTGGTGACCTGTTGTTCCTTCGGGGTAACATTTTACCGGACTTCCAGCTTTCAGGAAGAGCTGGTGGTCGAACAGGCCACCCGGCAGGCGAAAATGCTCTTCGACCAGATCCGCATCACCCGCCAGTGGGTGGCCGATCACAACGGGCTGTTCCTGGTCAAGGGGCCGGGGGTCGAAGAGAACCCCTTTCTGCAGCAGGGCCAGATCCGCGACGAGCAGGGCAACTGGCTGGTGAAGCGCAACCCGGCGATGGTGACTCGCGAGCTGTCCGCCTATGCGGCCAGCGAGGGGATGGGGCAGTTCAATGTCACCAGCCTGCATCCGCTCAACCCCGATAATGCTCCGGATGATTTTGAGCGCCGCAGCCTCAATCAGTTTGACCGGGGGGCGGCGGAGACGGTCGCGATCGAGACGTTTTCCGGCAAGCACCGGCTGCGCTACATGGCCCCCCTGAAGGTCGAAAGTACCTGCCTGAACTGTCACACCGATCCGGGCTATAAAATCGGCGATATCCGCGGCGGCATGAGCGTCTCCATCCCGATGGACTGGGCCTATGCCGAAATCAAAACCAACAACCGGCTGCTGCTGAATATCGGCCTGGCCACCATCGCGATTGTGTCGCTGACCATCTTTCTGCTGTTCGACCGTCTGGTGGTGAGACGCCTGAAAATCCTCGCCCGGGCCATGGACCAATATCCGGATCGCCGCGAATTCGAGGGGCTGTTGACCAGAGATCCGGATGATGAAATCGGCACCCTGGCCGGCCATTACCGCAAGCTCTGTCAGCGCCTCGAACAGTCGCAGCAGGAGCTGGACGCCACCCGCGAGCAGGTCTTTCAGAGCGAGAAACTGGCGGCCCTGGGCCGTCTGGTCGCCGGCCTCTCCCACGAGATCAACAACCCTCTCGGCGGCATGCAGAACTGCATCCAGACGATGAAAAGAAGCCTGGACAAGCCGGAGCTGCAGACCCGCTACCTGGCACTGCTCGGCCAGGGGGTCGAGAGGATCAAGGGCACCGTGCAGCAACTGCTGAAGATCGGCCGCAAGGAGCCCCTGAACATCCAGCGGGGCGATGTGGACGAGATGATCCGGGAGTGCCTGGAGCTCACCTGCATGGGCCGCCGGAGGATCCGGGTCGACCTGCAGCTCGGGGTGGGACGGCCCGTCGTCGTCGGCATGGAGGCGCTGCGGCAGGTGGTGATGAATCTTGCAGGCAACGCCGTGCAGGCCATGGGCCCCGAGGGCGGAACGCTCACCGCCAGCAGCCGGATCGCCGAGGATGCCCTGGTCATCAGGATTTCCGATACCGGGCCCGGGATCGATCCGGCGCACCTGGATAAAATCTTCGAACCCTTTTTCACCACCAAGGAGGTCGGCGAAGGCACGGGCCTGGGGCTTAGCGTCTCTTATTCGCTGGTGGATCGAATGGGGGGGGAGCTGAACGCGCACAACGCCCCGGCGGGCGGGGCGGTCTTTACCCTGAGCATTCCGCTACCGAATGAAACCGAAACAACTGAAGAGGGCAAGATATGACCGCACGCATCCTGGTCGCCGAAGATGAAGAGATCATGCGCATTACCGTTCTCGATCACTTGCGTGATCAGGGCTGGCAGGCCGATGAAGCCGAAAACGGCGCGCACGCGCTGGAGCTGGTGAAGGCCAACCGCTATGAGCTTCTCCTCTCGGATATCCGCATGCCGGGCATGGATGGGGAGACGCTGCTCGCCGAGGTGAAAAAGCTGGCCCCCCGAACCGAGGTGGTCATGATGACCGCCTATGGCAGCACCGATGACGCGGTGAACTGCCTGAAAAAAGGGGCCGCCGACTATATCCTGAAACCCTTCGACCTGGACGATCTCAGCTTCCGGATCAATCGCATACTCGAGATGCAGGCGGTCAAGGCACGCTGCGTATCCCTGGAGCATTGCGGCGGGCTGCGGCGGCCGATCATCGGCTCCAGTGCCGCGATGCAGAAAATGCTCAGCCTGGTCAGTCAGGTGGCGATGGCCGATGCCTCGGCGCTGATCTACGGTGAAAGCGGCACCGGCAAGGAGCTNNGAAAGCGGCACCGGCAAAGAGCTGGTCGCCAAGGCGATTCACTATAATAGCCGCCGAAAAGATCAGCCCTTCGTGCCCATCAACTGCGGAGCCATTCCCGAAAATTTGTTGGAAAGCGAACTCTTCGGCCATGAAAAAGGCGCCTTTACCGGCGCCGACAAACTCGCGGTCGGCAAATTCGAGCTGGCCGATCAGGGCACCATTCTGCTGGACGAGATCGGTGACATGCCCCTCGATCTGCAGGTCAAGCTGCTGCGGGTTCTGCAGGAGCGGGAGATCGAACGGCTGGGCGGCAAGGCCCCCATCCCCGTCGATGTCCGGGTGCTTTGCGCCACCTCCAAGGATCTTGGCGAGGAGGTAAAAAAAGGCAACTTCCGCCAGGACCTGTTCTACCGGCTGCAGGTCATCCCGGTGCCGGTACCGCCGCTGCGGGACCGGGAGGGCGACATCATGGAACTGGCCAACTTTTTTCTCCAGGAATTCGGCCGGGAAAGAGGTCTGCGTTTCGACCTCTCCGCAGAAGCCGCTAAGGCCCTGGAGCAGTACGCTTTCCCCGGCAACGTACGGGAGCTCAGGAACATGATGGAACGGATTTCGGTTCTGGCCCCGGCCTCCAGAATCCAGCTCTGGGATCTGCCGGTGGAGGTCGCCGGCGCAGGCAGCGAGACCGGCGCCGGTGAAATTGACGAGGAAAACCTCGCCGCAGCGGTGGCCTACGCTGAGAAGCACTGTATTCAACGCGCGCTGAAGAAAACCGGCGGCAACAAGACCGAGGCGGCGGTAATTCTGGGGATCAGCCGGAAAAACCTCTGGGAGAAGATGAAACATTACGACCTGTAACCCGCCCGCCGATCCGGCCTGCGGAATGGGTCAGCACGATCTTTTGATCGCCGGGGCGTTGACGATCAGGCATTGCACGGCGCCCATGTTCTACCCAAAAGGGACAAGGGTGAACCTTTTTTGGGAAATCGGGCCTTTTTTCACATTGACAAGTCCGGCACTTCCTCGGTCAGCACCCTGAAGCTGCGCAGGCAGTTGACTCCAAACGCGGTGGTCATAGCGGTGTCGGCGGCGTCTCGGCCGCGGGCCATGAGGACCCTGCCAATGCGCGGCATGTTGTGGCGCGGATCGAAGGTGTGCCAGCGTCCGCCGAGATAGGCCTCGAACCAGGCGTTGAAGTCCATGGGGTAGGGTTCTGGAGGGATGCCGATGTCACCGAGGTAACCGCTGGCATAACGGGCGGGAATATTCATGCAGCGACAGAAGGCGATGGCCAGATGGGCGATGTCCCGACAGACCCCGATGCGCTCGTCAAACGCCTCCCAGGCCGAACGGTTCGCCCGCGCATGTTCGTAGCCGAACCGCACCTCCTTGTGCACCCAATCGCAGATCGCCTGCACCCGCCCCCATCCCGGCGGCGCCAACCCGAAAAGATCCCAGGCTGCCTGGCAGAGCCGGTCGGTCTCGCAGTAGCGGCTGCCCAGCAGAAAAGGCAGGGTCTCCACCGGCAGCTCTGCCACCGGATGTTCGCGCGCTTCAGGACAAACCAGATCCGGCTGGCCGTTGTCTCGGACCAGGGCCTCGGCCCACAGCCGCAGCGATCCGGGCGGTGCGAGGATGCGAACACAGCGGTTGCCGAAGCCGTCCGTGAAAGACTCCACCTGCAACGGCGGATCGCTTTGCAGATCGTCATTGTTGACCAGAGCCTGAACCTGGCTGGGGTGGACGAAGAGCTTCAGGATCATCGGCGTTTCTGCGGAAAACTCAAAAACCATATCGTAACCGATGCGGATCAGCATGGCGTGCCTCTTCGAACTTGTTACTTGCCGTCAGCCTGCTCTGACATTGTACCAACTGGCCGGCGAGGTGCCATCCGCAGAAAAGAGTTGTAGCCGATGGCCTTGCTGTGAGTATTCTTGAAGTATGTTCCTTGAGTTAATCACCCTTTTTTCAACGGCGTCAGACAAAATCAACTTACTGATATTTATGAATTTCCATCCAAATAAGATAGGTATTCCTTTTTTGTGGCAACAGGAACCGAACGCCACCGAGCAAGAGGCGGCATTATTCCCCGCGAAACTCGGGTTCTCTCTTGGCGAGAAACGCGGCAACCCCTTCGCGTCCATCGGCAGTGGCCGCCATTGAGGCAATCGCCCGGGTTTCCTTTTCCATCTGGGATTCCAGGCTCTCGGTAACGCCGGAGAGGATCAACCGTTTGCTCTCCCCGAAGGACTGAGTTGGTCCCTTCGCCCACTGATGAGCAATCGCAAGGGCGGTAGTGAGCACCTGAGCATCGGCAACCACCTGGTTGACAATTCCCCACTCCATGGCTTGCCTTGCCGACAATACCGGATTTAACAAAGCCATTTCCTTGGCCCGGCGCAGCCCCACCAGGCGTGCCAGAAAATAGCTGGAGCTGCCATCCGGAGCCAGGCCGACCTTGGTATAGGCCATGGTGAATTTNNGTGGTCAATGCCAGGCTGAAGCCGCCTCCTGCCGCAGTACCGTTGATAGCACCGACGACCGGTGCATCCATCCAGTTGAATCGAGAGATGGCCGCATGCAGAGCCTGAGTGATCTCCTTGATGTGGCTGGCGACATTTTCCCCTTGGGCGGCAAAGGCTTTGAGGTCGCCGCCGGCACAAAACATTTTTCCGTTTCCGGTCAGCACAACTGCTCGGACCTCAGGGGCTTCGTCACAGCGGTTGGCGACCTGCAGGAGCTCGCGCGCCATTTCCAGGTTGATGGCATTGCCGTCGTCGGGGCGATTGAGCCGGATCAGTCCAACGCCGTTTTCTACTTCGAAGGTGAGGGAGCTGTAAGGCATGGCTTTTCCTCCTTGTGATGTCGGTACGCTTCTAGGGTCAAGGCGATCCAACCTGCTGAAAATCTGAAAATATCGAGATCAATGGTCGTGTTGCGTCGACCGATGCTCCGGCCGACAGCTAGGCACCGAAATCCTTATGGGTTACCTGAATCAGTGAGTTTACA
>NPIG01000392.1_pt1 | contig 12185 bp, 13 predicted proteins | sample 8637441 | NCBI WGS metagenome assembly NPIG01 (sample SAMN07420675, study PRJNA396082) | bioreactor metagenome | isolation source: sample BR6 brine-fed electro-methanogenic bioreactor BR | place: Japan: Kochi | collected 2016-06-14 | reverse complement strand
GAAGGGCTGCGGCGAGGCGGGGGCCATCGGCAGCCCGCCGGCGGTCGTCAACGCGGTGATCGACGCGCTTGAGAGCGGCGGTCACAAGGTTGCGCATATCGACATGCCGCTGAGCCCGTCGCGGGTGTGGCAGGCGATGCACGGGTGATCATTGGCGGGACCGGGGGCGCCGCCCCCGGACCCCCGGGATATTTCAAGTGAGAGGAAGGGGGGACCCGACCCTCTTGAAGGAGAGACGAGATGTATAATTTCGAGTTTGAGAAGCCGGGCAGTGTGGCCGATGCGGTCGCCGCCCTGGGCGCGGAAGAGGCGCAGGCGCTGGGCGGGGGGCAGACCCTGATCCCGACGCTGAAGCAGCGGCTGGCGATGCCGTCGAAGCTGGTCAGCCTGAGCGGCATTGCCGAGATGAAGGGGGTGCGCGCCGAGGGCGGCACCGTCACCATCGGCGGCGGCACCACCCATGCCACGGTGGCGCGGGAGGCGGCGGATGCCTATCCGGCGCTGGCGGCGCTGGCGGGCAATATCGGCGACCCGGCGGTGCGCAACCGCGGCACCATCGGCGGCAGCCTGGCCAACAACGACCCCTCGGCCTGTTACCCGGCGGCGGCGCTGGGCAGTGGGGCTGTCATCGTGACCAACGCGCGCGAAATCGCCGCCGACGAGTATTTCCAGGGCATGTTCACCACCGCGCTGGACGAGGGCGAGATCATCACCGCGGTGCGCTTCCCGGTGCCGGAGGCGGCGAGCTATCAGAAGTTCGAGCAGCCGGCCTCGCGCTTTGCGCTGGTGGGGGTGTTCGTGGCGAAGACCGCCGATGGCGTTCGCGTGGCGGTCACCGGTGCCTCGGAAGAGGGGGTGTTCCGCTGGTCCGAGGCGGAGGCGGCGCTGAACCATGATTTCCGCACCGATGCGCTGATGGACCTGAACATCAACCCGGCCAACATGATCGGCGACCTGCACGGCAGCAAGGAGTATCGCGCGCATCTGGTCAAGGTGATGACCAAGCGCGCGGTTGCCGCGATGGCCTAGGCCAATCCCTGGCCGGGTTGACATGCCTCAACCCGGCCGGCGGCGGTTTCCTTTAGGATTATGAAAGTGGGTCACCGTCTGCCCGTTTCGCGGGCAGGCGGTGCGCTTGCGTCGGGTTTTCCCGTGCCGGAGCTTGGGGCGCGGGGGCGGCGCATGCATACTCGGTGCTGAATATCCCGGGCGATCCAGCCGGAAAGGAGATACGCTATGGCGACGAAGAAGAAGGATGACGCGGTCAAGGACGCGGGCCAGGCGGTGGCCGACCTGATGGCACAGTACCAGAAGATGGGTCTGAACGCGATGGCGCTGATGGGCGGCGACTGGATGGAGCGGATGAGCGACATGGGCGCCGAGATGCTGCAGTTCTATACCCAGCGGGTGCAGGAGGATGTGGAGCTGTATCACAAGCTGCTGCATTGCAGGGATCTGGGCGAGATGCAGGAGATCCAGGGCGAGTTCCTGCAGCGTGCGATCAACCGCTATACCGAAGAGACCGGCAAGATCATCGAGATGGGCAAGACGGCGAGGTCCGGCGGCAAGTCGGGCTGAGGCCCGGGCGCGGGGACGTCCGGCGGGTTTGTGCGCCCTGTGTTTTGGGGGCCGACCGCTCTTAATCTTCGCTCCACCCCCTCGCTAACCCTCCCTCTGCGAGGGGGGATTGAGGGCGGCGCGTGTCGTCCCGGGGTCTTTGCGGGGCGAGGGCGCGGATCAAGTCCGGGATCACAGGGCGCCCTGTGCCGCCGCCCCGAAACGAAAAAGCCCCCGCGCGGGCGGGGGCCGGGTTTTCGTATCTGCGGCAGCGATTACTTCTGCGGCAGCGGGCCGATCATCATGATCATCTGACGGCCTTCCATCTTCGGCATGTTCTCGACCTTGCCGATTTCCTTGACGTCCTCGGCGACGCGTTCGAGCAGTTCGCGCCCGAGATTCTGGTGCGCCATTTCGCGTCCGCGGAAGCGCAGCGTCACCTTCACCTTGTCGCCGTTCTCAAGGAACTTGACCACATTGCGCATCTTGACGTCGTAGTCATGCGTATCGGTGTTGGGCCGGAATTTGACTTCCTTGACCTCGATGATTTTCTGCTTCTTGCGGGCTTCGCTTTCGCGCTTTTGCTGTTCGTACTTGAACTTGCCGAAATCCATGATCTTGCAGACCGGCGGGTTGGCGTTCGGCGAGATCTCCACCAGGTCCAGACCGGCCTCTTCGGCAAGCTGCATCGCCTTGGCCGGCGGTACGACGCCGACGTTTTCGCCATCGGCACCGATCAGGCGAATTTCGGGGGCACGGATCTTATCATTGACGCGCGGGCCGGTATCACGGGTCGGCGGCGCGTTGTGAGGTCTGCGGGCTATGGGTTCGTTCCTTTGATCATTACGGAAAAATTCGAGCTTGGACAGTAAACGCAGAATCGTGCGCTTTCAAGCAGGTGCAGACGGCTGCGGGGCGATTGTCGCGACTGTTTTCAAAGCTCTTGCGCCGCCGCGCGCAGCCCGCCCGACAGCAGCAGCACGCCGAGCGCCGCCAGCGCGCAAAACCCGCCGCCGATCCCCAGCGCCCAGAGCCCGGCATGGGCGATCACCGCGCCGCCGATCGCCGAGCCGATGGCGGCGCCGAGATAGACGCCACCGGCATTGAGCGCCAGCAGAACGTTGGCGTTTTCCGGCGAGCGCGCGATCAGGCGGACCTGCTGGGCGGGCATGAAGGACCAGCCGAACAGCGACCAGGCCGCGGCCAGAACCATCACGCCCCAGACCGGCAGCGGCAGGGTGGAGAACACCGGCATGATCGCCATCTGCGCCAGGCACAAGAGCGCCAGGGTGCGCTGGGCGCCGATCCGGTCGGTCAGTGCGCCGCCCATCAGCGAGCCCGCCACCGCGCCGAGGCCCGCCAGCGTCAGCGTGACGGTGATGCCGTCGCGGGCGAACCCCATCGTGGCCTCGAGCAGCGGCGCGATATAGGTGAAGATCACGTAGCTGCCGGAAAGGAAGACGGTGGTAAAGGCGACCGCCAGCATCAGCCGGGCATTGCCCAGAACGCGCGCCAGGTCGCCCAGCCCCACCGGGGCGAAGTGCAGCCCGGCGGGCACCCGGACCCAGATCAGCGCGGCGCAGGGCAGGGCCAGCGCCACCACCAGCCAGAAGGCCACGCGCCAGCCGAAGGTATAGGCGAGGAAGCTGCCCAGCGGCACGCCGATCACCTGGCTGAGCGAGAAGCCGAGGAACACCAGCGACAGCGCCGCGCCCTGTTTGCCCGGCGGGCTGAGGCCCGCGGCCACCGCGGCGGCCACCGGGGTGACCATGCCGGCCGCGGCGGCGGCCAGCACCCGGGCGGCGAACAGGACGGCGGCACTGGGCGCCATGGCCGAGATGAGCGCGGCGAGCGCGAAGAGGATCATGGCGATGGCCAGCACCCGGCGCCGTCCGATCTGGCCGGTGGCCGAGACCAGAAGCGGCGAGGCCACCGCGTAGACGGCGGCATAGAGCACCATCAGGTTGCCGGCCTGCGACGGGGTGAGGCCGAAGGCCTCCGCGATGGGGGTGAGGGTGCCGATGATGACGAAAGCGCCGAGCCCGATCACGAAATTGGCCACCGACAGGATCGGCACCACGAGGCGGGCGGGATTGGTTGCGGTCATCGGCGCGGCCCTGTTCAGGCGCCGGCAGGATCCGGCGCCCGGCCACGATAGGCCGGGGGCGCGTGGGGCGCCATCGCGACCTTACGTTGCGGCAGGATCAGTCGAGGAAAGCCTTTTCCACCACGTATTGCTGCGGGTTGGAATTGGCGCCCTCTTTCAGCCCGTAGGCTTCGAGCATGTCCTTGATCTCGAGGTTGAAGGCGAGGTTGCCGCAGACCATGGCGCGGTCGGTTTCCGGGCTGAGCGGCTTGACGCCGAGATCCTCGAACACCTCGCCCGAGCGCATCAGGTCGGTGATGCGGCCCATCTTGGGGCTCTCCTCGCGGGTGGTGGTGGGATAGTAGCGCAGCTTCTTGTGGAAGCCTTCGCCGATCAGCTCCTCCAGCATCTCGTCGTTGCGGATGCTGTCGATCAGCTCTTTGCCATACTGCAATTCGCCGACCTCGCGGCAGGTGTGGGTGAGGATGACCTCGTCGTAATCCTCGTAGGTCTGCGGGTCGCGCAGCAGGCTGGCGAAGGGGGCGATGCCGGTGCCGGTGGCAAAGAACCAGACCCGCTTGCCGGGCAAGAGCGCGTCGTGGACCAGCGTGCCCACGGGTTTGGGGCGCAGGATGATTTCGTCGCCCGGCTGGATGTGCTGAAGCCGCGAGGTGAGCGGGCCGTCGGGCACCTTGATCGAGTAGAACTCCAGCTCGTCGTCCCAGGAGGGCGAGGCGATGGAATAGGCGCGCAACAGCGGTTTCTGCTTGCCGGTCTTGGGGTCGGGCTCGCCCATCAGGCCGATCATCACGAACTCGCCCGAGCGGAACCGCAGCGAGGCGGGCCGGGTCACCCGGAAGGAGAACAGCCGGTCGGTCCAGTGCTTGACGAAGGTCACCGTTTGGGCGTCGGGCAGGGCGGGTTTCTTCACGGGCGTGGCGTCGGTCGCGGAATCGGTCACTGGGCGCATCTCGGTCATTGTTTCCTTGCCGGTCTCATGAACCGACACCTCTGAGTAATCTTTGATTTAGGTCAGGTGAAGGGGAAATTCCCCGGGCCGTCGGGCTCAGGGGCGGGCGCCGGCCGGGGTGCCGCGCAGCCGGGACTGGTAGTCATGGGCGTGCCAGTTGGCGCGGGCGAGCCAGTCTTGCTCGGGCTGGCGGGCGGCCAGGGTGTCGTCGATCTCGACCTCGTCGAACCCGGCGCGGCGGGCCATGGCGTATTGATCGGCGAGCACATGGCCCGCCGCGCGCAACCGGCCGCGATAGCCCAGCCGCCGCAGGTCGCGGGCGAGCGTGAAGCCGCGCCCGTCGGAGAAGGCGGGGAAGGTCACGCGGATCAGCTCGAGCGTGTCCAGCCGGTCGGCCAGATCCTCGGCCCGGTCGTCGGGGGCGAGGGTGGCGGTGCGGGTTTCGGGGCCCGACCAGGTGTCGGGGGAAAAGCCGGTGTCGGTGACGATGACGGTCATGCGGTGGCTCCTGTGCGGACGAGTTTGCCGTTGACGAAGTGGATCCCGCATTCGTCCTTTTGCTGGCCGCGCCAGCGTCCGGCGCGCGGGTCTTCGCCGGGTTTGACGGGCGAGGTGCAGGGGGCGCAGCCGATCGAGGGGTAGCCCTGCGCCACCAGCGGGTGGCGCGGCAGGCGGTTTTCCTCGATATAGGTCTGCACGTCCTCGGGGGCCCAATGGGCCAGCGGGTTGATCTTGATCCGGCCGGTGCCCTCCTCGACCTCGAAGAAATCGAGCGCGGCGCGCTGCCCCGACTGGAACCGTTTGCGCCCGGTGATCCAGCCGTCGAAGCCCGCGAGCGCCGCTTGCAGCGGCCTTGTCTTGCGCAGGTCGCAGCAGGCGTCGGTGTCGCGCAGGCGCAGGGTGTTGTCGGGGTCCTTGTCGGCGATGTCGGCGGCGCGGATCACCTGCACGTTGTTCAGGTGCAGCCGTTCGGCCAGCTCGGCCTGATAGACCAGGGTTTCGGTGAACAGCAGCTCGGTATCGATGAAGAGCACCGGCACGGCGCGGTCGATCACCGCGGCCATATGCAGCAGCACCACGGATTCGGCGCCGAAGCTGGAGACCAGGGCGATGCGCCCCGCTTCGGTCAGGGCGGCCTGCATCACCTCGGTCGCACCGTGGTGGCGATAGCGGGCGTTGAGTTCCGCGACCTGCTCGGCGCGCGCAGGGCGCGCGCCGTCGGCGGCGCCGTCGGGGATTTTCGGGTTGAGAAGAACCATGGGGCTAGGCCGCCTTTGTCCGGGCGTTGTCGTAAAGGGCGGATTTGAACGGCGCGTCGCCCAGCCTGCGATAGGTTTGCAGGAAGCTTTCCTGCGGTCCGTCGCGCAGATCGAGATAGGCCAGCACCAGCCGTTCGATCGCCGGAACGATCTCGTCGGCGGAGAAGCCGGGGCCCGTGCGGCTGCCCAGGGTGGCGTCGGGGCCACCGTCGCCGCCCAGCGTGATCTGGTAATTCTCGACGCCCGCGCGGTCGAGGCCGAGGATGCCGATATGGCCCACGTGGTGATGGCCGCAGGCGTTGATGCAGCCGGAGATCTTGATCTTCATCTCGCCGATCTCGTGTTCGAGCTTGAGCTCTTCGAACCTTGTGGCGATCTGTTGCGCGATGGGGATCGAGCGGGCGGTGGCCAGCGCGCAGTAATCCATGCCGGGGCAGGCGATGATGTCGGAGATCAGGCCGATATTGGCGGTGGCCAGCCCGTGGTCCCGCAGCGTGGCGTGCAGCGTCGGCAGGTCGGATTTGTGCACATGCGGCAGGATCACGTTCTGTTCGTGGGAGATGCGCAGCTCGTCATAGCCAAAGCGTTCGGCGAGGTCGGCCATTGCGCGCATCTGTTCCGCGCTGGCGTCGCCGGGGGTCGCCCCGGGCGCCTTGAGGCTGATCGACACGATGGCGTGGTCGGCGCGGCGGTGCGGGGCCAGGTTGGTGTCGGCCCAGGAGCGGAACACCGGGTCGGCCCGATAGGCATCGTCGTAGACCTGGGTATTGCCGCCGCGGAAGGACGGCGGGGCGAAATGGCCTTCGATCTCGCGCAGCAGCGCCTGGTCCGCGCCGGTGAACTCGGGGCGGATTTCGGCAAAGCGCGCCTCGACCAGGCGGCGGATTTCGTCAATGCCGTGTTCGTGCACGGTGATCTTGATCCGCGCCTTGTACTTGTTGTCGCGCCGACCGAGCGTGTTGTAGGTGGAGAGCACGGCCTCGAGATAAGGCAGCAGGTCGGCACGCGGCAGGAAGTCGCGCAGCACCTGGCCGATCATCGGCGTGCGGCCGAGGCCGCCACCGATCAGCACCCGCAGCCCCTGTTCGCCGTCCTGTTCCACGATGCGCAGCCCGATGTCATGGGCGGCGGTCACCGCGCGGTCGGCCGGGCTGCCGGTGATGGCGATCTTGAACTTGCGCCCGAGGAACTGGAACTCGGGGTGGTCGGTGGACCATTGGCGGATCAGCTCGGCGACCGGGCGGGGGTCGGCGATCTCATCGGCGGCGGCACCGGCGAAATGATCGGCGGTGGTGTTGCGGATGGTGTTGCCGGAGGTCTGGATGGCGTGCAGTCCGACCGCGCCCAGGGCATCGAGCATGTCGGGGATGTCGCGCAGTTTCGGCCAGTTGTACTGGATGTTCTGGCGGGTGGTGAAATGGCCGTAGCCCTTGTCCCATTTCTCGGCCAGCAGGGCGAGCTGGCGCATCTGCGCCGAATTCAGCGTGCCGTAGGGGATCGCCACGCGCAGCATATAGGCATGCAGCTGCAGGTAGACGCCGTTCATCAGGCGCAGCGGCTTGAACTCGTCCTCGGTCAGGTGACCGGCGATGCGGCGCTCCACCTGGGCGCGGAACTGGGCGTTGCGGGTGGCGAGGAAATCTTTGTCGAAATCGGTGTAGGCGTACATGCTCGGGCTCCTTCTTCGGGCGGAGATTTTCTTTTGAAGAAAATCGCCAACGATCTTTTGAAGATCATCGGGGGCTGTGGGGTCAGGCCCCGGCCTGTTTTCCGTGGGCGTAGTTCGACGGGCCGGTGGCGCGAAACGCCTCGCGGAAGTGGGTGGGTTCCGGGCCGTTCGGGCCGGGCCGCGCCTCGGCCAGGTAGGCGCCGACCACGGTGTTCGGCTGGCTTTCCGCGTGCAGCAGGCGCAGTTGCGCGTGGGCCTCGTCGGTGATCAACTCGGCCTCGTCGATGCGGCGCGACCAGCGGTCATCCTCGGTGAGGTAGATCACGTCGCCCACGATGAGGTCGGAGGCGGTGACGATCTTCGGCGTGAAGGGGCGGGACATCAGGCAAGCTCCTTTTGCGCGGGGGCCAGGTCGGGCAGCGCCTGCGCGGCGGCGCGGGGGGCAAGCCCGTAGAGGGTGAGGGCCGGGCCGGTAAGCTCGGCCGCGGCGAGGTCGGCGGGTAGCCGGTCGAGCGTGGTCGACAGGATGCGCTGATCGGGGCGGGAGGCGTTTTCGACCAGGGTCACCGGGGTGGCGCGGTCGGCGCCGTGCATGATCAGCCGGCCCTGCACGAAGCGGGCGGATTTCTTGCCCATGTAGATCGCGGCGACCTCGCCGGGGCGGGCCAGCGCGGCCCAGTCGTGATCGGCGAAGCCTTCCATGTCGTGGCCGGTGAGCAGGCGGACCGAGGAGTTGCGGCCGCGGCGCGTCAGGCTTTGGCCGATGGCGGCGGTGGCGGCGGAGGCGGCGGTGAGGCCGGGCAGGATCCGCCAGGGGATGCGGGCGGCGTCGCAGGCCTCGATCTCCTCGTCGAGGCGGCCGAAGACGGTGGGGTCACCGGATTTCAGCCGCACGACGCGGGCGCCGGAGGCAGCGTGGACGACGATCGCGGCGTTGATGTCCTCTTGGCGCATGGCGGGGCCGAAGCCCTGTTTGCCGGTCTCGATCAGCCGGGCCTGGGGGCCGGCCTCGGCCAGGATTTCGGGGGCGATCAGCCGGTCGTGCAGGATGACGTCGGCCTGGTCCAGCGCCTTGAGCGCCTGGCGGGTGAGCAGATCGGGGTCGCCGGGGCCGGCGCCGACAAAGGCGACCATGCCCGGCTGAAGCGGCAGGGAGGAACGGGAGAGGATCTGCATGTCGGGCCCTTCCGGTGCAATTGACTTGGGGTAGAATATAGGAAATATTTCCGTTTCAATGCCATATGCCGGAGGAAATAAGGACATTCGTTCCATCCGGGTAGAGTTGAGGAACGCGTGTCCCTTGTGTGAGGAAGGTGTGGAATGTCTGTGCGGATTGATGCGCTGGACCGGAAAATCCTGGCGGAATTGCAGCGCGACGCGAGCCAGTCGCTGGACGTGATCGCGGGCAATGTGGGCAGTTCGAAGACGCCGGTGTGGAACCGGATTCGCAAGCTGCGCGAGGCCGGGGTGATCGGCAAGCAGACGGTGATCCTGGATGCGGAGGCGCTGGGGTTCGAGGCCTGTTTCTTTGTCCTGATCCGCACCTCGGAGCATGAGGCGGAGTGGCAGGCGGCGTTCCTCAAGGCGCTGCAGGACCGGCCCGAGGTGCAGGAGGCGCACCGGCTGGCCGGCGACATCGACTATATCCTCAAGGTGCGGGTGAAGAACGCGCGCGCCTATGACGCGTTCTACCAGGCGCTGATCTCGGAGGTGCGGGTGCATAATGTCACCGCGCTGCTGTCGATGGAGGAGATCAAGTCGACCACGGATCTGCCGCTGGAGGAGTGAGGGGGCGGTGCCGTGGTGGCGGGACCCCGGGTCAAGCCCGGGGTGACAGGGGCCTGCGGCGGATCGCGGGTGTCATCCCGGACCTGATCCGGGATCTGTTTGTTAAGGGGGGCGAGAGCGCGCGTTGTCTTGTGTGAACAGGGCGGCGCCCGCCTTGGTGGGCGCATTGGCGCTGCGGTGGCGTTGCGCGGCGGTTGTGCGTAAGCGATGAACGTCGCGCTGGAACAACGGTCGATAGCGCCCGCCGGGGGGGGAGGGCGGGCGCTGGCGGCGGGACTGCCGCGCGCGGCGGGAGGTTCGCGTGGCTCCTCAATGGTGAGGCGCTGCGCGGCGTTTGGTTTCTGGAATTTTCCTGAGAAGCGGTTCAGGGGCAGGTCTGCGCCTGAACGCGCCTCATCGACTGTGCTGTGCGCCGGTCCCGCGTCAAGGCGCTGCGCCCGCCTTCGGCAGTGGCCTGCGGCCCTCCTTGACCCGGGTCCGGGTCACGGTTTGGCGCGGACCATCAGGCGGGTGAGACCGTGGAAATGGTAGGTGTCGCTGTAGCGTGGCGGTTCGCTGAGCGTCAGATCGGGGCAGCGGGCGAACAGGATCGGCAGGGCGATCTGCATCTCCAGCCGCGCCAGCGGGGCGCCGACGCAGAAATGGAGCCCGCCGCCGAAACCCGCATTGGTCTGCACCGGGCGGGCCGGGTCGAAGCGGTCGGGGTCGGGCCAGATGTCCGGGTCGCGGTTGGCGGCGCCGAGCAGCAGCGCCACCTGATCGCCGCGTTTGAATGTGTGGCCGTAGGCGGTGACCTCCTCATAGGCGTAGCGGGTGAACATGTGCAGCGGCGGGTCGTAGCGCAGGATCTCCTCGACCGTGCCGGCGATCGCATCGGGGGCGAGGACGGCGGGGTCAGTGCCTTGTTCCAGAAGGGTTTTCACGCCGTTTCCAAGGGCGTGAACGGTGGCCTCGTGGCCGGCGTTCAGCAGCAGGATGCAGGTGGTGACGAGCTCGTCGGTGGAAAGCTTCTCGCCGGCTTCCTCGGCGGCGATCAGCCGGGTGATCAGGTCGTCGGCGGGGCTGTTGCGGCGCTGGTCGATATAGGCGCGCAGGAAGGTGGAGAAGTCGCTGGCGGCCAGGCTGGCGGCCTCTTCGTCGGCGCGGGTATGGGCGGCCTGATAGACCGCGACCATGGCGTGGGACCAGCGCAGGAGGTGCGGCGCCATATCCTGTGGCACGCCGAGCAGGCGGGCGATGGTGAGGACGGGAACTTGCGTGCAATAGGCGTCGAGCAGGTCGAAGTCACCGGCGGGAAAGGTGTCGATCAGTTGGTGGCAGAGCGCCGCGATCCCGGGTTCCAGCGCCGCGATGGCGCGCGAGGTGAAGGCGCGCAGCACGAGGCTCCGCAGCCGGGTGTGGCGGGGCGGCTCGGCCTCGAGCATGGAATGCGCCTCGACGGCCATGAACGGGGCGAGATGGTCCGGGACCGGGCGGGCCAGTTCGGGCGGCACCTCGCGCCCGAAGCGGCGGTCGCGCAACAGCGCATGCACCGCCGCGTGGCTGAAGGCGGCGGGCATGGCGTAATCGGCCCAGGGGTGCAGAGGCCCCCGCGCACGCGCTGCGGCGTAGAACGGGTAAGGGTTCTGCACGAAGGCGGGATCGGTGGGGGATTGGCGGAGCGGTTTCATCGGCGCCACATTTGCCAAGCCGTCTGGTCAATGCAAGGGCGGCTTTGCTAGTCTGGCCGTCATGAGTGTGAAACCCCTTTCCGTGCGCTGGATCGTCCTGGCCTTTGTGCTGGGGGTGGCGGTATTGGCGGCGGGGATCTGGCGCTATGGTTATCTGCAGGCGCTGGGACAGCTGGCGCAGCGGGCCGAGGCGGACCTGGCCCTGGCCAGCGACCGGGTGACCACGCAATTGCAGGTCTATCAGGAACTGGCGGTGCTGACCGTGGACCGGCCGGCGCTGCGCGGGCTGGGGGATCCGGCCCGGCGCCTGGCGGCGCGGACGCTGCTGCAGGCGGTGGCGGACAAGACCGGGGCGCTGGATATCGTCTATGCCGACGCCTCGGGCCGGGTGCTGGCCGCCGCGCTGGGGGTGATCGGTCCGGATCTGCGCGGCACCGATTATTTCCGGCGGGCCATGCACGGGGCGTTGGGCAGTGGCCACGGGCTGGCCGGGCCGCAGGGCAGGCGGGCGTATTACTTCGCGGCGCCGGCCTTCGGGCCCGGCGGCGCGGTGCAGGGCGCGCTGGTGGTGGTGGCCGATGTCGAGGGTGTGGAGCGCAGCTGGCGCGGCAGCCTGCCGGCGGTGTATTTCGTCGACGAGGCGGGCGAGGTGTTCATCGCCAACCGCTCCGAGCTGCTGTTCTGGCAGCGCGATCCCGGGCAGCTGGGGTTGAGCCCGGCCAAGGGCGCGGCGCGGCCGGTCTCGGCCGGCCGGGTCGGGGCGCATGAGGTCTGGCAGCTGGACTGGGGCCAGTACCTGCCGCGCCGGGCGCTGCATCTGTCGCGGGATCTGCCGGTGGTGGGGCTGACCGGCGAGATCCTGATCGACGTGGCACCGGCGCGGCGGCTGGCCGGGCTGCAGGCGGCGACGGTGGCGGCGATCTGCCTGGCCTTCGGCGCGGTGCTGTTCCTGGCGACCGAGCGGCGGCGCGCGCTGGCCCAGGCCAATGCCAAGCTGGAGGCGCGGGTGGCCGACCGCACCCGCGCGCTGTCGCAGACCAACGCCCAGCTGCGCCGCGAGGTGATCGAACGCGAGGAGGCCGAGGCGGCATTGAAACAGGCACAGGCCGACCTGGTGCAGGCCGGAAAGTTGAGCGCGCTGGGCCAGATGAGCGCAGGGATCAGCCATGAGCTGAACCAGCCGCTG
>NPIG01000964.1_pt2 | contig 12189 bp, 11 predicted proteins | sample 8637441 | NCBI WGS metagenome assembly NPIG01 (sample SAMN07420675, study PRJNA396082) | bioreactor metagenome | isolation source: sample BR6 brine-fed electro-methanogenic bioreactor BR | place: Japan: Kochi | collected 2016-06-14 | reverse complement strand
ATGCTTCAAATTGCAGATAAATCTATGGCAGAACAGTCAAAAATTTTGGATACAATAAAAGCCAAGTTAGTACAAGCCAATACCGATACGACTTCAAGTGCAGGTCGAGAAGCGATTGCAAAAGATATTTCAAAGTTATTGGAACAGTTAAATAATATTGGAAAACAGACCAATTACAATGGCAGACAACTCATTTCAGGCTCGAATGGAACAACCAGTGCAAGTATACATACGTTTCAAGTAGGGGAAAAGTTTTCTGATACAATTAATACTGTAGCAATTTCTGCAAATACAACGGGGCTTTTATTAACGACGTTATCAAGCAATGTTGCAACGGCAACAAATTTTACAAAAGCGCAAGCAGCAACAGCACAATCGGCGATTAATAGTGCAATAACATCGTTAAATACGATGAGAGCAGATATTGGGTCAACACAAAATCAAATTGAGAGTGCAGTACGTAACTTAATGACCCAAGCTACGAATATTGAAGCGGCCAAAAGTGCCATCTTGGATGTGGATTATGCTTTTGAAAGTGCAAACTTTAAAAAAGAGACCATTATATTAAATGCAGGACAATTTGCGTTAACACAAGCCAATGCAAGAATGGAAAATATCCTACGACTATTACAATAGCAGTTCGTAGGATAGGACAAAAGGTAAAAATTGAAAATAATACTGGTTGAAGATGAAGGAATCACTACTCTGTTTTTAAAAGAGACCTTAGAGAGTTTAGGACATCTTTGTCAAGGATTGTTTAGCAATGCAGAAGAGTTATTTGTGTATTTACAAAATCATCAAGATATTGATGTTATATTTATGGATATTTGTATCAAAGGTTCAATCGATGGGATACAAGCCGCACAAAAATTAAAACAGACTCACCCCAAAATTGCTGTGGTTTTCTTAACTTCCTATAAAGACAGTGAGACGATTGCTTTAGCAAGTGAGGCAAAACCTATGGGGTATTTAATTAAACCTATTGATAAAAGCACTTTAGAAGCGATGCTTATGGTGGTAAAATCCAATCAACAATCCTGTAAAATTCTTTTGGATACTTTATATGTGAAGTTTAGTTTAGTCTATACCTTTGATAAAAAGAAAAGATTGGTTTATTTTGAAAATATGCTGATTAAATTGACCAATAAAGAGACCAAATGTGTAGAGGCATTGGTTTTGAATAAAAGCAGTTATGTTTCAATAGAACAATTGATGTCTTTGCTTTGGGAGGATGGTGAAGAGAGATATTCATCATTGCGTGAGTTGATTTATCGAATAAGAAAGAAATTGCCAAAAGTTTCTATTACATCGATTCCAAATGTTGGATATATGCTTAATTAAAAGACAAAAGCATTTGATAGAATTGCTTAATTTCAATATTTTCATCACATAAATATGCCCGTATCTTTTTAGGGATTTTATATTCTCTACAAGCTTCTTTAAATTTTTTTGGCATGACCGTTTGTCTGCGTGGGCAAATAAAAATACCCAAAGAATTAATCTGGATTGCCCAATTGGAAATTACACCCTCTTTTTGTTTTATAATCTCTTGACGTTGAGCGTAGCTTAGAACATAACCTCTTTTTTTTAAAGAAGCATCAATAATTCGAATATTGAGATTGTCATCATGATGATTTTTAAAAACTTCGAGTTCATTATGGATGAACAAAGGAGTGTAGGCAATATTTAAAGAGTTTAAATCGTTGTTGAGGTATTGAAATGATTTTTGAACACCTTGTTCAAATTTTTGAATAAATTTGCAACAAAACTCTTCTCGAAAATAGTTTCGTGTAAAAGCAGTATCGTGATTGCTTTCATCGTAAAAATATTTGATTTTGTGCCCAATTAAATACGCTTCAAGTGTTGCTTTAGAAACATTAAGGAGGGGTCTTAGAATAGTATAGTTGGGTTTTTCTAATCTCTCATTTAAGCCCAATAATTCACTCAATCCTGCCCCACGACTTAATTGCATAAAAAACCATTCCAGTTTATCATTGAGTTGATGGGCGGTTAAAAGAGTTTCATACTTATACTCTTCAATGATTTCTTCAAAAAACTCATAGCGAATTTGCCTTGCCGTGTGCTCAAAGTTAGAATCTTCTAAATGAACATCGTGAATAAAACACTGTTTTTTGTACTTAAGGGCTAAACTTAAGGCATACACGACTTCGTGTTTGGCTTGTTTGCGTCGGTTATAATTCACTATGGCAATATCAAAAGGGATGTTTTGTTCCATCAGAAGAAAAAACAACGCCGTAGAATCAACGCCTCCTGAAAAGGCCAAAAGATTTTTGTGTGTTTTAACGTCTAAGGGTAACATCTATTTTAAAATGGTGGCAAGAAGCTTATCGCCTACAAGTTCTGTGATTTTGGCTTTATATATGACACCAAATTCAACGGGTGTTTCTAATTCATTGTCGTTGATATAAATTTCACCGTCAATATCAGGAGCCCACATAAGATTTCTGGCACTCAAAAGATATTCATGTTCATCACTGGGTTTATCAACTACTACATCCACAATTTTACCTATCTCATTTTTCAAAGCATTTAAACTAATTTTTTCAATAATTTTACCTAAAACTTTCGCTCGTTTGTCGATGACTTTAGCCTCAATTTTATCAACACTAAGATAGGCACTTGTACCCTCTTCATCAGAGTATGCAAAAACATTTGCTCTATCAAATCCATACTCTTTGACATACTGGCATAACTCTTCAAACGCTTCTTGTGTTTCACTAGGGTGTCCTACAATAAAGGTGGTTCGCACAAAAGAGTTGGGTGTGTTTCTCATGTGAGTCATTAACTCTTTGAGTTGTTCAACTCCTTTGCCTCGTTTCATAGTTTTTAACATATCCGATGAAATATGTTGCAAAGGCATATCAAAATAGTTATGAAAGATTTTTGACGTAGCAATTTTATCAATGAGTTGGTGTGATGTGGTTGAGGGATAAAGGTAGAGTATCCGTGCACTTTTTACTCCCTCGATGGTTTCAATGGCATCAATGAGTTGTTCTAATCCGTTGTTAATGTTGTGATCTCTTAAATACGAAGAGGAGTCTTGTGAGACAAATGAGAAATCAAAATAACCTTTAGCAACTAATGCTTTAACCTCTTTAACCAGTGATTCCAGCGTTCGTGAAAAGAGTTTTCCTTTAAACGAAGGAATGGCACAAAATGAACAAGTTTGATTACACCCTTCACTGAGTTTTATATACGCATGATAGTTTGAGCCTGTAATGACACGCTCATTGACTTCAGTTTGTAAAAACACTTCATTGGTAAAGTTGCTTCGTTTTTCATTGACTAACACATCAATTTTGTCATAATCACCCACGCCTGTAAAAATATCGACTTCTACAAGCTCTTTTTGAAGCTCCTCTTTGTATCGTTCACTTAAGCATCCTGCCATAACTAAAACAGAATCCTCTTTTCTTGAACTATCTAAATCCAAAACAGTGTTGATGCTCTCTTGTTTGGCACTGTCAATAAAGCCACAGGTGTTGACGATAATGACATCAGCATTTTGTGCATCATTGGTCAAAGTATATTCACTTAATTTGCCCAACATCACTTCTGAATCAACCAAATTCTTTGTACAGCCTAAAGAGACTAAGTGCAAGGTTTTTTGTGGGTTTTTTGTGCTAAATTTCATTTTATATCCAAATATTATCTATGAGTCTGGTTGACCCAATTTTAACAGCCACTAAAATAATGCTGTTGCCTAGAATTATGGTGGTAATCTCTTTAAAATCACGGTTAACAAAAGCCACATACTCAATATCCAAATTTTGCATAGTTACTTTCATTTGTTCTTTTAATAAAGCACAATCCATTGTTCCATTGCCAATGTGTTTGGCCGCTATTTTTAACGATTTTGAAATGGCTAAAGCATCGGTTCTTTGTTGTTCACTTAAATAGACATTTCGACTGCTTAACGCTAAGCCATCGCTTTCACGTACAATATCACAGGCTATAATGGTAATGGGTAAAAAAAGATTTTTTACCATTTGCTGAATCAATGCCAATTGTTGGGCATCTTTTTTCCCAAAATAAGCATGGCTTGGACGGATTAAATTAAAAAGTTTAAGTACCACTTGTAATACCCCATCAAAGTGTCCTGGACGTTTTTGTCCTTCAAGCGTATAACTTTTAAGAATGGGTGCTTTTATTAAGACTTCATCGCTTGAATACATGGTAGGTATTTGTGGCATAAAAAGATAATCTACTTTGCACAACTCACAAATTTTTGAGTCTGATTCAATCTTTTTAGGATAAGTCGCTAAATCTTCTCCTTTTAAAAATTGAGTGGGATTGACAAAAACAGAGACAATGACCACATCATTTTCATTTCTGGCTTGTTTAATCAATGAAATATGACCATTATGTAAAGCTCCCATGGTAGGAACAAATCCAATGGAACCACTGAGATTATTTCGTATGGCTTGTATCTCTTGAACGGTATGTACGATTTTCACTTTTTTCCTTAAAAACGTAAAGTATTAAAGCTTTTCCCAAACAGTTTTGTTGGGAGTATCCATTAAACTAATGCCCATTTGGCTCAGTTCTTCTCTTATTACATCGGCTTTTTGAAACTCTTTTTGTTGTTTGGCTTCATTTCTTGCAGCAATTAATGTTTCAATTTTTTCAATCGTTTCTTGACTCATACCAAATTGGAAATATTTATACGCATCTTCTAAGCCAATTCCCAAAATATCGTTAATAAATTCAATATTGGCTACGAGCTCTTTTTTGAAGTTTTTATTTTTTGGTTCTTTGTCTAAAAGTTCATTGGCATTTGAAATCATTTCATCCACTAAAGCAATGGCTTTTGCACTGTTTAAATCATCGTTTAAAGCTTCCAATACTTTTGTTTGAAATGTTTTATTGAGTACACTCTTTTCCATTCCATAGACTCTTTTTTTCACACGGTAAAGTTTATCGAGCCGTTTTTTAGAAGCGATTAAATCCTCTTCATTGAAGTTAAAATCGTTTCGATAATGTGCGGTTAAAAGATAAAACCGAATCACTTCTCCACTGTACTCTTTTAAAATATCTTTTAAGAAAAAGGAGTTGCCCAATGATTTACTCATTTTTTCTCCATTGACATTGACAAAACCATTGTGTATCCAATATTTAGCCAGATTTTTTCCTGTGGCACATCGGGTTTGTGCGGCTTCATTTTCGTGGTGAGGAAAGAGTAAATCTGCACCTCCTCCATGAATGTCGATTTCATATTCACTTGAATCATTGTGGGCTAAATGTTGGTGAATCATGGCACTGCATTCAATATGCCATCCAGGACGACCTTTGCCAAAAGGTGCTTCAAATCCAATGGTTTCATCTTTTTTGATTTTCCAAAGGGCAAAATCTTTTTGATTTCTTTTTTGCGTGTTTTCTTCGACTCTTGATTGGGTTTGTTCTTCATCATTTCGATGACTTAACGTGCCATAAAAGGCATCTTTTGAAGTGTCAAAATAGACACCATCTTCAATGATATAGGCAATATCTTTATGCAAAAGAGTCTCAATCATATTTTTCATGGCATCTAAATTTTTGGTGGCTTTGGGTTCATGGGTATTGGGCAATACATTGAGGTGTTGCATATCCTTTTTATACTCATTGATATAAAAAGAAGTCAGTTCTTCAAGTGTTTTGCCTGTTTGAGTCATTTTTTGGATAATTTTATCGTCAATATCGGTGAAGTTTTTAGTCATAATGACATTATACCCATTGGCTTTAAGTACTCGATGTAATAAATCAAAAGCAACGGCACTTCGGGCATGACCTAAGTGTGAATCGTCGTACACCGTAGGACCACACACATAGACTTTGACACACGTTTCATTTAAGGGGACAAAAAGTTCTTTTGTCTTTTTGACTGAATCATAAAAAACGACGGGTTTCATTATTTAAACAGTGCCTCTAACGATGTCGTATCATTGGTTCTTTCTTCATGGTTTGTATTTTCCGTTCCATTTGTTACGGTGGTTGTTCCCCCAATTTCATTTAATTCAATGGTACATTTTGTTAACATTGAAGCCAATCGTATATTTAATCCTGCTTTTCCAATTGCCTTTGATTTTTGATCACTTGAAATGGTTACAATGGCTTTATCTTTTTCATCGTGTTTTTTGGCTTTTTCAATGACCACACTGTTAATAATTGCAGGTGATAAGGCTCGTGATACAAAGACTTCAGGAATTGCTGAATACTCAACACAATCGATACTCTCTCCGTGAAGTTGTCGACTGACTGCGGCAATTCGTACGCCTTTGACTCCTACAACAGAACCAATGGCATCAATAGAAGAATCAATAGAAGTTAACGCAATTTTCGCACGACTTCCTGGAATTCTGGCACTGGCTTCAATGTAAACTCGTTCATCTTTGAGTTCAGGCACTTCAAGTTTTAATAATGCTTCCAAAAATTTAGGAGAAGTTCGTGAAAGCTCAATGATTAATCCCAATGATTTGTCTATGTTAACGGCTTTGACAACGGCTTTTAAGTTATCGCCTACTTTAAAACTTTCGCCTTTGATTCGGTTTTTTCGAGGAAGCATTCCTTTGACTTCACCAATCTCAACAAACGTATTTTCACTTCTGTCAATTCGTGTGACACTTCCATTGATGACTTTTCCAATTTTATCTTGGTATTTCCCCATAAGCGTTTGTTCTAAAAATCGTTGCAGTTTGTACTCAAAATTGCTGTTTAAAATCGTTGCAGCATTTCTTCCCATATTTTCAAACTCAAGCTCATATTCCATGAAATCGCCAATTTCTAAATCGGGGTCAATTTCACACGCTTCTGTGATGGTAATAAAGTTTTCTTTATTAATTAAGTTATTGTATTCATCCGCTTCAAGACCACTGAGTCGTTTGTCATCGTCTGCGACAACTTCTATTTTTTGAAACAATTTTAATTGCTTGTTTTTTCTGTCAATTTCTGCATCAAAAGTAAGGGATTCATCCACCATTTTCTTAGCCGTAATAATCAAAGCCTCTTTTAAAGCCTCTTCAACTTCGGTGATTTTTAATCCCTTTTCATATGCAATTGAATCTAAAATATCAATTATTTTATCCATGTATTAGCCCTTAATTTTTAACATTGAATTGTAAAAATGATTTTCAATGTGATTGTAGATAGATATTATATCTAAAATTACTTTTATCTCTCTTTATACAATTTAAAGTCATTTTTAGATAAAATCTTTGACTTATCTTACAAAATAAAAGGGTTAATACAATGGAAGTATTATTAGCAAGAAAAGAACTGAATGAAAAACCAAAAAAAGTTCAAGTTTCTAAATTGATTGATGAATTAAAAGAGAGCGGAGAAAAAATATTTTACTTCGATAAAGAGAATTCACACAAAGATATGATGGCATTAGTCGATGCATTTGAAGCCGAAGGGTTTAACGTCTATTTCAGAGAAATTCGATATGGATTAGCCGACGATGAGTATATGTATGAGGTACATTCGCTTTAAAAAGTAGGGTTTAAATATTAATGCAACACACTAACGAATCAAAAAAATTATTTATAGAGACATTGGGTTGTCAAATGAATGACAACGACTCAGCGCACATAGTCGCTGAGTTAAATAAACATAAAAACTACACCACCACACAAAATATTGAAGAAGCCGATTTAATTATTATTAACACGTGTTCTGTTCGAGAAAAGCCCGTGCAAAAACTTTTTTCAGAAATAGGGCAGTTTAATGTTAAGAAAAAAGAGGGGGCTAAAATTGGAGTGTGTGGGTGTACCGCAAGCCACTTGGGCAAAGATATTATCAAAAGAGCACCGTATGTCGATTTTGTATTGGGTGCAAGAAATATTTCAAAAATTTCAACCATTATTGAGCAAAAAGGTGCTGTGGAAATCGATATTAACAATGACGACAGTCACTATGACTTTGCACGAGCAGAAACATCTTTGTATAAAACATCGGTGAATATCTCCATTGGATGTGATAAAGAGTGTACATATTGTATTGTTCCCGCAACAAGAGGAGATGAAATCTCAATTCCACCTGAAATGATTGTTGAACAAATTGCCAAAGATGTCAAGAGAGGTGCGGTTGAAGTGATGCTTTTGGGGCAAAATGTCAACTCCTATGGGCGACGTTTTAGTGATGGAAGAGAAAAAACGACTTTTACTCAACTGCTTCAAGAAATTTCAAAAATTCAAGGCTTAGAGCGTATTCGATTTACCTCTCCTCATCCTTTGCATATGGATGATGCCTTTATTGAAGAGTTTGCTCATAATCCAAAAATATCAAAATGTATTCATATGCCACTTCAAAGTGGTTCGACGGCTGTTTTAAAAGCCATGAAACGAGGATATACCAAAGAGTGGTTCTTAAATCGAGCCAATAAAATACGGCAAATGGTGCCAGATGTTCGAATTACAACAGATATTATTGTGGCATTTCCAGGAGAAACCCAAGAGGATTTTCTTGATACCATTGATGTGATTAATCAAGTACGATTTGACCAAATTTTTAATTTTAAATATTCACCCCGACCCAATACACAAGCTTTAGAGCTAAAAGAGCAAGAAGTTCCCGATGAAATTGGAAGTAAGCGTTTAATCGAAGTCATTGAACTGCATAAACAACATCAAAGTGAACACATGCAATCTAATATTGGCAAAACCATGAAGGTATTATTTGAAAACTTAAAACCCAATGGGGAAATTTCGGGTTTCAGTGATAATTATTGTCAAGTATTTGTCAAAGGCAGTGATGAACTTTTAGGGAAATTGGTTGATGTAAAAATCACCAGTGCCACACGAACAACACTNNAAAGGTGAAGTGGTTAACGCTGAATGAAATATCGTCTAAAAACTCAAATATTGCCTTTTGTTGCACAAATTTTGGTTCGTATTATTTATTTTACCAATAAAAAAGTATTTCACCATCCAAAAGAGTTGAAGGACAAAGCCTATATTGTTGCTTTTTGGCATGGTGAGCTTTTAATGCAGCCTTTTAATTATCAAAAATTGAAACCTAAGGGAAAAGTCAGTGCGATGATCAGTGAGCATAAAGATGGTGAAGCCATAACAAAAACGGTTGAATATCTAGGAATTCACTCCATTCGTGGTTCAAGTACAAGAGGAGGCACGAAAGCACTTATTGGAGCCATTAAAGAGTTAAAAGCGGGGGATGATATTGCCATAACTCCTGATGGTCCACGAGGTCCAAGACACAGTGTCGCCAGTGGCATTGTAGCCATCTCTCAGAAAACAAATGCTAAGATATTGGCGTTTAATTGTAAACCCACAAAATATTGGCAGTTCAACTCTTGGGATAAATTTATTGTACCCAAACCTTTTGGAACGATTCATTTTTATGTCAGTGATCCTTTTGGTATTGAAGATTTAGAACAAGAAGATGCAAAAAATTTAATCAAAGAAAAGTTGCTTCAAAACGCAATGAAATAATCGAGGGAATATGTTTAGTAAGAGTTCTCAATATGTTAGTATTATACGATATTATAATCAGCTTAAACTTGATTATAAGCAGTTGGTTAATGATGATATTATCAAAGTCGAACAATCCTCTTTTTTGGGAAATGGCAATATTTTACCTCAAGATGTGGTTTATAAGTTAAAGATTTTAGAACAAAACGAACCACAAACGTTTATTTCAACACTGTGTGACAGTACCGAACAAAAACTGGTTTTAAAATCAGATTTGGCAAACACCGACACCAATGCAGTGGTGAGTTTAAACAGTGAATATAATATTGCATTGGATAAAAGCACTTTATTTGAAACTAAATACTTTTTTGAAGCTTCAGGCATTGATTATATTTATTCTCCTTTTCATATTTTAAACTTACATTGTGAACAAAATCCCAGTGCCAGCACCTTAAATGGATTGATTTTAAATAACTCTTTATACATTTTAATTCTCAATGAGAGCAATCAAATTGTTTACTCAAGTATTGAAGCACTCACTTCTTTTGAAGAGATACAAAAATCTAATTTTTACGACAACGAAATTTTTGGGCAAAAACTCTTTGATGAAATTTATTACTTTGAAATTGAAAATATCATCAGTTCGGTACTTGAAAAATTTTATGAAACTAAAGATAAACTTTTCATTGATAAAGTGACTATTTTACATATGATTAAACAGCTCAATGAGGAACAAATTAATACACTGCATAAAGAGTTACTTATTGAAGTGAACTATCATCCCATTTCAATGGATGACTATATGTATGAATTGGCAAAACAACCTTTAAAAAGTCAAAGAAGTTTTATTAAGCCCAGAAAAAAAGAAAAAAGTAAATTTGTCTTATTTTCACTGTTAGCCTTGACATTAATGATTACTTTTAGTGCTTTTTATTTTTATAATTATATTACCTCTAAAAAACAAAAAGTTCAAGAACAAATTATTTTACAAAAGAGTCAACAGCAAAAAGAGAAAGAACTTCAAGCTCAAGAAGCACTTAAGCCAAAACTGCCTAATCATATGAGTAAAAATCAAAAAGTTCAAAACAGAGTGTTAACTCTTTTTGATATTATTCCTTACAGTGTTGTTGTTGAAGAGATGAAAGTAGAACTCAATGCTTCAACATTGAAGATTCACCTTTTAGAAGATGATATTTATATTAAACAGATGCAACCCAAATTACTAAAAGAGTACACCTTTTCATCCATTGAGTTTGAGCAAAATGATGCAAAAACAGCATTAAAAGCCACTATTAATAACAGTGAATATGTGGAACAAAAAACAACGACGCAAGAGGTGTTACCTCAATACCTTCAAAATGGATTTTTGCCCAAGCTTCGAGTCGAAGAGATTATTGATTCTCTCTTAGATGAAAAAGCAGTGTATGTGTTTAAATCGGATTTTAAATCCGATATTACAACGTATAATTATGAAGTTATGACAACCTACAAAGAACCCAAAGAGTTTTTTGCTTTTATTGAAAAACTCAATGAACAAAAATATTCAATGAATGTTTCCTATCCTGTAATAATGAAAAAGACAGAACAAGGCATTGAAACCACGTTTACGTTGCAATTTCATCAAAATCATTGAAAAAGTGAAAAGTAACGAGTAACAAGTAAGAAGTGACGAGTAAACAAAAGAGCATAACGTAACTTGTTACTCGTTACTTTTCACCACTTACTTCTTACTTCTCCCCACTCACTCATAACTCTTAAGCTCGTTATAAACCGAATCTCTCTCAACGGGGGTAAATCCTGAATTTTGTATGACTTGTACAAATTGTTCTAGGGGCATACCATTGGCACTTAAAGCACCTGCAGCTGAGTTAATAGACTCTTTTTGAATGGTTCCATCTAAATCATTTGCACCAAACTCTTGAGCTAAGAGGGCGAGTTTGATACTTGATGTTACCCAATAGGCTTTTAAGTTGGGAATGTTGTCTAAAACAATTCGTGAAATGGCAAATGTTTTTAAAATCTCTTGCCCTGTTGGATACTCTTTAACTTTTAAAAAGTTATTCTCTCTTTGATAGACCAATGGAATAAAGGCATTAAACCCTTGTGTTTCATCTTGTAGATTTCTCAATCTTATCATGTGGTCAATTCGGTTTTCTCGTGTTTCAATGTGTCCAAAAAGCATGGTGGCATTGCTTTGTTTCCCTGCTTTATGCCAAAGTTTATGAATGTCCAACCACTGTTGAGAGCTGACTTTTCCTCCACAAATTTTTTTACGCACTTGTTCATCAAAAATTTCAGCACCTCCACCTGGCATGGAGTCAATCCCACTTTCAATCATTTTTTCAATAATATCTTCATAACTTAAGTCATACTCTGTACTTAAAAAATGAATTTCTGCAGCGGTTAGGGCTTTAATATGAAGTTGAGGATGGGCTTGTTTGATTTTTTTGAAGACATCTAAATACCACTCTAATCCCGTATGAGGATTGTGTGCTGAGACAATATGCACCTCTTTAATCTCTTTTTTTAAATCTTCCTCAATGGTGAGTAAAATCTCTTCATGCGTCATGGTATACGGATTGGGATTTTTTCGGCTTGAACTGTAGGCACAAAATTGGCATACATCTTTACAGATATTGGTAGGGTTAATGTGGCGATTGATGTTAAAGTATGTTTTTCTACCAAATTTCTTTTGTCGTATTTGGTTGGCATATTTTCCTAACGTAAAGAGGTCTAAATCGTAAAGCTTTAACGCTTCTTCTTG
>NPIG01001459.1_pt1 | contig 12199 bp, 12 predicted proteins | sample 8637441 | NCBI WGS metagenome assembly NPIG01 (sample SAMN07420675, study PRJNA396082) | bioreactor metagenome | isolation source: sample BR6 brine-fed electro-methanogenic bioreactor BR | place: Japan: Kochi | collected 2016-06-14 | reverse complement strand
CTTGCGGAGCGCGCGGCCCCGTCTTTTTCTGGCTCAAATATCCCTGGGGTCCGTGGGCAGCGCCCCCGGTCCGCCCTTAATCCTTAAGCGATTCCTCGCGCAGCCCGTCGGCCAGCAGGTTCAGCCCCAGCACCAGGCTGAGCAGGGCCAGCGCCGGCGGCAGCGCCGGGTGCAGGTAGATCGACAGAAGCTTGCGCCCCTCGTTGATGGTCGAGCCCCAGTCCGGGCTTTCGGGCGGCAGACCGAGGCCGAAGAAGCCCAAGGTCCCCAAAAGGATCGTGGTGTAGCCGATGCGCAGGCAGAAATCGACGATCAGCGGCCCGCGCGCATTGGGCAGGATTTCCCACAGCATGATGTACCACGGGCCCTCGCCGCGGGTCTGGGCGGCGGCGACGTAGTCGCGTGTCTTGATGTCCATCGCCAGCCCGCGCACGATGCGGAACACCGTGGGCGAGTTGACGAAGACCACCGAGACGAAGACCACCAGGATGCCGCCGGGGATGTCGAACAGGTCGAGGATCCGGGGCAGGGCGGGGATCGAGATCGCCTTGGTGTTCACCAGGTAGCCGTTGGTCGAGATCAGCGACAGGTACAGCCACAGCGCCACCCCGATCACCCCGATCAGGAGCGGCGTGCGGAACGTCGGCTGGGTATAGTAGCGCGAGTTCAGCAGCACCGTCAGGAAGATGATCGGGAAAACAAAGAGGACGGCCGCCATGTAGCTGGGCACGCCGGTATCGACGATCTCGGGCGTCACCAGCAGGTAGAACAGCAGGATCACCGGGAAGGCCAGGATCAGGTTGGCCAGGAATGACAGGAAAGTGTCCAGACGGCCGCCGTAATAGCCCGCCGGAAGCCCCAGGGTGATGCCCACCATGAAGGCGAAGAGCGTGGCCAGCGGCGCGATCTGCACCACCACCCAGGAGCCTTTGACCATGCGGCTGAACACGTCGCGCGCCAGGTTGTCGCCACCCAGAAGGTACCAGGCGTATTCACCGTCTTCGACCATGCGCAGCGGTGTACCGGGCGCCTTGTTTTTCATTCCCGAGAGCTGCGCCAGCGGGTCATGGGTGACGATCAGGTCGAGCGCCCCGAAGATGCCGGTGAAGACCCAGAACATTACCAGGGCAAAGCCGATCATGCCGATCGGGCTGTCGAACAGTTTGCCGTAGAGGCCGAGCCGCCGCTTGAAGGCGGCCGAGACGGCGAACAGGATAATCAGTGCGATCCAGACCGGGGTGAACTGGTAGAGGACGCGGGTGATGATTTCGATCCAGCCGAGAGGTTCCATGTGTCCGATCCTCCCTTATGAAATCCGGATGCGCGGGTTCAGGTAGACATAGCCGATATCCGATATCAGCTGTGTCGCCAGCACCACGATCACCGAGACCACCGAGACCGCCAGCAGCAGCTCGATGTCATTGTTGCTGGCCGCCTGCACCAGCGTCCAGCCGAAGCCCTTGAAGTTGAACAGGGTCTCGACGATGACGACGCCGTTCAAGAGCCAGGGGAATTGCAGCATGATCACGGTGAAGGGGGCGATCAGCGCGTTGCGCAATGCGTGTTTCAGCACGATGTTGCGGAAACTCACCCCCTTGAGCCGGGCGGTGCGGATGTATTGCGCGGTCATCACCTCGGTCATGCTCGCCCGTGTCATCCGGGCGATATAGCCCATGCCGTAAAGCGCGATGGTCAGCACCGGAAGGAAGAAGTTTTCGAAATTGGCGCTCTCCATGGCGCTGGTCGCGGTGCCCTTGAACCATTTCAACCCGACCGCGGAGGAGGCGAAGACCGCGATGAAGATCACGCCCGAGACATATTCCGGCGTCGCCGTGGTGATGATCGAGAAGGTGGACAGCGTCCGGTCCAGTGCGGAGCCTTCGCGCATGCCGGCGAGCACGCCGACGATCAGCGCCATAGGGACCATCAGAACCAGAACCCAGAACATCAGCTTGCCGGTGTGGCCCAGGCGGGTCGAGATGATGCCCGACACCTCGTCCTTGAACCGGGTGGAATAGCCCCAGTCGCCCTGCAGGATGCCGCAGAACTTCGGCGCCTTGGCGGCCTCTTCGGCGCTGACGCTGCCACGCAGGCAGCGGCCCTTGATCCCTTCGTCGCCCTCCAGTGTCCAACCCGGCAGCACGCCCAGCCACTGGCCGTATTTCACCGGCAGCGGCTGAAGATAGCCGTTGTTGCCGAGCCAGCTGGTCACGGCCTCGTCCGACATGCGGAAGTTGCCCTGCGTCTTGGCCAGTTTTTCCAGGTTTGGATAGAGGTTGGTCAGAAAGAACACGATGAAGGTCAGGCATAGCGCCGTCAGGATCATCACGCCGGTTCTGCGCAAGATGAACAGTCCCATGGGCCCCCCTGTTGGTCAGGCTGTTGTCTGGCCCGGTCTGTGCGGGCCTTTTTCGTGGCGGCAGCGGTGCCGCGGTCGGGCCGCCCCCGGCAGGGGACGGCCCGCAAGCGCGGCCGATCAGGCCGCGAAGCCCCATTTGTAGTGGTGGTGTTCGAAGGTGATGTGCATGTCGGTGCCCACCAGGCCTTCGCGCATGTGGCGATAGAGCGAGCGCCAGTACGGCTGGATCGTCACGCCCTCTTCCTGGATCAGCGCCTCCATCTTGGCCATGACCTCGCGCCGCTTGTCGGCATCGGCGATGGCCAGCGCATCGGCGAGCAGCGCGTCGAACTCGGGGTTGGACCAGCCGAATTCGTTCCAGGCTTCGCCCGAGCGGTAGGCCAGCGCGTGGATCTGGACGCCGAGCGGGCGGTGGTTCCAGTTGGTCGAGCTGAACGGGTATTTCACCCAGTCGTTCCAGAAGGTCGAGCCGGGCAGGACCGTTCGCTTCACCTTGATGCCTGCGTCGCGCAGTTGCGCGGCCACCGCGTCGGTGGTGTTGCGCCGCCAATCGTCGTCGATCGAGACGATCTCGTGCTCGAAGTCCTCCATGCCGGCCTCTTTCAGCAGCGCCAGCGCGCCCGCCGGGTCGTGTTTCTGGGCCGGCAGTTCGGCGTATTCGGGGTGCTTGGGACCGACATGGTGGTTCTCGGCGACCGAGCCGCGCCCGCCATAACCCAGCTCGAGCAGCACGTTGTTGTCCACCGCCATTTGCAGGGCCTGGCGCACGCGCTTGTCGGCATAGGGTTTCTTGCCGTCGACTTCGGCCAGCTGGTTGGGCCGGATCACGAGGGTGGCCATGGTCACCACCTCGGAACGGACCAGGCCCAGCCCGTCGAAGACGTCGATGAACTCGCCCACGGATTCATAGAGCATATCCACCTCTTCGGCCTCGATCGCGGCCAGCCAGGCGGACGGGTCTGTGCCATAGTCGGTGTATTCGATCCGGTCCAGGTAGGGGCCGCCATAGACCGCGGTACCCCACCACTCGTGGTTTTCGTTGCGCACCAGGGTCGCTTTGACGCCGACCTCGAGCTCCTGCAAAAGATAGGGGCCGGTGCCGACGTTGGCGGTGAAATCCTCGGTCTGGAACGAGCTGTGCACGATCGCTGCGGGATAGTCGGCCATGCCTGCGATCAGCGAGATGTCCGAGGCCGGCAGGTTCAGCCGCACGGTGTGGCTGTCGACCACTTCGATGCCGCCGTCGATCGCCTGGCCGGAGTCGGCGTCGATCAGGGTTGCAAACCGACCGGCCATCGAGTTGCCCTCGGCGCCCTTGTCGCACCAGCGGGCGATGTTGCGGGCCACGTCCTCGGCGGTGAAATCATCACCATTGTTCCACTTGACCCCCTTGCGGACGTTCAGGGTGTAGACGGTGGCGTCGTCGTTGATTTCCCAGCTGTCCAGAAGCATGCCGCGGAACGAGCCGTCGTTGTTGTACTCGACCAGGTATTCCAGGGTGCCGCGGGTCTGGTTGCCCATTTCGGACCAGTCATAGGTGCGCGGGTCCTTCAGCGGGCGCACGCCCATCTGCACGCGCAGGGTGCCGCCGGCCTTGGCGTGGCTGCTGGCCTGCGCGGGCGCGTCCAGACCGATCATCCCGTAGGCCGCGGCCGAGGTCACGCCGAGCATGGTCGCGCGGGTCAGAAATTCGCGGCGGCTGAGCTTGCCGTCCTTGTATTCTTGCGCGTGCATATGCGCCGCCGGGTGGATCGGTTTTCCGTTAATTGTCGGACTGTTCATGTAAATCTCCCTGTGTCGCCCATCTTTCGGGCTGTGTCTCGTGGGCCCGCCCCATCCGGAGGCGAACGGAGCCAGGTGGAAGTCGTCTCTGCGATCGGAGGTTCCCCATGCGGCTCATTCGGCAACAGAAATCCCAATCCGTCAACGGGCGGAATGCTCTTTACATGATAGAAAAACGTCACCGAATGTCCAGAAAACGACATTCCCGTCCAGCCGTTACTTTACGCGCCAGATCGGGCTCCGCGCCGTAGTGCCGTCGGAGTCATCCGGGTGTGCTGCTGAATGAACCGGGTGAAATAGGCCGCGCTGCCGAAGCCGAGATGGCGGGCGATGTCCTGAACCGGCACGTCGGTGGAGATCAACAGCCGACGCGCGGCATGCAGCAGGCGTTCGGTCAGAAGGGTCGCAGCAGTACGCCCGGTTTCGGCGCGGCAGACCCGGGTGAGGTGGGTGGGGGTCACCCCCAGGGCCTGGGCGTGCTCGGCCATGCTGGCACCGCTGGCATAATGGTGCACCAGCCGGTCGCAATAGGCCTGTACCAGGCGGCGCGCCGCGGTGATCGGCGGTTGCGGATCGTCCGGCAGGTGCCGGCGCAGCCAGATCGCCATCAACGCGCCATAGGCGCGCATGGCAGAGTGATAGAGCGGGCGGCCTGCGGTCTGCTCGCGGCCCAATGCCTCGAACAGAACCGTGAGCTCGCCCTGCGCGGCGACATCGCGGATGCGCAGGTGTTGAACCCGCTGCGGCAGGGTCAGGTTGGCGCTGTCGGGGATTACCAGGGCCTGGCCGAAGCCGTTGCGCATCAGTTCGATCGCCATAAGGTTGCGGGCGGGGATGAACAGCGCGTTATGGGTGCCGATGCCGCGCCGGGCGCCGTCGATCAGCGCCACGCCCTGTCCGCGGGTGATCCAGATCAGCAGATGCTCGGCGCGGTCATGGGCCAGTTCCAGCTGCCAGGACCCGGCCGTCGTCAATTGCGCCAGGGTCATCAGGCTGAGATCCGCCATGTCGCTCGGGTCAAAGGGCATCTGTTCGAAAAAGCCTGGTCGCGAGAGGGGTTGCAGCCCGATTTACACCATACCTGCCGCGATCGGACAAGCCGCGCGCTCAGCCGGCGGGGCAGACCCGGTGCCAGTGGCGCATTTTCGAACGGAACCAGGTGCGCTGCCGCTTGGCGAATTGCCGGGTGGCGATGGTGGCCCGTTCCTGGGCCTCGTCCAGCGAGATTTCGCCGGCCAGATGGGCCATAAGTTCGGGCACGCCAATCGCCTTGTAAGCGGGCAGGGCAGGATCGTAGTGGTCGCGCATCGCCGCCACCTCGTCCAGGGCGCCCTGTTCAAGCATGGCGTCAAAGCGGCGGGCGATGCGGTCAAGAAGCCAGTCCTTCGGCACGTCGAACAGCAGCGGCACGGCGTCGGTTTCCGGCAACAGGGGCGGCGGGGTCTGGGCCTGCCAGGCGGCCAGCGACCGGCCGGTGGCGCGCTGCACCTCCCAGGCGCGCTGCACCCGGGCGCGGTTGCGCAGGTCGAGCCCCGCGGCGGTGGCCGGGTCGAGATCGGCGACCAGCCGTTCCAGTGGCAGCAGGTCGGCTTCGGCGCGGGTCTCGGTCGGGGTGGGCGGGATCGTCGCCAAACCCCGGGTCAGCGCGGTGAAATAGAGCCCGGTGCCGCCGACGATGATCGGCCGTTCGGGGCCTTCGAGAATCGGGGCCACCTCGCGCAGCCAATGGCCGGTGGAGTACTGCGCGTCGCAGGGGATGTGGCCGTAAAGGCGGTGCGGGGCCAGCGCCTCTTCCTCGGGGCTGGGGCGGGCGGTGATGATGCGCCAGCAGGCAAAGACCTGGCTGGCATCGGCATTGACGATGACGCCGCCGCGCGCCTGGGCGATCCGCAACGCCAGAGCCGATTTTCCCGAGGCGGTCGGGCCGGCGATCAGCACCGGTTTACCATCGGGAATTTCGGGAAGGTCGTCGAGCCGTTGCATTTTCATCCGTCCGAAAGCGCCGAAACCCGCCTGTGCCCGGCGGTTGCTGCATTGAACCTCGCGGCGATTTCCGACATTTTGCGCGAAAATAACCCCGTGCCGGAGAGAAGCGCAACATGACCTCGTCACAAGAGACCGACCCGCAAAAGAAAACCACCAAATACAAGCGTGTCCTGCTGAAGATATCGGGCGAGGCACTGATGGGGGATCAGGGCTTCGGCCTGCATCCGCCGACGGTTCAGCGGATCGCCCAGGAGGTCAAGTCGGTGCACGATATGGGCGTCGAGATCTGCATGGTGATCGGTGGCGGCAACATCTTTCGCGGCCTGTCGGGCAGCGCCCAGGGGATGGAACGGACCACCGCCGACTACATGGGGATGCTGGCCACGGTGATGAACGCGCTGGCGATGCAGTCGGCGCTGGAGGGAATCGGGGTGTTCACCCGGGTGATCAGCGCCATCCGCATGGACGAGGTCTGCGAACCCTATATCCGCCGCCGCGCGGTACGCCACCTTGAGAAGAAGCGGGTCTGCATCTTTGCCGCCGGCACCGGCAACCCCTATTTCACCACCGATACCGCGGCCACGCTGCGCGCCAACGAGATGGCCTGCGAGGCGATCTTCAAGGGCACCAAGGTGGATGGCGTCTATGACAAGGACCCGGTGAAGTTTGCCGACGCCAAACGTTATGACGAGGTCAGCTATGACGACGTGCTGGCCAAGCGGCTGGGCGTGATGGATGCCAGCGCCATCGCGCTGGCGCGCGACAACAACCTGCCGATCATCGTCTTTTCGCTGGACGAGCCGGGTGGGTTCCGGGGCATCCTGGCCGGTGAGGGCACCTATACAAAGGTGCATGGCTAGGGCTATAGACCGCAGCAGCGAGCACTGACAAAGCGACCTTACGAATTTGGGGAGAGGACGGACATGTCCGACGATTTCGAACTCGATACCGACGATCTGAAGCGCCGCATGGACGGCGCGATGTCCAACCTGCGCACCGAGTTCGCCTCGCTGCGGACCGGCCGCGCCAGCGCCTCGATGCTGGAACCGGTCATGGTCGACGCCTACGGCAGCATGACGCCGATCAACCAGGTCGGCACCGTGAACGTGCCCGAGCCGCGGATGGTGACCGTCAACGTCTGGGACAAGGGCCTGGTCGGCAAGGTGGAAAAGGCGATCCGCGAAAGCGGGCTGGGCATCAACCCGCAGCTCAACGGCACCATCATCATGCTGCCGATCCCCGAGCTTAACGAAGAGCGCCGCCGTGAACTGGGCAAGGTGGCCGGGCAATATGCCGAACACGCCCGGGTGGCGATTCGCAACGTGCGCCGTGACGGCATGGACCAGATCAAGAAGGCCAAGGCCGACGGCATGTCCGAGGATGACCAGAAGTTCTGGGAGAGCGAGGTGCAGGACCTGACCGACAAGATGATCGCGGCGGTGGACGAGGCGCTGGAGACCAAGCAAGCCGAGATCATGCAGGTCTGACCCGGAGGATGCCCAAGGATCCCGATATCGAGGCCCATCCCCGCGGTCCGCGCCACGTTGCCATCATCATGGACGGCAACGGCCGCTGGGCGCAGGCGCGCGGGCGGCCGCGGCTTTTCGGGCATCACGCCGGTGCGCGCCGGGTCCGCGAAGTGGTCGAAGCCTGCCCGAGCCTCGGGATCAAGTATCTGACAATCTTTGCCTTTTCGACCGAGAACTGGAAACGTACCCAGGTCGAGGTGGCGGGACTGATGAGCCTGTTCCGCCGCTATATTTCGAAAGAGATGCAGGCGATCGCGGCCAATAACGTGCGGGTGCGCTTCATCGGCGACCGGGTGCGGCTCGATGCCAAGCTGATCGCGCTGATGGACCAGCTTGAGCACGAGACCGAAGGCAACACCGGCACGCAACTGACCATCGCGCTGAACTATGGCGGCCGCGACGAGGTGGCCCGCGCCACCAAGCGGCTGGCGCAGGATGTGGCCGACGGCAAGCTGAAGCCAGAGGACGTGGACGAGGAAACCTTGCCGAAATACCTCGACACCTGCGTGCTGCCCGATCCTGACCTGGTGATCCGGACCAGCGGAGAGGCGCGGATCTCGAACTTCCTGCTGTGGCAATCGGCCTATGCGGAATATGAGTTCATCGACACCTTGTGGCCGGACTTCACCGCCGAGGAGCTGTCGCGTCTATGTCAGAGCTACGGGGCCCGCGACCGCCGTTTCGGGGCGGTCAAGGCATGAGCGGGGCAGGAGGCCAGTGGGGTGACCTGACCGCGCGCCTGGTTTCGGGGTTGATCCTGGCCGCGGCGGGTCTGGGGGCGGTCTGGGTCGGCGGTTACGCTTTTGTCACATTTGTCTCGATCGTCACCGGCCTGATCGTTTGGGAATTGACGCGCATGCTGTTGCCGGACGAGGGCCTGCGGGCGGTCCTGTTGGGCGGTCTTGCGGGGGTTGCGGGGTTCCTGGCGATCTATTTCCCGGCCGGCTTCGCGCTGCCGACGCTTCTGGTTCCGGCGCTGGCGGGCTATCTTTGGTTGCCGAGCCATCGGCGGATCTATGTTCCGTTCGTGATCTTCATCCTATTGGCGTCCTTCGGAATGATGTCGGTGCGCAACGAGTTCGGCTTTGTCTGGATGCTCTGGCTGGTGCTGGTGGTCGCGGGCACCGATATCGCGGGTTATTTCGCCGGGCGCCTGATCGGGGGGCCGAAATTCTGGCCCAAGATCAGCCCGAAGAAGACCTGGTCGGGCACGGTGGCCGGCTGGATCGTGGCGATGATCGTGGGGGCCGCGATCATGGCTGTCACCGGGGCGGGGGCCTGGCTTCTTTGGCTGTCGGCGGCGGCGTCTTTTGCCTCGCAGATGGGGGACATCGCCGAAAGCGCGGTCAAGCGGAGGAGCGGCGTTAAGGATTCCAGTGCACTGATCCCCGGCCACGGCGGGTTGTTCGACCGGTTCGACGGCATGTTGGGGGCGGCGATCCTGGTGCTGATCGTGATGCAACTGACCGGCTATCCGCCCGGGCCGGTGTAGTGGGGCGACAGACGATGCGACGGGTGACGATCCTGGGCGCGACCGGATCGATCGGGCAGAACACGATCGATCTGATCCGGCGCGAACCGAACGCCTACAAGGTGGTGGCGTTGACCGGCGGGGCGAATATCGCCCGGCTGGCGGCGGATGCGCGGGCGTTGGGCGCCGAACTGGCGGTCACGGCCTATGACGATCGGCTGGAGGAACTGCGCGACGCGCTTGCCGGGACCGGCATCGAGGCGGCGGCAGGTGCCGAAGCTGTGATCGACGCCGCCCGCCGCCCGGCCGACTGGATCATGTCGGCCATCGTTGGCGCTGCGGGGCTGGCGCCGGGCCTGGCCGCGCTGGAGCAGGGCACCACGCTGGCGCTGGCCAACAAGGAATCCTTGGTTTGCGCCGGGGCGCTGGTGCTGGAGACCGCGCGGCGCCACGGCGCGCGGCTGCTGCCGGTGGACAGCGAGCATTCGGCGGTGTTCCAGGCGCTGGTGGGCGAGGATATCGACGCGGTGGAGCGCATCGTAATCACCGCCTCGGGCGGCGCGTTCCGCGACTGGCCGCTGGAACGTCTGGCCCGCGCCACGGTTGCAGAGGCCTCGAGCCACCCGAATTGGGATATGGGCCAGCGGATCACTATCGACAGCGCGTCTATGTTCAACAAGGCGCTGGAAGTCATTGAGACAAGAGAGTTCTTTGGTGTGAACCCGGAACAGATCGAGGTCCTGGTGCACCCGGAATCGATGGTTCATGCGCTGGTGGGGTTCGTCGACGGGGCGCTGATGGCCCATGTGGGCGCGCCCGATATGCGGCACGCAATCGGCTATGCCTTGCACTGGCCGGAACGGCGGGCGCTGCCGGTGCCGCGGCTGGATCTGGCCGCGGTCGGCCAGATGACCTTCCGCGCCCCGGACGAGGCGCGATACCCGGCGCTGCGGCTGGCGCGCACGGTGATGGAGATGGGCGGGCTGGCCGGCAGCGTCTTCAACGCCGCCAAGGAGCGCAGCCTCGATCTGTTCATCGACGGGCGCATCGGATTTCTCGACATGGCGGCGATCGTGGAACGCGTTCTTGACCGTTTCGCGGCACAGGGCAGCCACGTTAACGCCGCAATGACCCTTGATAACGTGCTGCAAACGGACCATCTCGCCCGGGTATGGGCAGAAGAAGCGATGGTTGAGAAGGCAGGGTAGAGGTTTGAACATTCTGGAACTGATTCCGCAGTTTGGCGGTCTGGCCTATACGGTCGTCGCTTTTGTCGTGGCCCTCTCCGTGATCGTCGCGGTGCATGAATACGGCCATTACATCGTCGGGCGCTGGTCGGGCATCCATGCCCAGGTTTTCGCGCTGGGCTTCGGCCCGGTGCTGTGGAGCCGGGTGGACCGGCGCGGCACCCGCTGGCAGATTGCCGCGCTGCCCTTTGGCGGCTACGTCAAGTTCCTCGGCGATGCCGACGCCGCCTCAGGCAAGGACGGCGAGACCATGGCCGAGATCTATCGCAGCCATCCCGAGGATTTGCGCCACACCATGCACGGAGCGCCGCTTTGGGCGCGCACCGCGACGGTGGCAGCCGGTCCGGTGTTCAACTTCCTGATGTCGATCGGGGTCTTCACCGCCATTTTCGTAGCGCAGGGCGTGGCACGCGACCCGCTGACCGTGGGCGAGCTGAAGGCGCTTCCGGGCGTCGATTATCAGATCCTGGAAGGCGACGAGGTGTTGTCTATGGGGGGCGTACCGGCGCCGGGGTTCGACGACGGGCGGAGTTGGACCGGCTTTACCGAGGCGCTGCCCGATGCGCCGGTGCTGGATTATCGTGTCCGGCGCGATGGGCAGGAAATCACCGTGCAGGGGCCATACCCGTTCCCGCCCTATGTCTATCGTGTCGCCCCGCGCAGTGCGGCGATGGACATCGACCTGCGGCCGGGCGATGTGATCACCGCGGTCGATGGCGCCCCGATCCACGCCTTTGACCAGCTGAAAGACGCGGTCGAGTCGTCCGACGGCCGGGCGCTGCTGCTGACCGTCTGGCGCGATGGCGAGTCGCTGGAATTCGCGCTGGCCCCACGCCGCACCGATGAACCGACACCCGAGGGCGGGTTCGTCACCCATTGGCGGATCGGCATCGCCGGCGGCATGGCCTTTGAGCCGGCCACCGAGACCGCGGGGCCGCTGGAGGCACTGACCGGCGGTCTGGCGCAGACCTGGGGCATCATTCGCGGCTCGTTGTCGGGCTTGTGGCATATGGTGACCGGGGCAATCAGCACCTGCAACATGTCGGGGCCGATCGGTATCGCGGAAACATCGGGCGCGATGGCCAGCCAGGGGGCGGAGAGCTTCATTTCCTTTATCGCGGTCCTGTCCACCGCCGTCGGCTTGCTGAACCTGTTCCCGATTCCGGCGCTGGATGGCGGGCACCTGATGTTTTACGCCTATGAGGCCGTGTTCCGGAAACCGCCCAGCGATGGGATCGTTCGCGTCCTGATGACGGCCGGGCTGGCGGTGATCCTGTCGCTCATGGTGTTTGCTCTGAGCAACGATCTGCTGTGCTGAAGCAGGGGCGGCGCCGCGTTTCCGGGCAAGTCCGCCAAACTGTTGCCATATTCCCGTTCTAGTCTTTGGCCTGAGAAGGAAACCGAAGACCGGAAGGATCACGGGATGCACGTTTTGCAGCAATCCTATCGCGGGCTGAGCCTGGTGATGGAACTGAACTGGGATCTTATTCTTTATATCGGGACCATCGCGCTCGCGCTGCTGGCCGGGGCCTGGTTGGGGAGCCTGGTCTGAGCCGTTCTTCCTACGGGGAAACCGCCGGCTGAGCGGCAATTGGGCTTTTGACATCGACCGGCAATCCCGATACTCACTTCCCCAATGTCTGCTTAACACTGGGTTCAAAAAAATGGGATTGGGGAGCACCGCAGGAGATCCCTGCGTTGAGCGCGGCTTTGGAGGCACCGTGTTGTACCGCGTGCTGCCCGCGCTTGTTTTTTTCATATCTGTGATTTTCGTGGCGCTGCCCGCCGCGGTTCAGGCGCAGGATTACCGGTTCAATTCGGTTCG
>NPIG01001393.1_pt1 | contig 12205 bp, 10 predicted proteins | sample 8637441 | NCBI WGS metagenome assembly NPIG01 (sample SAMN07420675, study PRJNA396082) | bioreactor metagenome | isolation source: sample BR6 brine-fed electro-methanogenic bioreactor BR | place: Japan: Kochi | collected 2016-06-14 | reverse complement strand
TGTCGAGGACGAGAAGGACCTCGCGGAGGGGATCCGCGAGAACCTCGTCGACGAAGGTCACGACGTGGAGACGGTCGGCGAAGGCACGCTCGCGCTCGAGCGGATCCTCGAGCACGACTACGACCTCGTCCTGCTCGACGTCATGCTGCCTGGGCTCGACGGCTACGAGATCTGCAGTCGCGCGCGCGAGGCCGGGCGCCGAGTCCCCGTGCTCTTTCTCACCGCGAAGGGGGAGCTCGACGATCGGCTGCGAGGCCTCGAGGTCGGCGCGGACGACTACTTGCCGAAGCCCTTCCACCTCCGCGAGCTGCTGCTCCGCGTCGAGGCGATTCTCCGGCGCAAGAGCTGGTTCAACGGGGACTCCCCGCGGGGCGACACGCTGCGCTTCGGGGAGAACACCGTCCACTTCCACGCACGCCGCGCCACGAGCTGGGACGGCGAAGAGCACGAGCTCCCCGAGCGGGAGGCGATGCTGCTCAGGTTGCTCCACGAAAACGAAGGCGAAACCGTCACCCGCGAGACGATCCTCGAGCGCCTGTGGAGCCACGAGGTGCTGCCATCGACGCGCGTGGTGCTGGCGCTCGTCGAACAACTGCGACTACGCTTCGAGATGGACCCTGAGGCACCGCGCCACCTGCACACCGTGCGCGGCCTCGGTTACCGCTTCACCCGCGAGCCGGAGGAGAGCCGATGAACGACCGCCTGACCCGCGCGCTGCGCTCGGAGCCCACGGATCGACGCCCGGTATGGCTGATGCGCCAAGCTGGCCGTTACCTGCCCGAGTACCGCGAACTCCGCGCCCGTCACCGCTTCGAGGAGCTCTGCGCGGACCCCGAGCTCGCCGCAGACGTCACCTTGATGCCGATCGAGCGCTTCCCGCTCGATGGCGCGATCATCTTCGCGGATCTGATGAGCCCGGTCTCGGCTCTCGGCATCGACGTGCGCTTCGACCCGGGCCCCGTCCTCGACACCCCGCTCGACGACCCCGCGCGCATCCGCGCGCTGCCGGAGCCCGAGCGCGGCGCGATCGCGCCCGAAGTCCCGGCCGCGCTGCGCATCGTGCGGGAGCGCCTCGCCGGCCGCGCAGCCTTGCTCGGCTTCGCGGGCGCGCCGTGGTCGATCGCGGCGTACCTCGTCCAAGGTCGCGGTCGCAGCGGCTTCCCCGCCCTCAGGACGCTCGCCGCCCGAGAGCCCGAGCTCACCGAAGAGCTGCTCGCGAAGCTCTCCCGCATGTCCGCGCGCTTCCTGCTCGACCAGATCGACGCCGGCGCCGACGCCGTGCAGATCTTCGACACCTGGGCGGGTCTCCTCCCCCTCGCCACCTGGGAGCGCCTCGTCAAGCCGCACATCGTCTCCTTGCTCGAGACGGTGGGCAGCGCGGGCGTGCCGCGCATCTACTTCGCTCAGGACGCGCCGCATCTCCTGCCCGGCATCGCCGACCTCCCGACCGAGGCTTTCTCCTTCGACTGGCGGGTCGACCTCGCCGCGATGCGGAGGACGCTCCCCGAGGGCCGCGCGATCCAAGGCAACATCGACCCCGCCATCCTCTCCGCCGGCCCGGAAGCGACCAAGGCCGCGACGCGCCAACTCCTCGCCCGGATGCCGGCACTCGGCCACGTCGTCAATCTCGGCCACGGCATCATGCCCGAGGCGCCGATCGCGAGCGTCGAGGCGCTCGTGCGTGCCGTTCACGACGAAGGAGCGGAAAGTTGAGCGACGACCAGCACAAGCCCGGAGCGCGGCCGGTCTCCCGCCAGGCGACCGCCGAGCTCCTCGCACGATACGACCAGCCTGGCCCGCGCTACACGAGCTACCCGACCGCCGTCGAGTTCCACGAGGGCGTGGACGCCGGGGAGTACGAGAAGCGCCTCGCCACGGCCAACGAGCTCGGCGACGAACCGCTCTCGCTCTACCTGCACCTGCCCTTCTGCGAGGAGCGCTGCCTCTTCTGCGGCTGCCACGTCATCATCACGCCGCACAAGGAGCGCGCGCGGCCCTACGTCGCGCTGCTCGAGCGTGAGATCGAGCTCGTCGCGGAGCGCCTTCCCGAGCGCCGGAGCTTCAGTCAGCTCCACCTCGGCGGTGGCACGCCGACCTACCACGCACCCAAGGAGCTCGGCGCGCTGCTCGAGAAGCTGCTCGCCCGCTTCACGCCGACCGCGGACGCGGAGCTCGCCGTCGAGGTCGACCCGCGCGTCACCTCGACGGAGCACCTCGACGTCCTCGCCGATCTCGGATTCAACCGCCTGTCGATGGGCGTGCAGGACTTCACGCCCGAAGTGCAGAAGGCCGTGCTGCGCGAGCAGAGCGTCGCCCAGACTCGCGAGCTGATCGAACACGCGCGGCGCCGCGGCTTCTCCGGGATCAACATCGACCTGATCTACGGCTTGCCCCACCAACGCCCCGAAACCTTCGAGGCGAGCGTCGAGCAGGTGATCGCGCTCGGGGCCGACCGCTCGGCGGTGTACTCCTTCGCATACGTGCCGTGGATCCGGGGCCACCAGAAGAAGCTCGACGAGAGCACCTTGCCGTCGCGTGAGACGAAGTTCGCGCTCTTCGCGACCGCGCGGGAGCGTTTCCTCGCCGCGGGCTACGAGCCGATCGGCATGGACCACTTCGCCAAGCCGGACGACGAGCTCTCGCGTGCCCGGCGCGAGCACCGCCTGCGCCGCAACTTCCAGGGCTACACCGTCATCCCCGCCCCGGACGTCATCGGCCTCGGGATCTCGGCGATCGGCGACGTGCGCGGCGCGTTCGTCCAGAACGAGAAGAAGCTCTCCCGCTACGAGAAGGCGATCGAAGAAGGCCGCCTTCCCGTCGAGCGCGGCGTGCTCCGCAACGCGGACGACGAGATCCGCCTCGCCGTCATCCACGAGCTGATGTGCAACTTCCGCGTCGAGAAGAGTGCGATCGAGACCCGCTTCGACATCGACTTCGACGAGTACTTCGCGGAAGACCTCGTGCGCCTAGACGGTCCCGCCGAGGAAGGGCTCGCGCGCGTCGGCGACGCCGTGATCGAGGCCACGCCCGAGGGCGAACTCTTCGTACGCAACCTCGCGATGTGTTTCGACCGCTACTGGCGCGACAAACACGAAGGGGGCGACAAGCCGGTGTTCAGCAGGACCGTGTGATCCGATGAAACGTCTCGTCGTCATCGGTGGAGGTGTCTCGGGGCTCGCGGCTGCGCACGGTGCGCGCGCGATCTTCGGCGAGTCTCAGGAACGCTTCGAGGTCGTCGTCCTCGAGCGCGAGACGCGCATCGGCGGCAAGGTGCGCAGCCACGACGGCCAGGGCTGGCTCGTCGAGGAAGGACCCACCGGCTACCTCGACAACGAACCCGCCGTCGATCGCCTCGTCGCCATCGCCGGTCTCGAGAAGGTGCCCGCGAACGAAGCGGCCGCGCGCCGTTTCATCGTGCGCGGCGGGCGGATGCGCGAGGTCCACGCCCACCCGCTCAAGCTCGCGCGCTCGGGCCTGCTCTCCCCGCTCGGGCTCCTGCGCTGCGCCGCCGAGCCCCTGATCAAGCGCGGCCCCTCGGGCACCGACGAGAGCATCTTCGACTTCGCCGCACGCCGCTGCGGCCGGCAGGTCGCCGAGCGTCTGATCGCGCCGATGGTCCTCGGCGTCTTCGCCGGCGACGCACGCCGGCTCGCGCTGCGCTCGGCGTTCCCGATGATGGCGGAGATGGAGGAGCAGCACGGCTCACTCGTCCGCGCGATGCTGGCGAAGCGGAAGGAGGCGAAGGCCGCGGGCAAGACGGCAGGCGGACCCTCGGGACCCTCCGGCACCTTGACGACCTTCCCGGGCGGCCTCGAAGCGCTGCCGCGTGCGCTCGCTGACGCCCCCGGGCTCGACGTGCGCTGCAGCACGGAAGTCCGCGACCTGTTCCCCCGCCCCGACGGCGGCTACGTGCTCGCGCTCGACGGACAGAGCGAGAGCCTCGACGCCGACGCCGTCGTCCTCGCGGGGGAGACGTGGGCGAGCGCCAAGGTGCTCGACGCCGCGTCGCCGACGGCCGCCCGCGCCCTGTCGGCCGTGCCGACGCCGCCGGTCGCCGTCGTCGCGCTCGGTTTCGGACCGGAGGCCCTCGGCAAGGTACCCCGAGGCTTCGGGGTCCTCATCCCTCGCAACGAGTCGTTCCGCATCCTCGGCTGCCTCTGGGACACGCACCTGTTCCCTGGCCGCTCGCCGGAGGGGCACCTCCTCGTGCGCTGCATGCTCGGCGGAGCCGTCGATACCGAAGTCGGCGGACTCTACGAGGAAGAGCTCGTCGAGATCGCGCGCCGGGATCTCGAACGCCTGTCGGGAATCAACACCGCCCCGGTCTACCGCCACGTCACGCTCTGGAAGCGCGCGATCCCGCAGTACACCGCGGGGCACGCCACCCGGGTCGCGGCCGTCGAGAAGGCGCTCGCCTCCCTGCCCGGCGTCTACGTGGCGGGCAACGGGCTGCACGGCATCGCGTTCGGCAAGGCGATCGCTGCCGGCCTCGCGGAAGGCGAGCGCGCGGCGCGCTTCCTCCNNCTCGACCAGGAGCGCGGGCGTTGAGCTCACTGTCCATCATCATCCCCGCGCTCGACGAGGAGGAGCAGATCACCGCGACGCTCACTCCATTGCAGGAGCTGCGCGCGCGCGGCATCGAGGTGCTGCTCGTCGACGGCGGCAGTCAGGACCGAACGCGCGAGCTCGCCGCGCCACTCGCCGACAGGGTCCTCGACGCCCCGCGCGGCCGGGCTTGGCAGATGAACGAGGGCGCGCGTGCGGCGCGCGGCGATGTGCTGCTCTTTCTCCACGCGGACACGTCGCTGCCCAAGGACGCCGAGCGTCTCGTCACCGAAGCTCTCGCCCGGACGGGGCGTGTGTGGGGACGATTCGACCTGCGTCTTTCGGGGCGCAACCCGCAGCTCCGCATGGTCGAGACCCTGATCAACATCCGCACCCGCCTGAGCTCGATCGCCACCGGCGACCAGGCGATCTTCGTCGAACGCCGCGCGTTCGAGGCCCTCGGCGGCTACGAGGAAATCCCGCTGATGGAAGACATCGCGCTGACGCGTGCGCTCAAGCGGCGCTCGCGGCCTGCCCACATCGCGGCGCGCGTGACCACCTCGAGCCGACGCTGGGAAGAGCACGGCATCTGGCGCACGATCTTCTGGATGTGGAAGCTGCGCTGGGCCTACGCCCGTGGAGCGGACCCGCACGATCTCGTGCGGGGGTACCACGAAAAGGCGGAGGAGCGCTGAGCGTCTCCCCCGCCTGCGATCTTCGGACAAGGCTTCAGTAGCGGAAGCGACGTACGAGCTGCTCGAGCTCCGTCGCCATCACCGACAGCGAACGCGACGCCTCGAGCGTGTTCTCCGAGCCCTCGGCCGTCTTGTCGACGACTGACTTGACGGCCGCGAGACTCTCCGAGACCTCGGCCCCGCCTGCAGCCGCCTCGGTGACGTTCCGGGCGATCTCGCTCGTCGTCGCCGACTGCTCTTCGACCGCGGACGCGATCGTCTGCTGCATCGAGTCGATCTCCGCGATCACGCTGCGGATCCCCGAGATGCCCTCGACGGCGTCGCGGGTCGTCGCCTGGATCCCGGCGATCTTCCCGCCGATCTCCTCGGTGGCCGTCGCGGTCTGCTTCGCGAGCTCCTTGACCTCGTTGGCGACGACAGCGAAGCCCTTGCCCGCTTCTCCGGCGCGCGCCGCCTCGATCGTCGCATTGAGCGCGAGCAAGTTGGTCTGCTGCGCGATGGACGTGATCAGCTTGATGACCTGGCCGATCTCGGTGCTCGCCCGGTCGAGCTCGGTCATCTGTCCCGCCGCGCCGTCGGCCGCCGAGACGGCTCCCGCCGCGACCTCGGCCGCCGCCTGCGCGTTCTGCGCGATCTCCTGGATCGACGCGCTCATCTCTTCCGTCGCGGTCGAGAGCGTGCCGATACTCGCGGAGATCTGCTCGGCCGCCGCCGTGACGCGCGTCGTCCCCTGCGCCGCCTCTTCGGCGCCGCGGGTCATCTCACTACTGACCGCGGTCAACTCCTCGGCGGAGCCCCCGAGCGCCGTCGCGTTCTCCGCAATGTTCGACACGGCACCGCGGAAGGACTCCGCGAGTCCGTTCGTCGCATCGCGTAGACGGGCGTAGTCGCCGCGGTGTTCACCATCCATGCGCGCGTGCAGGTCGCCTTCCGCGAGCTGCTCGAGGGCGGTGAGGACTTCCTTCACCGGCGCAGCGAACGCGTCGACCAAGCCGTTGAGACCGACGAAGAGCTTCTGGTACGCCGGGTCGAAGCCCGAGAGCTCCGACCGGTAACCGAGGTTCCCGCCCCCGACCTCTTCGCTTAGGCGGGCGATCTCCCGGCGCGCCGCCATCTGCCCGCTGATGTCCTGAACGTATTCGACGGCTCCGACCACAGAACCGGATGCGTCGAGAAGCGCCGTTCCCTCGTAGTGAATCGGCAGCTCCTGCCCTCCGGCCATCCGCGCAGCGGTCTCGGCCGCGTAGGGGCGCCGGTCGCGCATCGCTTTCATGCAGCAGCAGTTCTCCGTGCGACAGTGCTCGGTGTTGAAGAGCTCGTAGCACTTGCGCCCCACGGCTTCGCCGGGCCGCATGCTCAAGACTTCTTCACCGCGCCGGTTGAGATAGAGCACATTGAAATCGGGATCGATCGCCATCACCGGAGTCGGGATGACCTCGAGGACCGTCTGATGCTCCACGGTCTTCTTGTCCAGAGTCGTCTGCATGGTCGTGCCTCTTCTCTCGCGGGGGCGCTCACTCCGCGCCCGATGCTGCCGCAAGATCGGGGGCCCGCGGCTTCTTGGCACAAACCTGTGGTGCCTCATTTCTGATTCAAACGCTAACCCGGTCGTCTTTGGCGGTCAGTTAAACAAGCCGGCAGTCTTCCAGGACAAAAAGGAACGGCTGCGAACAATTTCGCAGCCGTCCGGAATTCCCTAACAGGCGTTTAGAATTTAAGAATATAGTCGACTTGCCAGCGGTTCATCTTCTCCGCAACACCCACGGCAACGTCCGTGTTGTACCAGGTGACGTTGACGTATCCCTTCGAGCCCAGCCCGACACGCCAGTCGAAGCGGTAGCCGTCGAGGTTCGAACTGCGCGTCGTGTCCGACTGCGTGAACGCGTAGAACAGCGCGTCGGGCTCGGAGTAGTACTTCGAGAAGCGGAAGGCCATCTCCCCCGGCTTCTTGTAGTCGCCGATCTGAATGCGCGCGAAGTATGCGGTGTCGTCGTCCTCGCCGATGCCCTCGGCGCCGAGGTTCTGGTAGTAGTGAGCGGTGAACTTCACCGGCCAGCGCTTGTTGCCCTTGTTCTTCCACTCGACGAACACGCTCGCGATGTCGAAGTCGCTGATCAGCATGTCGTTCCCGTCGAGGTAATTGCTGACCTTGTTGCCCTTGAGCTTGCCGCCGAGGGTCAGGCCAGCCATCACGTCCGGCTCGCTGTAGGTCTCGTAGCCGACGCCGAAGCTGAAGCTGTTGTTCCCGCGCTTGAAGTGCGGCGCGATCTGACCGCCGAACAGATAGGCATCGTCACCGCTCGAAGACTCCTCGAGCGCGAACGCGAAGACGTTGGCCTTGACGTTCCCGCGCGAGTAGCGGCCCATCGCGCCCTCGACCACGACGTCGTCGTCCCACGCCATGTCCGAGACCTTCCAGAGCTTCTTCGGCGCGAACTTGCCCGCGATCACGGAGAAGTCGTCCGTCAGCGCGAAGTCGCCGAACGCCTGGGCGATCGAGATGTCCTTCTTGCTGAAGCCACCGTCCAGGCTCTGGTTGTCGGAGACCGGATCGTTCGAGTCGCCGCTGCGGAGCTCGAGGCCGACCTTGATCATGTCGTTGATCTTCGTCGTGAAGCCCACCCGGAAGCGGAAGCGGAAGCGATTGCGCTTCCCGTCGTCGAACTTCCCGTCCTGATCGAATCCCTCGTAGCGCAGGCGCAGGTCGCCCTTGAACTTCGTGCGGTCGAAGAAGGAGTCCTTGTCGCCGGCGTAGACCGCCGACCCCGCGACCAGCAAGCACACCGTCAGTATCAGCAAACGTCGCATCATCGTTGTCGTCCTCATCACTGCTTCGTTTCGGTATTCGGGCGCGTCCCGCTGGCCGCGTCGAATGCGGGGCCAGTCTGCTGGCGATCTGTCGCGAAGGNNCGGGTTAAGTGTCCGTGACACAGCTTGCGTCCATGCGGCGGCCGCCCTCCCCGGCGTCAACTCGATGCAACGGCGGCCTGCGCGCGCGATGCCTCCCCCCGGGGGGCATCGTCCTCATTGAATGAGGTTCACTGGCGGTCAGGCTCGAGGGTTTCTATCATTTGCTCATCATCCCCGCGAGCAAGCCGCAAGAGTATTCTCCGAGCGGCGTTACGACGACTCTACGCCTGTGTACGGGCTCATGGATGCCGTTACCGGCGGGTAACTAAAACCTAAGTCGCGACAAGGAAGCATCGCGTTAAAGCCTGTCCCTACAACGATTTGCGAATCCGTGACGAATTGCACGGTTGGCATACGGATTGCTCTACTCCCGGCCGAGACAAAACCCCCGGGGGATCGCCCCGGGTCTGCTTCGGAGAGTGAACGTCCTTGTCCTTTCCGGTGTGAGGAGGAGTTAAGCATGAAGAGTTCGTGGAAGATTCGGGCCCTCGTGGTCGCGATCGCGGTCGCGATGCTGTGGTCCGCGACGGCGCTCGGTGCCGTCACGATCAAGCAGAAGGTTGGAGAGAAAGAGTACAAGTTCCAGGTCTACGGCTTCTCCCAGATGGAGATGCGGGGCGGCGACGGCCAGTCCAAGGAAGGCGGGACGTTCTTCAAGGCGCAGCGTATTCGCCTCGGGACGAAGTACTTCCACGGTGGTTGGTTCGCCAAGCTCTTCCTCGATTTCAACCAGTCCTACACCTCCAAGGAAGCTGGCCTCCCCAAGGTGATCAAGGACGCGTTCGTCGGCTACCGCTGGAGCGACGCTGCCTTCATCCGCATGGGCATGATCAAGACGCCCGTCGGCATGGACTTCACCATCCCCGGCTGGAACCTCGACATCGTCGAGCGTGGTTCGATCGCCAAGGGCCTGGTCCTCGAGCGTGACTTCGGTCTGATGCTGTCCGGCCGCATGATCGGTGGCGACGGCTCCGGCAAGCGCACCAACGGAACCGAGATGGGCCACGAGAAGTGGTCGAACGGCTTCGGTTACGACATCGGCGTGTTCAACCCGGCCGGCCGCTCCAGCGCGGTGGTCTGGGACTCGAACCAGCTCGGTGACGCGCTGGCCTACGCCATGCGTATCCACTACGACTTCAACAAGAACTTCCACACCGAGCTCAGCTGGGGTACCTCCCAGGAAGCGGGCGGCATCGACTCCCGTTCCTCCGAGGACTACACCGTCATGGACTTCGGTATCAACGCTTTCGCGATGGACCGCAAGCTCCACCTGAAGTTCGAGTACATCGCCGGTGAGGACATCCGCGGCGAGGCCGGCTGGGACCAGACCGCTTGGGTCGCCACCGTCGGCTACAAGTTCACCAACCAGGTCGAAGGCGTGATCAAGCATTACGCTGGTGACTGCGATCGTGGCGATGCCTCGACCGACCTCACCAACACCTACCTCGGCGTGAACTTCTACATCTCCCCGCTCAAGACCGCCCACCGCGCGCTCCAGAGCCACCGCATCCAGGTCAACTACCTGATGGCCGGCGGCGACGACGCCAGCTCCGACGTCCAGTGGTTCGGAATCGGCGGCAAGAAGGACGACGGCTGGATCATGCAGTGGCAGTACAAGTTCTGATCGGGTCTCGCACCTGAGAAGATCGAAAGGGGCCGCGCCGCGGCCCCTTTCTTCTTGTCTGGCCTGCTCTGTGCCCCGTCGTGATGCCGCAGCCCCCTCGCCGAACACGAGCCCGCCGCCACTGGCGTCGCCATTGAACCGGCTCCAGATTGGAGGGAGAGCGCGAGGAGCCCCCGATGACCGAGCAGGACCGTGAGCTGGTCGATGAGCTTGAAGGTGAGCTGTCCGTCTTCACCAGCTTCTGTGTCGCGCGCCAACCCATCGTCGACCGCCGGCGCCGGCTCTTCGCCTACGAGCTCCTGTTCCGCGACGGCATCGAACGGGACTTCGCCCGCGTCGAGGATCCGGATCAAGCGACGCTGAGCGTTGCCGCGAGCGGATTCGTCCGTGCCCTCTCGCCCGAGACCCTGGGGACGCGGGCGTTCATCAACTTCGGGGAGAATCTGCTCCTATCGGGTCTGCCCCGCGCCCTGCCTTCGGCGACGACGGTCGTCGAAGTGCTCGAAGACGTTCGGCCAAGCCCCGAGGTGCTCGCCGCGCTCGACGCGCTGCGTCAAGACGGCTACCTCGTCGCGCTCGACGACTACGTCGGCGAAGGCGGCGAGGAGTTCCTGGGCCACGTCGACATCGTCAAGATCGACGTGCTCGCGCTCGGCGAGGCCCAGCTCACGAAGCTCGTGCGCGCGCTCGAGCGCTACCCGGTCCGCCTCCTCGCCGAGAAGGTCGAAGACCAGGCGACGTTCCGCCGCTGCCGCCAGCTCGGGTTCTCCCTGTTCCAGGGCTACCACTTCGCCCGCCCGGAGGTCCTCACCGGCCGCGAGCTCGGCGTGACCACGCGGAGCCGCCTCGAGCTGCTCGAGCGTGTGCAGGACCCCTCGATGTCCATCGAGGAGCTCGTCACCCTGCTCCGGCAGGAGGTCGCGCTCAACGTGCGCCTCCTGCGCTACCTGGCGAGCGCGAGCTTCGGTTTCGTGCAGCCTATCCGCTCGATCCGCCAAGCCGTGGTCATGCTCGGCGAACGCCAGCTCCGGCACTGGCTGCGCATGGTCCTGCTCGTCGAGCTCGCCGAGGAGAGGCTCAGCGTCGAGCTCTGCCAGCTCTGCCTACTGAGGGCCCGCTTCTTCGAGCAGCTCTGCATCAAGTGTGGAAAGAGCGGCAGTGACGCGGAGTCCCTCTTCACGCTCGGCCTGCTCTCTCTGATCGACGTCTTGCTGCAGAGACCGATGGCAGAGGTGGCTCCGGAGCTTCCCCTGCCCCAGAGCTACCGTGACGCTTACTGCGGCGTGGACAACGAAGAGGCGCGCTGGCTCGCACTGGCGCGGGCGCTCGAGCTCGCGGAGTTCGGCGTCGCGGACGAGCTCGCCCGATGCCTCGGTTGTGCGCCCGAGGATGTGCGCGACGCGTACAACATCGCGCTCGAGTGGTCGGTGAGCGAAGCCGGCGCCCTGATGGACGCCGGCTCGCAGAGAGGCTGAAGCAGGCTCAGTGCGCGTAGACGAGGAAACGCGTCAGATCCGTCGTCGGCCGCGCCGCCAGCTCCCTCACCTGCGTGATGTACTGCTCGAGGATCGGCGTCTCGATGCTCGCGTCGACGAGCACCTGCTCGAGCACGCGGCGAGCGCTGGCCCGCACGTCGACCTTCCGNNCGACCGCCGCCGTCAAGTAGATCAGGTGACCGAGGCCGCGCGCGCGGTCTTCGTTCCAGATGATGTAGTTCTTCGCCTTGACCGTGTAGTCCTCGAGCTCCATGTCGTGCGTCTGGAGTGCCCAGATCACCTCACGCGCGAGATCGGTCGCGTGAGCGACATCGCCGAGCGAAGGCACCGCCCGCTCGTAGTAGGACGCGATCGACAGGTCGATCAGACGCAGCGCGCCATCCATCGTCGTCGCCTCGACGCTCAGGCGGGAGATCTCGCTCGAGAGCAGAAGGTCCTTGATCTCGGCCTTGGCCTGGTCGAGTCCCATCGCGCTCCCGCGCGGCGCCGGCTCGGCCGCGCGCGCAGGGGGCGGCGTGGGCAAACCCTTGACCGGAGCCGTCTGGGCCGGGTTCTTCTTCGGCGGGCGACGAATCGGGAAGGCCTCGGTCGCCGGCATGCTGGCAGCCAGAAGCAGTGTCGCGATCGCGATGCCAGAGAGAGTCCGCCGGTTCATTGCTGTCTCCTTCATCAGGCATCCACGCTGATGCCGTAGTTCTTGATCTTCTCCCAGAGCGTCTTGCGGGAGATGCCGAGCAGTTCGGCCGCGTCCGTCCGCCGGCCCCGGGTCTTGACGAGCGCCGCACGGATCGCTTCGATCTCCGCGCGCTCGACGGCCTCCTGCATCGAGAGCACTTCGTTCGAAGCCCGCGCCGGCACCGACGAGGACGCCGCTCCGGAGCCTCCCCGCATGCCGCCGCTCAACTCCTCGACCGTGACGCGGACGCCGCGGCAGA
>NPIG01000662.1_pt4 | contig 12246 bp, 19 predicted proteins | sample 8637441 | NCBI WGS metagenome assembly NPIG01 (sample SAMN07420675, study PRJNA396082) | bioreactor metagenome | isolation source: sample BR6 brine-fed electro-methanogenic bioreactor BR | place: Japan: Kochi | collected 2016-06-14 | reverse complement strand
GGAAAAAAAGTTGACTGTATGAAAGAATAAACAGCAGTGAAAATATTTGCATTAAAGCATAACTTAAATAGATAAACTCTTTGGAATAAATGCCTCGAATGAGCGTATAAAAAATGGTCATGGCAACAATACCAAACGTAAACCCATAAATAACAACGGTGTTTACATCAAACATCAATTTTATACCCCGTTCCAGAAAGATTTTTAAGCACTCCATGTGGCAATTTATTTTTTAAATCCCGAATAACTGTTTTTAAGGCATCTTTACTCATAGAACTGTTTTGCCAAACTACATGTTCAATCTCTTCGTAAGTGACATATCGCCTTGTATTTTTTAACAGCAATTCCAACAGCAGACTCTCTTTGGTACGAAGTTGAAACACCTCATTTTTACATACAATGGTTTTATTGTACTCATCAAAATAGCACTCATTCCCCAAGTCAATGATATTGCACAAAGAGGCACTGCTCATGGCACAACACATTTGCAATGCCTCGTCGAGTTGCTCTTGTGTAATGGGTTTAATTAAAAATTTGACCAACTGCAACTCTATGGCTCGCAGTAAATACTCTTTGGTACTAAAAGCTGACGTGATAATAATATGCGTTTTTTTATCGTTTTTGCGAATACGTTCAACCAGTTCCAAGCCATTGATTTTGGGCATCATAATATCGGTTATAATAATTTGAGGTTGATATTGTGTATATAACTGCCACGCTTCTAAACCATCTTTGGCTTCTATAACTTCTTGAAATTTTTCTCGTAAATACTCAACAGCATTTTCACGAGCAATGTCATCATCTTCGACAAATAAAATTTTTATGTTTTGATACTTCATGTAACTATTTTATCATATTATACTGGGTATAATCAACCAATTATTTATGCAAGGGGTTAACGTGATTAATCAATCAATTTTCAGAGAGTATGATATACGAGGAATCGTAGGAGAAGAGTTACACGAACAAAGTGTCAAACTCATTGGTTATTTTTTAGGGCAAGAGACCATCAAACGAACACAATGTGATAACCCCATTGTTGTCATTGGATACGATGCCCGAACCCACTCACCAGAACTGTTTGGATATTTAACTTCAGGATTTAATCAAGCCGGTTGTAAAGTCTTAGGCATGGGAATGGTTGCTACGGGGGTAAACTATTTTGCCTCGTTTCAACGCTTTGGAAATTACGTACCTCAAGCTTCGGTTATGATTACAGGAAGTCATAACCCCAGCCAATATAATGGCTTTAAAATCACCATTAACAATGCTCCCTTTTTTGGTGAAGATATTACTGCCATGGGTCAAGAGATTATTTCAAATTCCGATTTAAACATCCAAAACAATGAAACCTTTGAAGCCATTGATGTTAAATCGCTTTACATTGATTATATGGTCAAAGAGTTTGCCCATTTAAAAGCCATGCCACAAAAATTTATCATTGATTGTGGAAATGGGGTTGCGGATACCGTTTTAACGAATATTTTAGACCGACTTGAACTTAACTATGACGCCTTGTTTTGCGAACCTGATGGAACGTTTCCCAACCACCACCCAGACCCCAGTGAAGAGAAAAATTTAAAAGAGATTAAAAAGGCACTCAAAGGCAATATTCAATACGGATTTGCCTACGATGGCGATGCGGACAGAATTGCTTTTTTAACTCAAAAAAACAACGTCAAAGGGGATATTTTAGCCCTTTTATTTGCTAAAACCATGAAAAATCCTGTGATTATTGGGGAAGTAAAATGTACCCAAATTATGTACGATAAAATCAATGAAACAGGAACTGCTGTGATGTATAAAACAGGACACAGTAACTTAAAAGTCAAACTCAAAGAACTCAATGCCGATATGGCGGCTGAAGTTTCAGGACACATTTTCTTTAATGACCGATACTACGGATACGATGATGCCATTTATGCTACGTTTAGAATTTTAGAACTCATTTTAAATGGCATGGATATTGATAAAGAGATTGAAGCTCTGCCCAAAGTCTATTCAACCGATGAATTAAAAGTTCATACCACCGAAGAAGCCAAATTCCCTTTAATGGAAAGAATCAAAGAGAAACTGCAACACGTTCCTGCTGATTTTCCTAAAATACTTAAAATCATCGATGTTGATGGAGTAAGAGTGGTTTTTGAAAAAGGTTGGGGTTTAGTACGGGCAAGTAACACCACGCCTGTATTGGTGACACGGTTTGAGTCAACCAATGAACTTGACGCCAAACTGTATGAAGCGAAATTGAATCTTCTCATTCAAGAAGCTCAAGATGAACTTAGTCGCACTTCAAACTAAAACTTCATCGAATTATGAAGAGAACCTAAAGCATTTAGAAAGCATCATTAAAGAAGTCCCAAAGAACTCTTTAATTCTTTCGCCTGAGCTTTGTCTGAGTGGTTACTCCTATGAAACCCTTGACAAAGCGGCTTCTTTTTCAAAAATTGCCATTGAAAGATTGCTTGAATGTTCACATGAACAGAGCATTGCATTAACCATGACCACAAAAAAAGAGAATAATTACTACAATACCTTTCATTTGTTTCATGAAGGCAAAATTATTCACACACAATCCAAAGTCAAACTCTTTACGCTCAATCAAGAGGATGACTATTTTACAGCAGGTAAACAAGAAGCCATCAAACTGTTTGAACTCAATGGGCTTAAAATAGGTGTTTTGATTTGTTTTGAACTACGATTTACCGAACTTTGGCAACCATTAAAAGGGGCAGATATTATTTTATTGCCTTCCATGTGGGGAGAAAAACGAAAAAGCCATTTTGAGATTTTAACTCAAGCTTTAGCCGTAGCCAATCAATGTTTTGTCATAGCCAGCAATAGTGCCAATGATGATTGTGCTAAAAGTTCAGCCGTTATAACTCCTTTTGGCGAAACACTACTTGATGATAACCAAGAGATACTTTTTCAATCCGTTGATTTAAAAGAAATCCAAAAAATGAGACGATATTTACCCGTAGGAATTAAACCATGAAACGAATACTTTTTGTCTGTTTGGGCAATATTTGTCGCTCTCCCTTAGCCCAAGCGGTTGCACAAAATTTGGCATTAAAACATCAATTGGATTTAGAGATTGACAGTGCTGGCACAGGACATTGGCATGTGGGAGAAGCCCCTTGTGAAAACTCTATTATTGTGGCATCACAAAATGGATTGGATATTTCAAGCTATAAAGCACGACAAGTTACTAAAAAAGATTTTGAACATTTTGATTTTGTCATTGGCTTAGATGAGAGTAATATCTCCAATCTTAAAGCCATGGGATGTTTGCACCCTTTAAAACTGGGGGATTTTGGTTTTAATGGTAAAGATGTGCCTGATCCCTATTTTTTTGATGGGTTTGAAGGATTTGACAAAGTATTTAATATGATTGAAACGTGTGTAAAAAATTTTATCAAAGAGAAAATTATTACTTAAGAAGAGGGCGTATCCGAAACGTTTGAGTGAAACTCTTCTTTGGGTATGTCCAAATGTTTTTTAATCTCTTCCAAACTCACCCCATTGTCTTTGGCTAAAAGTGACAACTTGGCAATACGAGCCACATGATCAGGAATTTTTTTATAGGTTGTAAAGGTGTTGGCTTTAATTCCTATTAATTGNNTTTTTATAATTTTTCGAAACTCTTTTTTATCCACTTTCTTTCCCTAAAATACGCTTGTGCCATTATAATGATTTAACCTAAAAATTCCATTAATACTAGGTTTTATGAGTATTTTGTTTGACAACACTAGCTTTTTATAGTAATATTTCGCCCAAAATTTTTAAAAGGGGATTTATGATTAAAATCATTGTCACACTATTTTTGTTTCTTTCACTCACACTACACGCCACCAATTTTAAAGCCAATGACCTCACCTTTCAAGACGTTCAACTGCTTAAACAAATCAAAGAATATGGTCAAAAATATGATTTGGCATACTCATTAATGGCAATTGCTATCAAAGAGTCCTCTTTGGGACGATACCAAGTCAATGTGGACAGTTACGATTATGGTTTATATCAAGCCAATATTAACACCGTTGTCAGACGACATGAGGTTGCCAATAACTCTTTTAATCGCAATAAATTGGCAATGTTGCTGATAAAAGATTTTAAATTTGCCACAAGTAATGCCATTGCAGAGTTGATGTTTTGGAAAAGTGTTCATGGGGAAAACTGGCTTAAAATTTGGGCAAGTTATAACGCAGGATTTAATTATGACAGTTCACGAGCCATTAAATATTCCAACGACATCAAAGCCATAATTTCAGAACTTAAAAATGTTGAAGAGCTAAACTCTTAAGCTTTTTTGGCTTTAACAAAGAGCACTTCAAACTCCAAATAGTTTAAGTGATACTCTTTGTAGAGTTTTTTCGCCTCTTTAAAATTTAAAGAGCTGCTTGAACTGACCCCACTTTTTTTAATGTAATCAAATAACTCTTTTTTATCGTCAAACTCCAATTTGTAGTTAAGTGTTTCAAATGTACATTCAAAACACGTTTCAAAGGCATCTTTAATGCTTTTCTCATCTAAAATGGGTGAGGGCTTTTTTGANNCCTTTGTATGGTTTTAAAGGTATTGGACGTAAATAATACCGCTTGAATTTCTGAGGTAATTTCGCTTAATGCGTGAATGATTTTGGGTAAATTACTTGACCATTGTAATGCAGAAGAGGATAACACCATCTCATAGCGTTGATTTTTAAGGATTTTGAAAAATTCATCGCTGTCAAAATCACAACACTGTACTTGAATGTTTTTACCTCTTGGATGCAACTCACACATAGAAGCAGAAGCATCAATGGCATGGTAAAAATCAACATCCCAATGAATGTATTTAAAAATTTGTCCCGAACCACATCCCAACTCTAAAATACGTTTGGGTTGACAACCCAGTTCACGAACGAGTGATTTGGCAACGAGTTGTTGAATAATGTTATAGGAGTTATACGATTTGGCATATTTGGAGAATTGATTTTTATCTGACATAATTCGCATCTTAACTTAATTTTAATAAATTTTTGGTAAAATACAACCCATTTTTCAACAAGGAAATTAAATATGACCTCTACACTTTTAGTAGTGCAATTTATTTTAGCCATTATCTTAACCATTACGGTTTTATTACAAAAGAGTTCAAGTATAGGGTTAGGTGCTTACAGTGGAAGCAACGAATCTCTTTTTGGGGCAAAAGGTCCAGCAAATTTTTTAACAAAAGCCACCATGGTAATTGGATTACTTTTTGTTTTAAACACATTGGTATTGGGATATACTTATAACGAACAACGACTAAAAAGTGCCGTTGATACCGTACAAGCAGACACTTTAATTCCAAGCATTCCTGCACCAACTACATCACAAAGCACAGCACCAGCGGCCCCAGATGCACCTGCTCCTGCTGTGAAATAATTGAATCATAAGAGCAGTTAAAAGTGATGCGATTACTGGTTCTTCTAGGTATTGCTTACTTTTATCTCTTTGCCGATGCTCATGTCTTCATCTACCATCGTTTTGGAGATGACAGACATCCAAGCACCAATACTTCACTTGAAGAGTTAAAAAAAGAGTTTGAATATTTTAAACAAAACAAGTATGAAGTTGTGCCACTTGAAAAAATTATTGAAAAACTCAAACACAAAGAAAAAATTCCTTCAAATTGGGTAGCATTGACCATTGATGATGCCTATAAAAGTTTTTATACACACGGTTTACCTCTGTTTAAAGAGTACAACTACCCCTTTACTTTATACGTTTATGTCAAAGCGACTGAAAAAAAATACAGTGATTTTATGACATGGGAAGAACTCAAAGAAACTTCAAAGTATGGCAGTATTGAACTACATGGATATGAGCACAATCATTTAACCCAACTCACACAAGAAGCCATTAAAAAAGATACCCAAAAAGGCATTGAATTATTTGAAAAACATCTAGNNCATCTAGGATATACCCCAAAAAGTTATGCCTATGCGTATGGAGAATATAATGAAGCTGTACAAGAAGTCCTTAGTCCATTTGGTTTTGACTCCATTGTAAACCAAAACAGTGGCTCAGTCAATGAACACTCCAATCCTTTGGATATTCACCGTATTGCCTTAGTGGGTGATGTGAATATTGCACAAAAATTAAAATACAATACCTTAGAAGCCACTTGGATTGAACCCAAAACATTCCCTCAAGATGGCATTTTAAAGCGTGTTATTGCCCACGTTGACCCGAAAATTAAAAACATCAAACTCTATGTGACAGGGCATGAATGGAAAGAGTTAAAAGTTAAAAATGGTATAATAGACGAAATTGTAGAAATACCTCTAAAAAATAGTCGAACACGCGTCATTCTTAGTGAAGATTATTATACCATTAGCACAAAATTATTAATACAATAAATAAGGAGAAAACCCAATGTTAAATGAAATTTATCAAGAAACCAAAGATCATATGGAGAAGTCAATTGAGGCTTTAAAAAAAGAGTACAAAACATTACGAACAGGGAAAGTAACAACATCTGTTCTTGATGGCATTAAAGTGGATTATTATGGAACCATGACCGATTTAAATCAAGTGGGTTCAGTCTTAGCACCCGATGCAACCACTATTGTCATTAATCCGTGGGAAAAAAACCTTTTATCACTGATTGAAAAAGCCATCCAAAATGCCAACATTGGTGTAAACCCTAACAATGACGGTGAGATTATCAAACTTTTTTTCCCTCCAATGACGGTTGAGCAACGAAAAGAGAGTGCCAAACAAGCCAAAGGAATGACTGATGATGCTAAAGTTGCCATTCGAAATGTCAGAAAACACTCAAATGATAAAATCAAAAACTTACACAAAGACAAAGCCATTACGGATGATGAGAATAAAAAAGCTCAAGATGAAATACAAAAAATAACCGACTCTTTTATCGCAAAAGCCGATGACACCTTTAAAGCTAAAGAAGCTGAAATTTTAAAAGTATAATTGCATGAACATAGAACAAATTTACAAAGACGCTCAAGCCTTATTAGAAGGACATTTTAAATTAAGCAGTGGCAATCACTCAAAGTACTATTTACAATCGGCTAAAGTATTGGAAGACCCAAAAACTGCGAAACTATTGGCGGAAGCTTTAGCCCAACAAATCAAAGCAAGTGGTATTAAAGTCGATGCAGTGTGTTCTCCTGCGTTGGGTGGATTGGTTGCTGGTTTTGCCCTTGCAACGGCATTGGATGTTCGATTTATCTTTGCAGAACGAGTTGAGGGTGAAATGACCATTCGACGAGGATTTGAAGTTAAAGAGGGCGAAAAATATATTATTTGTGAAGATATTATTACTACTGGTGGAAGTGCCTTAGAAGCCGCTAAGCAAGTGGAACTTTCAGGTGGTGAAATCGTAGCATACGCAGCTTTAGCCAATCGTGGCTTTTGTTCACGAGAGGGAAGCAGTATTCAAGCTAAAGCAAACTGTAAATTGCCACTTAATAAACCTTTATTTGCGTTAGAAGATTTTACCTTTGAAATGTATGCACCCCAAGATTGCCCAATGTGCAAAGAAGGCAGTGTGGCATATAAACCAGGAAGTCGTGGCAATTAATAATGGCTAAATGGCGAGATGTTAAAAAAGGGCGTGTTCTTTTAAAAAAAGAACCAACAACTTCTTTAGGCACATCTCAAGCCAAAAGTGCCTCAATCGCTTTGCGACTCAAGGCATTTCTTACTGACACCTTTTTAATCACCACACCCATTTTTTATGTGGTGATTTATTTTATAATGGGTGGAGGAGAAGATTTTGCTCAACATAGAACAATGGGCTGGACACTGATTTTTCTGATTCATTCTCTTATAATTTTATTTTTTTGGCTTAAAAAAGCTCAAACGCCAGGATTAAAAGCCTATTCATTAAAACTTAAAAGCTCAAATGAACAACAAAATATTAGTTTTATACAAGCTATCATTCGCTATTTTGCGACACTAGTAGCAGTTATTTCGGTTTTACTCCTTTTTATTCCTTTTTTTCGACACGATAAACGTACTTTCCAAGATATATTTTCCAACACCCATATTGTTTTAGAATAATGTTTTTCTTTAACCTCTCCGCCTTTTATTTTTTCTATTTTGCTGCGGTTGGGGTTTATGTAATTTTTATGCCCAAAGTCTTACATGACATTGGTTACAGTGCCATAGATATTGGCATTATTTTTGCTTTGGCTCCTTTGATGCGATTTGCTACCCCTTTTTTATTTTTAAAACACATTAAACTCGATGCAACTGTCTTTAAAACGGCGTTAATGTTATCCATACTCTCTTCGACACTTTTTTATTTTACCATTGATTACTTCTATTTATTTATGTTAAATAATGCTCTTTTAGGAATGTGTTTAAGTTTGATTTTACCCTATATTGAAGTCATTTCACTCAAAGAATTAGGAAAAGAGCGTTATGGCAAATCTCGACTGTTTGGCTCAATTGGTTTTATGGCAATTTCCATTGTTTTAGCAAAATTTCTGGACAATCCTTTTGTGGCATTGCATTATTATTTAATCACCAATATTTTAACCGTTACGTTTGCTTTACTGCTTTTAAAATATGATTTAACAGTATCTGAATCAAATCAAACCCAGCAAGAACGTTTCTCTTTTTTTAAATATTGGCCATTTTGGTTGAGCCTTTTTTTAATGCAGATGAGTTTTGGAGGATTTTATAACTTTTTTACCATTTACGAAACCCAACACGGTATAAGCTTGGAAATGACCTCGTATCTTTGGTCTTTTGGCGTATTGTGTGAAATTTTAATGCTCTATTTTCAAGCACCGTTACTGAAAAATAATTTGTTGCTTATCATTAAATTTTCCATTGGTATTACAGCATTGCGTTGGTTTTTACTCTTTTTATTTCCCGATTCTTTGGGCATTACTTTTTTTACTCAAAGTTTACATGCGTTCTCTTTTGGTTTGTATCACAGTGCAGTGATTATCTATTTGTATTCTCTTTACAGCAATAAAAAATTGGCTCAACAATTTATGTATGGGGTTGCTTATGGATTAGGAGGGTTTTGTGGTGCGATTATTGCGGGGTATTTATATGGAGAAAATCTCTTTTTATACTCCAGTGGCATTGCATTAATGGCATTGATGGCACTCAATATCCCTTATAAAAAACTGAATATTTAGTGTTTTGATTGCGCATGTGAATTAAGTTTTAAAATCACTATAAGTAACAAAATCACAATAAAAAAGACCCAAAGGGCACTTGAACCAAAGGTGAGTAAGAAACTGGTTAATTCATTTAAAAAATAGGCCCAAACCATAATAGCCACAGATGTTCCAAGAATAACCGAAGAAATTATTGTGAAGTGCCTAAGACCAATTAGAAATCCAATAATAGCACCCACAACGGGACCCGTCATCCAAAACGGCAACCATACAAACAAAAAAAGACCGTACACGCCATATTGGTGAAAAAGTTTATGATGTTTGATTTTCAATGCTTTGACTTTTTTAAAAAAATTTTCTAACAAATGAATGTGAATAAGATTTTGATAGGAAAAAATAAACAAAGGGTAAATTAACAACACCAAAATGGTTTCAATAAGAATGTTCACCACAATAATGGTCAGATGTGAAAATTCAACGGCATATCCAAAAGATAATCCAGCAGCACGTCCAAACAGCAAATTTGTTCCAATCATACCGATCATTTTACTGGCAAATTCAAAAGAGTAAAAATAGGAAAAGGCCAAGCCAATAAAACAAAGTAAGCAAAGTAAAATACCCAAAAAGAGGATTTTACCCTCTTGTGTTTGGTAAAGTTGTTTTAAGCTCATGCACACTCTTTAAATAAAAGTTTAGCATTATCGCATAACAAAGCTTGAAACAACTCTGTTATACGGTTTCCTGCCCTATTTTAAAAAGTATCTATGCCCGCGTACAAAGCATCTTTTCATGTAAAATCTCTAAAGCAATATCAGAAATAGCTTGAGAAACCCCAATATGAAAAGAGATTTTAGACGGACTCATATCAAACATCTCAAAACTGATGTTCTTTTCTTTAAGTGCTGTTATAGCATCAACAATGGTAAAAGAGTTCTCTTTTAATCCAATACCCACCAACGTAATAATGGAAAGATTATAGGTGACATAAATATTGTCTGTTTTGAGTCGTTTTTCAATTTGTCGACGTAAATTATTGATATTGCCTTTTAAATCTTCTTGTTCCACTAAAATGGCAATATCATCTTTATCGGTGGGATAATGATAGGTATTAATTCCAAACTCACCAAATATTTTAAGTAACTCTGCACTAAACCCAATCTCTTCACCCAACATATCTTTTTGAATATGAATCGATGCCATATTATCCAGCTTAGCAATACCGACCAAATCTTCCATGGGCACACGTTCACTTAAAATCAAGGTTCCCTCATGCGTGGGATTATTGGTGTTTTTAATATTGATAGGGATTTTACTTTTTTTGCAATTAAGCATCGCATTAAAATGAAAAACATTGAATCCTTTAGAGCTTAAGAGCCTTAACTCTTTAAAGGTTAAACGAGGTATGACATTGGCTTTAGGAATCACTCTGGGGTCCACTTCATACACCCCATTGGTATCCGTCCAATTCTCGTACACATCAGCATCTAAAGCATAAGAGAGTTCACCTCCCGTTAAATCACTTCCGCCTCGACTTAAAACAGCCAACTCTTTTTTTGCCGTAATACCATAAAATCCTGGTACGACATAAAGAGTATCGTCTTTAAAGTCAAAACTCTTTTTGATGTTCTCATAACTTGCTTCTAACACTTTGGCATTTAAATAATCTTCACTTAATATAAACCCAAACTCTTCGGGCAACTTAAGTTCAACTTTTAACCCCGAAGCTTTGAAATACAAGGCAATGAGCTTGGCATTGTAATGCTCTCCTCGTGATAAAAAATAAGCAATTCGTTTTTCATCTTTCAAAGAGCAGTTATTTAAATCCTCTTTTAGGGCATCAACAATGCCTTTAGGCGAAATATCTAACCCCGTACACAAATACTCAAATTTATCCATAATCTTTTCAAAACTCTTCTCATGGCTAATATCAATTTTTTGCTCACTGAAATATTTGCCTCTGGTTGCACAATTTAACAGATGATCCGTAATTTTTTGATTATACGTTTCATCTCTTCCTGGTGCTGATACGACAACCACTTTTCGGGTATTGTCCTCTTTGACAATTTGAGTTATCTTCTTAATCTGGGTAGGATTTTGGACAGAACTTCCTCCAAATTTACATACCACCAACTCTTTTTCTTTCATACTGTTCCTCATTTTCTTTGGGCTAAATCTCTATTTTATACCCTCTGTTTCTAATGGTTGAAACAAAATCCACATTAAACTTTTTGCGTATTTCATTTCGGATTAAATTGATATTGACTTCTACAATATTATTAGATACCATCTCTGGTTCATCCCATAACACTCCAATGATTTCATCTTTTGAAATAACTCGAAACTGTTTATCTTTGAGCAAATAGGACAAAATATCAAACGATTTTCCTTTGATATTCAGCCGATTTTCATCCAAATCAATAACTTGCTTGTTTTCACGGTCTAAAATAAAATAGTCTTTAAAATGGTATCGTTTCATAAAGTTTTCACGATGCACCGATTGCAATTTTGCCAAAATTAATTCGGAACAAAAAGGNNCATGTATCACAGCAATACCGCCATTTTTAAGCACACCCATTTCAAACTTTTTGTCTGTATTGGACGTTAAAACCAAAAAAGCACAATATTTGGGATCGATTATTTTTAAAAACTTTTTACAGACATTTAAATCATCTTCTTGAATCAAAATGGCATTATAATACCGCACTTGAGCATGATACAACGCATCTTGCAGATCTTCTGCTGTGTCACAAATATAAAGCTCGTGTTGCTTTAGTGTTTGAATAAAGGTTTCATTAATATGATACGACAACAGCCTCATGGTTAATCCTCTAAAGGATACACACCATTGCTGTCATGATTTTCTGTTCCTTTTATGGGAGGGTTAAAGACACAAATAAGTCGCATATCCTCTGTTCCTCCGTATAAATTATGGTCATCGTGATGATTTAACGCATACATCACCCCATCATAAATATCGTAAGTAATCCCCGTGCTTAAATCCTCAATCTTTCCATTACCGCCCACGCAATAGACTGCTTCAAGATGATTTTGATAGTGAATATGTGTTTTTGTATGGGCTTTAATAATGGTTTCATGGAATGAAAATCCCATGCCAT
>NPIG01001221.1_pt3 | contig 12255 bp, 13 predicted proteins | sample 8637441 | NCBI WGS metagenome assembly NPIG01 (sample SAMN07420675, study PRJNA396082) | bioreactor metagenome | isolation source: sample BR6 brine-fed electro-methanogenic bioreactor BR | place: Japan: Kochi | collected 2016-06-14 | reverse complement strand
GGAACCGGCCTGGACGTGCTCACCCACTTCCGAAACCGCCACTCAGAGCCGCGTAGCGGCTTGATGGCGGTAGTTCATTGTAGCTTGGTCGCGCACGATACCTCCACCTACCGCTTATCAGAACGACTTTTCAGATTGGCCTGTCGGCTCCAGAGTCCCGATGATGGCATCAGAGCGGGCCTTGCCGCTTATCCGCGAGACATCGATTCATTTGGAGCGAATGATTGCGACCAAATCCGACGCCCCTATATTTTAGGCAAAAGGAATAAAAAATTGGAATAACCAATGGCCTATCCGGAAATCTTCTCGATGGCGCAATTGTTTGGATACGCAAGCATGGCGTTTTCGATTTTTGCCAGCACTCGCACAAGCGATCGGTCCCTGCTCCTCTTGGGGAGCATGTCCTCCCTTCTCATCGGTATCCACTACATAATGCTCGCAGCGCCAGTTGCGGGATTGATGGCCGGTCTTACCGGAATACGGTATATTTGGGGAAGGCAAATTCGTGGATGGAAACTGGCTGCGCCATTCCTTACCATAAATTTTTGCACCTTGGTTTTTGCCGAACACAATCTGATCGCCGTACTGGCGGTTCTTGCGACAAGCTTCGGTATCGTGGCGGTCTCGTTTTTGGATGGTTTTCGCATGCGTGTCGGTTTTATGGGCGCAGGCGCCACCTGGATCATCCACAATTTGATCGTCGGTTCCATAGGGGGACTGATCCTGTCCGTGATAAACATGGCGATACAAGGATCCACGGCATGGCGAATGATCAGAGCAAACATCCAGTCAGACCTTAGGCGCACCTAAGCGTCTGGGCAAAAAATGCAAAAATTGTAGGGGCGACAGCGCGGCAGCGTCGATTGAGCAGGGAGGTTCCTCTTCGAGCGCGACACCGCGCAAACTCGGAATTGCCGGTGAGGGCCTCGATACACCGCTCTCAGGGCTATGGGATGACGCGCTTCATGAACAGTTCAAACAGCGGCACCGTGAAGGCTGTGTGGCCATGGGCGGGACTATAAACCATGCCTTTTTTGGCGATCTTACCACAGTTTATTTCTAAACGATAAGATCTGATAACTTCTATCTAACTGCAATAGCCGAAGCATTTAGATCTCCAGCAGGCTCGACCGTCGGCTATGATACACGGTCAATTATACGAGAGCTAAATGGTGTTATGCGACCATATCGTGTATCATGCGACCACTATATTTGGTGCCCACCTAGGACAGCGGGATAAGCCTCTCTCAGAAAGATCGCTCTACCTGACAGACATTCAAAATCGGAAATGAGTCCGAATCGGGCATCATAATGACGGCAGCCTCTTCCTGTTGAGCCAATGCCTCGATCAGCTTCCCATATACGGCGCCTGAAGTTCCGATAATATCTCCGTGTCTTTCGATCTGGATTTTGTTCCCCACCAAAAGAATCCGCGCCTCTTTGGTAATTCCACCGCCCCAATCTTCGATTGCGTGGTCGATGACGACAACGATCTCTCCGGAATTTCGTTTGATTAGCGCAATGTTGTCGGCGCTCATGAATATGTCCGTCTTTGAAGTGGCTGCTTCCTTATCGGAGTTCCATATATCATATAGAGCGCCACGCTAGGCAAATCGCGAATTTATCGAGACGGACGGAGATCTATTCAAATGTCGGATCTTACGCAAAATCACGCCTTGACGATCAAGGACAAGGCGATGCTGAACGATCGGGAGGCGAAGCTCCTTGATATCCTGGCCGAATGCGACGCCGGTAAGGCCGCGATTATAGTAACCGGCAGAAGGGTCGCGATTCGTGAGAAGGTAAAGCAGATTTCGCTGGCTCTTGGTGCTTTGGGTGCGACAACATTCGCCGCCGGCGCGGTCACGATGGCCAGCGCGAACCCTACTGCCGCGCAATTGCTTCAGGCAGCCGGCGAGATGAGAGGCGCCTTGGCTGGCGCGTCTATCGCTGGAATGATGTCCATTGTCGGTTTGCAGGCCTGGCAAACGATCAAGAATGGAGATGGACGCCAGGCACTCAAGATTCGTGATGATCTTGGGGATGCGCTGGCGAGAAATTATGATGACGAATTGCCGGCGAGTCATGCAGTCATTGGCCGTGAAACACAGTATTTGCCGGGGCTCACCAAAATCAGGGCTGCCATGCAATATTTTGCTGCGTGCAAGAAGGCCCACCAAAAAGGCGAGCCGGCCGCGACCGCTGTCCGGAACGTTCAAAGGGCGAATCCGCCAAAAGGGGAAAGCAAGGTGTCGGATTTCGAGATCGGAGACTGATCGGGGCCGGCAGTACGCGCTCTGAGGCTTGCCTCGGGATATCTTCTTCGGTTCTGTGTCTATTTGGTGAATGTTGGTCAGTGCCGGCTCCCTGGATCGACGGCTCAATGTAGCGCCCTTATATCGATTGCCGGCGATTTCCGCACATCTGCTTCAGTGAATAATGCATCTGGGGCCGATCTGGCGCGCAAGAAGGACGAGGGCGGCGGCATGTGCCTCTGGGCCGGCCGTTGTAGCGCAAAGGCGCGCGAGAACGATCGGCGCGACCCCGACCTCGAAGAGATCGAGCGCGGTCTTCAGCAGGCAGGCATCCGTCTTCAGACCGCAGAGGTGCACAGCGCCGATCCCCCGCGCGGAAAGGATTCTCAGTAGGGTGTCGTCGACGGCGCTGTAGCGGGACTTGTCGATAACGATGCTGTCGGGCCCGGGGATAAATGCAAGATCGTACTCAGGTTCGCCGTCGGTCATGACGTGCCAATCCAGAAACCTTCGGAAGGGAGAATTTGGCGGATTGAGGAGCCGCGTGGCGACGACGAGACCGTGCCGGCGCTGCTCGATCTCGGCGAGCCTGGGAATGTGTTTCGTATGGGGCCCGAGAAACCCCTTCTGGACGTCGATCACGAGAAGCATTTCCGGTCCCTCGAGATCACGTTACGGGAAGGACGGTTCGGACTGGCGGGTGCCGATAGTCGGCGTATCCTTGCCGATCCTGGAAAGACGGACAAGGCTCGTGAGTGCGCCGGCAAGGATGAGCACATAAAGGGAAGCTACGAAATAGCCGAAGCCGGTGACGATGGTCATCTTGATCTCAACGCGGTCCTGAAGGTCGTATGGTTCCGTGAGAATTCTGAAAACAGCGAGGTCCAAGAAATAACCAAAATCATCGGCAAAAGATGTTCTGGTTCCAACACGGTCCTGAGGGGCGTCGGGTTTCGTAAGAACCCCGAAGACACTCTGGTCTAGTTGTCTGAAGGCTTCGATGCCGGCTGCAGACTCTCCGGTATCCATTAAGGCGAGGGCTTGGTCATAAGCTTTCAGGCGCGGATCGTCGTGCCCGTTGGCGATGGACAATACGGCACAGGAAAGCAGGATGGCTGTCACGATGGCAGCGATCATACGCTGGAATCCGTCGAGGGACTGGAAAGGCAGGCTTGGCAATTTCGAACTCCATGGGCTTCGGAAACACCTGAAGAATGTATTGCTGCAAACGCCGGCGTCATCGCCGGCGGCTGGCCGCGGTCAGGCGGGGCGCGCCTCCGGTCTGGTTCGGGGATAGGCGAGTATTCCCCTATTCTCCGCATCGTGTGCGGAGAATGGTCGGGTCATTCGCCGCAAGTCATCTGTGGTCGGAATTGAAAATCGCGCCCACGTCTGGGGCGCGATACCTAAAATTATCACTCACAAGCGAGCACTACGGCTCTGATTACGGTCAATTCGCATGTCCTTGCGGCGGCGAAAGATCTGCAAGGCTTTCCATAGTCCCTGCTGCGGCGAAACGGATTGTTGAGGCTTTGAGGTAGAGTTGGCACAATAGCAGCGTTCCGAGGGACATCGGACGGGTGGGGGGGAACGAGATGAGATGGGGGGCGAGGGGCCGGAGCCTGATCCTCGGCTTGGGGATCCTGGGCGTGGTCTCCGTGGTCGGCGACGGAGCTGCGGCGACGCGAAGCCGTGCCGCAAATTCGCCGACAGACCTGGTGAAGCGCGTGGCGCTGGTGATCGGCAACGATCACTACAAGACGTTGCCCTCCTTGAACAACGCCGGAAAAGACGCGCAAGACATTGCTGCCAGGTTGAAAGCCCTGGGATTTGAGGTTGTTCTGGAAACCGATGCGAGTGCGAATGATATTGCCCGCGCATTAGCCAGGTTCGAGAGGTCTCTAAGCGGTGCCGCGGCTGGGCTTGTATTTTACGCCGGTCATGGAATTCAGGCAGACGGCAAGAATTATCTGATCCCTTCGGACGCCGAGATCGAATTCGAGGAGGACCTGCGGTTCAAAGGCATAGAGGCTGTCGAATTCATGGAATCGATGGCCCGTGCGGGTGCGCCCGTCAATTTACTGATCCTGGATGCCTGCCGCGACAATCCCCTGAAACGGCGCACGAGGTCGGCCGCCCGCGGGTTGACGATCGTACAGGTGCCTCGTTTCGTGAATGGCGCCGCCATCCTCTATTCCGCGGGGCCTGGAGAGGCCGCGCAGGACGGCGGGCCCGGCGCCAACGGCGTCTTTACCGGAGCCCTACTGTCGGCGCTCGATATTCCTGGGCGCAGTGTAGAGCAGGTATTCAAGGATACCGCCCGGCGGGTGCGCGAGGCCACCGGTGGGCGGCAAACGCCTTGGAACAACTCCTCCTTGACCGGAGACTTCTACTTCGTGCCGCCGTCCGACAATGGGGAGGATCGGTCGTCACCAGAGCCGGCATCGACCGAGGTGGTGTTATGGCAGTCGATCCAGTCGAGCCGCAATCCGGCGATGTTCGACCAGTTCTTACAGCAGTTTCCGAACGGTCAATTCGCCGCCTTTGCGCGGATCAAGATCGCTGAACTGAAGGGCACCCGAACGGCCTCGCTGACACTGCCGACCGCCCCGGCTCGCCCATTGGCATCTAACATACGCGAGGCGCAGCGTCTGCTTTCAGATCTGGGGTATTCGCCGGGCCTCGCCGACGGAGTGATGGGGTCTCGGACTCAGCGTGCGATCGAACAATTCCAGCGCAGCAACGGGACGACCGCCGATGGATCGGTTTCCGATGCCCTCCTGGAACAATTGCGCCAGGCGCGCCCCCAAACAGCGGCGATCCGCTCGGCCCCAGCTCCGATGCCAGAAATTCAGGCGGCGCCGGCAGTCGGGATCTATTTCGGCCCCGGACAAACGTTCCGCGACTGTGCAGAATGCCCGGAGATGGTGGTGATTCCGCCGGGGTCGTTTGAGATGGGGTCGAACGATGGCAAACCCGATGAAAAGCCGGTGCACCGGGTGAATATTCAATACTCATTCGCAGTTGGCAAATATGAAGTGACGCAAGCTGAATGGCGCGCGGTGATGGGGAGCAATCCGAGCCAATTTTTGGGCGACCGAAATCCGGTCGAACAGGTCAGTTGGAGCGACGCAAAGGAGTTCGTGAGAAAGCTGACCGCAAAGACCGGCCATACATACCGCTTGTTGTCGGAGTCTGAATGGGAGTTCGTCGCGCGGGCGGGGGCGCGGACGAGATCATGGTGCGGGGATTCTGAAAGTTGCCTTTCGTCCGTGGCAGTATATGGGGACAACGCCGGCGCCCAAACGGCTCCGGTCGGCACCAAGGGCGCGAACGCGTTCGGGATTCATGATACGGCAGGAAATGTCTGGGAATGGACAGAGGACTGTTGGAACGATAACTACGATCGTGCGCCGACGGACGGCAAAGAAAACACAAATGGAGACTGCTACAGTCGGGTTCACCGTGGTGGCTCCTGGCACTACCTTCCAGAATCCCCCTTGGCTGGTCGCAGATGGATCAGCGCCGAATTTAGGGACTGCCGTCTCGGATTCCGCGTTGCGAGAGATCTCACCGCACGTGAAGGCGCGGAGAGAGTGGATAGTGGGGCTTTACGTGCCGATAAACCCAGAGAGCAATTTGCGGGGAGTCAGGATGCTGATCCGAATCGGTCGTCGAGGATTGTTATCCGGGCGAATTCAGATTCCTGGATACAGATTCGAGACGGGAGTGTTCGTAGATTATTAGTGACTCGGCTTTTGCGTGCCGACGAATCATTTACAGTTCCTGATCGCTCAGGGTTAACGCTCCTGACCGGCAATGCAGGAACACTTGAAATCTATGTGGATGGTCAGAAAGCACCCTCGATCGGGAGTGAGGGAGCGGTCCGCCGAAATGTTTCTCTGGATCCGGAGCGGCTGTTAAAGGGGAGTGCGGTTGTCGATTAATCGGTAGGTGGTCGCAATGATTAGTGAGGGATGGGGCGTTTCCCGGGTTGTTATCTGCCTCGGCGACCAAGTTGATGTGAAACGCCCACTCTTCCGCGGTCGCCACGGCGGGCGAAGTGCGTCCGCCATGTTGCAAAATAGTCTGGACCCCTGTCGCCGGGGACGGTCAAGACGGCCGACGCGGCGATCATGCTGCGGCAGGGACCATCGCCACGTGGTTCCGCCTTCCGGCGGGGCCAGAAACCGGCTATTATGGTGTCAATCAGGGGGCAGGCCATCCATATGGGAAATGCAGGCTAAAATCACTCAACTCTTTTCGGGCCGAACGTTTAGCGCCTCAGGGGGATGGCGTTGCTAAAAGCATTGCCACTGTGGATCTTCATTTTCGCGACGGCATTTCTTGCCTTCCGGCCGGATTGCGCGCTTGCCGCGAAGAAGCGTGTGGCCCTGCTGATAACGAATGGAGAATATGAGCATTTAGCAGATCTGCAGAATACGGTAAATGATGCAAAAGAATTAAGAAATAAATTATCAGAAATGCATTTCAAGATTCATTTTTTAGAAAATGGCGGACTTATTGAACAAAAAAAATCGATCGATGAGTTTTTTGATGATTTTGCCGATGCCGATCTCGGAATTTTTTATTACGCTGGTCATGCCGTTTCGCTGAATGGGTTCAACTATCTGATCCCGTCTGATGCTTCGGAAGGAAGCATTACCAATGCGGACCGGCGACTGATAAGCGTTACCGACATTCTGGCAAACAAGAAGCGGAACCGGGAGGGAAAGCTGCTAGTCTTTCTGGACTCCTGCAGGAATAGCCCTTTCCAGTCGGCATCCAGCAATGTCGGCCGCGGACTCTCCATCATACCGATCCTGCCGGCGGCGTCCTCCGACCATATCGAAGAAGGGAACGTCGAAAATATCCTGGTTGCGTTTTCCACGCAGCCGGGGAATGTGGCCGTTGATGGTCTTTTCGATCAAACCCACAGCCCTTTCACTTCCGCCTTGATCAATTTCATTAACGAGCCCATCGAATTGCGGCGGATGTTGACGAAAGTCCGGCGATCGGTCGCCCTTCAGACTGAGTATGCCCAGATCCCCTGGGAGCAGAATTCGCTCATTGAGGATATCTTTCTCTCCTATCACAGACCACGGCCGGACCTAGGTCAGGACGGGGCCGGTGGTATCCTATGTTTCACGGACCGTCTGGTATTGGTTAAGGATTTCATTTCATGCAGATCAAAGAACGGATTGGTGGTCGAAAAGGATCCCTGAGCATCAGGCTCGTCACAATCCTGGCAATTATGGCCGGGGCTTTCGGGTTGTCCGGCTGCGGGCTGGCGGTATATGCCACGAGCAACAAGCCGGCCGAATTTTCGACGTATCCGGATTTTGCTGATCACAAAAACTGCAGCCTAGGAAAGGATCGCCAGCTTCGGCTCGATTACGACGATTGGAGAAGACAGAAGTCACTGTCGACAAGGGAGCTCAATTATGTATTGCCAGACTTGATCAGGCAGGGGCAGAAAATTTCCTGCACCAGCAAGCTTGCCGGAACATTTGGCGGCAAGGATGCCGTAGTCGAGATTTCCCTGAATGGAGATGGCAAGTTTTATCGTTACGACTACACGCTCATCCTTGATCCGCAAAAAGGCGCGACGAAAAGCTTGACCCTAAGTACGCTGAGAAAAGGCATAACTCAAAAATGTTATAGTCATCGATATCATAACGGCGAGCTATCTTTTGGTTGTATGGGAGCGCCTAGTCTTTACCATAAAGAGCTAATGACCATCGATAAAAAATATGATTTTCGTGGGCAAAGCATGGAGGACTTTCCTGGCCAGAATTTCATCGAAGGCCTGTTTCTTTTCGATAAATTGGCTCAAAGTATCAAACAGAAAAGTTTTGTCGTACAGACGGTAAGCAAGAACCAGTCGCATTGGTGGTTGACCCCTGAGGAATTGAATTCGTTTCAGGGAATTGTGTATGTCTGGGAAGACGTCGGTTTTTGGCGAGGCTGCGATCGCGATGCGCTGCTGTTCCGATTGAGCGGAATGAATAAATGGGATCACAGCCCACTGGAAATCAACAAAATGGGCTATATCGCTTTTGACACTCAGACGCTGATACCGCTTTACATCCATGTCAATACGGCGATCTTCCAGACCCATCTGAAGCCGGAAGGGGGACTTCATTGCCAGGTCGATTGACGGGCTTCTTGGGGGCGATTGTTTTTATCCTGGTGGGATGTGCCGCCAGCGAGGGAATTTTACCCCAGATCCCAAAGAAAGATCCGGATCAATGCGCTGCCTGGAAGTTCGAGAACCTTCCTGACCGAGTACGCATCAAGATAGTTGTGAAGCCCACGGGGCGACCGATGGTGTCGGGATCGGCTGAACTGGCACAAGAAACAATCGGTCTCGATGAAAAGAGAATTCACCTTGAAATGGGGGATGAATTCAAGATCAATTATACGAGAATCGGTGGTCACACGGTCGGTTACACGTTCAATATCAAGGGCAAAGAGGTCAGGGATTCGCAAGATGGTAAAATAGATCTCCGACCGTTATTCAGGTTCCTGTTCGTCAAGGCTTTTGAGTTCAGGGAAACTGTTTCAACCCACCGAATGGGTGACATTTTGTGGGCCGGTGATACCTTTAGCCTCAAAGGAGGCATGTCCTCTCGACCAATTGCTCGGCATGGCGGCATTTATGGATTAAATGGGAGGGAAACGTGCCAGAACAATTACCTGAAAGTCGATTTTGAAAACCAAATTGCCAGGGACGGGAAACAAATAGAGATGTACATGTTTTCCGGCTTTTACAGGTATGAGGACGCTTATCCTAGTTTCTTGTATATAGCGAGTGAGTCCAGCACGAAGAGATGACCCCTTGGCGATGGTGTGTCGTTTTGCTTGCAAGCCAAGATATCTGCTGCAAGACCGGATCGTGGGACAGGAAACGCTGTGTGGTTGCCAAGGCCGAATGACATCCCGGCGAACTAAATTCCCGCGCCGGCTTCATCGTCACCAACCTGAGCCGTCCTGTCGAACGGGTCGTCGTCTTCTACGGCCAAAGGGGCCCGGCGGAGCATTTCCCTCCTTTCGATGATGGCCCCGCGCCCGAAGTAGACGTCGGCGGGCGTGAGGTTGCAGAGGCTTTCGTGGTAACGATGGTCGTTGTAGTGCCAGACAAAGGCGTCGATCTAGCCTTCGCGATCGCCGAGCGGGCAATAGTTTTCCAGCAGGATGCGACTTTTCAGGGTCTAGTGCCAGCGCTCGATCTTGCCCTGGGTCTGGGGATGGTTCGGCGCACCACGAACGTGATCCATGCCACGGTCCTTGAGCCACTCGGCCAGATCGCTGGGAATGTAGGACGAGCCGTTGTCGCTGAGCATCTGCGGCTTGTGCATGATCGCAGTTTTGTCACAGCCTGATGCGTCCAAGGCCAGGCTCAACGTCTCCGTCGCATCGTCGGCCCGCATGCTCGCGTACAACTTCCAGGCGATGATGTAGCGGGAATAGTCGTCCAGGATCGTCGACAGATAGAGCCGGCCCCAGCCGATGACCTTTTCCGAGAGCTTGTGGGGATTTGTAAAACGATTCAGTTTTCGAAGGGCGGGTTGCGGTGCGCTCATGAGCGAAGCCGAAAATTGTGGTTGGCGTAAAAAAATGGGCGCGGATGGCTTCGCAGAGATATATCCACAAATGTTCCAAAACAGCTCTCTGATTTTGAGGAAATAAACATGAAAATATTGAGGAAATTCCGCCGAGCGGCCTGGGGAGCTTCGGGTCTTGAGTACGGGATGATCCTTGCCCTGGTGGCCGTTATTTCACTGGTAGCGGTGGAGCGTACCGGGGAATCAATCTCAGGGATCTTCGACGCTGTCTCTACAAAGGCCGCGGAGGTGAATCCAGCAATCGACGTTTCCGGGGACGGTCCGGGTAGTGGTGGTGCTCAGTCCGGCAACGATGAGGTGGCTTTTTTGGAATTTCCTTCAGTAGGAGCGGCGGATCCCGGGACGGAGCAGATGTCGGCTAGCGTCGTCGTTCCGGACGGGATGGAAGGTTTGATGTTCACCGTCTCGGGAGTCTGCGAGGTGGTTGTGAATGACACGGTTATGGGAACCAGTGCTCTGATTTCGTCCGATGATATCGTTGGGCTCGTAATGTCAACTCCGACCGTCCCGGGAGTTGAAACAAGCTGCGAGGCTTCGGCCGGGTCTGATCTCGCAACATGGGTCGTGACAACGAAAACAGGGGTGACGGCTGATGTGTTTGCGCTTACCGATATCTCAGAGGTCAGTCCTGGACAGGTTGTTGAATCCAACGAAGTTATCCTTGCGGGTTTTGCAGGCACCGTAAATGCTACCGTGTCGGGGGGTGAGGGTTCGGTTCTTATCGCCAACGGGAACGAACCGGGAGGCACGACAGTACAGGTTTCGGCAGGCGATGCCCTGAAGGTCAGAACACAGGCCTCGACGAGCCACGAAACAACTGTTCAAGTGAGCGTCGTGGTGGGGGATGGCGTGCCGGTTGCCTGGCAGGTCACTACAAGCATTGCGCCGATAAACATTGTTATCGCTTCCGCAACGACCGACTACGATCTTGGGGCTACTCTTCTCACAGAGTTTGGCTGGAACGGGGTGACCCCGGTTTCGGTCAATGTGACAATCAATTCCGGCGTGACAATCGGTTCCACAAACGCGGTGATTCCTGCTTTTGATGCTTCTGGCATCACGGCGGACAGTACGGTCCGCATCGTGAACAATGGAAATATCTACGGCCATGGCGGCGCGGGAGGAAAGGGTGGAACATACCCGTCATTGAATGGAGTGGCGGGGCAAGGCGGAGGCAGCGCGATAAAGCTTGGCGGCCAGACGACAATTGACAATACATCCGGCCAAATATTCGGCGGCGGCGGTGGTGGTGGNNGGTGGTGGCGGCGGCGGCGCCGTTTCGGGTCTTGGAGGATCGGGCGGCGGCGGCGGCCAGACGTATGGAACAACCGCGGGAGGCGCCAGTGGTGCGCCGGTGCAGACGGTCGGCACTTCGGGTAGTGTGTCCAATCCTGGGACAGGAGGCATACAGACATACTGCTTCTTTGGTGGCAGTGGCGGTGATGGAGGCACTTGGGGAACCGCAGGAGAGCAAGGCATTTGGCCGTGCTCGAGTTATCCTCGAACGATTGCTGGAATCGGCGGTGCCGCAGGTAAGGCGGTGGACCTCAATGGCTATTCGGTCGATTGGATCGGCGGATACGTTGCCTCGAAAGTCAAGGGGCCGGTGGAATAAGCTTGAAGGTATGACAAGGATGTGTAGGGGAGCGGTCCTGACGGATCGCTCCCCTGTCATTTCGTGCTGGGCGAAATGAGTATTTTTCTTTCAAAGTGGCGACCAGAATGAGTTGTGGCCGCCATTTTGATAGTCCCATCCTTTGATCCCGAGAACATCAAATGACAGTCTCCAGGCATACCGTCGGGTGAACTTGATATCGGGGCCAATCTCAAGATCCCGACATTCTTTTGGTCGATGAATTTTCGGCAGCATGAGAAGAGACCGATATATATCGCGTTTGTGCGAGCTGCCGAATTGCTCGTTTTCATGATGATAATAACGAAATTTTGCAGTTGAATTTTAAAGTATACGGCTGATGAAAAATCCTACCTGTTGCACGAGTTGCCCGGCGATAAGCATGTCTCCTGCCTGGCCAGTCCGAATTCCCATATTTGTAAATCGATCGTTGAGGGCAAACGCAGATTTTATCGGCGCACCTTCCGGATCGAGATCCGGAATGATGATCACGATCGGCGGCCGTTGCGAGCTTGCGCGGCGTCCCTGATTCCTGAATAGGCTGTCTCGAGGGTTTTGCGCCATTCGTGAGACCTGTCTTCGGAGCGCTGTTCCCACAGTTCTTGCAGATCAGACAGCGAGGCGCGAAGTGCCTCTCCGGCTTCAAGCGTGTCTTCAAGAGCAAAGGATCGGATGACGCCATCAACACGGACGAGGTCCCGCTCGCCGCGCCTCATCCTGACGAAATCATAGGCACAAA
>NPIG01001453.1_pt1 | contig 12258 bp, 10 predicted proteins | sample 8637441 | NCBI WGS metagenome assembly NPIG01 (sample SAMN07420675, study PRJNA396082) | bioreactor metagenome | isolation source: sample BR6 brine-fed electro-methanogenic bioreactor BR | place: Japan: Kochi | collected 2016-06-14 | reverse complement strand
GTTGGGCTGGTCGTTGTCGATGATGAATACCCGTGGCATCGGCAGCCCGGCCCGACGCGCCAGATGCTCGACATCGCCGTAGAATTCCGGTGCCGCGGCGCGGTCGATCTGTCGCGCCCCGTACATGGACAATACCATGCGATCGGCATTCCAGTAGGCGAAGGCGTTGGTCGCCAGGGCGATCAGGAAGGCGATGATCATGCCGCCTTCGCCACCCAGCATGTAGCCGACCGCGAGGAAGAGGCCGGTCAAGCCGGCGAGGAGGACAGCGGTTTTCAGGTAGTTCATCTCGATCTCACGAACCTTGAAAAAAAGTTCCTGCGATAGAGATATCCCGCCGCCGTGCCGGCGCAATCCCCTCCTCATGCTGGACGCGGACGATCCGGCGGGGCTACCTTGCCGCGGAACCGAAACCGGATTTTGGAGGGTCCCCATGGCAGGCAGTCTCGACGGCAGGGTTGTTCTGGTGACCGGTGCGGCGCGGGGGATCGGCGCGGCAATCCTGCGGGCCATGGTGGCCGCCGGGGCCGAGGTGATCCTGCACTACACCAGCGACCAAAAGCGGGCCGAAACCTTGGCTTCCGAGGTCGGTGCCGACCGGTGTCATGTCCTACGCGCCGATTTCATGGACGATGCCCAAATCCTGCGTTTGTGGGCCGACGCCGTGGCCTGGAAGGGCCGGATCGACGTGCTGGTCAACAACGCCGGGATCTACGAGCCCGCCGACGTCACCGACGAATTCGCTCATTGGCAGGACAACTGGAAGCGTACGCTGCAGATCAACCTGGTGGCGGCCGGGCACCTGTGCCGCGAGGCGATCGATCATTTCAAGGGCCGCGGTGGCGGCATCATCATCAACGTGGCCAGCCGCGCCGCCTTCCGCGGCGACGACGCCGATTACATACAGTACGCGGCCTCCAAGGGCGGCATGGTGGCGATGAACAAGACCATCGCCCGCGGGTTCGGTGCCGACAACATCCTGTCCTATGTGTTGGCGCCGGGGTTCGTGCGCACCGAAATGGCCGAGGACTACATCGCCCGCAACGGCGACGAACACATCCTCCGCGATATCCCGCTCGGCGACATCGCGCCGCCCGAGGAGATCGCCAATCTGGCGGTCTTCCTGGCCTCGGGCCAGGCCCGTCACGCTACCGGCACCAGCATCGACATCAACGGTGCGTCCTACGTCCGCTGACCCGTCGACCAGTCCACCCGCTGGGTCAGGACCATCACCAGCGACAGAGTCACGAACAGCGCGACCGAACCGGCCAGCAGGGCATAGCTTTCGAGACTGAGCACCACATAGAGGAAGCCGAACAGGCCCGCCAATACCGCGGCGAATATCATTGCGAGGAGCGGACGCCGCGCGATCGCCGCCGTGTAGAGAGACGCCTGCAACAAGACCAGGCCGGCGCTCGACAGGTAGCCCAGCGTATAGCCGAGCGGTTCGGCAAAAGAGATCAGCAGGAGCCCGAAAAGCGTGAGTGAGGCCCCGAGCAGCCCGTATTGCACCATATGGATGCGGATGCCCGACAGGAGCTCGAAAAGAAAGTAGGTCGTGAACGCCAGGATGACGAAAAGCGTGTCGTACTTGGAGGCGCGGTGGATCATCCGGTAGATCGGCGTCGCTTCCAGAAGGGTGACGCCGGCGATGGCGGCCTCGGAAGAGAAGTCTTCGAAGACTTGCGAAGACGACCATGCCTGGGGCGCGGAATATTCGGCCGTCTGCCAATGGGCCGAAAAATCCTCGGCCGAGATCGTATGCGATTCGGGAAGACGGTTGCCGGTGAAACTGGGCGTGGGCCAGGGAGCGGCGATGGTCACGTTCATTTCCTTCGCGCGGAAGTACTGCGAATAGGAGGCCGTGCCCCGAAGCGTGGCGGTTGCGCCGAAAGGTACCGTTGTACCGGCGAGGTCCTGTATCCCCATGGGCAGGCGGGCCGCCAGGATCGCGGAATGGCCGCACTGGCCGCCCTGGTTCACCTCCCGGCAATTCTGCCAGCGGAGGGTTTCACCGTTCCAGAGGAACGTGTCCTTGGGCGTCATCCCCGAAAGATCCGAGGTCGCGAGCATGGCGAAGCTTTCGGCCCAATGCGCCGTCCCGTTCCTGCCCATCAACTCCTCCAGCCTGGCGGCGTCGGGGATGGCGAACGCGCCCTGCGTTTCGACGCTGGCGCCGAACACCGTCGCCGCGAACAGACCGCGCCGGCGGTACTCCGGAGCAAGCCGAACCGCCGTTTTCAGGGTGAGGGGGACGATCTTCAGGTATCGGCGATAGGTCACCTTTTCGTCTTCCACCGTATAGGGAATGACCAGAACCGGCGTGTCGACGAACTGTTCCGGTCCCCAACTGCGGACGAACTCCCGGCGCACCTCGTTCTGGCGGGATTCGCGTTCGTCGATGACGCCGGAAATCATCCAGTTCCCGACCAGCGTGACGACGACCAGGAACGAGATTTGGAAGATCTTGCGGGACGGGCCGCTCAGGCGAAGGAAACCGACCCCCGAGGGGGACGGCGATTGCGGCGCGGGCGTGCTCATCTGAGCCTCCATGAATCAATTAACGGAATGATTCATGTCTCGCACGCGCCGGCGGCGAATTCGTGACCCGTTCGTGTCTTGATTGAGGCATGCCGACGCCCGCAGGCCTTCGGGAAACTGAATGGAGCCTGTGCGTCAGCCGATGCCGATCCGGTAGGAGGTCCGGACCTTTTCAAGGAGTCGGATCGTTGTGCCGCTGCCGCGGTCGACACAGGTGGCTCGGTCGGGCAGATCGAACGCGGCACCTTCCAGGTATTTCCGCGCCGGGTCGGCATCGATCAGTCTGACCGGGGCGCGGCCATGACGGCATTCGGCGATGTCGTCGTCGGCGGTCATGACCAGCACGCCGTGGCCGGGCAGGTGGGGATCGAAATGTCCGATCGGCTGGCGGTTCTCGATCAGCAGGTAGCGGGACCGGGACAACGGGATGCGAACCGCCAGGGTTTCCGCGTTGCCGTCCTCGAGCGGTGACAGCATGACCTCGGTCGGCTGGCCGGGGTTCACGACCTTGACCCTTTCAGGGGACAGCCAGCCGAGTCTCAGCTTGGTCCAGGACGAGATGCCCGGCGGTGGCAGATCGCGCTTGTAGAAATGGCAGGACATGGGGTCCCAGAAACCCATGTTGATGAGGGCGTTCTCCCATCCCTTGTTGCGGGTGGGGTGTTTGGCCTGAAGGTCGTGGTCGTAGAGGCAGGGGACGACGCGTTTTCCGTCGCGAACGCCGCCCCAGACATGGGCGCAGTCGTGAAAGAGCGTTCCGATATGGGCGGAAACCGTGAAGATCGCGACGCCCCCGGGCACGGTCTGGCCCGTCCGGGTCTTGAACGTCACTTCCTGCTGCCAGCCGAGCATGCCGGGGTAGCCGCAAAGGCCGACCATGCCGTAGTCGACGAAGCGGGCACCGAGGAAGACCACGACATGGTCGTAGCGCGAGAAATCGTTGGCCCCGTCGGCCGCGTCGATCGCGTCCTGGATCAGCTTGACCACGCGGGACTTGTCGACCCGCAGATTGACCGGCGAGATGGTGTAGCGCGACAGCGGCGCGGGCAGGGTATGCCAACCCGAAAGATGGACGTCGACGCAGGCCTTCCCGTAGGACATCTCGCGGACGTACCGGTCGAGAAAGCGAAAACGCTCGGCCACGAAGGCCCTTTGCGCCGGCGGAGACATATCGGGAAATCGCGCCAGAATGACCAGCCCGCGCCGGACAGCGCAGGTATCTTCGGCCAGACCGTGGCCGGATGCCAGGTCAAGTCCGAGTGCGAGCGTACCGGCCAGGAAACTGCGGCGGTTGAGACGATAGCCCATGGAAACACCCCTTTTCGAGATGCATTGAATCCGAGGCTTCAGTTCAAATTGTCGTTTTGGATCAAGCTCTTGAGCGCCACGAGCTTTCTGCCGTCGGGCCGGGCCGGGATCAGCGACGGCGGATCGAGCGGGTCGACATGTTGGCCGTTGACCAGCATTTCGTAATAGAGGTGGTGGCCGGTGGCTACGCCGGTACGCCCGACATAGCCGATGACCTGACCCTGGCGGACCCGCAGACCGGGGCGCAGTCCGGGCACATATCCCGACAGGTGCGAATAGGTCGTTTCGATTAGGGCGGTATGACGTACCCGAATGTACTTGCCGTAGTTGCCGCGCCGGCCGACCTCGACTACGACGCCGTCGGCGGTGGTGGAAACCGGGGTTCCCTTGGGAGCCCGGAAATCGACACCCTTGTGGAACCGCCGGTCGCGGAAGACCGGATGAATGCGCCAGCCGAAGGGCGAGGAGATCTCGGTGCGTTTCAGGGGCGGCGTAAAGGTTATCTCCTCGATACCCCAATCCTCTCTGGCCGCCCTGCCGGCGTCGCCGACGATGATCCGATCGTCTTGCGGCGTCAGAGACTCCGATTGTTTGGAACTTGAAGGGGAGGAGGAAAGGGGGCCGGATTCATTGGCGAGGGTGACGCTGCCCATGGGAGCGGCCGCCAGCAGACATGCGGCGCAGAAAAGGCCGACAGGACTTCGCCAATACGGTTTTCCTGGTGTCCCCCGCTTCACCCGCATCCCCTGCCTGATCTTCTTGTTGGATATCGTCCTTGATACTTCATCCACTGGCTTTCAGACAATCGGGATTCTGCTTGCCGGCGAATCAAGACTTACGTGCCGACCTTCAGCGTCGAGACCAGGCCCCGCAGGGCGGCGATGACGCTGAGCGGCGTGATCCTTCCGGTACGCGGGTTTTCCTCGGACGGCACGTTCTCGATGGTCATCACGAAATGGACGCTGTCGGCGTCGACGTCGATGGTGTGCGTGTTGCGCGTTACCGTCGGGTCGGCCCAGATCTCGAGCCGCGTCCGGTCGGGGCCGATTCCCGCCAGTCCGAGCGCGGCGGCGACGTTGACATTGGCCGGGAACCCCTTGGCGCCCTCGCGGGCTGTGCCTTCGAAGACCTTGAGCGGCTCGGTCAGGTTGTCGACGGAGATGCCGTTGTCCACCAGATGCGGCGCGCCGGCCAGTCCGGCCGGCGGCTTGCGTGTCTTCATGGTGACCGAATGGATGGTGCCCTCGGCGGCGGCACGCACGGCGTCCAGCCCCAGCAGCGCACCGGTGGGTACGACGATGCGGGCGCCGGTTTCCTCGGCCCGCTCGATCAGGTCCGGCCGCGACAGCAGGACGCCGACGCTGGCCGGAACCAGGATTCGGCCTCTTTCGATGGCCGGCTCGGCGAGTTCGGCAAAGACGGCTGCGGGGGCGCATTCGACCACGATGTCGGCCAGCCCGGCCAGTTCGGCCAGCGGGACGACCGGAACGGGGCGACGGAAATCGGCCATGCGCCGAGTCGCCTTTTCGGTGTCGCGGCCTGAGACGGCGGCGAGTGCCAGCCCAGGGATGCCCTCGTCGAGTCGCCGCGCCACGGCGGAACCGATGGCGCCGAACCCTCCGATGCCGACCTTGAGGGGAGAAGAATGCGACTGCGTCATGTCCGAGCCTCGATTTCTGGTGATTTTACATCCGGATAGTGGAAAACCGGAGAACATAGGGTAGTCATTCCAACGCCGTTAAGTTAGGGTTTTATGGCCCAGTCCGGCAATGGGAGGAAATCAAACAAACAATCCCCAATGTCAGGGAACCGGACTGGTTTACGTGGCTGAGCCCTCATCTCGGGGGTTCCAGAGAGGGAGACTTGTACATGAAAAAAAGTTTGCTGGCCGGGGTGTTGACCGCGGGCATGTTCGCTACGGCTGCGGCCCTGGCACCGGTTTCGGCGGGAGCCGCCGATATTCCATGCAGCACCGCCAAACTGATCGTGCCGTGGGGTGCGGGCGGTGACACCGACGTCCTGTTCCGCATTTTCGCCGAAGTCGCCAACAAGCATGGAGCCAACCCGCAGCTTCAGGTCGTCAACATCGGCGGCCAAGGCGGCAACAAGGGCGCCAAGGAAGCCAAGGCTGCCAAGCCGGACGGCTGCACGCTGTTCGCCATCCACCAGAGCGCCATCACCAGTTACTTCACCGGTCGTGTCGACTTCACCTGGGACGCCTTCGAGCCGGTCGCGCTGCTGATCCGGACGCCGGCCATCATTGGCGCCAATCCCGACGTGCCCTACAACAACACGACCGAACTGGTGGCTTATGCCAAGGCCCATCCCGGAGAGGTCCTGGCCGGTGGAACTCTCGGTTCGACCAGCCACTTCTTCTTCCTTCTCATCGAGGATGCCGCGGGGGTCAAGTTCAAGCACATCTCCTACGATGGTACCCGCGAGCGGATGACCGCGCTTCTCGCCAAGAACATCCAGCTCGGCGAGATCAACCTGCTGGCTGCAGAGAAGTACATTAAGACCAACGAGCTGAAGGCCCTGGGGATCAGTGCCAATAAGCGCAATCCGGCCATCCCGGACGTCAAGACCCTGGCGGAAGAGGGCGTCGATGTGATCTACGGCACCGATCGCGGGCTCATGCTGCCCAAGGGTGCCTCCAAGGAAGTGATCCAGCATTACGTCGATCTGGCCGCGAAGGTCGTGGAAGATCCCGAGTTCATCAAGGCCGCCGAGGCCAAGGGGTCGTCGATCGAGTTCACGCCTGGCGAGCAGTACGCCGCCTACTTTAAGGAAATTTTCGCGAAGTGGGAGCGGATCGCCAAGGAAGTCGGCGTCTACAAGCGTTAGATAGCGACGTACATTTGCCGTTTGCGCCCTTCCCCACTTGTGTGGGGAAGGGCCGCTCGGCCCTTGTTGTGTAAGGAATAATTGGCTATGGCGCGCCTTAACCGGGACGTCTACATCGCCGTGATCCTGTTTGTGATCTGGGGCGTGTTCTTCTGGCAGACCACGCTGGTCGAGGATATGGGCTACGCGACCATCGGGTCCGAGGTTTGGCCGCAGATCATCCTCGTGGTTCTGTTTCTCCTCACCGGGGGCTATCTGTTCCAATCCGTGCGCCAGGGGTCGGACGGGGAATCCCGCCAGGACAACGGCGGGATCAAGGGGTGGCTGGTCAGGTACCGGAATGCCCTTTGGTGCTATGTCCTGTTCTTTCTGTTCCTCGTGACCCTCGATTATCTCGGCATGCTGATCGGCGGCATCCTGTTCGTGTTCCTGGCCCTTTCGGTGCTGGGCGAATGGAGCCGCAAGGCCGTGGCCCTTCATGCCACCATTTCGGTCGTCAGCATCACGGCGATGTGGGGGATATTCACCTTCGGTCTGCGGGTGATGCTGCCCGCCGGAGAAATTCTGAACATTTATTGACGGACCGGCAATCGATCCCAGTCCGTGGCGGTAACGGAAAATGATAGTTGAAAATCTTATTGCCGCTTTTCAGGCGGTGTTTGAGCTTCATACGCTGGCCTACATGCTCGTCGGCGTCACGGCCGGGTTGATTGCCGGCGCCATCCCCGGCTTCACCATCGCCATGGCTGTCGTGCTGACCCTGCCGTTCACCTTCGGCATGCCCACCGAGCAGGGCCTGGCGACCATGCTGGCGGTTTTCGTCGGCGGTCTGTCGGGTGGTCTGATGTCGGCGATGCTGACCGGAATTCCGGGCACGCCTTCTTCGGTGGCGACCACATTCGACGGCTTTCCCATGGCCCGCGGCGGCAAGCCCGGACTGGCTCTGGGCATCGGCGTCTGGTCGTCGTTCATGGGCGGCATCATCAGCGCCATACTGCTGGTCGCACTGGCGCCGCAGTTGGCGCGGCTCGGCCTCGAATTCGGGCCCTGGGACTATTTCGCCCTGGTTGCCTTCGCCTTGACCATCACCGCCAGCCTGGCCGGCGAGAACATGCTCAAGGGCCTGATTGCCGGCGCATTCGGGCTGCTGGTCGCGACCATCGGCGAGGACGACATCAACGGTGTTGCCCGGCTCAATTTCGGCACCGACATCCTCAAGCAGGGATTCACCTTCCTGCCGGTCCTCATCGGGTTGTTCGCGTTCAGCCAGTTGCTGAGCGACGTGCAGGACCGCGTGCGAGCGCTGGAACCGCTGATGACGGAGCGCACGCAGGCCGTGAGAATCGAGCATCTCCGGGCGATTCGCTCGGTCCTGAAGCGGTGGCGCAACCTGATCCAATCGTCGCTGATCGGGTTGTTTACGGGCATTCTCCCCGGTGCCGGCAGCTCCATCTCGAATATCCTGGCCTACGACCAGGCCAAGAAGACCTCGCGCCGTCCGGAGGACTTCGGTACCGGTATTCCCGACGGCATCGTCGCCTCGGAGGCCGCCAACAACGCAACGGCTGGCGGCGCATTGATCATGATGATGGCGTTGGGCATTCCCGGCGACATCGTCACGGCCATTATGTTGGGTGCGCTGCTGATCCACGACGTGGTGCCCAGCCCGTCGTTCATCGGCGAGCAGCCGGTCCTCGCCTATTCGATCTTCGTGGCCTTCTTCCTGGCCCATTTCATGATGATCGGCATGCAGGCCTTCTGCCTGCGTCTGTTTGTGCTGGTCACGCGGGTGCCGATGTACCGGCTTGCCGCGGTTATCCTCGCCTATTGCGCCATCGGCGTGTTCGCGCTGAACAACATCGTCTTCGACATCTGGACGTTGTTCATCTTCGGGGTGATCGGATACACCATGAGGGTCCTCGGGTTCCCGCTGGCACCGATGATTCTAGGTGTCGTTCTTGGCGGAATTGCCGAGGTCAATCTGTCCCGCGCCTGGGCCATCAGCAACGACCTGACCATTTTCCTGCAGCGGCCCTGGTCGTTGTTCTTCATCGTCATCGCCGCCTTCTCCGCCGTCTTCCCGTGGTACCAGAAGTGGCAGGGGCGCAAGCAATGGACCCTGGTCTACATCCCCGCCCTCTGTGTGGCGGTTTCGCTGCCGCTGTTCATGATGGTCGGCATCGTGCGGCCGGTTTTGGGTGGATTCCTGCTAATCCTGGGGCTGTTCCTGCTGTGGCGACGCTGGAAGGGCGGATGGCAACTGCCGCCGCCGCCCGAGCACATGCTGCGGGAGTGATCTCGCTCAGCCGGGATAGCAGCCGGCCAGACGCGCACGCTGCTTGATCAGCGCCAGCACGGCGTCGATGGTCGGCGTCGGCAGGCCGGTCAGGCGGCCGAGTTCAGCCACCGATCCGACCAGGGCGTCGATCTCCATCGGGCGTCCGCGTTCCAGGTCCTGCAGCATCGACGTGCGATGCGCGCCGACGGCCGCCGCGCCGTCGATGCGTTTCTCGACATCGATGGCGAACCGTATACCCAGCGCTTCGCCGATGGCCTGGGCCTCCAGCATCATCGCCCTTGCCAAAGCCCGGGTGTCGGGATCGTCGCAGATATCCACGAGTGTGGCGCCGGTCAGGGCGCTGATCGGGTTGAAGGCGAGATTGCCCCACAGCTTGATCCAGATCTCCTCGCGGATGCGCGGCCGCACCGGCGCCTTGAATTGGGCCTCGATCAGGATCTCGCTGAGCTTTGAGACCCGCTCGGTGCGCTCGCCACTGGGCTCGCCGAGGGTGAAGCGATCGCCCTCGTGGTGGCGGATGACGCCCGGTTCGACGACCTCGGCCGCCGGGTAGACGACACAGCCGACGGCTCGCTCGGGGCCGATGCCGTCCCACTGGCGGCTGCCGGGATCGACGGACTCGACCCGATGATCGCGGTAGGGGCCGTCGAGGTCATGGAAGTACCACCACGGAATGCCGTTGACCGCCGTCACCACCGCCGTCTCGGGGCCGAGCAGGGGCTGCATGGCGTCGACGATGGCCGGTACCGAATGGGCCTTGAGCGTGATGATGACGTAGTCCTGCACGCCCAGTTCGGCCGGGGTATCGGTACAGCGGGGCTTGGCCGTCCGCGTCCGGCCGTCGCGGATCAGGGTCAGGCCCTTTTCCCCCATGGCGTGAAGATGGGGGCCGCGGGCGATCAGCGAGACGTCGGCCCCGGCAAGGGCGAGTTCGGCGCCCAGAAGGCCGCCGATCGCCCCCGCACCGTAGATGCAGACTTTCATTACCGTTGCGGCTCCCCTCTGCGGTATCGGATCAGGCCAACCCCAGCTTCTCGGCCAGGCCGATGCGTTGCAGCTTGCCGGTGGCGCCCTTCGGAATCTCCTCGAGGAACAGGATCTTGCGCGGCACCTTGAAGTCGGCCAGACGGCCGGCGGCGAATTCGCGAATCTCCTGCTCCGTCGCGCTCGCGCCTTCGCGCAGCACGACGGCCGCCGCCACTTCCTCGCCGAGCTTGTCGTGCGGCATGGCGAAGGTGACGATCTGCTGCACCGCCGGATGGTCCATGATCGCGTCGTCGACCTCGCGCGGCGAGATCTTCTCGCCACCGCGATTGATGATCTCCTTGAGGCGCCCGGTGATGGTGACGTAGCGGTCTTCGTCCATCACTCCCTGATCGCCGGTGCGGAACCAGCCGTTGGTGAAGGCTTCGGCGTTGGCCTTGGGATTGGCCTCGTATTCGGTGAAGACATTGGGGCCGCGGATGACGATCTCGCCGGTCTGGCCGGGTTCCAGAAGGTTGCCCGCGTTGTCCATGATGGCGACCTCGGGGCCGGCGGCGGGGCCGACGGTTCCCGCCTTGCGGGCCCCCGGCGGCAACTGGTTGCAGGCCATCTGGTGGGCCGCTTCCGTCATGCCGTAGGCCTCGATGACCGGGGCGTCGAAGGTCTTCTCCAGTTCGGCCATGACCTGCGGCGGCAGCGACGAGGACGACGAGCGCACGAAGCGCAGCTTCATCCTGTCGATGATCTCCTGGTTGCGGGCGGCGCGCGCCAGGATCGCCTGGTGCATGGTCGGCACCGCGGTGTACCAGGTCGGGTTGACCTCCTGGAACCAGCCGAACACCTTGAGCGCGTTGAAGCCCGGCGAGCAGAAGACGCTGGCCCCGGCGTATAACGAGCTAAGCACCGCCGCGATCAGGCCGTGGATGTGGAACAGCGGCATGATGTTGAGGCAGCGGTCGGCCGGCGTGACCTTTGTGGTCGCCGCGATATGACGGGCCGAGGCGGTGACGTTGGTCTGGCTCAACGGCACGATTTTCGGCCGCGAGGTGGTGCCCGAGGTGTGCAGGATGAGCGCGATGTCGTCGGGCTCGGCATAGCCGCCGTTGGCGGCGGGGGTGCCGGTCTGGCCGCCGTTCAGCGTGAAGCTGCCGGCCGGGTCCGAATCCTTCCAAGAAATTTCCAGGATCTGGATGCCGTGCTTGCCCGCGACCTCGATGGCCGGCGAGGAACTGCCTTCCTCGACCACCAGCGCCTTGGCGCGCAGGTCCGAAAGGTAGAAATCGAATTCCTCGGCGCGATAGGCCGGGTTGAGCGGTGCCGTCGTCGCACCGGCGGCGATGGCGACGAAGGCGCTGGCCATCTCGGGCCCGTTGGGCAGGACGATGGCCACGCGGTCGTTACGGCCGATGCTGCGCGCGTTGAGCGCAGCGACGGTCTTCTCCACGTGCTCGTTGAACTGGCCATAGGTCATCGGGGAACGGCTGGGGGCGCCGATGGCGACGGCATCGGACTGCCCGTTGCCGAGAAGCTGTTTCATGGTATTGGTCATTGGGTTGCTTCCCTGTCTTTTGCTTGTGTTTGGTTGATTGCCATTCACCATAATATGCCGGTTCCGCGGAGCAACCCCTGAATCGTTCCGCGACTGTTTATGGGGCGTTGTGATTGGCGGATTTTCCGCGTAGGTTCCCGCCGTGTCTGACATCTTTCACATCACCGGACCGCTGCTCCGCCTGATCGATCCCGAGACCGGCCACCGGCTGGCCATGCGGGCACTGGCGGCCGGCCTGGTTCCGGCCGGGCGGGCGTTCAGCGACGACGCGCTTGGCGTTTCGCTGTGGGGAATCGATTTCCCCAACCCGATCGGCACCGCGGCCGGGTTCGACAAGAACGCCGAGGCCGTCGATGCGGCGCTGCGGCTTGGATTCGGCTTCGTCGAGATCGGCACCGTGACGCCGCGCCCGCAACCGGGCAATCCCAAGCCGCGACTGTTCCGCCTGCCGGAAGACCAGGCGGTGATCAACCGCATGGGGTTCAACAACGACGGGCTGGAGGCGGTCATGGCGCGGCTTGCCGTACGGCGCGGCCGACCGGGGATCGTCGCCGTCAATGTCGGCAAGAACCGCGACAGCGAGGATGCCCGGGCCGATTTCGTCGCCGGGGTGCGGGCAGCGGCGCCGCTCTGCGATTTCCTGGTGGTCAACGTCTCCTCGCCGAACACGCCGGGCCTGCGCGACCTGCAGAAGAAGTCGGAACTCGGATGGCTGCTGGAGGCGGCGCTGGCG